>Ga0208671_10000077_pt1 | contig 69715 bp, 49 predicted proteins | sample ColrivemetaGS759_FD_187606 | JGI IMG/M metagenome (GOLD analysis project Ga0208671, IMG submission 187606) | Estuarine microbial communities from the Columbia River estuary - Ebb tide ETM metaG S.759 (SPAdes) (version 2) | ecosystem: Environmental > Aquatic > Marine > Intertidal zone > Estuary ...
CCATGCTGCTGCATTCGCTTCATTTCCAACATGTGTTCCTGGAATACTATATACATCTACCAAAGTAGCTCCTGTAATATTCATCTCAAACCCTGTAAGAGTGATTGGGAATAATGATGAATTGGTAATATCAAAATATACCATTCCTCCTACTCCACCACCGTTTCCTCCTTCTAGGATTGTTGCAACAGTTCCAGCTGAGCTGAAACTTGGAGCTGGCTCTGTTGGAAGTGCTTCATCACATTCTATATCAATATCATAACAAGTAATAATTGGGTCTGTTTTATCTTCTACTAAGATATATCCCCAACATGGTACACCTGCTGGATTAGTTACCATCACTTCAATAGTTTCACCAACATGTGAACCATCTAATACTAATGGTAAACCAGTTGCAGCAAACGTTACATCATATGTATCGTAACATCCGTAATCATCACCTTCCAAGATCTGGTCAGCTCCTACTATTGCCTCACAATTTTCATCTAAAGTAATATTTACCAAAGAATTACATGTAATTGCGTTCGATTGTACCTGGTATTCATAAATCGTTACAGGGAAAGTACAAGTAGCCGTATTTCCTGCTAAATCTGTTGCTGTTGAAGTAATAACTGTTGTTCCAATCGGGAAAGAACTTCCTGATGGTAATCCAGATATGGTAGTTACAACTGGTGTAAAAGGAATAAGTTGAGAGTAAGTAACAGAACCGTTAAATACACGTGGTGTAAATGTTCCACCTCCAAATGCTCCATTTGATCCAGATCCTGCATCGAGAGTAAGTATACCATCAGTAAATGATTGGTTAGAACCATTTCCATTTGTATAACTATTTTGAGCCGTAAGCGTTCGTAACGCTATTGCTGAAGTTCCTGAAGGAATTGAAAAAGATCCACCAACAAATGGTGCTGGAGTTAGAGGTCCTGCTCCTGTAAAAGCGCCGAATGGTCCACTTGTTGCATCTAATTGACCTACTAAAGTCCATGCTGCTGCATTCCCTTGATTTCCATTAAATGTTCCACCTGGGATAATATATACATCTACCATTGTGGCACCTGTAATATTCATTTCAAAACCTGTAATTGGCAATGGGTCAGGAGTAGAGTTAGTAAGGTCAAAATATACCATACCTCCAAATCCTCCACCATTTCCGCCTTGAGCGATGGTAGCAAGTGTTCCTGAATTTGCAACCAAATCACAATTATCTGTAGCATTTAAAGAATAATCTACAATTGCATCACATGCTCCTGGATCTAGGTGGATATTAATTGGCGATGGGCAATTAATCGAAGGTGATTCTGTATCGTTAACCGTTACATTTATTGAACAAGTAACATCCATTCCTAAATCATCTAAAGTGGTAAATGTTACTACCGTAGTTCCTATTGGATACTCTGCTGTAGCATCAGTAGTTCCAGTGAAACTATTAATAATTGGATTATTACAAGCAGATGAAACTGTAGCCATTGGATTCAATGTTGCTCCACACGCTCCTGGATCATTATCCACATTAATATCTGCTGGACAAGTAATCAAACAAGGAATTGCACAAGAAACAACTTGCACTGCATCAATCAAAATATCACCTTGGAATGATGTACCTGTTCCTGAAGTAGATGCATTAAAACGTACAATTAAATCTGAACCAACATAACCTGAAAGGTCAATTGTTACAGTTGTCCATGTCGCTGCTCCACCATTTGCTGCTGGTTGATCTGGTCCAACTTGAAGATATTCTGAAGTAAAGTTACCTCCACCATCAGAAGATACTAACACCTCTAAGTTTCCAACATTTCCACCAAACATATAATGAGCAAAGCCCATTTCAGCTGGAATCCCTGCTCCTATGCCTGAAAGTGCTACTGGAAATTCAATATAGGCACTTGTTGGATTAGGAGTACCTGAAGTTTCAAATGCTAACATTTGAGTCCCGCAAAATTCTGTATCTGTTCCAGTGCTACCGCTTTCCGTATCAGTTTCAACCTGCCACCTTTGCGATCCAGCCTGATGTGTCCAACCTGCCGGTACACTATTTATAGGATCATTTTCAAAGTCCTGATCAACAACTGCAGATGAAATCGCTGGTGCTGAACATGTGACTGTAGCAATTGGACAAGTCTGTGCATTCAAATTTTGTTGAAAACCAGAGATACTCAACAACATCACGACAAATACAAATAAGTTATAAAATGTATTATTTTTTTTCATGGTTATTTAAATTTTCTTTTTTTTAAAGTGATAATAGATCTTCTAATTCTTGATGAATAGGGCCTAGGCTTATGACTCCATCATTAGTACTAGGGTTTGTTTCAAAAGCATCTACATTTGGCTGTGTAATTTCAACTCCTTCTTGAATTGAATCATAGACTGTTCCGCCTTCTAAAATTTTTTCATATACGATCGTATACAAATCAAATTTTAGTCGCAAATACTCATAATTTGGATCTTGATTTTGATTTTGATTAATGACAGGATTGTTATTCAAAATATCTACTTGTTCAGTTAACGTACTAATAGCAGTACTATTAGACATATATTGTGAACTAGCATTTTGAATACCCGCGAAAAGAAATGCAAAAAGTAGCATCATTGTTAAAAAGTTCTTTTTCATGAGATATCATGTTTTTTAAGTGAGAAAATATTTAGATTGTTATATATACACCAAAGGCTAAAGTCCATAGTTTGGACTTTAGTAATTTTAAAAATTTCGGTAATGGGAATTAAACTTTATTTGAATTTTGAAAATAGCCTAGGCTATTCAAGTAGATTTAGGAAATCTCTTTTCAATAAAAATTTAATAGTTTCGGTAATGGGAAAACGTAAAGGTCAAATATTTTTTTATGATTTTCTTAAACGATTTACGGGAGGGAGAGATAAAATTGAAATTTTAAATCGTTTCTCTAATAAAGGTAGGTAAAAAAAAACTTATTTAAAAGTAATTCAGAATTTTAACCCCTTACTTTGATATTAATACTTGTTGTTATTTAATCTTTATATTAATTCTATTATGGGAAAAGAGCAATATGCACATTTGTTATTGTGATTTTTTTTATTGTCAAATAAGAAAATAAATCTGATTTATTCTAATTAAACCAAATCATTTATACTCTAGACCAACTCATTTCTTTTTAAAAACTTCGATTTCATCATTAATGATTCCTCTAACAATTTCAGACATTAATGCTATAAAATCAATCATCTTAAATTACTCCATCAATTTCTTGAAATATTTACATCGAGAATACTTTTTTACTAAAATTGTTTTCACTAAAAAAACTGGAAGCAAAACAAAATTCGTTTTACTCCCAGTTTTTATATGTTGTAAATAATATTATCTAGCTATCTGAACATAACCTGAATATTGTTTGTCTTTTCCATCATCAAAAACATAGAAATAAGTACCGTCAGGTAATCTTGTATTTTCCCAAGTTCCATCAAATGTATTGTCATAGCCTTCCTTGTAATAAACTCTATTTCCCCAACGATTAAATACGCAAAGTATATTATCGGGAAAAAATTCTACACCTTGAACATAAAAAACATCATTTACTCCATCTCCATTTGGAGAAAAGCCACTATAAAACTCCAATTCTACATCTGTATCGCATAACACTAAAATCGTAACAGTAGAACTATCGCAACCTGAGGTATTGCATAATACATAATCATAGGAATCAGGAATAGTTGGTTCACAAAAACCTTCGCTAGGAGTATAAGTTGCTGTACCATCTCCATTCATCACCACTGTTCCATTTGTTGGTTGATTTAAAATATACATGGTATCAAAAATGCCATTTATTATATCATTACCTAACAAGTTTGTTACTACCATTTGATCCATTAAAGTAGTATCAATATCAGTTATTGCATCAGGTAAAGCTAAAGAATCCACAAACACAGTTACCGTAATTATTGTTGTATCACATAAACCTAAATCATCACAAACCACAATACAGGCTGTATTTTCTCCAATATTTAATCCCTCATAATTCACACAATAAGTACCATCGACAATCTCAAATGCTACAGTTCCATCTGATTGGGTTGGACAGATATTTGAAATACTAATCACATTTCCTAGCAATTCGGTGGTATCAATACAAATAGAATCTATGGTACCCATGAATATTGTATCAAACACTAATTCTGTCATCAAACAGAAAACTGTTGATTGAATTGTATCTTGACAAAGAATGGCTGTATCTGAAAAAATCAATTCATGAGGTCCATCTCCAATTAATATTTGAGTTCCATTCGGCGTTAAACTTTCTATTATTTCCATAACTGAAAATGCACCTGTTCCAATTTGAGTGATTAAAATATTTCCATAAATACTGGTGCTGTTGCCTCCATTTATATTAAACAAAACTGTATCTAAAATCCAAGTTCCTGTCTCATCCCACACATTCATAGAATCAACTAAATCAACAATAGTCAAGAAAACACCTGAATAAGTTGAATCATTTACCATCCATAAATCTACGTTATATGGTCCAGATGAACCTTGTGATGGTAAAACGATATAATTGTAACTAGATGATGTATCGAAATCACATCCTATAAAACCATTCGAATATGGCAATCCATTATCTGTAATATCATATTTGTCTATTTGGATAAGTGGAATTTCTAAACACAATGGTGTAGTTCCAGCACAATCTGAAATTCCTAAAGTTACCGAATCCGTATTAATAAATCCATCTCCACATATTGATGTCACAATTATAGTAAGAAGAATATCTGTTTGATCACCAAGATTATTAGTCAAACTTAAACATAGCATATCTACTCCTAAATCGATACCTTCAAAAATAATACAATTAGCTATGGTATCAATCGTATAGTTAACAACAAGGTCAACCGTATCTCCACAAATAATCTCTACCATTGCTAAATCTCCGACCAGAATTTCGTCTAAACAAAATGTACCTATCGTATTAATCTCAATCAGTGTATCTAAAACTAGAGTATCTGGAACACAGTTAATGGATAAATTCATAGTATCAAGACATCCACTCAACAAATTAAGCATAGTAATTTGATGAAAACCTGTATCGACTGAAATAGTGGCATCTCCTCCATTTATACATGTCCCAATTGATCCTGTATATATAATTCCATTATCTCTGATTTCATAATCTGAAAGAGCGGAGGAAGGAACATTGATACATGCTTCAACAGCACTTCCACAAGTTGTAGTTTCATAACTAACAATATCATCCAACCAATCATCACAAGGTGGACAGATCACATTAACTAAAACAGTATCAAAACAAGCTGTTGTGATTTCAGTAATAACAATTTCATGCAATCCTACTGCTAACTGCAAATTTGTACCATCATTAACACCTGCAAAATTACAAGCCATTAGAGAACCTCCATAGACTGATCCATTTATAGAGATTTGATAATCAAAAATATTAGTAGTTGAAATACTTAAACAAAAATCGCCTGTGCCTATGCAGTTTGATGCTATTACATCCACTGTGTCTGCTTGTAAAAAGGGTACACAAGGCGCACAGGAAACAGTAGCTTGAATTGAACCTATGGGACAATTATTTCCAACTTCAGTATAAGTTATTGTATGGAGCCCTTCTGTAATTTCCAATAAAGTTCCTTTATAATAATAAGTTAATTGAGGTGGAATTGATATTGAAGTATTTGTTAATGCATGGGTGATTTCTAAATTCTCATATGTTTGATCTAAATTTCCACCCGATATAGTCAAGTCCGTTGTATTGAGCACCCAATTTGATGATGGATCCCAATCATTCATTTCATCTATTAATTCTTGAATATTTTGAAAAGATATAACCAAGTCTTGGCCTTCTACCACCCAAGAATCAAGATCATATGGACCAATATTACCCTGAGCAAAAAGTCCAGAGTAATCGTAAACTATAGTACTATCTTCTTGACATCCCTCAAATCCTGTCGAAACTGGAATTCCATCAACTGTAACATTGAAATTTCCAATATCATTGAAAGGTATATCAAAACATAAATCGCCTGATGAGGTTATCGTATCACATTCTACGTTTATTATTTGAGAAATATTGTGGCAAATTATTGAGGGGACAAAAACAGTTGTATCTGAATTCCCCATATCGTCATTTACTACCACACAAATTGTATCAATATTATTTCCAGGTATACCATTTGCTGTATAAATTAAGCACCCAGTTTCAGAGACTGAATAATTTCCGTAAGTCCCATCTCCTCCAAAAAAACCACCTCCACAAAGTGTTGTTATCGTATTATTGGAAAAATAACTGGGTAAGGGATTTCCACAAAATGTCAGAGTAGAGTCTACCTCAATAATAAAAGGTATAGTATCAAATATGACCATTGAATAATCATCAATATCTTCAAAATTTCCTTTAGTATTCAATTCTTGATTGAGAATTCCTGGGTCAAAATCCACTTGACTTAGAGTATAAGTAAATATAGCAAGATCAACAGTATCCCTAATTTCTTCAAAAGCATTGATACAATTTAAATTAGTCGATGTAATTCCAATATTATTAATCTTGTTTGAATTATTGGTGAAGGCAAGACACGTAATAACTAAAAATGCAGCTATCACCAAAGTCCCTAATTGGTTCATATTTTTTAAAATCAGAAAGTTAGAGATTCTTAAACTCATGGGATTTTTTTTGATGAAGTAAAAAATATACCTCATAAATTAATGATATATCTGTCATATAGGTACTTCTAAATGATATATCTTAATTCAACAATGATAAATTTCGTTAAGATTAACATTTAAAAAACTTATAATTTAATCACCAAAATTTATACCAAAATAGGATAAAATATTCAATACTCGGAACACTCAATTATGCAAAAACGAACCCCATTTTTAAAGAAAAAACAGGGTTCATGGGTACTTTTTTATCAAAAAATCTAGTTAATCTTGTTAATCAAAATCTCTGTCCTTCGATTAATTTGATGTTTTCCATCTGAACAGTCTATATCATCTTTACAGTCATTTTTCAATTCAGCCTCGCCATAACCAGAGGCGATAATTCTTCCTGGTGAAATTCCTTTTGAAATGATATATTGTCGGGCAGAAATTGCTCTTTTCTCCGAAAGCCTTTTATTGTACCTCTCATTACCTCGTGAATCCGTATGGGAAATGAGTGTAATTTCCATACTAGAAAATTCATTCATCATGGTAACTATATAATCAAGTTCGACTTTGGCATCTGGGCGAATATTTGATTTATTAAAATCATAATAAATATTTTTTAATGTTAGAACTTGTCCAACACTAAAATTTGCTTTTTCATCTCCCAATAAATATTTTTTTACATTACTAGAAAATTCAGTATTGCCAACTTTATTATTTTTTAACAATTTACGAGTAGGCAACATTTCAATTTTTATTTCTTTCATGTTTCTTTTTATTGGTTCAATTGTAGAAACTTGAGCTTCAGCTGCCATAAAATTACTCTTACTCGCAATAATATCGAAATCACATCCATTTTCTAAACAAAAATCAAAACTGCCATCTGCGTGAGAAATCACCACCGTTTTCTCTCCAGTGCATTTATTTATCAAAGTAATCTCTGTATCGGGAATTTCTTTATTGTAATTTCCATTAATTACGGTTCCATATAATTCTACACACTTTGCTTTTTCCAAATTGAACAAATAAGGAATACCTATCATTAACTCTTTCGCTGTAACTTCTTGCTCAACTGACAAAAAACCTAATTTTTCTATGGTGACTTTGTACACACTTCCATACTCAATAATAACTTTTAATAATCCTTTTACATCTGTCTCACCTTGAAAAGCAATTTCATTTCCATTTACATTTTCAACTTTTATCACTGCATTCCCAATTGCTGAATTAGTCTCTGCATCAGTTACAATTAAATGAGAAATTATATTTTCGGTCAATTCCAATGGCTTATTATAATCAGTCTCCCATGTATAAATATCATCGCCTCCCTTACCTCCAGTCCGATTAGAGGTCAGGTAACCTTTAGTCATATTATCATATGAATAAAAACCAAAATCATCCTTCTTAGTATTAAAAGGAGTTCCTATATTTTCTCTTACATCCCAAGATTCTTCATCCAAGGGCTTAGATTTTTCTGCATAAAAAATATCCAAGCCACCAAGTCCTTTATGACCATTTGAAGAGAAAAACAATACGCCTTCCTCATTAACAAATGGAAAAATATCATTCCCTGAACTATTAATCATTGGTCCTAAATTTTGAGGCTTCTTCCATTTTCCATCTTTGTTCTCACAGACATAAATATCCATTCCACCAAAACCACCTGGCCTATCAGAGGCAAAATAAAGTAATTTACCATCGGTAGATAAACTAGGATGACAGGTGGAAAAGTCACGACCATTGATACCAACATCAGTTGCATCTGTCCACATTCCATCTAAATAAATGGAACTATAAATTTTTAAATTAATATTTTTCTTTTTCCTTTTTCCTTTATTATTATTTCTTGAAAAAAACATCAACGTTCCACTTCCACTAATTGAGGTTACACCATCATGATATTTCTTATTGATGCCTCCCACGACTGGAGTAATATTTTCTACTTTTCCATCATTATCCATTCTTGCAAAAAATACATCTGAAAAATTACCTTTTGTCCAAGTGTCAGTCACCTTTCGGATTTTTTGGATTCCCCTTGTTGATGTAAAAATGATTCCTCCATCATGACTTACTGCGCTATAGTCTAAGTGTTTTGTATTAATCGATTTTAAATTTTCAACTGTAATATGTTCATGTTTTTTAAATGTCGACAACTCACTACAATCAGAAATAAACTTACGATCAGTATCAGATACACTTTGATACTCATCAAACCATCGAATAGCATCTTCACACCTACCTGTACTTTGCAATACTTCTGCATAGTGCAATTTATCTTCTATATTTGTAGATTGATTAATGCACTTAGAATACCAATATTCTGCCAGTTCTGCATCACCATTTAAGCGATACGAATTGGCAATCCGACTCATCACTTCAGGATTCATATCATCAATATCTTGCTTTAATTGATACCTAGAAGCTGATGCCATATAGCCTTGCTGTTGGTATAGCCTGTCTGCTTTTTTCCATCCAGTTGGATCTAGCTTGGTCATTTCTGTTTGTGAAAACAACAATACATTTCCAAAAAAAAATATAACTATAAAAAATAGATATTTATATCGATTCATATTATTCTTCATTTATAAAAAACTGATAATTATATATTTCCATTACACTTCTCCCTAAACCCTTTTCAGGCCTGGTATTTAAAAATATCTTAAATGGTTCATACCTTTCCCCTCAAAGTTTAACCCATATTCCAACATTACTTCAAAACTTCCAGGACTATATTGAGATAACTGTGAAGTAGTCAAATCAACCGCTACTCCAGCTCGAATTTGTGGATTAAATTGGTATTGCAACATTGCATCAAATGAATCACCCAAGCGATATGATGCACCTACCCAGATTTTATTCATAAATAAAAAACTTGCATTAACATCTAACTCAATTGGAGTCCCAGGATTATATCTTACTAGCATCGCAGGCTTGAATTGAACTACCTGATTGATTCGTGTCATAAATCCTCCCATCAACTGATAAGTTCTTAAAGAATTAATATTCACCGACTGACTAGGATTATTTGAATAAACTGTTGAGCGTAAAAAATTAGGTACGGAAAACCCTAAATAGTACTGTGGGTGACTATAGTAAAATCCAAAACCAAAATTTGGATTAGTTCGCGAAGTCTCATTTGAAGGAATGTCCTCATCGTTCATATCGATAGGATCGATCATTGTAAAATCTATTTGACCATATTCAATTTGACCACTCATTCCTACACTAAACGTTGCTCCATTTTTAACAGGAATTCGATAAGCATAATTCAATGCGATATTATAGGTCTTATAAAAACCATGCTGATCGCCTACAAACGAAAGTCCTGCTCCACATCGATTATTGAAAAAAGGAGCATGAGCATTTACAGCATAAGTAGTCGGTGCTCCAGAAACACCTGACCATTGATTGCGATACAAAGAAGTAAACGTTAGTACTTCCTTGCTTCCTGCATAAGCAGGGTTAATCGCCATTTTGTTATGCATAAATTGAGTATAATTAGGATCATTTTGACCATTGACGGACCAAGTTATTCCTATCACTATAACTAGGAGAATAAAATATTTTTGCATTTTTTTTATTTTAAAATTTATGGTATTACCTTGATATTTTAATTGTCACATTTTATTTAATGATTGTTAAAAACCCTTGTGTAGGATCTACATCATCTATATCTAATTTAAAAATATAATAGTAAGTACCAGCTGGTAAATCATTTCCATTGTAAGTACCCTCCCAATCATTTTGATACCCTTTGGTTGTGAAAACTTTATCCCCCCATCGATTGAATATCATTAATTCATTATTTGGGAAACTCTGTGTACAAGGAATTATTAACACATCATTTTTTCCATTACCATTTGGTGTTAACACATTTGGGATCCAACAATCTCCTTTATCTGTTAAACCATTTATTGAAATTGTAACTATTGCTTTTTGACAATCATCAATACAGTTTACATTACAAACTTCATATTCAAATTCATCTACTCCAAAGGCATTAAAATCTGGTTGATATGTAAACATCCCATCGATCATAGATACTGTTCCTTGGTTTGGAGACTGGGTAACATTTACTTCATATTCATTTACAAAACCAATTACATCATTAACCAATACATCTTCATCAACTAATAGCTCATTTAAACTTACAACGAAATTATCGTCATATACCTCAATATTATCTTCTCTAAAAACTACCATTGTATCTGCTGCATAATTTTCACAAGCACCATTTGATAATGACCATATCAACATATTTGCCCCTGATGGAACATTACTTAATGTAGTGGTAGAATTAGTATGATTAGTGATAGTCGCAGAAGATGACGTCAACCACATTCCGGTTCCTAAAAAAGGTTCATTAGCACTTAAAGTAACCTCTGTCCCCTCGCAAGCATAGGTTTGTTCTACGTCAACTTGGGCCTCTAATATTGGTAATTCAGAAACAGAAACTGTTACTTCATCTGAATCATAATCAAAACAAGTTCCTTGTGAAAGTGTCCAAATAAAAGTGTAGGCATTACCAGGAATCATTCCTGATACAGTAGGAGAGGAAGAACTATTATTAGAAATGGTAATGGCATTTTGGGTACTTGGTTGTGACCAAACCCCTAAAGCAGTCGTAGGTAAAGTTGCCCCCAATACTGTTGTCCCATCATTACATAATTCTAAATCTACTCCAGCATTCGATACATCAACTGTTGCATCAGTATAATTAATCATAATTGTATCACTAGCATAATTTGTACAGTTATCATTAGAGAGTGTCCAAACAAAAATATTATTCCCAATAGTTAATTCTGAAACTAAAGTATTTGGATTGGTATAGACATCAATTGTAGCACCAGTCGTTGATGTCCAATGACCAGTTCCAACTGAAGGCATCACTCCTAATAAATTCGCGCTCCCTAAACCGCAAACGTCCATATCATTTCCAGCATTTGGAATATCCGTATCTGTAACCTCCACCATTACCATAGCAGAAGCATCCGCAATACAATTACCAACTGTCATCACTACATAATACTCGCCAGTAGAGGCTGAATTAATATTAGAAACTGTAAAATCTAAATCAGTTGTTGTACCAATTGAAGTCCCTGTTTGATAAAACCATTCAAAACTTAAATTAGCATTTGGTGGAATACCTAAAGGGTTAGCTGTCAAAACTAAATCACTTCCTTCACAAACTGCTACCATACTTTCTACTGAAGCAGGTGGTGGTGTTGCTTGAACAAACAAAGTTGAATTAGTTGAAATTACAGAAGCACATCCATCACTCATTTGAACAACGGCATAATAGCTACCTGCGTTATCTGTGGTTAAATTTGTAATTATAGGGTCATATTGTGTAGATGTAAACGCATTGGGTCCATGCCATTCATAAGTTGCATCCACCATATAAGGTACTTCAAGCTGGATACTTTCGCCTTCACAAGCCGGCATTGATTGAGAAGTTCCATTTATTGCAATTGGTGCAGAAGTAGAATATACCGTAACATTCTCTGCATTTGAAATTTGAGAAATACAACTTCCTGACCTTACCTGTACTGAATAAGTTCCTGTGTGTGTAGGGTTTGTAAAATTGATAAAGTAATTTGGTGAAGTTGTCAGACCTAAAGAATAACTGGTATTATTATCTGTAAATGTCCATTCATATGCTATATTTATTCCAACTACAGGATCTGTCGAAAGTGCAATTATTTCGCCTTCGCAAATAACGTTATCCGAAGCAGTTACCACCGGAATTTCAAATGTTGGACATCCTGAATTAAATTGCTGATAATCATAAGTTCCATTGGTATCTGAATCTAAGCAAGGAATTCCAGTTGGACATTCTTCATTATCAGTCAACCCATCACCATCACTATCTAATTCATCCACATCAAAATTTCCATCAGTATCAGAATCAATACAATCATTCTGGTCAGGACATTCATAATAATCTGCAATACCATCATTATCTCGATCCCAATCTCGATAATCAGGAATAAAATCAAGATCTAAATCCTTAGGATAAAATATAATATTCAAAAGAACTCCATTTTCATCTTCTATAGGCAATCCATCTTCATCTACCTTTAGGTTTCCTGATCCCGGTCTTCCATCCCAATCATTGTCAATCTGTTCAGATTCGATCACATCTAGTATTCCATCATCATCAGAATCCAAATCAACATGATCTGGAGTATTATTATTATTTGTATTTAGTAGGATATATGTAATTGTGGCAGTTATTAAATTTGGATCAGATGAAATATTATTAAATAATCCATTCGCTCCAAAATCAAGAGTACCCCCATCGATCCTAGCATCCAAGTTTACATCTAATTGACCATGACCCGCTTCCACCATATCTGGAATTCCATCATTATCAGAATCTAAATCAAGGTGATTCGCAACTCCATCGCCATCATTATCAAAGATCGCTTCTACCCCATCACAAATTCCATTCAAATTTGAATCTGTACATGGATTATTTACCGCAATATCATCTGCATCCAAATAATTAGCTACCAAATCTCCATCCTCATCTGCACTTGGGTCAACTCCATTTGGAAAACAAGCAAAACCAACTGTTGGATGACAAAACTCTCTTGAATCAGGAATCCCATCATTATCATCATCTAAATCTATATCATCATCTATACCATCATTATCGCTATCTACAATTACTGGTTTAGCACAATCTGCAACCACATTTACAATCACTTTTCCAGATGTATTCTCAGCTATTTCTTGATAAGTCCAATAGTCTAACATATTATTATTCCCAAAATTAGAAGAATAGGTATGAGGTATTGTAGTTGACGAAACAGAAGGTGCAGCACCGCCACTTGTTGTTCCACCAACTGCTGAATGGTCATAAAAAAAATCATTAGCGGGAGCATTTTGACCATTCAAACGTGTGAAAGAAATACCACCAATATTATTTTTAACATCTTGCATCATTACATGCATCTCACCTAACCGCATATCTAATAGATAATTGATTTCAATTCCAATTGCCAAATTCATCAAAGATCCACTACCATCTAATCCGTCCCAAGTAATTTCATTTGTCCCAACTTCAGCTACTTGATAAATAATTCTATCCTCCGCATCCAGAAAATCTCCGTCATCATTTAAGTCTAAAGATAATTTTGCGACACCTGAGATATTTGAACTGTAAGAAAAGATTCCACCGACACCAGTTTGTATATTATTCCCAAAACAAGTTGAATTACCCATATTATCAAGTCCTATAAAATCGAATCCTTGAATAACCAAAGGACCAGAACTAACCACATTATTCAACCAGGTTGTATAAGTTGAATTTGTATAAACATTTGTAGTCATCCCCTCTGAAGGCATGGTTGGATCAGGAGAATTGAAAAATATTTTATAAGTAATCAATGAACCAAAATCATTACTTTGTGGATCATAAATAAAATAACCACCACTATTCCAAGAAGATGGATCATTTGAAACTGTATAATCTGAAGTTGATTTTGACGCATAGATTGGCTGTCCTGTGTGATCAACGATTCCGTTAGAATTTGCCGAAAAATCAAACCTATCAGTGTCAATTCCGTCAAAATCAATTTGATAATGAATTCCTTCTTTTGACATCATATAAAAAGTAGGAGAAGTAGAATTTAAATTTCCAGTTATAATTGATTTATACTGATTTGAAAAAACTCGTCCACTCAGCAGCATTCCTCCATGATTTGATGCAGCTCCAGATGATACCGTAGCATCCCAAGCTACTATCGCCCATTCATCAGGTTGGTTAGTTGCTCGATCCCAGCTTTCATTATTTTCCAAATTAGTGAATGAATAGGCTGAAGTAATTGGCAGTATAGAGGGGAAAGCTAAAACAACAGTCCAGATTCCTTCCTCACCAGGCATTACTTTTTGAGAAATTGGTTCATATCCACTTCCATTAATTGTTCCTCCTCCAGTAGGGCCATTTAATTCTTCAACGTCGTTATTAATTATTCCTAACCCAGTACTAACTCCCATATTTTGATAAGTTCCAGCAAGTATTCCATCAGGTTTATAAATCATCAAAAAGCCACCATTTACTCCAATGTGGCTAGACCCTAAATTAATATATTCCCCTTCTTGGGCATATACTTTAATTTGTTGTTGCTCATTTGCCCAATAAAAAAGTCGTTTTCCAGAATCACCTCTAAAGTCGACTGAACCTTCAGCCTGTAAAAAAATTGGCAAAAATAAAAGTGTGAGTAATACTAATATTCCTTTTTGCAAATTCTTTGAAAATAGTTTTCCTTGAGCTACAAAAGTTTGTGGGGGCAAGAATTTATTCATAATTCTAATTTTTTTGTTAAAACTTATCAATAGTTACTTTTTAAAATTTGTTGTATATATTAATATTAGACAGTTCCTTACACCTTTCATCCGTGTTGAAAATATTGGAAAATATAAATTCTGCCTGAGTAAATTATTTGTAAAATGTAGCGTTCTGGTAAATTGAAAATTGGTAAGATTGTAGCATGATAAAGGCAAAATCTAGCCTATTATCTTTTTTATGTATTTTCAAAATGCCATATTTGACATTTTGATTTTTACTATACAGTTCAGTATTTAACAATAAATATCATACCAAAAGTAGTTGCGATTCCATCTATCTTAATTTTTCAAAAAAAAACCCAATAAGAGTGCTACACCTTATTGAGTTTTTTTGTGAGAAACTAAAAAGCAAAAGTTAGATCGTATCAATGGAAGTAGTTAATTTAACCATCTTAGTTATTCTAATAATTCCATTATTTTTTAAAATAAATGAAAAAAGAAGAGAGTAATTAAACGGTCACAATTGCAAATAGACAAGAAAGAAAAATCTTTTAATTTTTTGAAGTAAATTTCTTTAAGTGAATTATGCAAAGAAGATTACCTCTTAATCCCATTTTGGAAAAATAATCTAATCACTGTAAAAAATTACGCCCGAATAGCACTTACCGGATCCATTCTCGCTGCTAAAAATGCAGGTATTACTCCTGCTAAAATTCCAATGATTATCGAAACTGTAATTCCAAATATTGCATTATCCGTAGATAAATACATTTTAAAAGCAACATCTGGAATCATTGAAAATAAATTTAATGCACCAATAACCATCAATAATCCAACTGCTCCTCCAATCAAGCAAAGAATAATTGCTTCTATTAGAAATTCTAAAAGGATGACATATTTTTTCGCACCAAGTGCTTTTTTAATTCCAATAATATTTGTTCGTTCTTTAACCGAAACAAACATAATATTCGCCACACTAAACATCCCAACAAATAAAGCAAAGCCTCCTATTATTCCTCCTACCAAATACATAATTCCAAAAAAACCATCCAATAGACTGCTCAACATTGTCAATTTATTCAAAGCAAAATTACTCTCTTCCTTCGGTTTCAATCTTCGGCTTGATCGCAACAATCCAGTAATCTCATCCTCCAAATCATCTAAATTAACTCCTTCTTTTGCTTTAACAGCTAAATTCGTATTCCCATTATTTCTATCCACTTTAGCAAACTTCCTTGCCAAATTATATGAAATTAAAACAACCTCATCCAATTGTATTACTTGCAATAAATCCTCTCCCCCCTTTTCAATCACTCCAATAACTTCCAATTTAATTCCATTAATCGAAATCTTTTTTCCAATAGGTTCTAGACTCCCAAAAAGCTCATTTGCAACTGTATTTCCAAGAACAACTTTATTTGCACCAGTTGAATATTCAGATGGTGTATAATATCTCCCTTTCTCCATCACCACGTTATACATTTGTGCAAAATCATAAGTCCCACCCGACACAAATGCACCCGATACACTATTGGATCGATACTTGGCAGTTCGGCTACCAATGTTGGCAGTGTAGCAAACTAAGTCAACGCTTTTTGCCTTTTCCTTAATTAATTCAAATTCTTTAAAATTTGGATTAGGTCGCCGGAAGTATTTCCACCAACTCGAGCCTGGATCTTCATCCCAAGGTTGCTTATCTACATAAATTACATCATCTCCTAATTTATCAAAACTACTACGCACATTGCTTTCCAAAGAATCCACCGCAGACAAAACAATGATTATACAAAATATCCCAATTGTAATTCCAAGCAAAGAAAGAAAACTTCTCAACTTGCTTCCAGACAATTGTTGAAATGCTTGAATGATACTTTCCTTGATAATTTTTATTATTGTGATCATTGTTTGAAAATTATATTTATTTGACTGTTCAAATCTAGTAATTCCATTTTATTGCTTAAAAAAGATTCGATGAACCTTAATTTTTCAAGGTTAAATAACTTCTTTTGGTTAACAAAATCTAGACACTCAACTCTTGAATAGCTAACCACGCCATTAATCCAGTACTTAATTTTAAGCAATCCTCATCCACATCAAATGTATTTGTGTGAACAGGACTAGTAATTCCTTTTTTAATATTACCCGTCCCGAGCCGGTAAAAACAAGCTGGCATTTTTTGAGAGTAGTATGAAAAATCTTCTGCTGTCATTCTAATTGGAAGATTCACAACATTCTCAACACCTAAATACGCTTCAGAAAATTTACGTGCCCGTGTGGTCAAAACCTCATCATTTATCAAATATGGGTATCCAACTGTTATATTTAATTTAGCAGTTCCGCCCATCGCTTTGGCCATGTTTTTGACCATTTTCTTCATTAAATTATGTGCTTCCATTCGCCATTTTTCATCCATAGTTCTGAATGTTCCCATAAGTTTTACTTCACTAGGAATGATGTTAGTTGCACCACCTGAAGAATTTATTTTCCCAAAAGTCAGAACAGAGGGAACTGTAGGATTTCCATTTCTACTCACAATTTGCTGTAATGCTACAATCAAATGAGAAGTAATCAAAATCGGATCAATACAATCATGCGGTAACGCTCCATGTCCTCCCTTGCCATTCACGGTTAAATATAATTCATCTGCTGATGCCATGTACATCCCCGCTCGCATTCCAATTTTCCCTACCTCTAAAGATGGGTGAACATGTTGTCCAAAAATACTCGCTGGCTTAGGTTTCTCCAATACACCTTCTGCAATCATTATGCTTGCACCACCTGGCAGCTTCTCTTCGGCAGGTTGGAAAATTAATTTTATCGTTCCATCAAATTGATCTCGTACTCCATTTAAAATTCGAGCAGTTCCAAGCAAAGAAGAACTATGCACATCATGTCCACAGGCATGCATGACACCTTCATTTTTTGATTTGTAAGAAACTTTGTTGGCTTCTATGATTGGCAATGCATCAATGTCTGCTCTGAGGGCAACCACTTTTCTCCGACCTTTGGCTTTTCCTTTTATTCCTCTGATGTGAGCGACAACACCATTTTTTGCCATTCCATGTTCATTAGGAATTCCCATCTCTTTAAGCTGTTCAGAAATGAATTTACCAGTTTCCACTTCTTGATAACTGAGTTCTGGATTTTGATGAATATGCCGACGAAGGGCTATGGTGTCTTTGTGGAATTTTTCGGAAAGGGATTTTACTTTATTTTTTAACATATTATTTTTCTTGTAAAAAGAAGAAAGGATGAATTAAATTTCATCGGAGATAAACACTAGTTTTCACAGATCTTAGTAAATAAGATTAATCATAATCTATATTTACTGGTAGTAAAAAAATCAGGCGACTTTCTTTTTCCGATACCTCCCAATCAACCATAAAAAAAACGAACCAATCAAAAGAAAAATCCCCGTTGTCCCCCACATCACTTTCGTAGCGTTAGAATACATCAAAATAGGACTCCAGCTCGCCGCTTTAATTTGTCGCACTTCACCTTCTTTATAAAATTCAGGAAAATCAGGAAATCCATTTCCATTCACATCTGGAAAACTTTTAGACAATTCAAACAATGAACTCCACTCTTTCACTTCTTGAATTCCAGATTCTGTTTTCGAAAAGTCTAACAATGCATCATTGATATCTTCGATCGGTGTTCCATCAATATTTTTTGGAACCACACTCAAAATTCCCTTACTAATTTCACCTATCAAATTAATAGACTCATAAATATATGAGTTAGCTCCGATAGCAACTAACCCATCATCAGATGAAATATCCAGTACAGTATAACCATCTTTTTCATTTCCTATTTCGACTTCATAAACTTGATCCAAAGGCATTCGATTTGGATTATATTTAAACCGTATCCCAGAGAAAAATGCAAAATGACTGTTCCCTTTAATCGAAGGTGCGATGAGTAAAATTTCCAAAACACTTTTCAACTCTGCTGGTGTAATAAATCCTTTCGCCAACGGATAACCTGGATCTTCATCCAATACTCCTCTGCCCAAAGGCATGATTCTATAAAGGTCAGAAACTTGTTGCATACCTTTTTCCCCAGCCAAAAGATTGTCCCGAATCAAACCTGCTGTAGTAAAACCGACAACTGGAATTTCAGGATTTTCCGAAAATTTTTCTACTCCAAATCTAACTGCATCCGCAGCAAATGCGCCGAGATTACTTTCCACTAGTTGCCCGCTTGAAATGGTCAAATCAAATTCTGTCTCAGCTAAAACATCGGCAAAACTTACCTCATACTTTTCTAAAACTTTGTCATCTATCGTCATTTGAAAACTATCGACCATAGAATTAATGTCTGCCTCTGTTGCAAACGAATCATCAACCTTTACTAATTGATAATCAGACATTTGAATTCTGCCATCCTGATACTGCATTTCCAAAACGCCCACGTATTCACCTTCCGAACCAGCTTGAACTACGGGCGTTCCATTTACTATAATTGGCTCTAGAAGCGGCGTATGAGAGTGTCCACTTATCACTACATCTATCTCCGGAACTGCTCTTGCTAAATCCACATCTTCTCCTCCCCAAGATCCATCTTTCAGTTGCCAAATACCTGAGTGAGTCATGCATATAATCACATCCACGTTCTCCTCATTTTTCAAAAATGCAGTCATTTTTTTTGCTGATTCAATTGGGTCATCAAAAGTCATTGGTTTGGAATAGGGTGCAACACTTGCTGCCTCTTTTCCTAACAAACCAAACATTCCAATTCGAATACCATTTTTCTCTTTAATAAAATGAGGGAGAATTTTTCCTTTTTTGAAGAGTGCTTCAAGTCGATCATCTCCTTTTTCCTCTATACTAAAATTCCCATTGGATAAAACTAATTGGGGAATATCTCCATACTTCATCGCTGACTCAATAATATCCGCTAAGCCATCACAATGAAAATCAAATTCATGATTTCCAATTACCGCTGCATCATAACCAATGGCTTGCATCAATCGCAATTCCGCTCCTTCGAAAGTACTAATGGTTTGAAACAAAGTTCCCATCATCCAATCACCTCCATCTAAGACTAAAGTTCGTTCAGGTGCTTTTGCTCGCTGATTTCGAATTACATTAGCAACTCTAGCGATACCTCCGACGGTTTTGTCATCATTAGTTGTGAGAGGTGTAAAATCTGAATTTGGGGCAAAACCTAAAAGTCGAGATTGCAAATCATTGGTATGAATGATAGTTAATCTTTTCCCCTGAGTCTGAGAAAAAAGGGAAGAGAAAGAAAAAATAGAAAGGCAAAAAGTTAAATAGATCATCTTTTTGCAAAGATGGAATTGATTAAGGTTTCGAATTTTCATGCTGTAAATTTAAAAATAAAATTTGGTGAGAATTCCGAAACACCGTTATTTTTAAAAAAGTTAAATTTATTTTCAAGAAGACACTTAACTAAAAAAACCTTTCGATAAAATTGGTCAATCTTAATCTTCGATTACCTTTGCATTTTTTTAACCAAAAAACAATTTTATGAGAAAGAAAATGCTACCAATTATAATGATGTTGTTGACAATTTCAACGACAGCTCAAATAAATGGAGATTCCTCTTCAATTAAAATAGATGAGGTCATCATTCAAGCCAATCGGCTTCAATTACCCGTTTCTGAAAATTCCAATACCGTCAACATTATTACTCGCCAACAATTGGAAAACAATCCAGTTCACAGCGTGGCAGAAGCTCTTCAAAATGTGGCTGGACTTGACATTCGTCAACGAGGTGTTCATGGAATTCAGGCAGATGTGAGTTTGCGAGGTGGAACTTTTGACCAAGTTTTAATTTTGATCAATGGTGTAAAAATGGCTGATCCACAAACCGGTCACCATGCGTTAAACATTCCACTCAATATGGATAATATCGAACGTATCGAAATTTTAAAAGGACCTGCTGCTCGAATTTATGGTGCAAATGAGTTCGCTGGAGCAATAAATATTGTGACTAGAACTCCTGATAAAGCGTTTGTCAATATTAATTTAGAGGGTGGTCAGAACAGTTTAGGTGCCATCTCCATTTCTGCAGCTTTACCAAAAGGAGATTTTAATCAATATTTCTCAGTTGGCCGCCAGTTTTCCGATGGTTATCGTTTTAATTCAGATTATGACATTTCTAATTACCTCTACCAAGCGGAATATAAAATTGATGCCACACAAAAATTGGATGTCATGGGAACTTTTACCGATCGTGAATTTGGAGCAAATCGTTTTTACGGCGGTACTTCTGATTTTTGGAAAAACCAATATGAAGAAATTCAAACGAGTCTTTTTAACATCGGTCATCAAAAAGTAACCGATAAATTTGCCATCAAAACAAGATTCAATTGGCGACGAAATCAAGACGAATATTTATTAATAAGAGATGAGCCAAACTTCTATCGTAATTTGCATATTAGCAATGTTTTGACTTTGGAAAGTCATGCTAATTTTCACAGCGAATTAGGGACAACAGGTGTCGGAGTTGAATTAAGTTCTGTTTATTTGCGAAGTAATAATTTGGGGAAAAGAGATCATCAAATTGCTACTTTATTTTTGGAGCACAGAGCTAGTTTTTTGAATAATAAAATAGATTTAACTCCTGGAATTGCGATTAGTCAATATTCTAATTTTGGAGCTCGTCTTTTCCAAGGAATTGATTTGGGTTATAAAATATCGAAAGGAGTAAAACTCTTTGGAAACATGGGATACACGTGGCGAATCCCGACTTTTACTGACTTATTTTATGAAGATGCGGGAAACATGGGCAATGATAAATTAGAGCCAGAATCTGCTCTCTCTTACGAATTTGGAGTAAAGTATGATGCAAATGGAGTACGTGCCAATTTGAGTTGGTTCTTACGAGATGGAACAGATTTGATTGATTGGACAAAAGCTGCCGATACCCTTAAGTGGCAACCAAATAATATTTCAAATTTAGCGATGATGGGAATTGATGCAAGTATAGATTTTAATCCAACTGCACGATTTGGAAAAGATTTTTTCCTCAAAAATATTCGCCTAGGTTACACATTTATTGATGCTGAGGTCCCTCAAAATATCGTAGGTATTTCCAGATACGTTTTAGAAAATTTGAATCATCAATTTACTGCTAGAATCGATTATCGAATTGGAGGAAAATTATTTCATAATATTTCCTATAAATATATCGATCGAGAAACGATGGATGATTATAGCTTAATCGATACCAAATTTTATTGGAAAGCTGACAATTATTCTATCTATCTGGCTGCTAATAATTTATTAGATGTCGAATATTTTGAAACGAATTTAGTGCAAATGCCAGGAACTTGGATTTATGGCGGAGTGAAAATTCGATTGGATTATTCGAAGTAATTTAAAATAAAATAGAAAAGTACTTTTAGGTTTTCAAAACTTGAAAATACTTTTCTATTCTATTTTAAATTGGTAAAACCGGATTATTTTTTACCTCAGTCATCACAAACGAACTTTGCACTCTGCCAATATTTGGAAGTGACGCTAACTTTTGAGTAATGAAGTTTTGATAATCCACCATGTCTTTCACATAAATCTTCAACAGATAATCAAACATCCCCGCAATATGATAACACTCTGCAACTTCAATGATATTTTCCACATCTTTTACAAATTGGTTTAGATATTCTTTGTGATGACTTTCTAAACTTACCGCACAAAAAGCGACTAAATTAAAACCCAACTTTTCCTTATTGACAATAGTCGAATACCCTTCAATAAAACCTTCTTTTTCCAATCGTTTTATCCGATCAAAAATAGGCGTCGTCGTCATTTTTAATGCATGAGCCACTTCTTTGATTTTCATTTTACCATCCTGCTGAAGTAACTGAATAATTCTTTTATCGATTGCGTCAATTTTATAATCCATGGCAAAGATTTTTTTTCTTTTTTATAGAAAACTAAAAACAACAATAAGTATTATTTTCTTTAAAATAGTATTTTAAAGAAAATAAACACTCCATAAGTTAAAAACTTAGAAAATTAATCTACCATCATCTAATTTTGTATAAAATACTTTAATAACCAAATATAATCAAAATGGCTAAACATAATTATTCTCCAGAAAGTTTAATGATGTCTTACGGATACAAACCTGAGTTATCAGAAGGTGCTGTCAAACCACCAATTTTCCAAACTTCGACTTTCGTTTTTAAAACTGCAGAAGAAGGAAAAGCATTTTTCGAAGTCGCTTATGGATTGAGAGAAAAAGACCAAAACGAAGAATTAGGATTGATTTATAGTCGTATCAACAATCCTAATTTAGAGATTCTTGAAAACCGTCTTTGCCTCTGGGACAAAGCAGATGATTGTGCAGTTTTTGAAAGTGGAATGTCTGCTATCAGCACAGTGCTTTTGGAGTTTTTAAAACCCGGAGATGTATTGTTATATAGCTCACCAGTTTATGGTGGAACAGATCATTTTATCCATCATTTCTTACCAAAAATTGGAATTGATGCAATTGGTTTTTCTCCAGATCAAAATGAAAAAGAAATTATACAGATGTTAATTCATTCTGGAAAACTAGATAAGCTAGCCATGATTTATGTCGAAACTCCAGCGAATCCAACAAATGCAATTATTGATATTAGTATTTGTCAGAAAATAGCAGAGCAGTTTAGTACCAATGAGAAAAAAGTGCATGTTGCAGTTGACAATACTTACATGGGGCCACTTTGGTCTCACCCTTTGCAACTAGGTGCAGACATTGTAATTTATTCTGCTACAAAATATATTGGAGGTCATAGTGATTTGATTGCGGGAGCAGTTTTGGGAAATCAAGAAATTATGACTCGAGTAAAAACGCTTCGAACTTTTCTAGGAAATATGGCTAGTCCCCACACTTGCTGGTTACTTCTTAGAAGTCTTGAAACATTAAAAGTAAGGATGGAGCAACAAATGGAAAATGCAAAAACAGTTGCTGAATACTTGAACAATCATCCAAAGGTTGAAAAAGTATTTTATCTAGGATTACTTAAACCTGGAACAAAAGAATATCTATTGTACACTAAACAATATTCTTCGCCAGGAGCAATGATTTCCTTCAAATTGAAAGGTAGTGAAAAAGAAGCTTTTCAATTTCTTAATCACCTTAAACTATTCAAATTAGCGGTAAGCCTTGGAAGTACAGAAGGTCTAGCACAACATCCTGCTTCTATGACTCATTGTGGAATTACACCTGAAAATAGAGAGAAAATGGGAATTACAAATAGTTTAGTGCGTCTTTCAATTGGTTTAGAGAATATTAATGATATTTTATGGGATGTTCAACAAGGTTTAGAAAAAGTAATTCAGTTAGAAAAAATTTGCTAAATAAAGAAAACCCTTCCCTCGTTTTGAGGAAAGGGTTTTCTTTATTTTGAAGAATATAAAATATAAAATTTAGACCTTGTTATATTGAGTTTCCCAAACTTCGAATTCCTTTCCAGATAATCTCAAAATCATTAGACACTTCGTAATCTTTTGCATATAAAAAATTAAGTCGATCGATAGTGTGATCATTAAGTTGGTCTAGTTTTAAGGCATCCCAAGGAGATAAAACTCCAGGTTTAATATTGGGTAAATTTTCAACTACCTTTTTCTTGTTAGAACTATTGTTAGTTAAAATATATCCTACCCAACTTTTCTTACCAAAAAGCACTTGGTAAATATTTCCAGCGAACCCTACTTTATTTTTTACAATGATAAAAAATGGTAAAAACAATAGAATAAAAATAACACTTAAAATAAAGTCCAACATTCGTTTATTTCGACGGCTCATATAATCAGCAATTCGGAAACGAATATCGATTGTGTACAACTCCCCTGCTGTATTTTTGGAACTACTTCCTATAATACTAAGACTTTCTTCTGGGACAATTTTGTAATCCAAATTGGTTCCTAATCGCGTCATCCATTGCATGATATTTTGAGCAGGAATATTTTTTGAGCAAAAAATAATTTCATTGATTTTATAGATATGAACTACTTCATCGAGTTGTTCCAAACTACTCAAGTATTTTTTTGAATCTTCAATCCCTTGAGGTGAAACTGTTCCAATTAGGTTTGTATCAACACGAGCTTGAACAAGTAAATTCATCACTCGATCACTTTCTTTTTCACTTCCAACAATGACTAAATTTGCTTGTTCTTTTTTTCCAAGATTGAAATTTTTAAATTGAAAAAAATGCAAAAACATACGTGCACATATCGTCGAAAACAATGTCCAAACAGCCCCCATAATAATCAATGCACGCGACGGCCGATACTGTAAATTCAAGAACCCATAAACCGCTGCCAACAATAACGAGCCCATTAAAACGCCTCGAACTAATCGGCGAATATTATATTTTTCATCATAACCTCCATTAAAATAAATCGCTGACAACCAAATAGTTATATACAAAGTGAAATTAAACCAAAGATATGCTGATTGATAATAATCTGGTTCATCATAATAGATAGTTGCCCAAAAATCTTTTAAAATAAATAGACCTACTAAAATTAGTAAAGCATCAATTAGGGGCAAATAAATACGCTTAGTAAAGCTACCAGTTAAGGTAATAAATGCCCTAAAATATATCGCAGCATGCAACATCAAAATAAACAGTTTTGCCTTTTCACCAACAAAGTGTTTACGGGCAAAAATAATCATAGCATTGTAAAACACTTTGACATAATTAAGACTACCTTTTTTGGTACTTTCCCCTTTATAATGAATTATAGTTGTATCAGCGAAGTAATAATTTTTATACCCAGCCTTGGCAATTCGATAGGACAAATCAATGTCTTCACCATACATGAAAAATGATTCATCCAGCAAACCAATTTCGTCCAAAACCGATTTTCTCAACATCATAAACGCACCCGCTAAAACGTCAACTTCTTGAGTTTGATTTTTATCCAAAAAACCTAAATGGTAACGACCAAAAATTCTTGATTTTGGAAAAAGTCGAGATAATCCAAATGTTTTACAAAAGGCAACAAATGGTGATGGAAAACCTCTTTTAGACTCCGGTAAAAATCGACCAGAGCCATCAATCATTTTGACTCCCAAACCTCCCACATCTAAATGTGTATTCATAAAAGTTATACATTTTTCAAATGTATCTTCCTCTACTACAGTATCAGGATTAAGGAGCAGAACATACTCTCCTTTTGATTGCTGAATAGCTTGATTATTTGCAATTGAAAAACCTGGGTTAGATTTATTTTGGATAAGTTTTACACTCGGAAATTTTTGTGCAACCATACGGCAAGAATCATCGACAGAATTGTTATCGACAACAAAAATTTCAGCATCAATATGCCTGATTGCATTTCGAACAGAAAGCAACGCTTGTTCAAGGAAATACTTGACGTTATAATTGACTATGATGATGGAAAGCTTCATTGGCTACCCTATTCTCCTTTTATTTGATAAGGAATTCTTGCTACGATCGAACGTCCCAAGGTTAGTTCATCTGCATACTCCAATTCTCCACCAAAGGAAACCCCCCTGGCAATCGTACTCACTTTTACGGCCATATCTTTCAGTTTTTTTGAAATATAAAAGATCGTTGTGTCTCCTTCTATAGTTGGGCTGACAGCCATAATAACTTCTTTAGTTTCTTCTTTCTCCAATCGACTTTCCAAGGAATTAATATTTAGATCTGAAGGACCAATTCCTTCAATAGGAGAAATAACTCCACCTAAAACATGATACATTCCCCTATATTGCCCAGTATCTTCAATAGCCATTACATCTCGAATGTTTTCTACAACACATAAAACAGATCGATCTCTTCTAGGATCTGAACATACCCCACAGATTTCAGTATCTGAAATATTATGACAGTTGGAGCAAGTTTTTATATTTTCACGCATATTTATTAGTGCTGCAGTAAAATCATGGGTAGTCTCCTTTGGCTGGTTCATTAAATACAACACAAGCCGCAAAGCAGATTTTTTCCCAATGCCTGGAAGGCTTGAAAATGCTTCAACAGATTCTTGTACTAGTTTGGAAGTAAAGTTCATAAAACAAAGGTAAGTACTTGATTACAAATAAATTGAGTTTTTAACGGTAGATTTTATTTCACCTCAAAATCTTTTAAGATATCAAAATGTAAAAAATTCCATATTTTTCTTAATAAAAATTCAGGATTTCCTATTAAAATATTGCATTTTTGCAGTTCCTATTTATTTTCAACTCAAAAATTAAATTAAAAGTAAAATATTATGGCTGAAGTAATTCGAATGCCTCGAATGAGCGATACAATGACCGAAGGAAATATTGTTGCTTGGTTAAAAGAAGAAGGTGAAGCAGTAGAACCAGGGGATACTCTGGCAGAAGTAGAAACGGATAAAGCAACCATGGAATTGGATTGTTATTCTGATGGTGTGCTTTTGCATATTGCAGTAAATGAAGGAACTGTGCCAATTAATGGTGTTATTGCAGTAGTCGGCGAAGAAGGTGAAGATTGGAAAGCTGCAATTGCTGCTGATGAGGGAAGTGGAAGTGCACCAGCTGCTTCTAGTTCAAGTCCTGCATCGGAACCTGTAACAGTTGAACCAAATAACGTTGATATAGTGGAATCTCCTAATTCCGCTAAACCAGAATCAAGAATTAAAGCCTCTCCTCTGGCAAAAAGTATGGCCTCTGAAGCTAAAATCGATATTTCTCAAATTAAAGGATCAGGTGATCATGGTAGAATTGTAAAAAAGGACGTAGAAGCATTTTTACGAGGAACAGGATCTTCTCCCCAACCTCAACCAGAACGGCAAGCACCATCTGCAGTACAACCTTTCGCTTATTCTAGTGGAGAAGATAGTTTTGAAGACATACCTATGAGTATGATGCGAAAAGCTATTTCTAAAAATGTTGTAGCTAATAAATTCTCTGCTCCTCATTTTTACTTGACTATTGAGATGGATATGGAAAAAGCAATTGAGTCTCGTACCAAAATGAACGAAATTTCTCCTACAAAAATTTCTTATAATGACTTAGTGTTAAAAGCTGCATCTGTGGCTCTTCGTAAACATACCATTATCAATGCTTCTTGGCTAGATGATAGTACTATACGCTATAATAAAAATATTAATATTGGAGTTGCGGTTGCAACACCTGATGGGCTATTACTTCCGGTCATTAGACATACAGATATGAAATCATTGTCTCAAATCAATGCTGAAGTTAGATCGCTAGCCGGTTTGGCAAGAGAAAAAAAATTACCCCCAGAAGAAATGCAAGGAAGTACATTCATGGTGTCAAATCTAGGGAATTATGGGATTGAAGAATTTACTGCTATCGTCAATAGACCAAATTCGTGTTCAATGGCTGTGGGTGGTATTGTAGACAAACCAGTTGTAAAAGATGGAGCCGTTGTACCTGGCAAACGAATGAAAGTTACCTTGTCTTGTGACCATAGAGTTGTGGATGGTGCCACAGGTGCAGAATTTTTACAAACCTTTAAATCTGTGATGGAAGATCCAATTCGAATGTTGGTGTAATCTTTTTTGTTTAATCAAATATGAAAAAAACATTAGTTCTTGGTGCATCGACAAAAACTGATCGGTATGGAAATATATCGACTCGAAGATTGAAATTATACAATCATGAGGTCATCCCCGTAGGGCATAGAGCAGGTATAATTGATGGTATTGATATTCTTTTAGGAAAACCTGACGTGGATGGTATTGATACTATCACACTTTATTTGAATCCGAAACGACAAGTGGAGTTCTATGATTATATCATTGGATTAAAACCCAAAAGAATTATTTTTAACCCCGGAACAGAAAATCCTGAGTTAGTAAAGTTAGCAAATGAGAATGGGATTAAAGCTGAAATTGCATGCACTTTAGTTTTACTTTCTACAGGACAATATTAGTATTTAAATAATAGATCAAAAAAAATGGACTACCAAGTTAATGATAGTCCATTTTTTATCTTTTAAAAAGTAGGTACCTATTAAAAACCCGCTTCTTTATTTCCTGAGAAATTAGTTCCACCCGCTCCAGAGCCAGCATTTCCGTTGCAATCAGGTCGTCCCATTTCTGTTTCGTCATTTGCGATGCTAAATTCTACACGGCGGTTCATCATATTTTTAGCATTAGTAGCTACTAAATTTGTTTCCTCGCCTCCGTACTTTAAAACTAATCGATCTCTTGATATTCCGTATTTGGTAACCAAGTAGTCTATTGAAGTTTCAGCACGATTAAAAGAAAGTACCTCATTATAACAGTTACTTGAGGTTCTATCCGTATGACCTGCAACCACAACTCTAATATTTGGATTTTGCTTCATAACTGTCGCAACATGGTGCAATGGGCCAAAAGATGAATTTTTCAAACTGTACTCATTAAAGTCGAAGTGAATCATTGGTAAAAACCAATCTGCAGCAGAACTAATTGCAGTTGCAGCTGTATTTGCAGCTATTTTAGCATCTACGATCCGATTTACATCATCTTCACTAGTATAATTTGGGGTAGGCATTGCTGAAATCCCATCTGCATCTACAGTATTTACAAATCCTGCAGGTGTATATGGTTCTTTATCATTACCATCGAGTACCCCGTCACCATCACTATCTAAAGCGATTCCTCGAGTGTCAACAGGAAAACCATCAATAGAGTTTTTCTCTTGATCAATCATATCAATAACACCGTCCCCATCTGAGTCAGTCATATCAATTATTGGTCGAGCTTTTACTTCAGCTAAATCGTCAGCTAATAAATCCATAGGACTAATCCACCAAAGTGGCTCAGAGGCTTTTTCAGAATCCCCAATATTGATATTTAAGCGTAGATTTGTGTAATTAACCATATCTCTATACTGAGTTAGGTCGTCAGGTCCTCTCCATCGGTAACCATCGACAAGGTCAGATTCGTTTCCGAATAATACTTTCACTTGATGTTCTATACCAATATTAACCTTTTCGTTGATCCGGTATGAAAATCCTGCTCCAAGAGTTGCATGAAGATTTATTTGACGACTTCCACCACCTGAACCGCTTCTTCTGCCTGAGGCAGTTTCAGCTCTAGTTTCATAGTCTCCATCAAGGAGGTCTTTGAGGTTCGATGCAACTGTTTTTCTATCGTCTTTGACGTTTCCAGGATCCAAACCATTATCAACAGAGTTAAAGTTGTATATGGCGCTTCCATCCAAAGCATCATAGTAGGCTTTGAAGGTATTTACCCCCGGACCACCTAATAAGTACCAATTCACTTTACGAGTTTGGTCATTGAAATTGAAACTGTTCAGACTAAACACACCTTGGAGGTCTACTGAGAAAAACTCAGTTTTGTAGTTGTGGTACCATGCGTTAGTTCCATCATATCCTAGATCAGATAATACAGGGTTAGCAATAGCATGACTACTTCCAGAATTTCTAGGTTCTAAACCTAGTGCGCGACCATACATCGCGTCTAATCGCACTGACCAAGCATAGTCCAGAGCTCTTCTTACATGAAACCCAGCACCAAAACTTGGTCTAGGCAATACATCACCGACAACCATGAAGTGTCCGGCATGAAGGCCAACTTCCCACATGTGTTTGGGTTGTGCATTAAATTTAAGATTAGCTCTTGCATTTCCGTTGTCTTGAGCTGTTACAGTAGTTAGTAAGAAAAGACAAAAAATGCCTGTCAGCAGAGAATAAATCTTTCTTGACATAGGGTAAATTACTTTGATGATTAACAAATAGATTTTTTAGAATATAAATTTTACATATAAATAAAAAATTGCAAATGTAATGCAATTTTTAAATGTCACAAACAAATGTTCTTTTTTTAAATCGTTATTATTTAGCCTAAAATTCCTTTCAAAAAAAAATCTGATTAAACAATCTGATTTGAAAAAAACATTAGACATAAATTTTACCGAAAGAAAATATCTAAAACTAAATAGCTTCTAAGCAATAATTTAAATTTGAAATAATTATCAGATTTAAATTATTGAAAATCAACAGTTAGATATTAATAAAGCGTGATATTGTTGGATAGTATAAAGCAGGTAACGGATCGAAAAAAACGTTAATTAAAATGATAAAATTTAAAATTTTTTTTCAAAGAAAATTGACTTAACTTTCCTGTATTCTGTACTAGTTTTAGTAATCTGTTAGCATAAAAATTTATTCTATGCAATTTTAACACCTCAAAAGATTAGTTTACAGAAGGTCCTAAATCTTAATTTGGGGGTTAATTTTGAGCTTTATTTTTTTAAAAAAAGTTCTTTAACTTTTTAAAGATTATGTTTAGTAAGCTTTGAAAGTTAGTGTTTTGAAATAATTCCTATGAATATTTACTATATTTCATAAAAAAGGTTTCATATTTGATCATATTCATTGCTTTTAAACGAACATATTTTTTTTTAAGTAATATTCAATAACTGTTCCACTTATTGTAATTTATTCTAATTTGTAAAAATAAAATTTGAAATAGGCAGGTTTTTCCATATGCCTTTCTTTTCTAAGAGCTATAAATCCCTACTTTTGCGAAAATTTTAATAAATGATAAATAACTGGTTTTCACCCGTAGATACTAAAGAATTAAAGAATTTTAGCAAGCTAAAGAGTACTCAGTTTGGTAAAAAGATAATTCTACATGATAAATCACCTCTTGATCTTTCTAATACTCATATTGCAATCATAGGGGTAGGAGATAATGAAGCTAACACCATTAGAAACATTTTATATTCAACTAGTTTTCCATTTAAAAACCTAAATATTGTAGATCTTGGTAACGCAAGAAAAACTGAAGGAACTTTCCTTACGCCAATCTTAAAAGAACTTCTTCAAAGTAATATTTTTCCAATTATTCTTGGACAAGAAGATGAATATGTATTATCTCAATACCATGCCTATCAATATCGAAAACAACTCATTAATATCGCTCTAGTTGATGAAAAAATTAATTACAACAACCCTAGAAACAAACGTCAAACTTATTTGAATAAAATAATTGATAGTAGAACATCTCATTTATTTAACTTAAGCATTTTAGGGTACCAGTCTCACTTTATAGCACCTGAAGTTTTAAAAGTCTTAAATAAAAATAATTTTGAAGCAATCCGACTAGGACGATTACAAGGAAATATTGAGTTTGCAGAACCGATAATTCGAGATGCTGACATGATGTGTTTTAACTTAAATGCTATTCGCTACTCCGAATGTCCTGGTGTAAACAACCCTACTCCAAGTGGTTTTTTCACAGAGGATGCTTGCCAAATAGCCAGATATGCTGGAATGTGTGAAAAAATCTCATCTGTAGGTTTTTATGGATATCAATCTGACATAGACATTAACCAACAGTCGGCGCATGTAGCAACCCAATTAGTTTGGTATTGTATTGATGGTTTCTACAATAGAAAAAATGACTATCCAAAATCAACAGATGGGTTAATTGAATACATTGTAGATACTAAAAATACAGCTTATTCATTTACATTTTGGAAAAGTGAAAAAACAGGAAGATGGTGGTTGCAAGTACCTATAAAAACAAAAAAGAAGTTAGATCGACATAAACTTATTCCATGCTCATATTTAGATTATCAGATGGCTTGTAGAGAGGAATTATCTGAACGTTTATTGAATGCATTCCGAAGGTTTTCTTAATTAGTGCAAATAATTTAAGAAGAATAATTCTTCACAAAATATACTCTAGCCTTTGTAATCAGAATGTTAATGATTTAAGAAAGAAGTTCTTCTAATCTGATTCCTCTTGAGCCCTTAATTAAAAAATGGGTTTCTTGATATTCTTTTTTTAAAAAAATCTCTTTTAGATCATTGACATTTTCAAAATGCTGGACACCATCTATTTTAACTTTTAAAAACTCCTTTCCAACTAATATAACATGATCAAGTTTTAGTTCAGTTGCCTGTTGTGCAATTTTCAAATGCTCTTCATCACTAAATTCACCCAATTCTAACATATCTCCTAATATTGCTATTTTACTAATTGCTTCTAATTGCCCCAAATTAACCAAAGCATTTTTCATACTGGTAGGGTTAGCATTATAAGCATCTAGGATAAAAGTATTCGTTGCCTTTTTCACTAATTGAGACCTATTATTCGAAGGAACATAATCTTCTATCGCTAATTTGATTCTGTTTGGAAGAACTCTAAAATACCTACCTATAGAAATAGCAGTCATTATATTATTAAAATTATAAAGTCCTATTAGCTGGCTTTGAATTGAAATTAGTTCTTGATTATCACTTAAAAATCCAACTTTGACAAATAGAGATTCTTGAAAAAGAATGGTTTCATAGGCTGCCTCTGAAGGATCAGACCGATTTGTTTTTTTATAAAAAACTCTTTTGGAAACATCCTCAGAGAGTTCTGATAAAAATGATTCATCTGTATTCACAAAAGCGACTCCATTTTGCCACTGAATAAATTTATATAACTCTGCCTTTCCTTTTTTCACTCCTTCTAGTCCTCCAAATCCTTCTAGATGCGCTTTTCCAATATTCGTTATTATGCCATGAGTAGGTTCAGCAATTTTACACAAAAAGTCTATCTCCCCTATATGATTAGCTCCCATCTCGATAATAGCTACCTCATGCCCTGATGTTAACTCAAGTAATGTCAAGGGAACACCAATATGATTATTCAAATTTCCTTTGGTAAAATGACAACTATATTGACTATTTAGTACGACTGAAATTAACTCTTTAGTGGTAGTTTTCCCATTAGATCCAGTGATAGCTATAATTGGTATAACCATCCTCCTTCGATGAAAAGTAGCTAATTTTTGCAAAGTCGAGAGTACATCATTTACTAAAACTGTTTTTTCCCCTTTTTGATACTCCTCCTCATCAATAATGGCATACGAAGCTCCTTTTTGAATAGCCTCCTCTGCATATTCGTTTCCATTAAATTGATCTCCCTTCAAGGCAAAAAATAAACATCCCTGCACAATCTTACGACTATCAGTTATAACTTTTGGATATCTTTCAAAAAGAGAATAAATAAATTCTATTTTGTCCATTTTTAATTGTTTTCCTTTAGCCTTTTCTTTGATTAAAACTACGTGATAATATTAAATTTAGATTTCTTCGATTATTTATCTTTATAATAATTCCTCATTAAAGAATTATTATAAGATTATTTTACTTTCACAATAACCAAAAAAAGTCCCTACATTCATGGAATGTAGGGACTTTTTTTCAAAGTTGTAAGAGAAATTATTTATATTTTCTTTTTACTTTTTTACGTTTGATTTTAAACCTATTTCCACCACTATCTTCATTTCCTTCTGGACCACCCGTTCTAGTCATCGCACAACGGAAGCCAATTGTTCGATCTGCTTTATCTTCTTCTTTAAATCTTCGTGCTCCTGGAGCCATCCAGTAAGCTCTATCAGCCCAAGATCCACCTTTGATTACACGAGCTTTGTCGCTAATCAAAGTAGTGACTCCATAGTTATAAGATGCTTCTGATTCTTCATCACCATCAAGATAATTATAAACCTGCCCTCTTTTATAGTTTTCACGCCCAGCAGCTTCATCGTCCTCAACATATCTGTATCGGATTCGTCCTAAACTATCTTTTTCTACTGGAGCTCCATTTTCATCTAAAACTCTTGTTTCGAATTTATTACCACGGAAAGGATTCAATTCTTGATTCTCAGAATCTCGAAGAGTTCCATTTGTCATTGGACGATATAAATCCATTGTCCACTCATTTACATTTCCGGCCATATTATACAAGCCAAAATCATTTGGTAGGAATGCTCTAACCGGAGAAGTAATATGAGCCTTATCATTTAACTTTCCAGCCATCCCCATGTAATCACCTCGACCTCTTTTAAAGTTAGCTAAAATTGCACCTTGAGATTTATCCCTTCTCTCATATCGAACTGTATTGCTATTCCAAGGATAGATTTTACGGTTAGTTATTAATTCATCTTTGGACGATGCTTGATTTCCGATTAATGCAAGTGCTGCATACTCCCATTCAGCCTCTGTAGGTAATCGGTAAGAAGGTAAAAGGATACCATCTTCATATCTTACTTTACGTTCTCCCCCAGTTTTATAATCTTTCACATTCTTTCTAACACTTCCCTCATATTGATTTGACAGATAAGATTCAGTATTGAAATTATCCTCATCTCTTTGTTCTGGATTTATTTCTAATATTCCTCTTTCAATTAAAATCATCTCATTTACACGATCGGTTCTCCATTTACAATATTCGTTGGCTTGTAACCAATTCACACCAACAACTGGATAATCATTATAAGAAGGGTGTCGAAAATAAGTTTCAACAAACGGTTCATTGAAAGATAACTCCTCTCTCCAAACTAAAGTATCAGGTAAGGCATTGATACGAACCTCTGGATAAGATTCACCAAATACTCTGTCTAACCAATACAGGTATTCTTTATAATCGATATTACTTACCTCAGTTTCATCCATATAAAACGAAGAAACAGTAACTCTTCTTGGAACAGCATTCCAATCAAATGTTACATCTTGCTCAACTGTTCCCATTGAAAATGTTCCACCTTCAATTAAAACAAGGTTTGGACCCGTAACTTGACCTTCGTAATCTTGTTTTTCAAATCCTCCCCATTTTTGGTCGTTATAATTCCAACCAGTAGAAGATGATTTTTCCTTTTTCCCGCACGAGGCTAGTACTAATAATGAAAGGATAAATAGAAATCGGTACTGCAACACTTTTCTCATTTTTGAATTTTACTTTAAATCGTTAAAAAAATGACTGACAAATATAGTTAATTTTTTAAATAGCCTACTTCTGATGCTACTCTATTTTAAATTATTCTGATTTATTTTAAGGATTTTGATAAATTCCTTCCTATTTCGGGCAAAAAATTATTATTTTTTTGATAAAAATTAGAAATATTTCAAATTTCACTAAGAAATTTTCTTTGAACATCAAATATAGTTGGGAAGTTATAAGGAGTGGCAATACTTTTGTAAAAACCCTTCCAGCAATTTCCTATTTTTTGTTATGACCTAATTTTTTATCTAAATAAACCAAAACAGTCATTATAATCAACTTTTTCCGGTTTATCAAAATTCATAATTAGTGAAATTTCATGACTTCCCCCGGAACGGCCTAATGTCAATTTTGAGATAGTTACATCGTAACTGTATCCAATTTTATAGCCGCCTGATTGAAATCCTATTAAAGCTATTGCTGCATCAGGATTCGAAAAACCTTGACGATACCAGAGACCTCCAAAAATAGCACCTAAATTTCCATATGCACCAATATTGAGTTGTCCGAAATCGCCTTGCTTTACAAACATCACGTTTGGAGATATAAACGAGGCTTGTCTTTTTTTATTGCCTTCATTAATTTTGAACTCATATCCAGCATGTAAACCCAATCGAAGTGGTAATCCTCCATCCAAATTTTCATTTATTTCTAAAAAACTTTCGTTCGGAGTATTCAAATGTTTAGTTGTAACTCCAGCATAAAAATTAGAACTGTATAGAAGGAGTCCAGCGGATGCATCAAAATAACTGTTAGAAAGATTATCTGGCCGTATTTCTTGTGTTGGGAACGGTGTTCCTCCACCGCTTACAGCTCCAAATTCTGGTCCAATTTGGTCTGGGAAAATTAATTTCTCCCAATTCAGATTGATACGAACTAGACTTCCTTCTAAACCTAACTTTAAATTTAAACTTTCATTTATTTTTAGTTTGTAGGAATACACACCGCTAACTTTAGTTGTTTTGTATAAACCTTGTCCAGCATCATCTGTTAGAACCATCAGTCCTATCCCACTATTGAAATCTTTGAAAAATTGAGAGTAAGAAACCGCATAAGTCACATAAGCCTGATTCAATGATGGCCATTGATTTCGATAATTGATGGCAATATGTGGCGAATATGTATTTCCAGCAAAAGCTGGGTTTAATTGAATAGGTGCAGCATAGTATTGACTAAATATGGGATCTTGAGCATGTGCAGAAAACCCCCACATCATAGCAATTATTAATATAAGAAAGTTATGTCTTTGCATTGACTAAAAATGTTATGGTCAAAAAGTTAAAATAGGTAATTTTGCTGAAGGTACGTTTAGTATCTTGAACGTTTTTTTTCTTAATTTGTTTTTTTTAAAAAAAGATTCAAAGTAAATACTTAACAAAGCAATACACAAATAGCGTTAACGTTTTTATAACAATTAATTGCACCAGCTAACAAGATACTGAGCAATTTATGAGATAAATAAAAATTATATAAAAGATGAAAAATATTCTTCTCCCCTTGTTTTTGATCGCAAGTTATTCTTTTTCAATTGGACAATCGTCACATAAAATAGTGGATCGATTTAATTGGTCAGAAGATCCAATAATCCATAATCCATTTGAATTAAATAACCCTCTAGAAATTCTATCATTTGATGGAGCCATTTACCAGAATGCTCACCCTTCTCTTCCTATTTCTGCTCATCGATTTAAGGTCAACTATAAAGGTAATCTTTCTGTAGAAATTATCAGTGTCGAATATCAACCTCTTGATAAAAAGCCGACACAAGATGATATTTATATTCAAGATCAATTAGTTTTCCAAACAGAAATCACTCAAAATCAGCAAGAATATTTTGGAAACCTCTCATTTATTCCAATCATTAAAACTAGTTCTGGTAATTTTCAAAAAGTAGTTAGTATTGAGTTGAATGTTAATTTCACTCCTTCGACTCCAACACTTGCCTTTCGAGGTCCTCCAACTTATACATCAAAACTAGCGGATGGAGACATTTATAAGATAAGTGTAAAAAAAGATGGAATGTATAAACTCACATATGATTTTTTAAAAACACAACTAGGAATAGATAATTTAGATAATATTAATCCTCAAAAAATCCAGGTTCTCGGTAATGGTGGAGGTATGCTTCCGGAATTAAATGATTTAGAGAGAATCGATGATCTGGAAGAAAATGCAATTTTTGTAAACGGTGAAAATGATGGTTCTTTTGATAGTGATGATTATATACTTTTCTATGGTGAAGGTCCAGGAAAATGGAATTTTGATACACTAACAAATACTTTTGTCTACAAAAAGAATATTTATACAGATGAAAAATTTTATTTTATTAAAATAGGATCAAATAATGGAAAAAGAGTTGAAAATCAAACATCAGTAGCTGCTACAACTTATACGACCACAAGTTTTGATGGATATACCCATTTCGAAGATGACCAAAGAAACCCTTTACATGATTGGTCTGGAGCACAAGGTTCCGGAAAGTTATTTGTAGGAGACCTATACTCACTTGTAACCGAACGAACTTATAACAATCTCTTTTCTTTCGACAACCTTGAACCTGGAGAAGATGCAGTATTAACAGGTAGTTTTGTTTCTCGAAGCAATACAAACACAAATTTTAAAATAATAACTTCTGGTCAAGAATTTACTTCTAGCTCAATAGGAAGCGTACAACTCGATCAAGGTGAAAATACTTATGCTCTAACTGGTTCTCTCATTGAATCCTTCCAACCAAATAGTGGGAATTTTAGCTTTACTGTGAAATACTCTGGAACAGGTGAGAGTGAAGGTTGGCTAGATTATATAGGCTTGAATGTTAGGCAAAAACTTCAAATGTCAGGTAGTCAACTTAAATTTACAGATAAGAAAACTTTAGATTATTCTTTCTCAACTTTTGAATTAAACAACGCTGAAGGCGCAACAATTTGGGACGTAACCAACCCACTTAACCCTTTTTCTCAAGAAGCAACAGAAGGAAATATTAAAATTTTTGGCGCAGAAACCAATACGTTAAAAAGATTTATTGCTTTTGATGTATCTGACGAATTATTTCCAGCAGAAGCTATTGGTAAAATTGAAAACCAAAATTTGCATGGTTTAGATAATATAGATATGGTTATCATTTACCACAAAAACTTTGAAGATGTCACTGAAAAAATGAGAGAACATAGAGCTACTCACAGTAATCTAGTCGTTGAAAAGGTTAGATTGGATTTAATTTATAATGAATTTTCAGGAGGAGCACAAGATATTTGTGCAATACGAGATTTTTCGAAGATGTTGAATGATCGCTCAAACCAATTCAAATTCCTTCTACTCTTTGGTGATGGTTCTTTTGACTACAAAAACATTAAAGAATTGAATACGAGTACCGATGGAGAAATTTTTCACAACTTAATTCCTGCCTACGAAACCAATCAATCTCTTCATCCTATTAACTCATATCCATCTGATGACTTTTTTGGCCTATTGAGTTCAGGAGAAGGAACTTCAACTTTAACCGGTGATTTGGACATTGCAGTTGGAAGATTAACATTCAAAAATGAAGAAGAAGCTCAGGCTGTGGTAAATAAAATTATTAATTATGATACTAATCCTGAAACTTTAGGTGATTGGAGAAATAAATTAACCTTTGTAGGTGATGATGAAGATGGAAGTATACATACAAAACAAGCAAATGAGGTTTCTCAATTAGCAGAAAATGAAAATAAGAATTTTAATCATGATAAAATTTTCTTTGATGCTTACCAACAGGTTTCAACCTCTGGTGGTCAACGCTTCCCTACTGCAACAGAAGCGATTAACCAAAATATGTTTAAAGGAAACTTAGTAATGAATTACCTAGGACATGGTGGTGGTGGTGGATGGGCGCAAGAACGAGTTTTGAGGACTCAACATATTGTTGATTGGGAAAACTTCAATAAATTACCTCTTCTAGTCACTGCAACTTGTTCATTCACAGGTTACGATGAGCCTAACTATGTAACTGCTGGTGAACACTCTATGATTAACGAAAAAGGTGGAGTAATTGGTCTATTTACAACAGTTCGAGCAGTTTATTCTTCTCAAAACAAACAATTGACTGATGCTGTTTTTAAAAATATTTTTGATCGAGAAAATGGGCAAACTTTCACTATTGGAGAAGTTGCAAGAATGGCAAAGAATGATTTAGGAAATACTCAAAATAAAAGAAAATTTGCCCTAATTGGAGATCCTTCTCAAAAATTAGCTATTCCAAAGTATAATATTGTAACAACCAAAATCAACGGTAGCGTCATTGACACTACAAGTCAAGACACGATTCAAGCCTTACAAAGGGTAACTATAGAAGGTCAAATTGAAGATTTTAGCGGAAATCTTTTAAGTGATTTTAATGGTAAAGTTTTTCCAACTATTTTTGACAAGCCAATTACTGTTACTACTCTTAATCAAGATTCTGGAAGCCCAACTTACGAGTTCAAATTGCAAAAAAACGTAATTTTTAAAGGGATTGCCAGCGTAACCAATGGTACATTTATATTCACTTTTGTAGTTCCAAAAGATATTAATTACGCCTACGATTATGGAAAAATCAGTTACTATGCTCATGACGGAATAGCTACTGATGCCTCTGGTTATTACGATAAAATAATTATAGGAGGAACTGATCCAAACGCCATCGCAGATGATCAACCACCTTTAATAGAGGTATATATGAATAGTGAAGAATTTGTTTTTGGAGGAATCACAGACGAAAACCCAGTTCTTTTAGCAAAGCTATCTGATGACAATGGTATTAATGTTGTAGGTAATAGTATTGGACATGATCTTACAGGTGTTTTAGACCAGAATACTCAGAACACTTATGTGCTAAATGATTTTTATGAATCAGAGTTAGATGATTATACCAAAGGGACTGTTCGTTACCCCTTATTTAACTTGGAAGAAGGATTACATAAAATCAAAGTACGTGCCTGGGATGTTTCCAATAATTCTGCAGAAGGATATACAGAATTTGTTGTGGCGAGCTCTGCAGAAGTGGCACTTGATCATGTGCTGAATTATCCAAATCCCTTTATGGATAATACTGCTTTCCAATTCGAACATAACCTGCAAAATCAAATTGTTGATGTTCAAATCAGAGTTTTCTCTGTTTCTGGAAGATTAGTAAAAACAATCGATGAACAAATCCTAACCGAAGGTACCCGTGTGACAGGCATTCAATGGGATGGAACCGATGAATATGGAGACCAACTTGGTCGAGGTGTTTATTTGTACAAGGTGAAAATTAGTGGAACTGGATCGACTGGTGATACAATAAACTCTGAAAGCGACTTTGAAAAATTAGTTATTTTGAAATAAAAAAAATTGGATAAAAGTTATTCAAAATTTAAAATAGAAAGATATTTGTTGCGTTTTATAGTTTTAGAAAAAACTTTCCAAAACCGTAATTTTACAATACCTCTTTCATTTTTATCAATCATAAATTAATACTTAATTATTTGATGAAATCAATTTTAATTAAGTCTTTATATCAAAGAATTTAAAAACTTAAAAATTCCCCTATATTTGCATCTTCAATTTTTGAAATTTAATACGATTATGAAAAAAATACTGTTTTGTTTTCTTTTTATTTCATGCTTTTTGGCAATTTCAGAATCTCAAGCACAAGGGTTCACCAATTGCGTGTATAATATTACGGAACAACGTTGGGAAAAGCCAGGAGGAACTGGTGAACCTTGTACCAATACAATTATTACGTCTGTACCATTTTTAAGAATTACTCCTGATGCCCGATCTGGTGCGATGGGAGATGCTGGTATTGCTATTTCTCCAGACGCCAATTCTATTCACTATAATTCCTCAAAGCTAGCTTTTGCTGAGAAAGATTTATCATTATCAGCTACTTACACTCCGTGGCTAAGAGCATTAGGATTAAATGATGTTTACATGGCATATCTTTCAGGATATAAACAAGTAGATAAATTATCAGCTATTGGTTTTGGTTTACGTTATTTTTCTTTGGGACAAATTAGTTACACAACTGATACTGGTCAAGAAAATGGAACAGGGAAACCCAATGAATTTGAAATTTCCGCAGCTTATGCTAGAAAACTTTCTGACAACTTCAGTCTTTCCTTAGGTGGTAAATTTATTTATTCTAACCTAGCTGCTGGTCAACGAGTAGGAGCAATCGAAATAAACCCGGGAACAGCTGGAGCTGTTGATTTTGGATTAACTTGGAAAAAAGACATTGAGCTTTCGGGTAATCAAACTGACCTAACTATTGGCGCAGCAATCACTAACTTAGGAACTAAAATTTCATACACCAACTCTGCTAATAAAGATTTTATACCCACTAATTTGGGAATTGGCGCAGCTTGGGAATTCCAGTTTGATGAGTATAATTCATTTACCATTACAGCTGATTTGAATAAATTATTAGTACCTACACCTTGTATTAGCTCAAATGATCCAAGTGTCCCAAGTTGTGATGAAGATCAAGATGGCATCTTAGATTATAAACAAAAATCTGTAGTTGGTGGACTATTGGGATCATTTACTGATGCTCAAGGTGGAGCAGGTGAAGAGTTTAGAGAAATTAACTATTCTATTGGAATGGAGTATTGGTATGACAAACAATTCGCAGTTAGAGCTGGCTATTATACTGAAGCTCAAACTAAAGGAAATCGTCAGTATTTCACTGTTGGATTAGGATTAAAATATAATGTATTTGGTTTGAATTTCTCTTATTTAGTTCCAACTACAAGTCAAAGAAATCCTTTGGATAATACTTTAAGGTTCTCTTTAATTTTCGATTTCGAAGCATTTGAAGATGATGAATAATTTATTACCCACTTAGGAAAAAGAAACCGCAACTAGATTAATTTCTGATTGCGGTTTCTTTATTTTTGCACATAAATAAAAATATATTTGCATATAAATAAATAACATGGATTTAAGACAACTCCCACATCTCGCCAAAGAACAAAAGAAATCCACTAAAAAGTTCTTCCAAAAATTAGTCAAACAAAAAACAAAAGATTTAGACTCAACGGTTCATCAATTACATAAGGAAACATTTGAAGAAATAGATTGTCTTAAATGTGCTAATTGTTGCAAAACTACTAGCCCTATTTTCACCGATCGAGATATCAATAGGATATCTGCTCATTTCAAAGTTCGACCAGCCAATTTTGTAGAAAAATATTTACACTTAGATGAAGATGAGGATTATGTTCTGAATGAAGCACCTTGTACATTTTTAGGAACTGATAATTATTGTAGCATCTACGAAGTTGCCCCAAGGGCTTGCCGTGAATACCCTCATACCAACAGAAAACAAATTTATAAAATCTTAAATTTAACAATTAAAAATATGGCAATATGTCCTGCCGTTTTTGAAATAGTACAAAAATTAAAAGAGATCAAGAATTAGGAATTGGAAAGCATTTTGGGAAAACTTACATTTGCAATCCATTATAAGATGCCCAATGAAAAAACAAGAACTCGCAAGACTTTTTTATCAAGAAATCTCAAAAATCAACTCCAATGGATCATTAATTGATTTGGAGAAAATCAATAAGCTCTGCAAGCTATTAAATCAACTTTTTATTGAAGTTACTCGAGATGAAAAAATGCAATTCACCACCATGTTTGCAAGGATTTCATTCGCTAGTCAAAAATTTTCCTTAGAAAAACAAACGCAGTTTTATATTCATACGTTTCAAAGAGTCGCGAAAAAAATTAACCTTGCTCCAAATAATTCCTCTGATCATAGAAAAGAATTAGCATTAGGACTAAAAGTAGTCACAGATTGCGTAATTGCTTTTTTTCATGAAATGCCTCCTCAAATATTAGCAGAGCAATTACCCGCAAAAATTGATTACAAAACATCTCCAGTTGAAGTCAAAAGTTTCAAACAGGCCGCTCGAATTGTTGCAATTGATATTGATAAAAAAGCAGAACAAATCATTGCTCGCGATGAAGATGATCCAACTAGGGAAGTTCGAATTCAATATAATATTGCTGAAAGAAATCAAAATTTCAATGCATCGATTCAACTTATTGAAGATGCTTTTAAATTTCCATTAACCATAAATTTACTTGATGTCGAAATTGATAAAAAAGGAATTTATCGACCACGTGGCTTCGTTTTAGAACCAGATTATTTAGTCGATGTTTCAGCCATTGCAGAATGTTTTAAAGATTTTGGAACGCTTCCAATTTATAATCTTTTAAAAAAATACCTGCCTTTCACTTATAGCAAACATTTGATGATTGGGAATATTGCCAATTTCTTCTTGGATGAATTAATGACTAACTCGGAAGTAAACTTTAAGGAAACTTTTCCAAAGGTCTTTCAACTCAATCCTTTAGCATTTGCCACATTCGAAAATTCAGTACTGAGAGAAATCATGCAATCCTCTCAAAAGCATTTTCTCAATTTAAAACAGATGGTCTTGACAGGTTTCGAAAAGAACGACATCATTTCGAAAGATTGTTTTTTAGAGCCAACTTTCTATTCTCAAAAGCATGGCCTACAAGGTCGTCTTGATATTTTTTACAAAAAAGAAAATACGGATGAGAACGAAAAAAACCGCTCTGCTATCGTTGAATTAAAAAGTGGAAAAACTTTCAAACCAAACAAGTATGGCATTAACCATAATCATTACGTGCAGACCTTGTTATATGATTTAATCATTAAGTCTGTCTTTGGAAAAAAAATACAACCGGCTAATTTCATTCTATATTCTGGTATTGATATCAATCATTTAAAATTTGCTCCACAAAGTAGTACACAACAAATGGAGGCTTTGAATATTAGAAATCAAATCCTCTCATTTGAATATCATTTATCTAACATACGTGGCAACCTAATTGATAATCCACTCATTTTTAGTCGATTATCTTCAGCAAGGTATCCGAAACTGACTGGATTCCTTGCAAAGGACATACAACTTTTTGAAAAAGTATTTCTGGGGATGAGCCACTTGGAAAAAAAATACTTCAACGCGTTTTCAGGTTTTATTGCTCGAGAACACCTTTTAGCCAAGACAGGAATTCAAGGAATAGAAAGATTGAATGGTTTGGCTTCCCTTTGGCTAAAGGATTTTAAAGAAAAGGAAGAGAGCTTCGAAATTGTAAGTTTTTTAAAAATAAAAGAAAACCATTCAGAGGAAGAAATACCACTAATTATTTTTAAAAAAACCGAGCAAACCAACCCTCTTGCTAATTTTAGAAAAGGTGATATTACCGTTTTATATCCGTTCCAAAATGAAAAAGATACAGTCTTAAATAATCAAATTTTCAAGTGCACAATAGTCGAAATCACGAAAGAAGAAGTTCATGTTAAATTAAGAAGTCGTCAATTTAATACGGTCATTTTTGAACAAGATTTTCATTGGAATTTGGAACATGACATGCTGGACAGTAGCTTCAATGGAATGTATAGAAGTTTATTCCAGTTTGCACAATTCCCGAGTTTCAAAAAAGAATTATTACTCACTACATCTCCTCCTCAGCTACCTGAAGAACTAGAGATCAAGTTTCCAAAGGAATTAACAGAGGAACAAAAAATAATTTTCCGACAAGCCATTTCTGCTAAAGATTATTTCCTACTTTGGGGACCTCCTGGAACTGGAAAAACGAGTATGATGCTCAAAAACATTGTCAGTTATTTGCTCAACGATACAGACGAAAACATCCTATTGTTAGCTTACACTAACCGAGCAGTCGATGAAATTTGTGAGGCAATTGTTAGCATTGATAAATATGCCAAAAATGAATATTTACGATTAGGTTCAGCTCATTCTTGCGGAATAGATTATCAAAATCAATTATTCAATTCAAAAATTTCAAATATCTCCAACCGTAAAGAATTACGCGAAATTATTAATAAACATCGCATTTTTGTTTCAACAGTTGCAGGCATTGCTGGCAAACAAGAAATTCTGCAATTGAAAACCTTTGATCGGGTAATCATTGATGAAGCTTCGCAGATTCCAGAACCGATGTTAGTTGGATTATTACCTCATTTTAAACGATTTTTACTAATTGGAGATCATAAACAACTGCCTGCCGTAGTGGTTCAATCACAAATTGCATCCAAAGTTGAGGATGAAGATTTAATTAATATTGGATTAAAAAACTTGCGTGATTCACTTTTTGAACGCTTATATAAAAGGTGTAAAAAAAATAATTGGAATTGGGCATTTGCTCGATTAAGTCATCAGGGAAGGATGCATCAAGACATCATGAATTTTCCAAGTCAGGAATTTTATGACGGATATTTGAAAATCCTACCTGACGATCTAAATAATGAATACCAAACTACATCCATTGAATATCAACTGGATGAAACTGCTAATAGTTTAGAAAAAGTAATCAGTAGAAATAGAATGGTTTTCCTTCCCTCTCAACCTGATCTAAAAAGTCCAACCGGTAAAACAAATCTTCATGAAGCTACTTTAACTAGTGAAGTTATTGAAGTTTTTCAAAAAATTTATAAGCAAAACAATTTGGAATTCACCAAGAAAAGTCTGGGAGTTATCACACCTTATAGAGCTCAGATTGCTCAAATTCGACAGTCCCTGCAAGAGAAAAATATTGAAACTACATCTTTAAGCATTGATACTGTTGAGAGGTACCAAGGAGGAGCAAGGGATATTATTATTCTTTCACTCTGTACAAATTCTGTAAGTCAGTTGACTTCACTGATTTCAATTTCAGACGAAGGAGTAGATAGAAAGTTAAATGTCGCCCTAACGAGAGCTCGAAAACACTTAATCATCATTGGAAATACAAAAATACTGAAAACAAATTCTATTTATGCTTCACTTATTCAAAAGCATCAAATACCTATTTCCGAACACTAACTTATAACTGAAATGATCCTATTTTAAAATCTATTTCTTGCTTAATACTACCATTAAAATAAATTAAACTACCGTTTACTCATTTTGGGGGTTTCAGACCAAAAACTAACCTATATTACAATTACCATTTAAATTATCTTCCAAAAATTATACAGTAACACCCTTTACTTTAGACCGCTAAGTATTTACTCTTATCAGAATATATAGCGGTCTTATTTTCCTAAACAATAAGCACATTCAAGAACTAAAAACGTTACCTGAATATAATTTTATACTTTCAGATGCACCAAATATAATTTCTTTTACATAGCCTTTGGATAATTTCCGAGGTTTTTTACTCCTTGCTCAGTTACACTATTTCAAAAATCAAAAGAATTGCCTCTTTTACAGAGGCGATTCTTTATTTTATGGAATATTAATCATTTTATGAGTCTGCAAACTCAACCGCCATTTTGGGTTTTGTAGGCAAAATTTGATGGCCAATTGAATATTTTTTTCCGTATTAGGTCCATCCATTGGCTGTAGGTAAAAGTGTTCGTAATCTAAATTCTCAAATAACTCTGGTTCTGCTCCCAATTGAGGAAAAACTAATTTCAATTCATTTCCTTTTCTCAAAACTAAATCAGCACCTGTTTTTGGACTCATGCAAATCCAATCAACTCCTTTTGGAGAAAGTTGAGTTCCATTCGTTTCAATAGCTACCTCAATTCCTTTTTCATGAAATGCTTTGACCATTTTCTCATCTAACTGAAGTAACGGCTCCCCACCAGTGCAAACAACATAAGGAGTCCCTTGATTCATTCCAGCCTCCCATTGTTCTGCTACTTTTTCAGCCAATTCTTTGGCTGAATATTTCCCTCCATTCAGTCCATCAATACCTCTAAAATCAGTATCACAAAATTGACAGATCGCTTTACTTCGATCCTTTTCTCTCCCACTCCACAAATTACAACCTGTAAACCTGCAGAATACGGCTGGCCTTCCTGTATGGGCACCTTCTCCTTGCAAGGTGTAGTATATTTCTTTTACTTTGTATTTCATTTTTTCATTGTCACATGATAGTTGCCTTCTAATATAGGACACTACGTTATTTACTAATTATTGCTGATACCTCAATTTCAATTAATATTTTTTCATCAATAAACCTACTAACTTCGAGCATCGTTGAAACAGGCTTAATTTCCCTAAAAAAGTCTCCATGTGCCCGACCAATTTCCTCCCAATCATCCATGTTCGTCACAAACATCCTAGTACGAACCACATCTCTCATTGTGGCACCTGCTAGAATTAACGACTCTTGTATTTTTTTAAAAATAAATACTGTTTGCTCATATGGATTTCCAATTCCAACTATTTTATCTCCATTTACGGCAGTTGTTCCAGCTACTTCAATGATATTTCCAACTCGAACAGCTCGAGAGTAACCGACGATATCTTCCCATTTCGTATTCGAGGAAATATTTTTTCTGTTCATAATTTTTTTATTTAGTAAAAATCAAAATATAGTAATTAAAGAAAAAATCTTCTCTATACAAAATTGATTTTTCCAATTTACAACCACGATCTATTATCATTCTTTGATATTCTTCTAAATTAAATTGATGGGGATGCAAAATATCACCGGGCAACACTCTAAATATTTTTTTGAAAAAAGTGAAATTGTGTGCGTCAATAGATACGATCATCGTCCCACCATCTTCCGTAAAATCAACTAATTTATCAAAGCATAAGTCCAAATCTGCGACATGATTAATTGCATTTAGACAAAATACCTTTTTGTATCTCTCATTTGGAGAAAAAGTTTCCAATGGTTCATTAAAAAATCGAACATTTGGATATTGGCTTTTGGAAAAATGATCTAGCTTTTTCTCATAATCATCTAACAATGGATCCATTGCATCAGTTTGAAATTCTTCTAGAACCATAAAAACACCTGCTGGTCCACAACCTGCATCTAATACTTTTTCACCTCTTAGAATAGTTAAATTCAATCTGGATAAAAGTGTTTTCCAATACTTTCTTTTCCAAATTAGGTAATCGGCTTTAGGTCTTTTTTTTAAATAATTTTGCCACCAACGAATTTCTGCAGCTTGAGCTATTTTCCAACGTAAACTCATATTTTATTTTTATAAAACAAAGGTATCGAATTTAATGTTTCTAGTTCAATCTTCTTTGTTTAGAGTTTTCATTAATATTGTATTTGATGTTGTGGAACAAACTAATTCCTCAAAACATTTAAGTTTCTCAGTCACCTAAAATACAAAATTTAAAAAATCCCGCTACAAAAAATTATTTATGTTATTTGCAGAAGGAACGAAAGTACGATTTAAAAATACCGGCGATGAAGGAATAATCATCGCTATTTTGGATAGGGAAATGGTCAATGTTGAGTTGGACGATGATGGTATGATTATCCCTGCTTTTATCGAAAACTTGGAGCGAATGGAAGATATTCCAAAGCCAAATAAGAACCCAATAAAAGCTAAATTTGTAGAATCTAAAAAAGTTACAAAACCTCTAACACCTCCGCTTCAAGATAACGACTCACAATATCATATTTTAAAAAGCTTGGGTATTCAAGTAGCCTTTGATCCTAAAATCCAATCCGATGGAACCACTTCGAGTTATGACATTTACTTGATCAATGATACTCGATATGATGCACTTTTTACATTTACGATTGATATTATTGGGGAAACACCAAAGACAACCAATGGGAAAATCACTAGTGTTTCACATATAAACATAGGTGAGATGAAATTTAGTCAACTCAATGAGGCTCCTATTATAGAATTAGACATTTGGCAATTAACAACTGTTGGCACTGGGTATAAATTATCTAAAAAATTAAAAATAAAACCAAAACAGTTTTTTAAAAATATAAAGACTGCTCCTCTATTAAACCGACAAGTTCATTGGTATCAGTTGTTTGAAAATTTTGACAAAGAAAAAAAACCAAAAGGTATAGATCTTAAAACGTATACTCAGCGGAATGCTACAAAACCTAAAAAATCATCTTCCAATTACCGAATAGTAAGTGGAAGTGACCCCATGGAATTAGCACATTTTGAAAATGAAATTGATCTTCATATTGAGAACCTAGTAAATGATGATAAGAGAAGAACCAATGCTGATATTTTAAGAATTCAACTCACGCATTTCAATCATTTTTTAGAAAAAGCGATTCGATTAGGAGTTAGAAGTACCTTTGTGATACATGGTCTTGGAAAGGGAAAATTGAAAAATGAAATCGCCACTCGACTGATTAATCATCCTGAAGTGAAAACATTCAAAAATGAATATCATCCAAAATATGGGTTTGGAGCGACTGAAATTATATTTTGAGAAGAATCAGGAATTCACTAATTTAGTTGACTTTCCTCCAAGATACTTTTAAATAAAAATGATCAACTTGAAAAAACAAGTTGATCATTTTTATTTTGTCCAATTTGGGTATTAATCATTTCACTTCTGGGAGGTCAGGCATTTTACATTCCTCATCCGCTTTTTTTCCACAAACTGTACAATCGCCAATTTGATTTTTCAACATAGGATTATTCGTTGCACAAGTACCTCTAAATTCATTTCCAGTTACAATATGACGGATATTTATTAGGGCAAAACAAATTCCAAATGTTACGAACACAATGGTTAAAATATATAGGAATTCCATTTTTGAATATTTTAAAAGTGATAATTTAAATTTGTTACAAAGGTAATAGTTTTTAGGCAAAACAATGATTTTATTCTTTTGTTCAGCTAACTTTGCAGTCCAATTTTAAATATATAATTATCATGGATAAAAAATTAGAAGCATTCGCCCGTCTCCTCAAAATTATGGATGAACTTCGAGAAAAATGCCCTTGGGATCAAAAACAAACGTTCCAATCTTTACGGAATTTGACTATCGAAGAAACATATGAATTAGCGGACGCAATCCTCATAGAAGACCTTGACGAAATCAAAGAAGAAATAGGTGACATTATGTTGCATATGGTTTTTTATGCAAAAATTGCTGAAGAAAAAAAAGCATTTAATATTGCGGATGCGATCAATAGTTGCTGTGATAAGTTAATTCATCGCCATCCTCATATTTATGGTGATGTAAAAGTAAATGGGGAGGAAGATGTGATAAAAAATTGGGAACAACTCAAATTGGCAGAAGGAAAAAAATCTGTTTTGCAAGGTGTTCCAAAATCTTTACCCGCCATGATTAAAGCTTATCGCATGCAAGAAAAAACTGCACAAGTTGGTTTTGAATGGGAGAATTCTGCTCAGGTTTGGGAAAAAGTGGAGGAAGAAATGGTCGAAATGAAAGAGACTTTGGACAAAGATTTATCGCAAGAGAGAAAGGAAGAAGAATTTGGGGATGTGATTTTTTCAATGATCAATTATGCTCGATTTAAAGGGATAGATCCGGAGACTGCATTAGAAAGAATTAATTTAAAATTTAAAAATCGGTTTGAATATATTGAAAAAAATGCGGAAAAAGATTTAAATGAAATGACTTTGGAGGAAATGGATAAATTATGGAATGAGGCAAAAGGAAATAAATAGTTTTTGTTGCAGATTTGTGCCAACCATTATTTCATCTTTAAATTAGTTAGTACAAATTTGGTATAATGCAATCAAATCTTCACAAACTTAATAATTTTAGTCTGCCCATCAATTTCGATTTTACAAAAATAAATACCTTGTGAAAAATCAGCCATATCAAATACTTCTTGACAATTACCAATTTCCCTTTCCCCATCAAAAGGAATGAGCAAAAGTTGTCCCGTCACATTATAAACCTCTATTTTTACATTCCCACTTTTCTGCATCTCGAATTCTAAAGTTACTGTTGCCAAAGTTGGATTTGGATAAAGGTTAAATGCTTCTTTTTCATTTTTCAAATTTGTAATAGTTGTGGAAATATCAGCAGTGGTAGACACACCATTTCTCGTACTTATCCACATTGAACCATCCGTATCAAATTCAATTCCAGTTACATCATTATCTGCTAAACCATCTAAGGTAGAATATCTAGTAAAAACTTGGCTAGAGCTCAATTTAAATAATCCATTTTCAGATGCAACCCAAATATTTTGTTCTTCGTCTTCTATAATTTCATTTATAACAAAATTATTGATTTCACCATTTTGATAAATAACATGACCACCGTTGGGAGTATATTTTTCTAACGATTGATTAGGTCCAAAATAATCACCTTTCGCAATCCAAATATTTTCTTGGCTATCAATAAAAATTGTTTTGGCCAATTCTATTTTAAATAAATGTATTTCATTATTGGTATCAATATAATAGATTCCCCACCGAGTACTAAAATAAACGTCACCATTTGGATGGATGGCAATTCCTGTAGTTTTATTGTTTAATGAATTTTGAAGAATTGTTGTGAAGTCAAAAAAATTAATATTTCCATTTGGAGATATCTTTATCACAAAGGAATTTTCAACAACTTGTGGAAGATAATTTCCAAGCCAAATATTTCCGCTCGCATCTTCATTTAAGGAAAGTATAAAACGAAAAGTATCATCCTGAATAAAACTTGCTTCCCCAGAAGATATATCAATAATTGAAACCCCATTACAACTCGAACGATGAGAAATAATTAATTCATCTTGAGAGGTTGCTAAAAGCGAATAACCCGGATCACAGAGCAACCCATCATTTTCTGTAAAAGTATTCCAACCTAAATTTTGTGAATATTTTGAAATTCCATTTTCAGTCCCCAACCAAACAGAGCCATCATTGGAAATATCTAAGCCTCGAACCATATTTCCTGCAAGATCAATTCCTGTTGATAATTTTTTATATTCATCTCCATCATAGGAAATAATATCATTAACAGTTCCTAACAACACATTCCCATTCTCTTCGAATATGGTCGCAACCTGTTCATCGAGGTTGAAATTTAAAAATGTACTATCCGAATTCATTCTTGAAAACCCAGTATCTGTACCTATCCATTTCGTATGATTACTATCAATGTAAAGTGATCTTGGATAACTTATCAATCCTGAAGTGACATCAAAAAGAGTTTGATTTCCAGCACTATCATAATGATAAAGACCACTTGGTGAAACTGCCCAGACTTCCTGGTTTTCATCAATTATCATCTCACTGATCCAACCAATTGATTCTGGTGATGGAGGTAAAAAAATAGTCCATTCTCCGCCAGGTGTATATTTTGCAATTTCTTTAAAAGTTCCGATATAGATATTATCAGCAGCATCAATCGTCATACAAGTTGGAGCAAAATATATACTTTCAGCTATCGTCGTCCAATTTCCTTGAGTGTCTAATTTGGAAACAGCACTTTTACCATTATCACTTTTTGTAGCAAACCATTTATTCCCTTGGGAATCTATCACCACCGAATTCACATCATTAGTGAACAGACCATTATCAGAATTGTAACTTATTATAACTCCCCCCTGTATTGCAGAAACTCCTCTATTTGTTGCCAACCATTTATTTCCATCGGCGTCAATAGCAATCTCATTAATGTAGTTTGAGATCAATCCATCTTCGGTCGTCAATTTATAGTAGGCTTCTGTTTGTAAATTCCAATTCAATAGTCCCCCAGAAGTAGCAATCCAAAGAGTATTACCCTCTTTTTCTATATCTAAAATTTCTTTATTATTGGTGAATGTTTTCCAATCTTGAGCCTTAAGGTTTATTAGAGAAAAACAACATAAAATAATCAAAATATTTTTCATGGTTTCGAATTTTAGCTATTTTTTCAATTGACTTCCTAAGAGTCTTTTGTTGACTTGAAAATTGAATTTCATATTTACTCCCAAACTCCATAATTTTACATTTCCATTCCCTATGCCAGCCAACGGAATCTGTAAGAATGGTTCTATTTGTATAAAGGTTTTAGGTGTTAAGTATCTCTGATACCCTACAGCGACCTCTCCTATACCAAACCAATGTTTGTTCTCATTTTCAACTCCCCAATATTTGATTTGACCTGGTATTTCTTGGTCGTAAAAATACCAATAATTCTCTTCCAACATGATAATAGATGTTATTCCAAACTTGGAGTAAAACCCATTTTGATTATTCCCTTTTTGAAAAAGTCCAATACTTATAGGCAGTTCCAAGATATCACAAGATGCATCCACCAAGGTTGGAGCCACATCATAAAGCCAAAGTCCATCCTCTGGCTGATAGTCACTTCCTTTAGCACCATACTTTTTTCTGATAAAACTTGTCCCTAAACTTACACTAAATTTTTCAAGGAAGCGATATTCAATCTGACCTCCTATCCTCAAATTCGGTTGAGAAAAGTCATCTCGATTTATACCTGTAGATTCACCCCCTACAACTAATCCCAAAAGGAGGATATTTTTATTTTCAACAGGAACACCTAAAACTTTTTCCCTCTTAAACAGAATTCCCAAAATCTCTTTTTCTTTGAGAATAGAGAGATTTAGTGAAACAACTGGTAAAATTGAATCTACTTGGGATAATGTACTAACAGAGTCTTGTTCCTTTTTTTCTACTTCAAGTTTATCCAACAAAAGTCCTTCACTAAGAGTGTCTGTTTCTTGCAAAATAGAATCAAATATAATTCTATTACTTTTTTCATTTTTTCGAAATTCAAAATCATCAAAAGCTAGGGTTAGATCTTCTTTTTGTTTTTTGTAATTGTATTGTTCAACATTTTTAATTGAGGTAAGATTTGAAGTGCCTAACTCATTTTTATTTTTAATAACATTTGAATTTAATTGATCATTACCCCCGAATTCCTCAGATTTAAAAATTTGATTTTTAAATTTTGATTCACGAGATTGGGATTCAACAATCTCTTTTTTATCAAAACCTAAACTTATTTTTACAACTTTCGTTTCTCTTTGTTCAAAAAAGAAAATCAAACCAACTAAGAGCAATACACCAATCCCAACAAACCTCCACCATAAAAGACGACGTTGATCGCCTTTGTCCAATAACTCTTCCATCTTATTCCAAGATGCTTCATTGTAAGCGAAAGGATATTGCTTAGGCTCTTGTTGAAACAGTTTATCTAATTCTTGTAGTGGCCTTTCTGACATTTTAATTAATTTATCTTTTGAGTTACAAGGTCTTGCAATTTTGCTCGGGCTCTCGTCAAATTAGATTTTGATGTTGAAACGGTAATACCCAATTTTTCAGCAATCTCTCTATGCTTAAACCCATCGATCACATACATATTGAAAACAGTACGATAAGCCAACGAAAGAGATTGAACCATAGCCATCAACTCTTTATAACTGATTATACTAAGCGCATCCTCTTGCGTAGAGATATTATTTGTTTCCTGCATCTGAACTTCCATTTTAAATTTCTTTTGTTTTTTAATTTGATTAATGGCTGTGTTGACTAATATTTTTCTAAACCAAGGTTTAAATGGTTTTTCTAAATCGTATTTTTTTATGTATTTAAAAAATTTTAAAAATCCATCGTTCACTATTGAAACTGCTTCTGATTCATTATCCACATACCGCATACAAATGCTCATCCCATAAGGGTAGAATAACCTGTACAAGGCATTTTGGCTGTTGCGATTCCGTTGGCGACAACCTTGGATTATTTCTTGAAACTTCGTTTTGTTACTGAGCGACATGAACAAACTTTTCCTTTTTTGTAACTTTATACCATAAAGATATAGAAAAGGCTGCGAGAGAGGTCAAACTAAAAAAATTAGGATTCTAATTGTTAATTTATCTCGCCACAATTAAATGGGTAAAAGGTTTGCTTCGAATAGAATAAATCTATCAATTCTTGGTAATTAAGTAATTTGACATTGGTTCTCGAAATAGAATCTGCCAAAATTACATCTCGTCAAGCCTAAATTTATTCTATTGGGTGATTTTTGCACTAAATAATATTGCAAAACTTCCTAACATTCGTATTAACCCCAAGAAGGGTTAAACAGGTTCTCAAAGCCTTTTTTTTACTAGATAAAAAATAGTTTCATTATTTAAATTATTCAAGGATTTTCGATAACTATTGAAGCACATTTCCTTTCATTCTCCAAGCGATAAAACGGTATAAAATTTCAAGACAACATAGGCTTTTAAAACCAATATTCCCGCGCTTAGCTTTGGATTCCAACATTTCTAGAAAGAGGTATTTAATCAGTTTTTCTCTGCGAGGAAAATGACTGTTTTAAGTTAAAAAATAATACTTTTTTGATAAAGTAATTCTAGCATTTACAATTAAAACATCATGAAATATTAATCAAATTATCATGGTAACAAATCAATACTTTTTAAAGAAAATTCATTATCTTTGCACTCGCTATAACTGATCCATGAGATCACTATTGGTAAACCTTTTAAATTTTAGAAAAATGGCTGAATATCTCAGTAAAGAAAAAATGGAAGAAATCTTCCAAGAGTACGGTGGAAGTGCAAAAAACACAGGTTCTGCAGAAGGACAAGTTGCTTTATTTACTTTCCGAATTGCAGAATTGTCAAAACACCTGCACACTAATCGAAAAGACCACAGTTGTAAGCGTACATTACTTACTTTAGTAGGTAAAAGACGACGATTACTTAAGTACTTAGCAAAAAAAGATATTGTTGGATACCGTGCATTAATTGAAAAATTAGGTATTCGTAATCTTAAGTTTTAATGACGAAGCAAAGCTTTTCAAAATTGAAAAGCTTTGCTTTCTTCTTTATGGTAGAATACGAAAAAACCTTTCGAATTTGACCGAGCGAAAAAAAAGCGACAATCGAGAGATAGGGATTATTTTATTTTGAATTTTCAGTAGCTTACTAAATAAACATTGAAAACCATTTAAAAAAATAAGGAGCTACTTTTATGCCCTCAAAAGATTTTTTTAAAATCTTACAATAGGAACCCATCTATTTTTTTCGTTGATCGACGGATTTTAAAAAATTTATTATTCGGTTTATTTTATTAATGTTGCATATTGTTTTCTTACAAAAACTAATATCTCATTCTTTCATCAGCTGAATACGTATTACATTTATATATTATATTTAGAAAACCTTGGATAATAACTTCATTAATGATTTGCTTTTTAGCCGAAAGCTGACCAACCATATTTATGCTTGCTCACCTTTCGCCTAAAAAACAAGTCAGAAAGTTATCATTCAAGAATTCCTAATTCACTATTTTAAACAATTAAAACATGGGTTTAAAAACTCCTATTTCTAAGTCATTCAACTTACCTGATGGCCGAGAAATTACAATTGAAACAGGTAAATTAGCCTCTTTAGCAGATGGTTCTGTAGTTGTTCGCATGGGTAACACTATGCTATTTTGTTCAGTTTGTTCTGCAAATGAACCAAGAGAAGGACAACGATTTTTTCCGCTTTCTGTAGACTATCAAGAAAAATTTGCAGCAGCAGGTAGAGTACCAGGTAACTTCTTCCGTAGAGAAACTCGATTAAATGATTATGAAATTTTGATTTCTCGATTGGTGGATAGAGCGATTCGTCCTTTGTTCCCTGACGGATATATGCATGATACTCAAGTTATTATCAACTTAATTTCTGCTGACAAAGAAATCATGCCTGATACACTAGCAGCATTGGCAGCTTCTGCTGCACTTTCGGTTTCTAATATCAATTTTGCTGGTCCAATATCTGAGTGTAGAGTAGCTCGTATAGATGGTGAATTTGTTGTGAATCCAAATCGATCTGATCTAGAAAAAGCTGACTTGAACATTATCATCGCAGCAACTATGACTGATGTTATGATGGTTGAAGGTGAAGCTCAAGAATGTTCAGAAGCAGACCTAGTTGCAGCAATTAAAGTAGGACATGAAATCATTAAAATCCAATGTCAAGCACAATTGGATTTAGCTGAATTAGTTGGTGAAAAGGCCACAATAAAAAGAGTATTGCCAGAAGCGGAGGAAAATGAAGAGTTAAAAGCTAAAATTCAAGCTGCTGCACATGAAGGTATTTTGAAAATTGCAAGAGGGAAATTAAGCAAAGGAGAGCGTGGAAAAGGTTTTTCTGATAATAAAGACGCTGTTGAAGCTGCATTGAAAGAAGAATATGGTGAAGAAGCATGGGCTGACCTAAGACCACTCTTCAAAAAATATTTTCAAAAAAATCAGAAAGAAGTTATCCGTGAAATGGTAATGAGTGAAGAAACTCGATTGGATGGAAGGAAGTTTGATGAAGTCCGAAATATTTGGACTGAGGTTGATTATTTGCCATCTGCTCACGGTTCTGCAATCTTTACTCGTGGAGAAACTCAAGCATTAATGTCTTTGACTCTGGGAACAAAGAAAGATAGTTTAATGATTGATACTGCTTTGACAAATGGATATGATAATTTTATTTTACACTATAATTTCCCTGGATACTCTGTTGGCGAAACTAAACCAATGAGAGGTCCGGGACGTCGAGAAGTAGGTCATGCGAATTTGGCTGCTCGATCTTTGAAACAAGTAATGCCGGATGAATTACCTTATACCGTTAGACTAGTCTCTGATATTATGGAATCAAATGGTTCATCTTCAATGGCAACAGTTTGTTCTGGATCATTAGCATTGATGGATGCAGGTATCAAAATCAAAGCACCAGTTTCTGGAATTGCGATGGGAATGATTTCTGATGGAAAACGTTTCTCCATTTTATCTGACATCTTAGGTGATGAGGACGCATTGGGAGATATGGATTTCAAAGTAACTGGAACAGAAAAAGGAATTACTGCTTGTCAGATGGACATCAAGATTGATGGACTTCCTTATGCTCAATTGGAAGGAGCATTGAATCAAGCAAGAGTTGGTCGATTACATATTTTAGGGGAAATGGCTAAGACACTATCTACCGCTAAAGAGGATTATAAAGATCACGCGCCAAGAATAGTAGAAGTAATTATTGAGAAGAGTATGATTGGTGCTGTAATCGGACCAGGTGGAAGTATTATACAAGAGATTCAAGCAGAGACTGGAACTGTAATCAATATCGAAGAGGTTGGTGATAAAGGTGTAGTGAATGTTGCGAGTAACGATAAAGCGTCAATTGATGCTGCATTGGATCGAATCAAATCCATCACATTTATGCCTACTGTTGGTGATGAATACGATGCAAAAGTTGTATCAGTTATGCCTTATGGTGTATTCGTTGACTTCAATGGGAAAAGTGGATTATTACACGTTTCTGAAATCGCACATGAAAGAATTGAGAACGTTACTGACGTCTTAAATGAAGGTGATGATGTGAGAGTGAAGTTGGTAGAAATCGACAAACGATCTGGAAAGATGAGATTGTCTCGTAAAGCTTTATTGCCAAGACCTGAGAGAGGTGGCGGTGGTGACCGAAGAGATGATAGAGGTGGTGATCGTGGTGGAGACAGACGTGATGATAGAAGAAGAGACGATAGACGGAACTAATTAATCTTAGTTTTTGAAAATATAAAACCCACTTCGATTGAGTTCGAAGTGGGTTTTAATTTTCTTCCGATTTAAAACAAATAAAAATTTCACTATTTTTTATCAATATAATAGGCCAATCCTAAACTCAAGTTTACCCAACTAGGTCGCACTTTGATATCCTGTTCAATACTCCAATTTGATATACTTTTTTGAAATTGAAAACCTGTCATGATTCCTAAGTTTGAATTAAGATAGTAAGTTAATCTTCCTCCCAGCAGCGTATTAAATTTCATTTTTTTGCTCAAAAAGTTATTTGATGAACTATTGTAGTTTTGTATTCCACCTTGATAAAAAGTACGACCAGCATTATTAGACATAATATTAAATGAACCTCCTACCAGTACATCTAACTGTAATTTTTCTGATTTCGAAATCCACGCTTTCCCAACGGCAAAAGGAATCTGAAAAATTCTTGTTCTATTAAAATGTCGAATTTTTCGCTCAGCATAGACTGATAAATTAACATCACCTCTTATTTCCGTTTGCTCTCCAGTAAAAGCGTCAGTTGAAATTTCAAGGATAGTATCGGTCAAAGTAAGTTGATAATCAGGTATTATACCCGTCCAATCAAACCGACTTTCCATCTGTTGATATTGAATACCAATCATAAAACTGAAACCATTTTTGGAGGTATGAATATAATTTAACCCAGCATGATAGGATAACTTATTGCTTTCAAATTCATCCCGTTGAGGTTTCGTATTACCATATCCATTATTCCAAAATGAAACCCCACCAAGTAATGATAATCTATAGGAGTTGGTTGAATTATTCCAGATTGAAAGAGGAGGGATTGGCACATTATCCTGCTTTGGTTGATTCGCAACAGAAAAATTTATTGAAGGTAAAAAACTTAAATTTTCACCTGTCCTCAACTCGAAAGAAGGAAAAGAATTTATACTTTTCTCATTTGGTGCACTTGAGGATGACTCATTCGTCCTTTTTTTCTTTCTTTTTGTTAATAAAGAGATATTAGCTTTTGGTTTTAATAAATCTTTTTTTTGCAAATCATTTGAAAAAGGTCTGCTATTTGTTTGGTGTGTGTTAGTTTCAAAACGATTACCAAAATAGTTTATCTCAGCTAAGGGAGCTATTTGAAAAACAGAATCGTTTTTATAGCTATTTTCTTTTAGTTGTTCCTCTTTTTCATTTATAGAAATAATTTTAAAACCTTCATTCGCTTGTTCTATTGAAAGATTCTCATTTTGTGCTAGAACATCCAACTTTTTTCCAAAATATATGCCATTAAGGATCAAGATTAACGCTAATAATGTTAAACTGAAAATGAGTAGTTTTCTATTTTTTCCAGAAGAATCTTGAGTTTGAACTGCTTGCAATTCACTCATTTTCTCGAGGATCCCAGACTCCATATTATCCCAATTCAATTCTGGCGGTAATTGATTATCTGTATTTTCTGACATTACTTTTTTTATTTTATCAAAATTAGATTCCATGGAACGAAATTTTTTGCTTATCAATTTTTGTTATTTTCTTTTGCAACCATTGCTTTGCTCGCGATAATTGAGATCGAGAAGTTTCTGCAGTAATATTTAGAAGTTTACCCACTTCTTTATGAGAATACTCATCAATAACAACCAACATGAAAATTTGCCGATAACCTTCAGGCATCTTACTAAGGTTATTTTGAATGTCGATTTTTGTCAATTCATCTAATGCATGTACTACGCCTGATTCAATTTCATTAGCATTTTCAATTGGCACAAATTGCTTTGGAGATTTGCCTTGTCTGTATAATTGTAAGCATTGGTTTATAGCAAGTCGTCTTAGCCAAAATTTAAAGTCACCTTTCTCAGTATCAAAACTCTTAATACTTAAAAAGACTCTCGCAAAAATCTCTTGAATAACATCTTGATGATCGCTTTCATTTTTCACGTACCGCTTTACTAATGAATACACATAGCGTATACATTTTTGATACATCATTTTGAAAGCGTCGTTATCTTTATTAATTATTTGATCTATTATCGAAGAGTCAATCATTGATTATGATTTTTTCATTTTTAGAAACCCCGGAAAACTAAAAGTTAGTTTTCCGAGGTAGTAATTTGAGTTCACTCAGGTTTGTATTTTTAGCACCCATCTATGAAGTCACAAACTTCTTGATCACTATTTAAAGTTATATCTACTCCATCTTGAGTGACTATTATTGGGTAAACCAATTCCACATCTTGAATATCACCTGGTGCACCACTAGTTGAGAAGTATTCATTTAAGTCTCCAATACTAATAGCCGTTGCACTTCCATTTACAAACATTTCTACAGGATAATTAATGTCGAATGGGCATTGATAGACATTAAAAATATTATATGCACTAAAGAATAATGTGATATGGGCAACAGCGCAAGGGTCATTTGGGCCACCAATTCCAAGGATTCCACAAACCGACAAAGGTTCAATTATTTCTTCGGGTGTGTTGACCACAACGGTCATGCTGTCCACAGCAGTATATAAAGAAAATGGAATCAATAAAGTTAAGCTATCTCCTGTTGCCTCTAGAACATCATATTGATCTTGGTCTTCAACGGTAACTACTGTTCCATCAGATTGTTCTACATCAAAAGGAAATAATAAAGTAATGCAACCACTAGAGTCTAGTTCTATTCCAAGGAGATTACTAAAAAGAGAAACAGCACTTGACAAACCGTAAACTTCGTTAGTTTCTATAGGTGTGAAATTAGGATCTTGTGGAGTAATCTCATCCAAGTTTTCAGGATTACAAGATGTCAAGAATACTGCAACTAAAAGAAATATGATATAATATTTATTTAGAAAATTCATTTAAAAAAATTTAATTGTGGTTAAATAATGGTTTGAAATTAAAGGTCTTCAGTACTGATACAAATACAATATGCAGAGCTTCGAAAAAACGTTGCACCAATATTAATTTTTTTAAATAAAAATCAAAAACACTTATTTCAGTTGAACATTTATTGAGAAGTTGCTTACAAATGTCTTATCAACTTACACGAAAAGTAAATCCTAAATATTTGCATTATGGTATAATTGCTTTTGGATAAAAGCAGATAGTGAGGGATATAAAAAAACGACCAGTTGTTGTGAGAGAATGGATTGGGCTTTATACTGATAAAGTAGGCAGGATCATTCTTTTTTTTCACATCCTAATAATTTAAACGCAAAATACTCCAACATTTTTTCCACCTCATTGAAATTTTCTCCCTTTACTTTTACATCAGTCAACCTTGGTAAATGTTGCGCAAAATAGATATGATTATTTGCCATTTCGAAAAGATTACTTGCCAAAGCATGTGGATACGGAAATTCAGAATTAACCTCTGAAATTACACCTGCCACTTTACTAGATAATTTTTTATAATTGATAAAAAACCCTTCCGTATTATCTTTATCCACTTCCTTAGTATGATAAGCCTTTGTTCCTTCAGCAATAATTAATTTGTGAAGTACACTTTCATTCACATAATCAATTGAAGGATTATCCTTGGATGCAAAAACTAATGTCTTGATAATGACCTTCAATCTCCTTTGAGGTGATTCAATATTTAATGTATTAATATCAATTAAATAACTCACCCATTCCCAATACCACGACACTAGGTAAATCAACAACATGTGCTTATTCTCAAAATAACGATAAACTGAGGCTTCAGTAGACTCCATTTGAATTGCGAGTTTTTTAAAATTAAAACTCTCAAAACCAATTTCATCAATCAACAAAATACTGTGTTTGATTATCCTTTTTCCAAGCGATGAATCTTGTGGATCTCTCAAATACAACTTCTTATTGAGGGTTATTTTAATTCCGATTGCCATAGATGTTATTCTTTTTCATAAAAGTACAAACTATTTAAACAAGTTGAGCAACTTTTTGTTAAAGTTAAGTGTTTACAAATAATAGTATTACTATTATAACAAGAAGTTTTATATATTTGCACTGAAAGATGGCAATCAATAATTATTTTAGTCCTTTTCATCAATCAATTTTTTAAAAAAATAAAATCAAAGTCTATAAAATTAGTTATGCTGGCAAAGCACAATCAAACACTGACTTTTGATTTTTAAAATGAATGAATTATGAGTCCTTTTAAAAATGATGGTTTTTTCAAAAACTTAAAGTACGATCTTCCTGCTTCTCTAATTGTGTTTCTAGTAGCAGTTCCTTTATGTTTGGGTATTGCCCTAGCATCAGGAGCACCTTTATTTTCTGGAATAATAGCTGGAATTGTGGGAGGAATTATTGCAGGTGTATTGAGTGGTTCTCAGCTTGGAGTTAGCGGTCCTGCAGCAGGGTTAGCAGTAATTGTGTTAACAGCTATTCAAGACCTAGGTTCTTTCCAAATCTTCTTAATGGCAGTAGTAATTGGAGGTGTTTTTCAATTACTTTTAGGATACATGAAAGCTGGAATTATCGGATATTATTTTCCTTCATCTGTTATAAAAGGAATGCTTTCAGGAATTGGTATTATTATATTTTTAAAGCAAATTCCACATGCAGTTGGTTATGATAAAGACTACGAAGGTAGTTTAACTTTCAGTAACCCAGATGGCCATAATACTTTTTCCGAATTGTTCTACATGTTTGAAGCAATGAGCATGGGTGCAATTATTATTTCCTCTGTCTCTATTTTACTACTGATTTTATGGGAACAACCATTTATGAAAAAAATCAAGGTATTTCAAATCGTTCAAGGACCATTAGTCGTGGTTGGACTAGGAATAATATTGAATTTGATTTTCCAAAACATGAATGTATTTACCCTAAATGCAGAACAAGTAGTTAGTATTCCAGTTGCCGATAGCATCGGAGATTTTATTAACCAATTCACTTTTCCAGACTTCAGTGCAATCAGTAATTCAGCAGTTTGGGTTACAGGAATAACTATTGCAGTTGTAGCAAGCCTCGAGACATTATTATGTTTGGAAGCTACAGATAAATTAGACCCTTTCAAACGGGTTACCCCTGCCAATCGAGAATTAAAAGCTCAAGGGGTAGCAAATATCGTTTCCGGATTAATTGGAGGATTACCTATTACTCAAGTTATAGTAAGGAGTTCTACAAATATTCAATCAGGTGGACGAACCAAAGCTTCAGCTATTTTCCATGGTATAATTTTATTGGGTTCAGCTATGGCCATCCCTTTTTTACTAAACCTAATTCCATTAGCAAGTTTGGCTGCAATTTTATTCCTAGTAGGATACAAATTAGCGAAACCAGCTTTATTTAAGCAAATGTATTCTCTTGGTCAAACGCACTTTGTACCATTCATAGTAACGATTTCAGGAATTGTTTTTACTGATTTATTAATGGGAATAGGAATGGGATTATCTGTTGCAATCTTCTATGTATTATTTAATAATTATAAAAAACCATTCCTTTTTGAAGATAAACATTTAAAGGATGGAGTGATCCGATTAGCACTTGCTGAAGATGTTACCTTCATCAACAAAGCAAGTATCCAAAGAACGCTAAGTCAAATTCCTGATCGAGCAAAAGTTGTAATTGATGCCTCGAAGTCTATTAATATTGATTTCGATGTAATTGAAATTATCGATGAATTTGAGGTGAATGCAAAGCATAGAAATATTGACTTAACTATTATTGAACGAAAAAGAAAAGGTATCTCCAATCAGGTAACTGAGGTGGAGCATGCACTAATTAATAACCTTCTTCCAATTGATGGAAAAGAAGTCTCAGTTTAACAAAAAATTTAAAACTTTAAAATCTAAAAAAATGTCAACTACTACTATATTAAACCAATTGACTCAGACTCCAGAAACACAAGCTAACATGACTCCTGAGATGGTGATACAAATGTTAATCGATGGTAACGCACGATTTATTCAAGGCAACCCATTAAATCGAGATTTGCATGCACAAGTAAAAGAAACCGCTACTGGCCAATATCCTTTTGCTGCAATTATTAGCTGTATCGATTCTCGAATACCTACTGAGGTTGTCTTTGATCAAGGAATTGGCGATATTTTCAATGCAAGAGTAGCAGGAAACTTTGTCAACGAAGATATCTTAGGAAGCCTAGAGTTTGCCTGCAAATTAGCTGGCTCAAAAGTCATCGTAGTAATGGGGCACACCTCTTGTGGAGCAGTAAAAGGTGCTTGCGACCATGCTAAGCTTGGAAACCTAACTCAAATGTTAAAAAAAATTGCCCCAGCAGTTGATGCTATTCAAACAGCTCCTGAGGTAGATCGGAGTTCAAAAAATTTAGATTTTGTCAATCAGGTTTCAGAAAAAAATGTGGAACTCACAATTGAAAACATCAAATCGAAAAGTCCTGTCTTAAATGAAATGATTCAAACAAACGAAATTGAAATAGTTGGAGCAATGTATGATGTAAAAACAGGATTAGTAACAATTTATCCAAATTAGATTTTAAGGGTTGGGTTAATTCTTTTTAACATGCCCTTAAATTCTGAATATATTTTACCGCCGCATCTACGCTTATCAAACCCAGCGGATTTGCGGTTTTTTTTTTTAAATCAACGTTATGTCTAAAAAAAATTATATTTTTTTATTATTTATTTTTCTGACCACTTCTCTATTATCTCAAGAAGACAAAACTGGGAATTGGCTGATGTATTTTGGTACAAATCAAATTCTTGACAACTGGAGTATTCACACCGAGATCCAATATCGAAATCATGAACTTACTCCCAATACAGTTGAGCAACTTTTACTTCGTACTGGAATAAATTATCATTTATCTTCTGCCAGTTCAGTTACTTTGGGTTATGGATTTATTCCTTCTTATGATTATGAAAGTGAGCAATCAAAACCTGAAAAAACCGAACATAGGATTTTCCAGCAACTAATCATGACTAACAAAATTGGTCGAATAAAATTTGAACATCGCTTTCGGGTTGAGCAAAGATGGGTAAATGATGATTATCGAAATCGATTGCGTTATCGACTGATGACTTTTATTCCAATCAACAAACCTGTGATAGAGAAAGGAACTTTTTTTGTCGGAATCTACGATGAAGTTTTTATGAATACAAAAAGTACCTTCTTTGATCGTAACCGATTGTACTTTTCTCTAGGCTATCAAGTAAAAAAATCACTTCAAGTACAGCTTGGGTATTTAAATCAGAGATTGAATTCATTCGGAAAACATCACTTACAACTGGGAGTAATTTTCAATACAGACCTTAGGGGAAAATGAGATGAGTAATTAATTCAAGTAGTGGGAACAAAAATATTCTTAAATATTTACCTATTCTCCAACATTCAATATAATATTCTATAACAAAAGAACCTCCCCGAAGAAATATAACCACGGAGAGGGAATCCCAAAAACCGATTTTAAAGCATTCTTAAACCGGTTCTAGCACCTAATCATTAAAAAAATCTAAAAGTCTTTTCAAGTAACCTTTCATCAAAGTCAAACTCGGTTTTTTATTTTTCTCTAAAGGGGAAAGTAACCTGCCAAAAGGCAGGTCACCTTAAGGGGAAATAATTTATATTTTATTCAACTAAAATCATCCTATTAATTGCTACATTATTATTGATCATACCAAGTGGTATTTACATAGATATTAAAACTACCTCTCGAACAATGATCCAATGATCAGATAGCTGATAATTTTACATTGCCAACATAAGTGTTATTAGCATTAGTTCTAATTAAAATATCGCTTAACAACTCAATCATTAATCCGATGGTATCCAACAATTTCATGATTTGGGCAGGTGTTTTAATTGCATTGGTACATCAATCTGAAACTGTCCATTCTCTTAATACTTTATGACTACTTTCACAAATCGAAATAATCTGTTCTTCATGTGTATTATCTAAATTTAAACAGGGCGTTAATGTTGGAGTACTTGTAAATACTCATTACTACCTTGACAATCAATTTTCAAATTATCTAGAAAATTAACATCTGCCAGATTCCCCCGTTCAATTTGCACAAAAGATGCAGAATTTGTATTACCATTAATTTCAGTGTGGATTCGAGTAATTATCGTCTGATAAAACCATTACATTGATTATCTTGTATTTGTTGGTTAACCACGGCAAGCTCGTAAGCATTGAATGAAGTAATCATTTCAAATAATGCGCCCTTACATTTTAATTTGTAATACAGTTTCTAAAAAAGAGCGATTGTTTTTGAATAAAGTTTTTTCAAGGATGAACTTGAAACACCAAATTCAATTCCTGCCTTATTCAAGTTTTTCAAAAGCGACTCCTCTAATGGAAGTCCGTTTCTTTTGATATCCACAGAAACCAACCAATAATATCTATACTGTAATCCTCTAGAAAAATCATTATTCATTTTATCCATCTCACTAATCAAAGCCAAAAAAACTTGATCCGAATCAAAAGTCCCATTTGGATAAGCATGAACGTCCAATTGATTGGCAAGAATATGAATTGAATTTGATCCATTCAACGATTCTTGTGCATGAACTTGAATGAAGCTTAAGAGGAATACCGCACAAAAAACAATCGAATTTAAGGTGGAGGAAAAATGATATTTACTTTTCTTTTTTTTCGGGTTCATATTTTTTGTTTTTTAAAATTATAGATCATCTATATAAGCATTATGGAACCTAAATTATACCACTAAAAAAATGTTTGGTTAACTGTACCATCAATTCCTTAATTTAACTTACACGCTTGGTTCATAAAAGTGATTCAACACTTATAAATATTTTTTTGATAAAAAATCAAATAGAGATTATTTTAGTACTTAAGAGATTCCGAATAGCTTAAATTTGGAGGAAAGCTCGATGCATTTTTTCAGCACCCAATGGAAACATTATATTATCGGATTTGGAGTGGTTTGTTAAAACGAAAAAAATTATAAAATCTTAAGTAGCACATGGTTTTTTAATAAAATATACCTCATGAAATCTGTGAGTCCTGTAAAAAGACACCAAAAACAACTTAATCAAAATACCCATAAAATTGTAATCGGAATTTTACCATTATATTAAATTATAATATCTGAAAAACAACCTCTCCCAAATTTCTTTCGGGAAGAGATTATAAATCCCAAAAACCGGTAACTGAGTTATGCCTTTTTGAAAAAAAGCCTCTCTCGGAAAACACCGAGGTCTTTAACCGAGAAGAGGCAAATCCCAAAAACCGGTTATTGAGCTGTATCTTATTTATCATTTTTTTTTGAAATAACCTCTCCCAAAATTTCTTTCGGGAAGAGGTTATAAATCCCAAAAACCGGTTAAGGAGTTATATCTTTTTGAAAAAAAGCCTCTCTCGGAAAATACCGAGGTTTTCACCGAGAAGAGGCAAATCCCAAAAACCGGTTATTGAGTTTATCTTAATTATTTATTACTCATTTCTTTCAACAATATTATCCAAAATCTCTGCCGATGAAAGTCTATAAATCATCAAAAGGGATATATGAATCATATTTTTCTTATAAAAACAACTCTCAGAAATTAACCATAAAATATAATTGGAAATTATTCTAATCAATTAAATGGTTGAACTAGATACTGTTGTCTCGCCTACTTTAATTTATTGCATATCGGAATATGGCCGTCTAAATAGAGAAACACTAATATTTATTACCTGAGCTCTAAAATGACCAAAGGAAACATCTGTTTCACTCACAAGGATATTTTGGATTAAAATTTTTGATTTCCATTTGCATATATTGAAATAATCAACTGACCTTAACTCTGAAATAATTCTTCGAGTAAAGGAGTTAGGAAGGAACATAGATACAGTTACTCCAACTACCGTTAAAATCAAGAATTTTCTGATCGTATCTACAATATTTTTTCCCATAAGATTTGACGTTTTATAGTAAAAGTGTATGTTCGTATTTTTTTTATAATTACTACTAAGCCTAAAAAATAAGAGCTTTGAGATAAAAAACATTACAATCACGTAATCTATTAGACCTAAAAAAATTTACGGTAGGTATAAAAACAGAAAAGAAAGAAGTTTAAAATAAAATTTGATACTCCTAGCTAATTAAAGGGGAAAAAACCTACAAAGTTTTTTAAAATATGTAAAATGTTTTGCTTATAAGTCTATTAGTTTTAATTCTACTTTTCAGTAGAAAGCTTTAACGAAAATTTTTTCTGAATAATTTTTAATTTGCCTTACTATATTTATTCTTACAATTATTATATCTCAAAATTACACTTTATACTTACGCTGCGAAATACCAATGAATTGGTATTTTTCATATCCCAAAAAATAAATTATTTTATCAATAAGAACCTTGTATTTCATCACTCAGAGTTGTATCCAGCTTTAGAATTAATAATAAAAAAGCTCTTCAACTTAGTTAAAGAGCTTTATCCCAAATACCGAATATTGAAACAATTAAAACCAATTTAATTTTTAAAAAATTACAAATTAGAATTTTGAATTCATCTGTGATAAACAAATAAAAGGAAAAAAATGGGAGGATTTTTAGTGTATGCTTTGTGTAATTATTAAAAAAAAATCTAAAGTTAGTATTTGTTTTTTGCTTTGGTTAATAAGTGCAAGTGTTCATTTTCTAAGCCGTTTTCAAACTTTTCAAGATGACTAAATTTCTTTCTTCGTTTGTTACTTAAAATTACATTTTTTATCCTCTCAACACCATACCGCCATTTCGGTATTTTTCATATATTAATAGAACTACCTTTTACAAAATATTTTTGACAACAAAATTTAAAAAAAAAGCTCTCCAACTTAGTTGAAGAGCTCTATCCAAAATACCGAATATTGAAACAATTAAAACCAATTTAATATCTTAAAAATCTTTAAAAATCAAGATTTATTATTACTATGTTATGAAAAATATGGAGGTGAAAATTAAATGTAAGTTTAGCG
>Ga0208671_10000078_pt1 | contig 69209 bp, 86 predicted proteins | sample ColrivemetaGS759_FD_187606 | JGI IMG/M metagenome (GOLD analysis project Ga0208671, IMG submission 187606) | Estuarine microbial communities from the Columbia River estuary - Ebb tide ETM metaG S.759 (SPAdes) (version 2) | ecosystem: Environmental > Aquatic > Marine > Intertidal zone > Estuary ...
TTACACCGCTGGTAACATTTACTGCACCATCAAATCCAGCACCATTTGGGTGCGTTATGGTAACCGTAGCAACAACTGCGTCGTACCCTGTACCATTTGTGGTAATATCTATTGTGAGGACACCACCTGTCCCATTAATTGAATTAACAGTGGCTACAAAATCTACACCAGTGCCTGCTGCTCTAACGGCCGGAACAATATCACCAATTACATAGCCTGTACCAGGAGTCGTAACAGCATAGGCTGTAATTCCGCCGGCACTATCAACATAAGGAACAATAACAGCGTCACCGTTTCCAACACCAGTCATGTTAATAGTAGATTCGACTGGTTCGTATCCCGTACCAGGAACAGCTACAGTAAATCCAGTAATTACTCCGCCATTAACCACAGGAATAACTGAACCATTTATACCGTTTGGATGTACAATTGTAGCAGTAGCTTCGACAGGAAAGTAATTTGAACCTCCGTTGACAATTGTAACAGATTGAACTTCATTGACCTGTGTCATTGGGGTTCCGTCTGCTATAGTGGCTTCATATGCACCTGCATCAATAGCAGCAAGTATGCCTTCTTGTATACCACACACCTCATTCCATAGCAATGTAGTGTTTCGTGCAAGTGATCTTGCATCAGTTGCCTTAATAAATGAGCATGTAGTAGCCATTATAGTTGTGCATCCTTAGTCGTTCGTTTAGTTTGTTGGGCGTTTTTCTTCACACCCTTCATTGCAGTCTTGTTAGCAATTCGTCCAGCGTCCGCTTCCTGATCTTCCCACTCATTCTCACTCTCGTTGCCGTCACCAGCAGTATGTGATTTAAGTGTAATATCGTTTAGCGTAACATTTTTAATAAACTCGTCATCAAGGTCATCGAGAACATCTACGAGACTATCTTGAGTAACAGAATGCCCCATGTCATTTAGTTGTGTGACTAGGCTTTCTGTGTCAATATCTTCGATGCCGGACGCTTTAGCAGCGATCAACAGATCCTTTAGATCGGATACCATTTGATCGCCTGCGTCCTCGTCTTCTTTTAGTAGTTCCCAAGCTCGCATTTTATATCCGTGCTTACTTGCGACGACTGCGTTTTGCTTTTGCTCGGTTGATCTGCTCTTGGAGCGCCTTCATTTGGCGCCTCATGTTACGTACAGACTCTTTCTTTGCGCGACCTAGCGGCTCGTCCATCGGACCAGCGGCTGCATCAGCACCACCAAACTCGTCACCTAGATCAGAATCGTCTAGATCAAGATCAACGTCAGTGTCAAGATCAACATCCATATCGCCTTCGTCACCGAAGTCTTCCATGTCATCCATATCTGTGCCAGCAGCAGGAACGCCACCAGTTGAAATGGATTCTACAGAATTGTCGATGCTCTGTTTGGAATCTCTTAGAGAATCCATTACACTGGTTAGTGTGCCGCTAACAGTATCTTCAAACCCAGTAGCAACGTCTGCGCCATATGCATCACGCATTTGCTCAGATACTGCTGGAAGGTTCTCGTTTACCAACCGGCCCAGCTTTTCAAACATGTCCTGTAGTTCTTGGCTAAAGCTTCGTGCTGCGATTAGGCTCTCTGCCTGATCTACTTCTGCTTCTAATAGCTTCCTTAATTTTCTTACGTAACCTTCCTTCATTTTAGTTTTCCTAGCGTTGTATGAGTAATAATCGTCTTCGTCGCCCGTTTCATCGTCACCGAGGGATAATTCAATATCGCCATCATCTTTTGGTGACATATCACTTACCCACTTGCGTTCTCCTGCGCGGGCCTTAGCTGCACTTTCGTAACCAGCTTCGTCTAATTCTTCACCAACTTCGTTTGGATAGTCGTCAACAACCTTGTTGAGGATCCACTCGTCGGAATCTGGTCCTTCACGACCTTTAGCTACGCCGTATGGCATTGCGTCTTCTGGACCGTGCTGTCCAAAAGCATAATAATCAAATAGCTTTTCGTAGACTGGAGAACCATAAAAATCACTATCTACCATAGTTATATCACCGGTTCCAGTCCATATACGTATATACTGACGTAGCTCTTCAAGCTCCTCAGGTGTAATAATATCTAGTATGCTGTGACCTGGATCTTCGTTGATCTCTGTGCTTTCATCAACATCTCTATCACCATAAGTGTCTTCAGCACACTTCTTGCATAGACCGCTAGCAAACGCTCCAGCGTCACCACAGCCTCGGCAAGTATCATCTTCTTCAACCGATTCATCAGTCATCATGTGACCAATGCTTGCGCCCCTAAATGCTCCAACTGGTCCACCAAGTGCTCCGCCTATTGCTGCGCCTGCTAGTGTACCACCTAGTGTCTCCTCGACACCGGCGACAGCAAATTCTAAATCTGCACGTACCTTCTCAGAAGGCCAACGATACTTAGATGAGTTATACTGCTTCATAGCATCATAAATAGCCTCACTCTCTGGATCGCCAACGAGCATTGCTTTACGCACATACTCTTTTAGCCAACCTAATACACGCTGATAAGCTGCGGAAGCAGCCATGTCATGCTCACTCTCGTTGATGAGGATTTTTAGTCCTTCAAGGACAAGCATTTGCTTGGTGTATTCTGGGGCCTTAGGGGTACCTAGATTCAGCTTCATGCTGTAAAGATCGTTTGAGATCTTCTTATAAAGGGAATTCAGTTTGTTTGGTTCAATGGTAGACACCAACGTGAAACCGAAACTCTCTTTTAGGGCCTTATTAATTTTAGCAAGTTTTTTATTGTTGCTAATTTGTAGTTCATTTAGGAGCATAGCTTAAACAATCCTCATGTTTCTTTTTTGTATTTATCTAAATCTTAGTTTTTACGCACTAATCTAAAACTGCGAATCTTCTTTAGTGCTTGTTCTGCTCGACCTTTAACTTCATTGTACCGTGTAGCATATATTTCTGCTGTTTCTGGGTCGCTTTCGATAGCTGCGGCGTATGAGTGTTGGAAAAACCTCATATCATTCATATTACGGGCATATGCACTTTCGTAGCCAAGTATCTCTTGAGCCCTATCCTTATGTCGTATGTTTAGAGCTTCAACAATTGCCATAGCAGCATCAAAAGCATATATTTTGCTGTGGATCATGTAGTTGTGTTTATAAATGTTGTACATCTCGTTCTCACGCTTTACTGTGTACACACCGACTCTCAATGTATCCTGATCTGGCTTTTCTAGGAACAAGTGATTGCGTAGGAACTGGTCATGGCGGATATCCTCCACCACAATGTTGACTACTTTCTCTAACGACCGCTGGGCTTTTATCTTTTGCCTGCGGGAGAGTTTAGTCTTTTTTGGTTCTGCCAATACCATCTTTCTTCTTTACTTTCCTTACTTTAGGTGCGGGCTTATCTGCCGTAGCATAAATTGACGGATTGCGTGAAACCATACCACCCACTGCTGTTGGTGCGGATGCTATTGCACCTGCGCCTGTTGCGCCGCCGCTTGCGGTTTCTTTAATACCAGCAAGTGCTTTGATACGTGCTAATTCTGTATCCTCGATAATATTTTTTGATGGTGTTCCTTTGGGGGCTACTAATTCGATTTTGATTAATTTCTTATCTGCACTACTAATTTTAAAACCTTGTGCAGCTTTCTGTCTCGCAACCTTAGCATTATCTGCGTGATAAAATTTACGTTTCCCTTTATATGTTGCTCTATATTTTGGAGCTCTAGTAGCTGGATATTTCTTCCCTGTGTCTCCATATGCATATTCCATGCCATATTCGTTGAGGGATTCTTCGTTCATCTCATCGTAAGTTTGTCTCCAGCCAAATATATCATCAATACCTAGCTGATTAAAAATGGAAGCAATAAAGTGATTAATATCGCTTGATCCAATGCCGTCACCAGAATCGTGATACGTTGATGCAATTGATTCAGCTTGGTCAGCTATCGCATCATAAACATCACTTTCATCATCTGCCGCAAAAAGTGCTTTCTTCCATACACCTTTACGTTTCATGCTGTCTTCTAAAGACCGCTTCCAATATTCAACTTCCTCGCTGTACGACATGCTCGATTCCTTTATAATATCATTGCCAAACCAACCCGACCAGGATCCGTCATAATCCTTACTTATTGATCCAACTACTTTTCCGTTCTTAAGAGCCATCAACGTTGGTGTCCCTTCGTCAATTTCTTTCTCTACTGTAAAGTTGTTTTTCTTAGCAATATTGTTCCATCTTCTAACATCAGTTATATCGGTGGAATTTTCGTAGGTATACGACTCATTTGTCTTATCCTCTTCAATGCCGTACTCGCCTTCCTCGATTGTTTCGTCAATTGGGAAGCGAATTTTCTTTAGAGAATAGAACTTCCCATCATCTAGTTTAACTGTCTTTCCTGGGCCGATCTTCGTGATTTTCAATCCTCTTCCATCTTCCAGTTCAACCCAATCGCCAATACTGAGTAATCCACTCATGCCTTTCACTTTTAGACCTGGACCTTGTCTTGTATTGACTGCGCGTAGAATATCTCCGCGACGAGTTCCATATTCAGAATACGGATCGAAACCAAGATCATCAACTGTGTCAATCTCATCGGCAGTTTGCCAATCAAAATCACTTTCTTCTAGACTCTCGTTATTCTTCTGCTTCCATGCTGTAGCATATAGCACCGATTCCCAATCATCGCCGTAACGCTTCTTAAATTCTGGCTTACGCTTCTTGATCCAATCTTCCATGCCAGGAGGTGCTGACTCCGTAAAGGTTTTAAGTTTTTTAATTTTTGAAACTCTTACATAAGGTTTATCAAAATCATCAATTACTTCTTCACCTTTGATTTTTGCTTCGGCGCGGGTAGCTGCGCGGACTGTGGTCCTCTCATACCAACCGACTCTGTCAGGCGCTGAATCCTTAGTTACAAATGTAATCCACCATGTAAAGTTCTTACCGTCTTCTGCTAATTCTTTGCCACCAGAAAGTACGTCTAACATATCTCTATCATCTCCTTCAAACCTGAAAATTGTTCCAGCTGCATACCGTACCGCCTGTCTGGCTGGGTCTTCCTTTGTGTCGCCACCGACCCACACTTTTCTATCACCTAATAGTTTGGCACGGATCATGTTTTCATCAACACTAATAACTTCCATATCGCCGACCACAGAATAATTAACCCTATCGCCAACATTTATATCAACACTGTTATCTGCTGAACCAACAAGCTTTTGCTTGTTATTTTTACAGAACAAAAATTTATCTGGGCCGTCCTTCATGGTAGCATATGGTTCGCCTTCTTCTAATTTTGGTGTACTCATAACACTGTCTCTCTTTATAATATGTTCTTGGTTACCGTGACCTGTGATAATAATGGTATTGCCGGGGCCTGCCATACTCCTAATACGTCCAGCCGCGGGTTGACCATCAATATCTACAACCTCAACTTCGTCTCCTACTTTGAGGTCATCAATTTGTTTTTCGGGTTGTTCGTCATTTGGGGTGGTCATTGGTGCAGCGTTTCTAGCTTGGGTTGGTACGGAAGGTTGTGTAGAGTAAGCGTTGTCACCTTCTTCTAATCCGCCAACACCTAAAATCTCAGTAGCGGTACTAACATCTTCTAAGTCTATAGCATTACCAAGTTCTAAATAATCTGCAAATGAAAGGTCATCTATTGCGCTTTGTGCAGACTCTTTGTCCATGCCCAAAAGTTGCGCTACCTTATCAACTATTCCTTCGTTGAGGACGCTGCTAGTCTTCTCAAAAACATTCTTTATATACTTTCCCATTACCTTTTCCTATTCAAAGATGACAAACGACGGCTTATTGGATTGAATTTCTTTGTGCGGCCTGCTTTACGCTGTAGGCGCGATCCCATTTTTGCTTTCGTTTTCTTAAGTGTCATGCGCTTCTTAATATCTGGGGCTGCGAAACACTGTGATGGTTTTGCAACTACGCGCCCTTTACGTCTGCCTGAGGAACAGCGATACTTCTTGACAATTTTCTTGCCTTGGCGCTTCCATGCTATACCCTCAGCTAATTTTGTTTCTTCTGTAATGATCTCATTAATAATCATTATAGCTCATCGCTCCTGCTAAATTCTATGTTTTGGCTTACACCGCTCGTCACAAGCGTTGTGCCGTTTGGTAATACAATACCATTTATTTCAGCTACTAACAGACCGACCTCATCGGAATCTGTTGCGTATACACCCTCTTTCTCAGATGCAAACTTCCAAATAAACCCTTCACCAGTTAGTGCAGTTGAACCAGCTGTTGGTAAATCTGCAACGGCGGTGGGATTATTCAATATAACAGGTAATGCACGTAAACCAATGCTTTGAACTAGTACCTCAAAGCATTTTTGACTTTCGTCTTGTATATCACCTGTTGTACGTATGTTCACTCCTGTTGCGTTAGGCGGATCCGTAAAAGCATCTGTGGATTCTGCCCAAACTGTGTAGTATTGTAAGCCACCTGTAACAGACTGAGATGCATTTGCTACGCCATGTACTTTTGTAACCATGCTACCTCCTGTTCATTACTATGTATGTATTTATCAAATGCCTGCACAAAAGAGTACAGAAAACGCAGACACGAAAAAGCGCCTTATCGGCGCCTTCCCGTAACCATTAATCGTTGTGTTTACTCTGCTCCAGCTTTCACTTCTGACATAATATATTCCGATAACTCTTGAATCTGCTCGGATGTCATACCCAGTGTAGCTTTGTGCTTTTTCACTTCGAGTTGCTCATTTAATAGCTGAGACATCTCAGCTACACTTGTAACGTCTTCAAAATCAAATGCAAACTCGTGACAATCTAAGCATGAATCTGACAATTCAGATGCGCTAAGTGCTGTGCTAAAAAGAAGTAAAAATGCTAAAATAAATGTTTTCATACTGTGTCTCCTTATACTAAGACGAATGCCTTTTCTGTTACTGTAACTGTACTTAGGTCAACTGTTGTTCCTGTATTTGTTGTATCAGGAACAGGTGGATCGCTGCTGTCAACTGCACCAGAACCAATGATTCCTAATGCTCGTATCGCTGCCTGCATCTCTGCTGGTGCATCACCTGCTGCCTCTGTGTCCCATGCAAAGCTTGTATTCTCAATTGCAATTTGTAGAGTATCATCATCAATCACTGCAACTTGTACTATATTAGCACGTTCTGAAACAACTTGCAAGGCCCTATTGGCTGCACTATTAGGAACTGCTTTGTCTAACCCAACATAAAATTCTTGTGTAACAGCTGGGTTGCCGCCCGTAAACGCTGCACCAGGAATAATAATTGTGCTGGAGAAGGCCAGGTTGAATGTTGCTCCAGTGCCACCACCACCAGTTACGCTAACTGGGTTGGTTGGAAGCACAGTGTACGCCCCTGGATTCGACACCGTTACTGAATTAACAAGCCCGTTTTCGACGGATGCCACAGTAAGTGTAGCTGCTGTGCCAGTACCGCCGACAACAGTCAAAACGTTACCAACCACATAGGTTGCAACACCGCCGTCTTCTACGCCAGCAAATGCTAGCCTAGGATCTGTGCCAATTGTGTCTGCAAACACACCTGTGTCAGCAATTTCAAAATAGCGCAAGCTACCTGCAAGCATCTGATCGTTAATTATTCCACCGTGAACTCTAACTACCATGTTTATAACTCCTACATGTTCTTTACTTTATTTATCACGTATGTAGGATATATAGCCAAAAAAAAGCAGACCGAAGTCTGCTTCTAGTATTCGTTTAGAATTTAACCAATTTAGGATACCTCGTTAATTATTCCATTACCGTATTGTGACAGGAAGGGGGCACCTGTGCGAATCTTTGCAACCCAGGCGCCGGTGCCGACTCCCCCGGACACCACGGGGAAGCCAGGCACCTCGCGGGAATCAGTTATTTGTAGTATTGTTTTTATTCTAAGTTTAGCATCAGCCGTAAGTGAACCATTAGCGTCAACCTCAAGGCCCGCACCTTCCAAGATCACGGTGACAGCGCCAGTATTGTTCACATCCCACCACAACACAGTGCCCATCGTTTGTAGTCCTTGTATAACCCTGCCTACATATGTGCTTGGCTGAAATCCACCATCTGCATCCCACTCTCTTTCATCCCAAACATCAACCGAAAACACACAAATGTCTTGTTTGGTAAACCAAAAACCTTGTTTAACTGCACCATTTACTCTTGTTGTCATTTTCTTATTTCCTTGTTAATTAATATGGCTGGCCTGGGGCTGCTGGAACGCAAGAAAGATACGCGCCTACCCGGGATGTAGCCCAACCAAGTTCATTTGTTAAGTAGTCAAATACGGTTTGGCATGTTTCTGGTTCACTGAAAGCACTGCTATAATCTACTATGGCCTTAAAGGCTGTGCCATCAACCGTAATAGCTATGATTGTACCGAATGTGCTAATATACTCAGTTAGTATTTCTAAATTGCTGCCAACTGCTGCTAAAGTATCGACCGAGTTAGTTGGGTCTGCAACTAGGTCTGCATCAAAATCAAAACCAGTCACTACGACCTCTACGAATATAAGTGGTTCCGGTGTAAATCCAGATTGTGCTGGATATATTTTACCGCCATTTCCTTGTGTTACCATTTTTAAATTCCTCTACTAATAACTATAAATGTATTTATCAAAAACTTAATTTTTAACAAAAAAAGCAGACCGAAGTCTGCTTTTCTTCTTAGTTATAAAACTAATTATGTAGCTGTACCAGGTGTTGCACCTGCAAAACCTGCAAATGTATCAACAGTTGTATTTGCAAAGTTAGGAGTAGCAATTGCATTAATTGCCACTGCTAGTTCTGCTTCAATAGAACTTGATGTGCCTTCTGTGTTACCTGCTGTGAAAGCATTAGCATAATCTACCATTACGTGCAATGTATCATTATCAATTACTGTAACACCAATAATTGTAGCACGAGCTGCTACAGCTTCTAAAGCCTGTTCTAAACCAGAACCGACCGCTGCGACACGCTGTGCTAGTGTATCAGGACTTGCGACTAGGTCAGCTAACCATGTGCTAAGATCAGTTGTAATTGTTAGGATACGGACGTCTGCACCAAACCACATACCTTGCTTAGGTGCGCCATTTGCTCTTGTTACCATTTTAAAATCTCCTTAATGTGTTTGACAAGCCTTTTGCTTGCTCTTACTTTTATTTATCTAAAAACAATTATTTTTGTCTTGTTACACCTTAGATCTAATGTCTAATTCATATATTTCGCCGTCAGTAGCACGTATAAACGCTGAGATACCTTCCCTCACATAGGAAACGCTAACTACATCCTGTACTACAGCCTGCTCCTTTAGCTCCTCAACCAGTGCATCGAATTCAGTATCCCAGCTTTCCTCAAGCGGAACCTCATCGACCTCATAGGAATTGAACAAGCTCCATTTTTTGTTTGGGTCGTATCGCAAACCTAAAGCTAGTCCCGCAAGACCTGCGCCAGCAATCGTAGCAATCGCTTTGCCCAAGGACTTCGTTTTACCAAACGTGCCTGGCGTGCCTTTCGCTACAATTCCTAGGTATGGGATCACTTCTGCTTGTGCAGAATGACGGCGAATTATCCGTGTTAGTTGTTTAGCTGCGCTCTGCTGCTGTGACTGATTCAAGCTTCCCCATGCTAATACGTCTCGGCGTACTCCCTTCAAAACTGAGTTTGAGATAGCAAGCCTACGTTCAATTTTTAGCACAAAGGCGTTCATTGTAGAGATAGTTACGTGTCCTCTGGCCATGCCGCGCATTACCTGCAAAAACTTTGCTTGGTCAGTTTGCATTAGGCTGCTGTGGTCACCAAAAACATAGTACGCAAGCACATACAAGTCTGTAGCCGATGACCTAAAATAATCAAAGTTACCAAACGCCACTGTCTGTCCTGCGTAATCCTGTGCCCAATATGCTGTCTTCTCATGTAGCCCTAGCATAATAGTTGCCAGCAGCACCGCATAAAACAGTTCTTGCATCTCTTGTTCGCTACGTTTGTCCAACGAAGTAGATGACCGGAAGATCCTGCTCTCGCATAACGTGTTTATTAGTTGGTATTCTGGCATTATCTCACCTTATTAAAATTCTTTTGTGTAAAGTCAAGTCTGTTTACCAGCTTAACTGCGTTACCCTTGTGACCCACAGCAACAAAACCCTCAGGGTTCGTTACTTCGTATCCGTTGTCAGTCTTTACAAATGTTTTTACACTGTCAAGCACGTTTAGCTTGTTCACAAGTGCAAGCTTCATTTCATTTAGATCATTATATAATGTAAGCAAATGATAGATAGCCTTTATATTCTCTTTAGCAAACTGTTTGCCAGTTTTGACCTTGTCCTCACGTTTTTGTTGGAACGCTGGCGAGACCTTATCCATGCCTTGCCTTGTTTTATCAGTGAAAAACTTGAGAAACTCTTTAACAAATGCAGCTGGGTTACCACCATGCTTGCCACTACGCACACGATGATTAACAAACGCCTTAACGTAATTCTTAAACAGTGGATCAGCCATAAGCTTACCGACTTCCTTCGGAGTCGTAGCCTTCAGTGTCGCTTTTGCCTGGTTGATACGTGAAGTTAATTCCGCATCCTCTTCATCTGTTAGCGATGCAACACCAGTGTAGTCCTTATACGTAGCGTCATCTACCCATACGTTGTTAGGTATCCTCAATTGAGATATATCAACACCATAGGACATAGGCATCTCATTAACGCTATCTGCTTCACCATAGGATGTGTGGAACACAACGCCGAACTCGCACTTAGAAATCTTTTGACCTAGCTTGCTATTAGCTGGGACAGCATACGTAATGGTGTTTGGCGTAAACGTCACGTAGTCTTCGCCGTCAATATCCTGATGCACTAGCGAGTCTTTTGCAAACATAAGATCACCTTGGATCATGTTTGTAATTCCCATACCTTTGAGGTACTTGTGTGCTACCATTAACTTATTTGCTAGGTCAGGCACATCACTATAATAGCGTTTTGCATCTGCTGCCGACTTGATGAGCTTAGGGTTCTTTGACAGGACTGCTTTCGTGCCTACGAAAAACTTCCCGTCCTTAGGATCAATGCCAGCAAACACAGCAGGACTACCGTCCCACTTCACTGTTACTGCACCTCTGTATCCCTTACCCTTAGCCAGCATGTTGTATACACCACTAGCAAAACGTATCGCTTCCTTAGCACCATTGTAACCATCGTTAAACAATAGGTCTTCCAAATGCTCTAGGTGGACTGTAGCTTCGCGCAACACAGTGGACTCGTTTAAGCTCGCTGGATCAAAATCTGGCACTCTATCTTTAATGGATGCAGCAAACGCATCAACAATTTTTTTGTATGTCGCAGGGTGGTATGCCTTCTTAGCAGCCTTCATTACGGATTCCGCGCTGTTCAGTGCAGCAGGATCGTTGACCTTGCCCTTAAATAGAATCTTTACAATCTCAGCAGGGTCGTATAGCGGTTCTGTTAACGCCTCAGTCTCCTGTGCCTTCACATATAGACCTGGCTTATGCACATTTTTACGACTGGTGCGGATGATTTTTTGTAAGCCGTTTTTAGGACTCCATACCCATCGCACTGATTTTATTGGACGACCAAAATTATCTTTAGCCTTACTAGCTTTGAGGTCTAGGAAGGCAGCAACCACAGCTAACGCTTGGTTACGTATTACACCCTTGTACTTAGACTCGTTGCCTGCCGAATAATAATACGTGCGCATCCATTCAGGATCGCCTGGGATTAGATCGACCTGCACATAGCCTGTACGTGGTTGGCGCCCTTGCTTACTTTCGTCATAATTTTGTATTGGTAGGCGTATCGAAACGTTACCAGCAACACCAGTAACACTTTGGTTGCCAAGTTTCTTGCGTAGCTTGTCAGACAATTCGTTCATCTGATCTCTATCTAAATTGACTGCTACGTCAATGTCTCCGGAATAGTCTACCTTGCCAACACTACCCAAAACATAATCTTGGGCATTTGGGATTCCGGTGACTTTGGATATATACTTGAGGGTCGCAGGAAGTTCATCTATATAAACCGTACCAACATCTGGGAAGGCGTTGCCGCCCTCAACCAGTGCTTTCCGTTCTGTAAGTAATTCCATTGCTTTCATTTTTATATCCTATATTAGTATTACTCTGCGGGGAATTGCTTTGTGCAGGCCTTTAGACACTGCTCGAAAACTAGTTGTAACACTTTGCCCCCGCAGAGTAAATTCTTATTCGTATTCGCTACGTGAAACCACGTCTGAATTATCTTCATAATCATAATGTGGTTCGTACATGTCAGCATCACAATCAGCGCATATCTCATCGCTATGGCGACTGACGTTATCGTGTGTTAGTGGTACATGGCAACGTGTACACTCATCACCGACTTTCTCAGACAATACATTCACTTCACCAGTAGCCTTATAGCTTTCCCATGCTTTATATACATGACCAAGCTTTGGTTCTTTTGGTTGTAGACGATCAGCTTTTGCAGCCTCAATAGCATCATCGCGGAACTTCCTCATCAGTTCGAGATAATACTTTGCAGTCCTAGGTAGTGCAATTTTTGCATTCTTAGAGAATTTCCTCGCGCGATTATACATTTCTTTGCGCCAGTTGTGTCGATCAAAATTCCAGAGGGCACGCCGGTCCCACGATTTATCACCACCAGATAATCCTAAACCCATAGTATCATGTATACTACTAAATGTTTCAAACGGTGTCGGGGATTTAGTAACTTCTCTAAGCTTAAACATAGCCTTACGTAAATTCCCCATCTTAACTTCGTTTTTATCTTCTCTATCTTGTTGCCACTCGTAACCGCCTTTTCCTAGGTCTTCATCACCAGTAGCAAACGCTATAAGGGCATCTTTAATAGCTTCTGCGTGGAGTGCAGCCTCTTTGCGTAAACGATCTCCGTATATGGTTTCTAGCCTTTTAGCAAACTCGTCTGCCTTAGCCTCTTTCATATCGTTCTGTCGATCTTTTTCTATATCAAGATGCTCACCTTGATCGCGCTGTGAATTAAAGTTAGAGCTGTACCACTTCCATCCAGCCCCCGGAACATTCGCAAAAACTTCTTTGAGTGAATAAAAAGATTTTTCTTTGAATTGAGGTGCAAAATCAGTTGTAAGAACATACATGTGCCCCGAAGACCACGCCCTTGGGCGCTCTCGAACAAACGCAACACCCATTGGGCTAACTGCTATAAGTGTACTTCTGTTTTTCAGTGCGGAGCTAGCCTGACCCTTAGTCTTAAGTGGTGTCCATTCGGCATCGTGAGGGATAGCTTTGCCAGTAGCCTTATAAATATATTTGACCTGCTTTGGAGTGAGACCGATATCAGACATACTGGATGCTTCTGTAATCACAGATTCTTCTACAGGGGCTTTTACCTTGCGAACCCATTCACGGCGAATATATACTTTCTCACCGTTGTCTAATTTAACTGCGTATTCGATAACCCACGGAACCATTTGTGAGAAAGTAGGTTCACGGTAAGCAGCAACAATCACGCCTTCTTCGCCTTCGTGGTCGCCATTCTGTAGTTTAACTCGATTACCAATTGCTTTAGAATCAAACGGCCCAGACTGTTGCTTTCTTGAACCTCTTGTAGGATTTGCCCATGACATAATGTGTTTTCCTTTATATTAGATAGCCGGCTTCTATGGCGGCTTCGTTTATCATTTCTTGCATCTTCTTACGGGATGCATAATCATCTGTTTTTATGCTAAGAGGTTGCCACTTAGCAAATTTATTTAGTTGCTTGTATAATCCGCTAGCGATTACTTTGTCACCTTCAGTAACAGTAATACGCAAAAATTCCCTAGCTTCGTCACCTGGACGTTCTAGGCGAACTTCAACTACATAGTCTCCGCGGCGAAACCTACGCTTTGTCTTTAGTTGGCGCTGTATCTCTACAAGCCTCACTATTCGTCTCCGCTCTCTTTACTCTCACGTATTTTACGGATGGAGCGTATAAACTTGTTTGGATCGCCATTCTTAATACTGCTTAAAAAGCGGCGAGTAACAGCCTCAGCTTCTTCTTCAGTGTAATTCTCAGTGAGAATTTGCAAAAAGTAAATTGCAGAAGAAATAATATGATGACCACGTGCTTCAACAACATGCTCTTTCTTCTTTACAGGAATGGCTCGGTTCAGTTCTTCCAGAATAGAGCGAGAACTCTGCTGCATTGGGATTTTCTTGTTGTTCACCAGTAAGACTCCTAAAGATTGCTACTAGTATGTATTTACCAGATTTCATGTCAAAGCCATAGACAAAAAGATAGGGTGGAGATTTTTACACCCCCACCCTAATTATTAGACGTCACAACCTAAATGTTTTTACGTTTTACCAAGTCTCGCAGCGCCTTAGCATCCCCAAGCCCTGACTTCTTTGGTTGATTATGTTTGTCCGTCACTATGTTTGTCTTTTTCAAGCTGTCCAAAATGTTTGTTGCAGTAGCCATTGTAGCATCTGCTTCACCTTCTTCTAGATCCTTAATACGTAGCGTTTTTATATCAAACTTCAAGTCAACTTTGCTACCAACACCAGCTGAGGATCGTGTCTTCATAAACTGTATTTGGTAGCGACCACTCTCTTTCATTGAGATTGTCGTAAAAATACCAATAACATTATCTGCTGTGTTAATTTTTGAGATACCGCCCGAAATATGACTGTGGTCAAATTCGATTTCATCGTGGGAACTGCGGTTTAGCTGTGAGGCTGTGACCATTGCCACGCTTAAATCAATACCAATGTTACGCAACTCCTCAGCCACATACTTGTCCTTTACAAACAAATCGCTGGGGCTTACACGCTTGTCAATGGGCATACACAAATCCAAATAGTCCACCAATATAGCGTCTACCTTACGCTTAGTCTGCGTCTCGTACTCCTTCACAAATGCACGTATATCGTTTGAGGTACAGCCATTCTTCAACTGCTTAATAATCAACGTGCCTTTCTCTTGGAGACCCTTATAGTACGCTTTTACACGCAAATCAACGTCATCAATGTTCTTCATAATTTCTTTTGTGCCGTAGCCTGAGGTCATTGCGTCAAGCCTCATCGAACACAAATGCTCACTCAACTCCAAACTCAAGTACACAACGTTCTGTCCATTGGATGCCATGTTGATCGCTAAGTTTTGCAAAAACAAGCTCTTACCTGCGCCAGACTGTCCTGCAAAAATTGTTAGTGTGCCACGTTCAATGCCACCGTACAATTTATCATCAACTGTTTTCCAGCCTGTGCTAATCATGCTGCGCCGTTCGCGCATTTCACGCAAGCGTTCTGCTACGTTCATAAAGTAATCCGTGCCCAGATCCTTCACAATGCCAAGCTCTGCTGCCTGTTTAATTTTCTCAACGACCTCACCCAGCCTATCGTTCTTTATGAGGTCTAGTGATTCATACACTGCTAAACACGCTGCCTTTTGCTGGCAGAACCGTTCAAATTCTTTTAGGAACCAGTCGGTGTGTTCGCTGTTAAGGTCCTCAATCACTTCAACCGCTTTGCCTGTAATTGCTTTTACCTGTTCCTTACCTGGCAACGCAGTGTGTTCGTCTGTGTAATCCATCATGAACTGTATGATCTTTTTATTATCAGGATCGTCAAAGAATCCTGGTTTCATAATGTTCTTTACACGCACAAATGTCTCTGGATCAGAGTATAAAAACTGTACAAATAGGTCTTCTATGTCGTCGGAGTATTCTTTAATATCCATATGCGTTCCTGTCTAATTTGCGTTTCATGCGTATAGCAAAGCTATCCGTTTCTGCTGTGTCAATTATGCTTTTTATTGTTAGTATATGACCGTAGCGTTCTGCTGCTTGGCTTGCGTCTTTGATTATTCTGCCCTTATCATCTCTGCGCCAGTTTGGAAAGGCAACTGCCCATTTATTCTCAATTGCTATTTCGATAAGTCCATCGCCGCTTGCGTCACGGTCAGGACACAGAATCTTTTGTGCTGGTACTTTATTTATTACCGCAGCCTGTTCATCGTTAATATTATTGTGCAAGACTCCAATGCCATCAGTTACAATAGCATCTATTACACCCTCATTAATAATAACGTATTTCTTGTCGTAGTCGTCTTGGTCATCAAGTCCGTAAATAAAGTTTACTGGCATATTATTGTGGTACTTAGGTGCGCTACCCCCACCAAATGCTAATCGACCAGTCCACCCTACAAGCTCACCTCTATAATAGTATGGGATTGTGAGCCGCTTATTAAACATAAAATCTTTGTGCGGTGTCCATGCCATCTTATCTATGTCTAGTATATTTCTACTTATCGCATACTCAACGACCTTGATGAAATTTTCGTCATCACAATTATTTTGCAACCAAAAGCGTATTGTATGACAATCAGGCATAGGTTCTTCCACAGGGCGCCATTTCTCTGTTATAGACCCTTTTAGTATTCCTCCACCAAAAGAGTGTACATTACTCTTGTTTACAAACGCATTGAACCGCAGCTTGTCTACATCTGATTTCGGCACACCTATCCCGTTCAATAAAAACACCATGCCCCGACTCAGTTCCTGTCCAGGTTGCCAAGATGCAGAGAACCCACAATTAAAGCAATTGGCGCCCACAGCTCCACCAGGACTAAAGAGTATTCCGAATCTTTGCTTTTGGTCGGCGTTGTGTCCACGTAGATGACACAACTGGCAGTTTGTCTTTAACCAACCCGAGGGTGTAGGTCGCAAGCCGTAAATATACTGCGTTAAGATGTCTTTAAATTCGTCGTGGAACTCTGCCATTCCTTTATTATAGCATAGCCGCTATAAAATAGCAAGTCTTTTAGCGTATCATTACCTTTTCAACAGTACCAGTATTGTCTGCATCTGGGACATAAGATATAATTAGCCACATAAAGTTTGCCTCAAACGTGTGGGCTGTTAGACCAGTGTAGTTTGTAAACTCAATGTAATTAGTACCAGTTGTAATGTCCACAGGGAAATAATCGTTGGGGTTGGATGGTGGACGTAATTCAAGCGAGGCTTTCACCTGTACCGTTCCAGTGAATCCTGTGGTGTAGACGGAGAAGGTGTGGACAGCATTGAGATGATTTTTTACTCTTTCACCTGGGATAGCAGACGAGTAATATGTGCGGGGACCGTTGCGGTCACTTACGCTATACCAGTCTGTGGTTTCAAAGACAACCGTTGGTACTGGGGTAGGATCAGCGGATGCAAGCACCTCAACTTTTGCTACGATCTCACCTGTGCCATCAGTATAGAATGGTGTGGCGAAATTCTCGCCTACTGTTAGCTGTGGAACTAACGCTTCTTGCCCTACGACAACTAGATCATAAAAACCTGGAGCAATATTTACAAGGTCACCTTCACTGATCCAGAGCCTTGCGTCACCTTTGGTTGACGATAAGCTGCAAGTGCGGTCTAAGACGCGCTCGCGGTTCTCGGCGCTAACCAACCTTGCATTTAGGGTTAGGTGGTCAACGGAGACAGCCTTTCGATCTCGGTTCATAATCCTAAAATCAATTTGGTTATCTACGCCTTTGTGTACTTTTATTAATCGTTTGTTCATAGGTTCATTGTCCAGTCTAGTGCAATTGCGTATGACGTTATCCACAAACATCAGGTCAATGCGGTTTTCATATATAAAGAGGTCGTATAGCATAATTGTATTTATCACATAACACTGTCTATCTTAACATCTAATTCTTTCAATCTTTTATCCGCATCTTATAAATAATGATGTAAACTACAACTATAATGGAACCAGCATGGACTTTGACGAGATAGAACAAATACAAGAACAATTCCCGTTTTTGAGTGGCATAAAACATGTAGACGTCGAATATATCTGCATCATTCAAAATGTTGATGATAAAATTATGAGTTTCTATGATTTTACGTCTATCAAATCTAAAAGCGAACGCAAACTGTTTTTAGAGTTTGGTGAGATTTGGTGGTGGGAAAGCAACAGACATCTGCCAATCAATATATTCCTCCAAGGTCAAATGGATCAGTTCCGCGGATGCTTACGCACTATCAATATGAAAGACGTAGAGATTTTATTCGGCCCAGTAACTTCCCTCAATGACCTGTTCAAAAAGCGCATCAAGCGCCGTCAAATACAATTGGTGAAAAAATAGCTTCTTAGATAAATACTAGTAATCACACAACGTAGGAACTAGTAAATGCGTCTTTTTGAAATGTTTATCACAGAATCCATGACTATGTGGGTTCCTGATGCACCTCGAACAACGGTACAGAAAGAGTGCTGGGTTTGTGATGGGACAGGTATTGACGGCTTTATAAACAAAGCAAAACGTAACCAGTATTACCCTGCTAATGAATTGAATCTTCGTGAGCGTTTAAAAGGCTGGGATAAGCGTTTACCGCAGTTGTTCAAACTAAGGGACGATGCTGAACGGTCTATTGACTGGATGGAGCATTTCCTTGATAGCAACCCAAATCTTCCTTCGGAAGTGAATGAGAAGGCGCGTAAAAAGATAGCCGATGGACAAGCAACCTTAGCAAACGTTAATGATCAAATTGATCTCCGCATGGATCGTATTGAAAAGAAACTGAAACTCGTAAAGGGCTTAGACACTATTCCCTGCGAATACTGCCATGGCAAAACATACACCATGGAAGATGAGAGTGATGCACCAGAGCTGAATCTTGCTAACTCCAACATGCGTATCATTCTTCAAATTCTCGGGCTTGATCCTGAGGGTGAAGGTTGGCACATTGAACCAGGGGAGATTCCCGCGCTGAAACGTCGGCTGATGGTGATGATGAATACAGACGAGCTTGATAATTATGGGCGTGAGGCTAGCGACACGCAGCAAGATTTTGGTATGGTCAGGACGAAAGATCCCGAAACTGGATTGGATAAGATCGAACGGAAAAAAGGTGCACGAATGATAGACATGGGCTTAGACAAGCGCGGCATTATAGAGCGCCTAACACGGATCATGCCCATCATCAATTATGCACAGAAGCATAACATGCGGATCGTTATAGCATGAGGGCAATAGACCTCCTCGAAAACAGTATGTCTAACGTTGTTATTGAAACTGACGACGATGCTAAAAATGTGCGCATTGGCGAAAAGCTAAAAGCGTATATACAGAAGAATTGTTCAGAATGGGTACAAGAGAGTGGCGGTGCACTTTTTTATCGTGGCACAAAATTGCCGCGCCTACCAATTGAAACATATGCGGCGTTTGTGCGTTCACCAAGGGCTGATCGCCAGCCGTCAGACACCGACGATATAACCCACAAAATATTTAATCGCGCGTTAGATGACGCCAACTCGGCAGCGAATCGTTCAAACTCGCTTTTTTGTACTGCGGATTCAGGAACTGCAAACTATTTTTCTGCTAATGGCCGTCAACTATGGATAGTATTCCCTACTGACGGATATCATTATGCATTTGCAAGAGACGTGTACGATTGGACAAGCGAATGGGGAACTGCATTACTAGATAATATTTCTGATTTAGAAGGCAGTCAGCTTGAAGAGATAGAGAATTTTTTACTTAGTTATCCAAGTAGCTTAGACGGGGCGCCGCAAATGCTACAACTGGCTGCAGAAGATCTTGTATATCGAATTAGTGACCGCACCACAGTAGATGAGGATTTAGCGACTGCTGGACAATCGGATACCGAGGTCATGGTCACTGGTACGCCAATACTGCATATCTCGAGCTTTTTTTACAACACGTGGATGAAATAATGAGACTGAAAAATATACTTGAGGATAGGAAACTACTTCCAGACAACGTTATAATTGCTTTTGAAGGTATCGCTGATGCCCAGCGGAGCGGTCCCGAACAAGTCATGTTGAGGATACAGTTCCACAATGTTGGTGGTGTGCTGAATCCTATTGTTGAACACGTTGGTGATATCTCACATAGGATGACAGAGCATGCGAAGTATGGTGACTACTTGCAGGGCATTGTTTTAGACAAGTGCGTAAAGTCGTTGCGTATACTGGAAAGTCGTTACGGTTTTGTGCGTGAAATGGAAGAAAACAATCGCAGCAATGGCACTGATGTTAATCAGTTAAATGCGTTGTTAATGGAATACGCAAACGCCCACAGTAAAATCCCTGCTTACAATCCTGCGCAATATGCAGCGCGTGAGGCAGCGGTAAGCGTAGGTAAGCAAGACTGGAATAAGGCAATCGACCACCTCAAATACATAGTGCGTATTATTGAAGATGGTTTGTATAATGAGATTGCTAGTAGTTATGAGGTCAAAAACGGCGAACTAGTTTTGCTATGACGTTAGCATAGCCTGCTCAACCATCAAATTCATTTGAACTACTATAGCCACAGCGTAAGAGTAGCTGTGTGCCTTTTTAAAATAATAGCCGTCCTCAGGCTTGATCCAAATTTCTCTATCAATAACACTGCGTGGTTGGTCAAGTAAATATCGCTTTGCAGGGCGTATTAGCGCAAGCACGACAGCGAGATCTTCCACGGACGTAGGCTTGATTGCTTTTACGATATCAAAATGTTCACCTATGTGGAATAGCTTTTCAACAAACTCGGCGTACTCCAGCATCTCCCACATTGGTTTCATTTCAAGTAAACTATTGAGGTGGTCTTCATCGCGCACATTTTTATATAGGCTGTTGTTGAGGAAGTCAAGTTTCATATAACCTAGCTCACCTGCAAGCTTGTGGTCTATGCTTGCAAGCCCAGTTACTGGATCATATGGAATAGGTTGGAAGTATACGCCTGTGTTGTGCTTTACGTACTCGCCATTCTCACGATCTATCCTCGCAGGAATTGCGTGTAGGTTGTCTAAAACTTTGTTGCGGTCGTAAACGTCAATGTCAACGTCTGTTGTAATCTTCATTTCGACATTCTCACAATGCTATGTGCTATGATAGAATCCAACAAAAACAAAACACAAACTAAGCCGAAAATCATAATCCAAAGTCCTTCAGTAAGTCTCGGATAAACGTGCAATCCTCTTTCTTTAGTTCAAACTTTAATCGCCAAATTTTGGGATCAACCAGCGATGAGATCATGTCCGCTTGTTCTTCGGATAGTCGTCCCCACAGGGAGTCAGATGATTCTGCTAAATAGAGAACCCACGGAGAAAGTTTACCCATCTTGATAATGTGTGCTGCCTCGGCTGGCGCAACCTCTCGGAAAAAGTCCGTGAAGTCTTTTCCTTCGGCTTCGGCCCATTGTTGCATCGTATTAATGCTTCTCTCCACACCTCTGTCTGCTGGTTCCTTCTGTAGTAAGTCAAGTATGTACGCTTCATATATTTTATCTTTACACCAATCTCGTTCTTTAATGCCATTACGGAAAACAAAATCCACAAAACGGCCTTGATCCACTGGGCGTAAGTCCATCAAGTGACGGGCAAACTTGATGAAGGTCGTATAATACTTACTCGCAATAAAATCTTCGATAGATTTGGGTTTCTTCGTAGCAGTATTTATCTCAAAGAACCTACGAAACAGCTCTAATCCCATCCTACTTGCTACGCTATCTTTATCGAGGTGTCTCCGCTTCTGTGTACACATATGCGCGGCGAGTGTGCGCTCCGTACTAAATGCACGTTTACAAAAACCACAGTTGTGTTTATTTTCCGAAGATTTCACTGACTTGTTTTTCGTCCAGTCCATAATCTCTCGCAAGGTCGCGGAGTTCATCTGCATTGTTTATCTCTTGTAAAAGTTCTATCTCATCTCGCTTGAGGTGTGGATAGCGTTCTGTTAGAAATTCTTGTATCTTATTCTTTGCTTTCTTCTTGCTGGGTGGTATCCAAGGATGAAACGCATTAGAGCCCGCACCACACACTGCTAAGAGTTTCCACTGTAAATCGGGGTGGGCTGTGAGTGAGCTAAAATTCACGTTTACAATATCGTTCACCATTAGCAGGTAATGAGATGAAAGGTTACCTTGTGCTGCACTTGCATAACGCATAGCCAACCAAGGTGAAAACACTTTCTTCTCTTCATCTGACAGCCGCGTGTAAAAGTCAAAGTCGTTATTGTCTAACGCACTCAACATCTCTTTAAGCGGTATCTGTACTTTCTTTGCCATAACTACTCTTTTAAGTATAACACATTAGCCGCCAAATAGCAATGCCATATCCAGCGGATCAGGAACTTTATTTCCTTCTTTTACGAACAGTGCGCATTTTGGGCGGGGCTTCTGTTCCAGTGGCATTACCAATACATTACCATTCTTTAGCTTAGGGAAGAACCATTTTACATCAGCGTATATATTAACAATATTTACTTCCAGTGGTATTGGAACAAGGTGATGCAAGGGATTAAATGCCACTGTATGAAAGCCTCGATCATTTAAGCTTGTGAGTGGCATAACTTCCATGTCGGAATAACTGTCATCGCAAACAAGCATTGACCAGTCCAACGGCATTGGAACTCTGAATTCACCCATCTCTAATACTACTGCTGGTGCATTAAACGATTCTAAAAATATGAGAGGTAACCAATAAAAATCTATGTTTTTAGGATTTGAACAATCCAATACACAATACCTCAACCCATCCACTTCCTCGGGTACGCAATCGAGGTTATAAGGAAGGTTCTCCTCTGTTAAAATTAACATTACAAATACTCCACTTTGGTTACTTTGAAAGGATATTGTTTATCCTTATAATACTTCTTTCGTTTTGTTACATGTCTCGCTGAGAATTTGCATGTGGATGCAATGTCATACACATTCACAAAATCCTTATCGTCAGCTTTTCTAATGCCGCGACCAATACTCTGTACAACGCGCACAAAGCTCTTGCCTGGTTCTAGCAAATACAAATTAAAAATGCGGGGAATGTCAATACCCACTGAGGCGACTCCGTACGTTGCTATAATAATTTTGCTTTTGGATATTGCAACTTCGTCATACGTGTCGCGTCTGTCATCGCTGCCTGTTACACCAGACACAAACACTGGGGCGGTTTCGCCTTCAAAACCCTTCTCGTTAAAAATGTCCACAAGTGCCTTGCCAGTTTTGATACGCTGAACTAGTATCAACACATTGCCTTCTACGCTCTGTGCTAATGCGTGATCTGCTAACCATTCTAGTCTACGCTGGTCTGTAACGAGGAACGAGAGTTCAGATTGATAGTTGGCGTACTGTCCGTAGTCTTGCAATTGCAAAATGTCAATGTGCAAGTTTGCTAGTATGCCTTTGTCCTGCAAATCCTTAGCAGCAATTTGATTTATTAGCGGACCAATGGACGCGACCAATGCAAGCGAATCAAAATCGTCGTAGGGGATGGTACCCGTAAATCCCCACCGCAGCGGCATGTTAGCAAACACGCTGGTCATTAGTTTCTTTAGCACATCCGCTTTTGCACCGTGGCACTCATCAACCATAATACAAACAACACCTTCGAGGAAATCGTCAATCGAGATCTCAGGATCGTAATTTTTTGATTTTTTGTTGAGGGACTCCAAGCTTTGCCATGTGCATATTGTGTGTGTCTTTGTGTACTCTTTTTCTCCACCGTATAGCACACCTACGTCCAAACCTAATGCCAAATAGTTTTTGTGCGTTTGCTTTACTAGGTCAACTGACGGGACAACCACAATAGACCTACCGTACTGCTCAACGCGCTGCGACAATGCTGCTGTCACAATGGTCTTACCTGCGCCAGTGGAAATCTCTTGCAAACCCTGCGGCGTCTCTAACGCGCAATTGATGATCTCAACTTGGTAATCTCGTAAGATGATTGGCTCGCCTGCTTTGTCGTGCCAGTCTGGCCAAACGTGATCGCTGTAACTATTTTCATCTACTCGCTCAAACTCAAAGTTAGGCATTGGTTGACGGTTGTCTACAATGTCTACCTCATAACCCTGATCGTGTACAATGGGGAGTAATCTTTCTAGCAAATTTAGATAGCTACGGGCACCTATATCGCAAAAAGATACTTTACCATCCCACCTACCAAGCTTGAACGCTGGTGTATGTCTTGCATATGGCAACAGGAAGCTCAACTCATTGGTGAGCTTTCGTCTTGTTATTACATCAAGATCATGGAATTTTATGTTGACCTCATCAACAATCTCGAGAACAGTTCTTTTCATAACGTTTATTATAACATACTTATCTGGTAAATACAAGAGCTAATACAAAAAGGAGTAGCATGATCAAAGTATCTAGGGGTACCCGTCGGGTTCTGAAGGCTCATCGTAATGTGCTAATGGCAAAGAGTAATGTCGTTGCTGTTGGAGTAGGTGAAGAGACTGTAGACGGTAAGAAGACTGGACGCGAAGCAGTTATTTGTTTTGTGCAAAAGAAGATGCCGCTGGAGACTATTTCGGCGCAGGATATTGTCCCGCAAGCTTTAGATGATGGTGGCAGTCCGGTTGCAACAGATGTGGTCGAGATCGGATTGGTCAAGGCACTAGCAGTAGCGGATCATAGGAGAAAACATCGGCCTATTGTCCCAGGCATTAGCGTAGGTCACTATAAGATCACTGCTGGTACGTTAGGTTTGATTGTAGAGAAAGATGGCGAGGCGCACATCTTATCCAACAACCACGTACTTGCTGATTCTAACCATGCAGCATTAGGCGATAAGATATATCAGCCAGGTCCATATGACGGTGGAAACACAACATCTGAGGTCGCAGTTCTTAGCCATTTTGTTCCTATACATTTTGACACAACTAGCGAAAACTTAGTAGATTGTGCGTTAGCAAGGATCAATACAGCCGTTGTTGTGCCTCCACCAGAGCCACCCGTGGATGAGCCACCTGTGACACCGCCAGCTCCTGGCGACAGTTCAGGCAGAAAGTGGTGCCCACTAACGAGGGCGTTTATTGCGGTTGGTAATGCTGCATCTAAAGCTTTAGGTAGCGGCGTCCGTGTACAGGCATATAGAGTAGACTCGCAAAACACAGTCACAGTAAATGGTGACCAAGTCAACTCCGACCCGCTTGTTGATGCACTAGAACCTATCTCATTTACTAACGAGGTGCTAGACATGGGTGCCATTAGCGGTGATGTGAATTACATAGTGGACGTTGGTGACATGGTTCAGAAGTCAGGTCGGACAACAGGTTTCACACAAGATGAAATTATTGCTACGGACGTGACAGTAGACGTTGACTATGGCGCTGATGGTACAGCGCGGTTTACGAATCAACTTTTGGCAGGACCGATGAGCCAAGGTGGCGACAGTGGTTCAGTAATTTTTAACGAGAATAAGGACGTGGTTGGTTTGCTTTTTGCAGGCAGCGACACAGTGACAATTTTCTGTCCTATTGAGGCAGTCTTTACCAAACTAGGAATTACAAGGATACTATAATGAACGACATGAGAAAACTTTTAGAGTCTGTACGTAGGATTGAAGAGGACAACATTTTTGAGGGCGAGCAGAAACGATTGCGCACTGAAACTGGCACTGCTACATTGATGCCAGATGGCACAATGGTTGTTAACAACAGCGGATATAAGCAACGCCTAACTGTTGAACAGGTTCGTGCGGCTTGGTCGGGAGCAGAAAGACTTCCCTTAGATCCAGAAACTCTTGCTGAATTAAGAGATGAAGGCTTCTCGGAAGAAGATATAGAAGATTCACAAGCGACATACGATGATGATTACGGTTGGTATGACTTTGGTGAAGAATTACACGTTATACCAGACGCCGAAGATTTCGGCTTACGCGAGTCCGCAGAAGAATATACTCCAGAACTTGAGGATGATGCTGAGATCATAGCAGACTTTGTGGTCAAACTACAACGCAGGGGCTTGGAACCTGCTCAAATTGTGAGCATTGTAAAGATCAAGTTTGGTCCGAACGCAGCAAAAGAAGTTAGTGATGATTTTGAAGACGCGGGTGATTTGGAAGATTGGAACAACGCATCATTTACCGAAGACGTAGTTCAGGGGCCCTGGAAAGCAAAAGAAGAATTGAGCGAAAATGATATTCAAATAATTGATTATCTAATAGACGTTATAGATTCTAGTGGTAATCTTATTTCTGCTTCTAGTGCTATAGCTAATAGTCTTAAGGGCGATGTAGACGCAGCCAAGAAAATCGAAGCCACAGTTGATCGTTTTGTAAATGCTAAACCAGATCATTCGTATGCAAAAAAATTAACTAACACGATGCGCGCATTACGTCATGCACTTGACTACAGTGACTTCGGAGATTGGAACGAGTCACTTGATGAAGCTCGTTCAGGATTTACAAGATATAAAAACGAAGTGTTAAAGGCTTTAAACTTGAAAGGTACCTTCACAGATGCGGTCGCCGGCGGGTATCGTGTTAAACTTTGGGTTCCTAGGAGCCAAGCAGCAAAGAAAAGAGATATGGCAGAGATACGCCAAAAGCTTGATGACCTTGGATACACGGATGTTCGAGTTGAGATGAGAGGATTTTCTGATTGGGGTGTGAAGGCATGGTTATGTCTTATCGTTCCTATGAGTTACGATAATCCTGTAAATGAAGCTTGGGGTGGAGGTCCTGTAAATGTCCCAAAGTTTGATACTGAGGAAGAAGCAGAGCGTTTTGTTAGTAGCTTAGGTCCAGATGATACAGTAGAGAATGACGTTGTAAATCCTGAAACTGGTGAGGTTCTGTTTGAGCCTGGTCAGACTAAGCGCACAATGTACAGCGGACAGTATAAGGACGAACAGGGTCGCAGAGATGCAATTGAGCCTTGGGTACCAACAATCTCGGCTGGTCGTACTATCGAGGATGCTTATGACTGCTTAATCTCATTACGCCATGGTGATTTTTACCATGTTGTGTGGAAGAATATTGCTGACCTTGTAGACGAACCAGACCGTTGGATGGACAAGGATTACGACGTTGACTACGAGGTTCCTTATCTTATCAAGCGTAAGGATGGTGAGAAGCTCACACTAGATGATAGGGACAACTTTAAGGAGCTTGAGAGAGCTGTTCTTAGAGCCTCCACAATGCAAAACGTTGGCATCCAATACATGGGTGCTAGTAACGAAGGCACTGTGGCAAGGTTCATGCCTACATTTAATTAAAAAGAAAGGGGCGTTAAGCCCCTTCCTTTATTACCCTTCATATTTTTTCTTTAGTTCCAAATATAATTCATACCTTGCTTTCTCTTGCTGAATCTCTGCTTCGGCTTTACGAGTAGCTTCGTGTTCTTTTGCAATCCGTTTTTGTTCTGCAAGTTTGGCATCTTCTAATTCTCGCCAATTGTCGAGATATAAATATGTCGCTGGGATTGTGTACCACTCGCTACACGCTTCTCCACACCAATATGATGATTCGATATATATCTCACCTTCAGCAATACCATCGGCTTCGATATCGACGTTGTCCAGCGTTCCAGTTCCATATTCTTTCAAATAATCTTTAGCTAATAGTCGTGCCCGTTCTTCAAGGAAATTATATCCGCCAACCGCCGCTATATATTCTTCTTTGCTCATGTAAGACATTTAAGCTACCTCCTCATTGAGGTATTCTTCCAATATTTGAGATAGTTCAACATATACTTCAGTTGGTAATTCTCCAAACGGCAGAGCTAATTTTTTTCTATAGTTAGCTAGATGTTTATAGCCAACTGTCGCATCCATATACTTTGGTAAAAAATATCTTGTATTCCACATTATGTGGGTTAGGTTTGCTGCTAACCCACAATACACATCTTCTCCTTTAGCAGGTGTGAAACCTCTGTCGGCCGGGTAGCCGCGCAACAGATTATAGAGCATGTAGTGTTCTGGGCCGAGCGCCGTAAATTTCGTTTTGGCGTATACACGATCTGCGGTGGAGGGTGCTAGCCAGTACGTAACGTCTACGTCCTCATACCATACGAGTTTGCCGTTGTTGTGGAAGTCCTTCCACGCCTGTCTGAATTTTAAGTAGTCTTCTTTTGTAGCAAAGAACCGTGTCTTCGCGTCTTCGATTTGTAAAGTTTTCATGTTAGTCTCCTAATTTTGTGTTATTGATTTGCGATTGCTTTTTGATGGGTCAATAACAATTAGGGACCACGAATAAAATATACCTACGTCATAATTTTCTCCTTTTGTGTTTTCATTATATATGTATTTATTACTTTGCGTTCCAACGCCTGCGTATTTGCTTGTTAACAATATAGTCCAGTGCTACAAATGTCATAATAATGCCACTAAAGAATAAACCTTTTGCTGCATTACACACGATATTTTCTTTCTTTTTCACTCTACATTTTCATCTGGAGTTTGATTATACGGTGTCATCGTTGTATATTCAAATTCTATGGTGTGATTGGCAATTAAGGGATCTCTTTGGCCATAGTTAAATTCAAAATTATGCGAAGTGACTTCGCCGTCAAATTCTAACATATAACTTGGGGAATTTGCTCCGTCGAGACTATCAATAAATAATGCGGTGTTAGATTGTTCAATCAGCATTATTATTGCTTCATGTAACAATGTATCAACTGCATCTTGCATTAGTGTAATGACCAACCGCTTGTTCTTATAGTCTATCTTAATTATTTGGGCTTGTGTCGTAAGTCGGTCGGCTTGTTCTTTCGCAAGACTCGGAACACGGAGTCTCCACCGATACGGCAATTGGGGTAGTAATATTCCTGACATTTCCATACTTTTATTTATCATTCGATTTTCTGGTATTTTCTTGGTCCTGCTTTTTATCTAAAGGATGTGTGTCTAACGCACGAAACGCCTTGCCCCATCGCTTCGTTGTTCTCGGAAGCGTGACTGTCTCTGCCCACTTCTCTAGCCTTTCCGTAAAACTAATTGCATCCTTCTTCTTCACTTCTATTTTCCTATGTTTGGCGCCCCGTAGAGGAATCGAACCCCTGCATGATGCGATTTAGAAACGCCAGCTCTACCATTGAGCTAACGGGGCTGTATTACATCTCTGGTTGCTTGTACTAACTCATCCAACGTGTCTACTTGTGTAACGCCGTAACGTTCGCACACAATATCCACATTGCCTTTCCTATAAAATCCTTCAGGGCAGCATACAATCATCTTCCCCGTTTTTGCAAACAACCCCAACTCCAATAGCGTTATTGGCGCCTTTGTGTTAGGGTCAAAATACATTAGGATAACTGTCACTCTTTCTAAATGGTGAAGCCCCCATCTCACTTGTTCTGCAAACTGTTCGTTGTCTATGGACTGTGTCCATGTGTTATCCCAATCATCGCGTCGTGGGTTGTAGATTGCTACATCCAAGTCTTTAAACTCTCTCACCATGCGTTCTTGCCAATTATCTGCCTTACCTAATTCAATACTACCAGCAAGGAAAATTGATTTACTTGTGCGATGAATATCTGGTAAGTCGGCTGGTGCTTTAATGTGGATCATAGTATGACTTGCGTAAACAAAACAAACAACGCACCTATTGCGCCGCCTAATACCGTAATTGCAAAATCAACGGGGTCGCTAGTGTGTGTTTGCGGGTGTCTTGCATCAAACTTTTCTTTCCCCCAACCGGCACCGACGACAACCAATAGCGAAATTAGTAACGGTAATGTTAGCATCGTAAGCGATAAAACAATTGCATATCCTATTAGTAAGTGACCTACAGCATCACATCGTAATGCCGTTAAGCGATCATAAATTTCTCTAAACATCGTTGTCTCCTAGGTATTAGCCCGGGGAAATCCCCGGGCTAATTTACTCAGTCATCTTAGACCGGAAGGTCTACCCAGCCCGCAGCAATAGCGCGGTAGCCAGCAGCAACGACAGCACGGGAAGGTGTGCTTAGACGATAAAATGTCTTAGTGCGACCCTTGGTGTCTGTGTGCTTGTTCGCATAGATAGCATAGCCGTCCATACGTAGCGAGCTAATTGTAGCACTAACGTTGCCCACGTCAAAACGTGTCGCAATCTGAGCCTCGGTCAAGCCGCGGTTCGTGTTCTGTAGTGCTTCTAGTACTCTTTCCTTCTTCGTAGCCGTGTTAGTTGTATTCATAGAAAATATTCTCCTGTTTAATGGTTAGCCTTTATTATACTGCATTTAGGATCACTTGTCAAGCACAAGATAAAAATAAACCAAATAAAAAGGCGCCTAGCGCCTCTTTATCTTACACGGTTGTTCTCTTAGTCCAAAATCACCGCGTTATCGAGGTTACTCAGCTTGTAATGCCTGTTGACATTTTCCTGACCAGCAACATACACGTTGCCTGCTTCGATTTTAGACACGGTTCGGAACACCAGACCAGGAGCAAACGATCCCATTGCCTTTGCAACAACAAGTTCCTGACCCACTTCAAACTTACGTCCGCGCTTATCAACCAACTTAGTCATCTTCGTTCTCCTTAGGCCGCAGCCAGTTCACGTTTTGCAATAGTCTTACGGATCAGACCGTTCTTGCTGAGAAGAGTCTCGTCAGCAATCTCAGCCCACGCACCCTTAGTCGAGGCAATCATTGCCAGGTCTGCAACCTTCAACACGGTACGCAGTGACAGTTCGTGCAAGTAGTCCACGTTTTCGTACACGTAGTCAACCACATCCTGCTTCTGAGCCTCAGTCAAGTTATGCTTATTAAGCATGCCAGCACCAACCACGTGCTTCACACGCAAGAGCTTCTCGCGCAAAGAGTCGATACGCAAGTCCATGTAATGTACACGCGACATGATCGCTTCCAAGTGACCAGCGATCTTTGCGCTACGGCAATGATCGAATTTCGTGTTGGTCAGGAAGATGATCGAACCTTCGTAAACAAACGAGGTCGGGATGGGGTCGCCACCTTCGTCTTTGAACACGCGATCCTTCATCCAGCAGATGCGGCGCTTGGGCTTGGTGTCCATTGCAGCCTTCAGCATGTTCAGTTGCAACTCGTCCCAAAAGGCGCTGTCGCAATCATCAAACACTAGTACCTGGCCAGCCTTCTTGTTCTCGTAAAGCTTCTTGTAAAGACCAGGGGCAGACGTGCCGCCAGTCACTAGCTCGTAATGCTCGGGCTCCTGACGGATCACGCGCATCATGTTCTTCTTCTCCAGCGTCTTCTCAACGCCGTAGGACTTGCCGATACCAGCAGGACCAGAAATCACCAGACCGAGGATCTTGCCGTCTTGTGCGGCAGCGGTCATAGTGTCTACGAAGCTAAAGGTCTTCTCAAAGCGATTGATGATTTCCTCATCAGTCTCTTCAAATTCTTCTACGACCTTGTCCTTGCCCTTCGGGGCATGGTACTCGCCGGCCAGCTCGCCGAACATCTCAAAGTCATCTTGTGCGACCTTGACCCGAGCCTTGTCACCAGCGCCTTCAATCGAACCATCATTCACAACAGTAACAAAGCCGCCGTTGACGCCCAGCTTCCATTCTTTAGCAAGCTCAAAAAGCCCTTCAACGGGCTGGTTGCGGTACGTGCCATTAGTGATCTTAATCTGTACAGTCATTTGTAGTCCTTTGTGTTTTGCTTCTCAGTATCATAATTATATGATCTATTTGGTTGGAAGTCAAATCTAAAACATCTTAGAAATCAAAGACATATAAACTAATTTGGTAATTGTAAGGAAATCAAAGACTTACAAAACATCTTTTTCGCTCTGTAAGTCTTTGATTCTATTGCGGTTCTTGTAAGTCGTTGATTTTAGATTTACTGTTTGGACATTATTTTGGTAGGTTGGTATTTAGGTTGGCTAAAAAATCTTCTTTATAGCCCCTTGCGCTTGCCAGTTCCCATTCTTCTTTGTTGCTGCGCCAAACTGCTTGACCGTGGACTTTTAGCCAGCCTGTTGCTAACAATACGTCAAAGTCAAATTTTCTTAATGCATCTCTACACTCATTTAAGCCTGCGCCGGTCATCTCACGCGCAAACTTCACTTTCTCTGCCTGGCCCATGTCTTCTTTATATGATGGTTGCATCGTCCATACCTGCTACACGTAATTTCACAATGTTGTTTAGCTGGAAGTTTTTGCTGTCTAGTGCTTTATGAAAGCCCAGCCATTGATTACGCAACATGGCAAACTGGTTTACAATCATGGAAAGATCAACAACGTCAGGGTCACCGTCAATATACTTTTCAGCATCTCTACTGCTAAGTGCCCGTTGGTAATGTTCAATGAAGTGTCGAAACTTTTCTGATCGTTTCTTTCTTAGTTCAATGTTCAAGAATTCTAATATGGCTTCTATTTCTTGTAACTGGTTGTAGCGTAATTCAACTACGCCAGGCAACTCCGCAGAAATCCTTTCAAGGGGTTTTCCACGGAGCTGCAAGTCGTGTAGTCGAGCATCGCCCAATTCAGTTTCAAAGTAATCCATAGCATCTGGGATATGTGCCATGTCATTGCTTACTTTGTTATACCAGCCTGCCATATTATCGTACTCTAGCCAATCCGTTTTCCATTGCCCTAACAAACAAGAGTGCTCTCGAAGCTGTGCGCGGAACGCGCGCCTTCAATTGCATTGCTCTTGTGTTGACACCAAAGTTCTCAATTAGCAAATTATGTAGCTCAGAAATTATTGCTGGCTGCACAATTTCACCTATTAAAACTTTATCTTGCAATACAGTTGTGCGCATTTCAAGCAGTGTAGCTTTAGCACCTTCCATATCTTTCGCTGTTGCGTGTGTCTTTAAGTCTTCAATTAATTTATGCATTACCAACCTCCATCCTCATCCTCGTCCTCATCCCAGGATCCGAGTCGGCTTTTAATTGCAGCCCTTAGTGCTTTATCTAGGTCTGGATGTACCTCAATGCCGTCAATGAAACCAAATTCATCGCATACTGCTATAACGGCATCTGCTGCATCCATGCGATCCTTTGCACCAATAAACGGCTTTAGTCTTGCCCATAGTTCAATGATAAATTCGTCTTCTGTCATTCTGTCTCTTCCTCTGTTGATTCTTCTGGGTCAACATCGCTATCAGCTTCGTCTCGAGCAGTTACCTTTTCGGTTATATTATACGTTGCTGCTTTTTTAATGCTTACAAACTCTTTCATAACCTTGTCGAGACATCCACCATCATTCTTATTCCATGCCTTCTGGAACTTCTTAACTTCTACTCCATCGACAGGTGAAATATAGATGTAGCTGTTGCCTGATTTTGTTAAAATTCCCATCTCCAATAGCATATCAAACATACCGGAGTATGGATCCATGCCAGTGTCGTAAGGAATATTTATCTTAACCTGCTCAAAAGGCTTCGCATAGCGACTCTTTGTAACTTTACATGCCGCGCGTATACCGTTCACTTTTGAAACCTTGTTGCCATCTTCGTCCAGCTTCAGTTTCAGTTTCTTCATTGCGACTACAATGCTTGAGGCATAGATGAATCCTTGTCCACCGCTGATCTTGTCGTCAGGATCAAACATATCCTGCGAGGCGTATGTGTGATTCGTAGCAATAAAGCCAATGTTCCATTGTGCAATTCTTGCGACAGTTGCGCGAACCAATGCAGCTAGTGCCTTCGGCTTACGACCCATGTCACCTTTCATATCACCGCGTTCAAACTGTGCTGTGTCTGTTGGAGTGGATAGCATACCTAGCGAATCAACAACAAACATAACTTTTGGTCGGTCTGCTTGGTCAACGCTTGCATACTGCTCTTTGTAGTCTTTAATGAATTCATGCACGATGCTTGCAACTTCATCTACCATGCTAATACTTATACGCATTAGCTTGTCTTCGGCGGTGTCTACACCAACAGCCTTCAGCCATGCCTCATCTAGTGCATTTTCTGAGTCAAGCAATATGACAAAGATGCCTTGTGCTTGTGCGTTGCGCACAAGATTTCCTGCTGCTATGTAGCTCTTACCTGCGCCAGATTCACCAGCGAAACAGGTTACCTTACCGAGGGGGATTCCGCGGTCGAAATCGCCTGAGATAAGATAGTTTAGACAATAGTTGCCTGTACTGACCCATGTGTCGGGATCGTGAAAGCCCGCGCTAATGCCGTCAATACTTTTCGTAATATTCTTTCTAAATTTAGTAGGGTCAAATGGTCTTGACATGATATAATTCTCCTGTAATAAAAGTGGGGAGGGGTTACCTCCCCACTACACTCACTTAGCTATTAGTCTGGCGACTCTTCAGTCGAGCTAACATATCCTTCACCTTATCGTTAGGGGCTGTTTCTGCTGGAGCCGTAGTGACTTCAGCATCTACTGCCGCTTCTGGTGCCGGGGTTACAGGAGCTGGTGCTTCTGCTGCTGGCGCTGATGCCTTTACTGGCGCAGCTGGAACAGCATCATCTTCTTTCCACTCTAGTCCGTATGGACGATAGTAATTAGCCCACTTAGCTGGATCATACAGTTCACCGGCCAAAGACGCTTCAAACATCTCACGGATTGCATTAATGCCGTCAGCCGTTGGGCGTGCTGGCATCCAATCTTCAAGTTTGAACAAACCAAACTTTTCGAGCTGCTCTGCTTGTTCTTCGCTTAGAGCTGTTTCCTGTCGCGCCCACTTAGACGTACTGTAATCGCTGTATTCGCCTTTCTTTGTGCGCTGAATACGGAAGTCAGTACCGTTTAAGTAGTCCGTCGGTGAATTCAACATATCAGGATCACTTAGCGACTCTTTAATAATGTTAAAGATCTGTGGTCCGATGATGAACCTACGGATTGGGTTCTCGGGAGCTGCTTCGTTTAGTGGGTCTTGGTTTACAAAGCCTTGGAAGAAATATGAACGCTTCTTCCAATAACGCCTTGCTGTTTCCTTCATCTCAGTATCATTCCACCAAGGGCGGATTTCTGCTGTTACTGGGCAAGTGTCGCCCCACATCTCTACGCATGGTACTTTAATGGTGATAGACCTATTCTCGTCTCCACCCTTCACACCTGCGAATGTGAGATTAATCAACTGCCTTTCCTTCCAGAAAAAGACGTTATCTGGATCGGCATCAGGTAGCAAACGAACGCTTACGCTTTCGCCGACTGGGATGTTCCAAAAGGGGTATGTCAAGGAAGGTTCGTTACTCCGGGCTCCGCCTGCCCTCTTATCTTCCATTTGCTTTAACTTCGCGCGGATTTCTTCTAATGTTGCCATGATTGGTATTCTCCTATTTATATTTCCAAAATGCGTTCCTTGGGTGCCCTACAACAACTGCATTATGTCTGTTGCAAGTTTTTTAGGTTACTGTATAACGCATTGCACTATTATACTATACCCTAAGCAGTTTGTCAACAATAAATTCATGTTTTTAAAAGAATTATTATCAACTGTTTTATTTATCACTCACAGAATAATAAGGCCGTAAAAACGGCCTTAAAAGTATAGTTTTATTTTTAGTCTTTTAAAAGAATAAATTCCAAAGTTGATCTATAATTACACCGCTTACAAAAGAAACACCAAAATACTTCTTTGCCCATGCCCATAATATAGCTTGTCTTACTTTGATCCATGCACTCTTTACTTTATCCATGTCCATAATTTTATTTCCTAAAAATATCGTCGGATGTATATTTGTCTAATTTTGCTGCTAGAGATTCTGTTAAACCTTCAATTACGTCACCACATTCTTCCACTTCAACTTCTGTCTCATCTTCCTCATCAACTTCCTGTGCGTTTTCTAGCACGTTCTTGATGATTGTCTTTTCAAACTTGTTTAGCTCGTTGCCTTCAATTAGCTTGCCAGCAACACGGTTCATAAACTTAGACAAGTCATTTTCGGTCACTGCGCGTTCTGCTATGCTACGTAAGCGATAGCCCATCTTTTGGGTTGGGTTGTCAAACTCTAACACATCGGCTTCCGATAGTTCGGTTGTGCGCTTGACCAGGAATGGCGTCTTACTTGTCTCCACAAGCTTATCTTTCCATGCTTGTTTCTCTACTACAAATTTCTTAACCAAGGGAAGTACCTCACTCATTTTTTCGTCAAATTTTCTAACGGTGAACAATTCTTTTAATTCATCTGTATCTTCGTCTATAGCACCTTCAGATTCTTTGATGCTTTCCTTTACGCTGTGGTATGTTTTTGCGCCAGTTAGCTTACCTAGCTGCCGTTTCAAATCAAACACATTTTCTCTGACCAATGCTACAACGTCTTCGCTGTTCTCGTTAATAAGCTTGTTAGTCTTTGCATAACGCATAAACTCATTTAGCTTGATTAGGTTGCCTGAGGATTCAATAATGTACTGGCCGATAACGTCCTCAAACGAACCACCTTCGTGCATATGACGAGCCATTGCTCTTGCACAAGGTAGGCAGTTATGAGGGAAGCGGCGCCGCTCACCGTTCTGCTCCAGGAAGATAGCACTAATGCGACGGCTACGGGATCCGCGCACATCTTCGTCAACAGCAGTACGGTGGCGGGCCACAATCTTTACAGACTCCAAGGTCTGGTAACTGGTTTTGGTGCTGCCATACATTCTCGATAGGGCGGCTTCGCTTAATTCATCCATATCTTTACCTTTATCTTTATATTGTTTAGCTTGGTACGCATAGTCCTTAGGCGTAATTTGCTGTCCAAAGACTTTTACTTGGGATTTCAACATATACGAAGTAGCTAGATTCTTCAATTGTTTCATTATAGAAGCAAGAGTATCTAGATCAATGTGCTTATTTTTATTAAGTTTGATTTCGCGGTTGTCTTCATCTACTGTAACCATATAGTTTGGTTCAGCTACAAAGAATCTGCGGGCTTCTTTGGGGTCGCTTGTCTCACGACCATCTGGTGTGAACATAACGATCTTATGACCGTGGCCCTTGATTATAGCAAATACTTTTTCGGAAACTTTATCGTAGTTAATCATTTAGTGCGCTCCAATATATTGTATTTATCTATTTGGCTAAATAATGATGGGAAGCGGAGCCTCACCTTCCTCCTCAAACATGCCACCCACATCACCACTCATTACGGACTGTGTCTCATCGTCCCACGTAGCAATATGCTGTGCCATTCTAACCAATATAAGCATTGCTGAGATTAGATCATCAGTTTCGCCTACGTTAGCTTTATATGTGTTGCCTGTAGCAATAAAATACTTTAGTTCGTGTATTAGATTCTTGCTATAAATCTTTAGCTTGTCTTGTTCGATCAGCGTCTTCATCTTCGTACATGCTTCAAGCTTCGTTGTGTTCGTAGTGAGATAACCTTTTCTCTTGTTTCTATTAGCAAGGTTCCTGTTTGGATCATGCATAAACGTGCCAGGGAAGCGTTCCTCACCTGTGTCACGTATAACAATCAACGCACCTTCACCTAAGCTATTTGATTCTACAGTCCAATACAATTCTGATTCTGGAGCCCGTTCGCGTATCTCTAGCAGCATAGCACGTAGCACCTTGACCTGATCTTCAATCAGTGTTTGGTTGTTTTGCCATTCCGCAACCTGCTTCATTGACGGTAACTCCAACACCTCAATAGCAGCATTATCGCCACCAGTTCCCATTGACGGATCAAGTGCGAGGCAGTATGTTTTGCCATTGCGGATCTTGTCGTACCAGCGTACTTGTCCTGTCTTCTCAATAGGATCAATGCCGCTGCCACTTAGCAACGTTAGTTTAGCGGAACTAATGAGGGTCTCGGAGAAGGACACGAACATGCACTCATGCTCTCGTTGGAAACGTTCCTCACCAATCTTGTTGCGCTCAATGCTTGCCCATGCTTCATCTCGATCTGGATGTGCTGTCCAGTCTGCATAGTAGCCTTTGAATCCATTTGCACCAATACCCGTGTCGTTACCAAACTGATCCAGTGTCTTTTGTGAACCGTACCAAATCTCAGCAAACTGGTCATCGTCAACGTTTGGTGTTGAAGTGATGATACACTTACCACCTGTTGACAAAGTTGGTGAAATTGAGGTCCAGAACTCACGCGCAATACGTGGTGGCACGAACGCAAACTCATCCAAGTACACAAGCGATAGGGACATACCACGACCAGTCTTCTCAGTAGTAGCCTGTGCCACAATACGTGAACCGTTGTCGAATGTCATGCTGCCTTTGTTGTATTCTGATCCGCCAGCTCGTATATGGTCGGGAATTGACTCATAGCAATAACGTATACGCTGCATAATTTCACTTGCGCCGCTGCGTTGGTGTGCCGCAATGAGGATTGTTGAATCTGGGACAAACATAGCGTACCATAGCAAATAGCCTGCGGCTAGTGTCGTCTTACCAAGCTGGCGACCAATCATTGCTATGGATGATCTGTAGTTGTGGTATACTTCGCACAACTCAATTTGGTAATCGAAAGGATCGAACTTCATACGACCTTTAGTGGCGTGCTGTATGTACATGAAGTTAGACATAAAGTACATAGGACCATTTAACGGGTCACTACATTTAGCTAGTTCATCTAGCATCTCGGGCGTATAAGATACTAACGCTCCGGGTTTCTTTACAAATTTATTATCTGTGTACATAATAGTATTTATCTAAAAAGAAACACACCTTTCATAATAAAGAAAGGGGCATTGCCCCTTTCTTTTTGATACGCTCACATAATTTGTTATCGGTTCGGATACTTTTTCTTGTATGCTGCTGAATTCTTAATTTCGGCGTCCCTTGCATCTGCTGCGCTTAGTTTCTTAGGTGCTTTCTTTTTCGCTGCAATATCTTTCCTTCTTTGGGTAGCAGAAACGCTTTTGTTTGACTTTCTAATAAACGTTGACATTTCGTGTGAATATCTATTTAGCACTTCCATTCGATCTTCAAATTGCGAGGGTGACTCCGACTCTTTAACCCAGCCAACAAGTTTCTTGAGATATTGTGCGCGTCTATTAAATGCTATCACACTTGATGGATGCTCGCTAACCAACGTATTACGAACATCTGCAATCCATGTATCAATCACACTGTCAGACATATTAGCACAGAAGTCAGTATATTCCTTCTCTATTGCCTGTTCCATCATCTCTTGCTCTAGGCGTTTGAAATATGGGAGTTTTGCAATAAATTTATACGTTGCAGTCCTTATATACTCTAGCGCATCATTGCGCAGAGCCTCTAGCGCGTTGGCCATATCGCCTTCAACTAGATTTTTTTTTCGATCTGCTTTTACGTAGTCGGCATATTCTCTAATATATTTTTCGTGTAATTCGCTTGTTGCTTCATCTACTTTTACGCTAGTATACATAGGGTTGTCGCCATGCTTGGCTCCGCCTGGACCAGCTTTGCGTGTTGGTGAGGATGTAGCACCCTTAGGGAAATAATCCTGTCCATCAGCAGTATGTTGGTCTTCGTAGCCGTTGCCGAGGTCTTCTTCAATTTCTTCTTCCTCTTCGTTAAAACGATATCCGCTCCTTGCATACTCATCTTGGAAATCAAATTCATCAAAGTCTTCGTCGTCGCCAACGTCAACAATACGGTCATCAGGAGCATCGAACTCGTCGTCTTCTACAGTGTCGTACTTGCCCCTTGGCTTTGCTTCTTTAGGGCTGGCTAGATAATCTTCTTCTACTTCAAAATCATCTTCGCGCACTTCCTCTACGTTCTCGTCACCTGGCGGGAACTTGCTAAGAAACTTAGCAGGTGCACTTTTACAACGCTTTGTAAATTCAAGCATAGTTGTTGAAGAACGCAAGTATTCGTGTAGTTCGTCGAGTGCGCCGTGCATAGCTTCCGCTTTTGGGTGTTCATCTGGAATCATTGATCCAAGCTGATCTATAACATTCTGTGACTCGTTTTCGATAACATCTTTTATAACATCTTTGCCTGCGAGGCCGCTTAGTGCGTCTGCCATACGCGCCCGAATGTTAAAACCTTCGCGCACTTCCTCTACGTTCTCGTCACCTGATGAGAATGGGGACATTGTGCCTTCCTCATTATGTAGGCCAGCAAGCTTACGTAGATCATATAAATCCTTGTCCATATCATTTTCCTCAATTGCATCGCGGCTGAAGTTAGTAGCTAGTTCGCGTTGTTCTCTTGATAGTAAATCTTCTGATTCAAACTGGTCGAAATCAGGACGCTTAAATTCACCAGTTACATCCTTCAAACCATGTTCACATGCTTCGCAGCCTTCTCCAAAGCAGTCTTGACAAACTTCGTAAGAACCAGTGTGCTCGTTATCGTCGGAGTCAAATAAACCTTCGATGATCTTCCGCATTTCTCTAATATCTTTGCTCATTTACTTCTTACCGCCTAGCACACTAAAGCCGCCCTTCTCACCAACGTCATCCGCTGCTACGCCTGCACGATCTGTAGTCTGCTTAGGCATTAGTGGATTTTCGATGATGGTTGGCTCGCGTTCATCGCGCTCATCTGCAAGCTCTTTTAGGAACTTGTCGTTATAGGCTTTACCGTACAATGGCTTTTCACCATCGTCTTCGTATTCTGTGCCCATAACTGGTTTGTAATTGGCTTTGAATGTTGGGTCAAGGCGTGCCAGCATTTCTTCTGTGTACGCATCTCGAGGATCCTTTGCATTATATACAGCAATGCCTTGTTGGTTTACACCAACCTTATCGCACAAATATACACGTAGCATATCTGACGCTGCTGGATATCCTAGCACGACTTCGACAATATGTACTTCTGTATTACGCACATTTGGGAAGTCCAATGGGTTCTCTTGGATTGGTGTGCTTTTCCACGCACCAATTGACCGTAGGTCATACTTAGTCAACGCCTGTTCAAGCGCATCCTTCATATCACTCGTAAACTCATTTACAGCAAACTTGAGTTTATATGTATACTCTTTTGCTGATTCCGTTAGATAATAATCTTTAAAATTTTTGCCCATGAAAAGCATCCTCGTTTTATATCGTAGTATTTATCAATTACGCAAGAAAAAGGCGAGATTTATCGTTCGCGAATATGTTTGAGCAATTCGTTGCGGTCGAATTCAGCACCTGAGGATGTTGGGTCTGCGACTCCGGCGGGGTGGCTTCTCTTGACATCTAAATCTAGTTTTGCCTTCTTCAATTGTAGCTCAACCATTTTTATTTTGCGATTGGTTTTAGAGTCCCTCGCTTCCATTGCTGTCTTTAGCATGGTAGCAGCGGCTTCCATCATCTTCGCAGCATGAGCATCGTGGCTGCTAAGTGCCAGTTCCTTACATTCTTCGTACGTTTCAAATGCAGCATCAAAGATTTCGTCCATCTCTTTGTCGTGCATGTGGAGGTCGCCAACAGTCGCTAATGCGTGTTCAATTTTCTCAGTAACCGTAATGGCGTTCATTACTTCCGATTCAACATTGGTTGTTGGTTCGGTTTCAGGTTCATCTTCTTGCATTGGGGCAAGGTCAAATACTTCTTCCAGTCGCTTTGTCATACTAGTATTTATACACTTTTATCTTTTGTGGTTCACAAAAATGTCACTTTCATTGATAATCTTGAAAGTTAGACCGTGTTTTTTGCACCAGGATGCCGCAGCTTTCCATTTAGCAGCATTGATAGCGAGACTTACTTTATCGTAGCGGGATTTAGCTTCCGCTACAAATGTTTGTGAAGCTGGTTTGACCTCAATCAGTTCTTGATGACGATTACCCTTGGAATCTTCATACACCATCAAAAAGTCAGGCACGTACATGCTGCCTTTGCGTGTTACAGGATTCAAATATGGGATTCGGATGCTCTCACTTGCCCAGCTAATAACGCTAGAGTGCTTATCCGCCATACGCATAAACGCAAGCTCCCATGTGCTGCGATAGACGATAGGATATGTACCAACATATTTTCCGGGGTTTGTTGGTGTGAATTTTCCGTTTAGTGCTTTACGTCTACTAGCCATTACGGGATCAAATACCTTGATCGTAGGCTCAATGAATTATCTACTGCAACTGAACCTGATAATTGGTTTGTCGAATCACGCAGTTGGTTGATGTATTTATATGTCTCAGCGGATAGCAATGAAAGTTGGCTGCTGTTGGTGCTCTCAATTAGAGACATTACGCTAACGCCTTGTGCTTTTGCAGCGTCAACAAACACCAGTGCCATAGCCTTTGCAGCTAGCGGTGATGCACCGAGGCGTTCTAAGTGGCCTAGTGCTGATTGGTAGTCGTGTATATTTACGGATGCTGGTGTAAGGCCCTTTGTTAGGAAGCGTTGTACGTCTGCGGCCATAGGTGTTTCGCCACCTTGGCCATCTGAAACTAGATTGGAAAGTTTTCCGCCTGCTTGCTGTGCCTTGACACCTGCGCCAAAGAACCGTACTAACGATGTGCTGACGCGATTAACGGTCATTATCCACCACCGCCACCTGTACCGCGTGTTGGTGGATCTTGGGATGCGTTTGGTGTAGCTTCCGATGGTGTGGTTGTTGTAATGCCGCTAACTACGCTAGTCACCGCACCAGACACTGTAGACTGGAAATTATTTCGGGCAGTATTGTAAACGCTGCGGCTAATTTGATTCGCCGTGGTTCGTAATGCCTGCACTGGGTCAGGATTGAGAGATACCGTGCCTCCGAAAATGCTAGCGGATACTACTGTGCCAATGGCATCTGGGATTGCTCCTACTATGCCGCTAATGGAATCTTCAACTCTTGCTACGTTCTCTTGTCCTATAACTCTCGTAATTGTTGATCCGAGAGGACTAGAAAGGAAATTATCCGCACCCGCAAAGTTTGTTGAAGAGGTTCCGTCGCAATTGACAGTTGGTAGTTGTGGCTCTGGTGATCCAAGATCACGACCGTTCACTGGGGTTCTGATGGTTATTAGGTTCGCCATCTCCCAGAAGTCTCCGTACTTATAGCGGTCTAATTCGTCAGCGTTTAGCGGTTGATTCACGTTAGAGTAAATTACGTCTTCGTATTCAAAGTCCATACTCATTTGTACTAAGCCAGACACATCTTCATAGTCTAGTGTATCGTGTGTAAACTGCCTAATACGTGGACGAATTATAGTTGTGCGGGAGAACCTACCGCCGTGTACTTGGTAAATGTCAATACTTTCTATTAGGTATTTGTTGTCACCAACACGCGCTAAATTATAACCAAAATTATCATTAAACTTGTCAGTAATAATGTCGTTTAAGAATTCAGTACGTTCAAGTCGGCGACCATCTGAGCCAGCAGTCTTTTGTTTTGCTAAACCGTCTTTGAAATAGTATTCATAATACATTTCCCACAGTCGAAGGGTTCGACCTTCGACTGAATCATGGAATGTAATTGTGATGGGATTAAAGTTTAATCGTTTTTGCGATATGCGTTTCTTATTATACTGGTTTAGTATATCAGTGTCCATTGTCATTGACGGCATTATAATGGATTTGACCATTGTAGATACCATGCTTTGATCGGCGTCTGTTAAAAAGCTCCTTACAAACTCTCGTACTTCTCTGTTTTGATCAAAGTTAACACGGACAAAGAATTCAAACTTATGGCGAGGCGTCCCATTGCTGAGATCTGATTTATTAAGACCAAAGGCTTCAACAGCATGATGGGTGTCGCGTAAGCGAACCGTTTGCCCAAAGATGCTGCTGAAGATGCCCTCAAACTGCGCCGCCATATTAGGCCCCTAATTAACCTACGGTTGTGCCGCCAGTAAAGCCATCCAATATATTCGGCATTGGATCACCACCGACTGTTGTACCATCGTTATCATTCGGACCAGATAGTAGTGTTGCGTTGTCATAACGAACCGTTAATTGCAACTTCATGTATTCAGCACCACTCTCATAGTTATACTCATTAGCAACTACGTTAGTTAAGAAGCATCCTGTTAATTCCCAAGACTCTAATTCTTCAGCGTTTGTGCCATCTAACGTATGAATCTGCATACCAAACTTATAGTTCGTACCAGCAACTGGACCAATCTGTTCGTAATGGTTCATTTGACGCTGTACCTGAGAATATACGGCAGATGCAATAGCACCTGTAATATCGTCCCTAACTACTAGGTCAATTGGTTGCCAGGCATGCTTACCCATTACATATGCAATGGAGTTGTAAGAATGTACTGCGGCTTCCTCATGCGTTATGGAAGGCCTTACAACAGACTGTACGTTAGCTGTAAGCTCGCGAAGATTATTATTAGTTCCAAAGTTATTAAAAATAACGCGGAAGCGATATGCCATTCTTGGCTGTAGCATACCTTGCTTGACGCCATCAAGTGGCACGCCAAATTTACTTAAATCACCCATCTAAATGTTCTCCTAATTGAACAATTGTGTATTTACTAATTATTTATCACTTTCTAGCAATTTTTATTCCAGGCATAAAGAAAGCGACATAAAGCCGCTTTCTCTATTCGTGTGAGCCCAATAATTAGGCTAAGCTTTCACCTGTATTACGAATCCTTATTGGAATGTAAATGAACTCAACTGCCTTGACTGGCTGTATAGCAATGTCAATCCATAGCTCGTTGCGGTCGATTCTAGCTGGTGTGTTATTTGATTCATCACACACTACTAGGAACGCATACAGACCACGGAGTGTTACAAGTTCAGCTAGGAAGCTATCGAACTGTGCCTTAACAGCATCGCGCGTTGTGGTATCATTTGGCTCAAATAGGAATGGCTGACCTAGTACCTCAGATTGGAACCTAACAAAGTTAGTCAACCTAGCTACATTGATCCTATCCAATGCCGATTCAACTGGATTACGTGTCTTTTGACCATATACAACTAGTCCGCGACCAGAGATATAAGCAATTGGATTCACCTTATTGGTGTACAATACATCTCTCTGACCTTGGTTTAGTGTAACTGGTGTGTACTCGTCTTCACTTGTTAGGTAACCAACGCTTGCAGCGTTAGAGACTAGACCGCGTGAGAAGCCAGCTGGAGCAAACCACTGATATGCAACCTGGTCGTTATAGGCCATTGTGCGTAGTACAATGTGGGATGCTGGTGCAACCACTTCGCTGCCGTCAACATTTGCTGTCAAGCACGATGGGTAGTAGACACCTAAGTAAGCACTATTGGTTACCAAACCATCATCGCCTGTGCTTGCAGCATTGTTAGCATTTGTTGCCCAATTCTGCAGGTCAGTTGTGTTTGAGGATAGGTGGAATGGTGAGTCACCAATAACGAACGCTGTCTCTTTACGATCTACGTTCAATGCAAGCATCTCGTCCATTAGCTCTGGGAAACCAGGAGCAGCAATTAGGTTAAAGAACACTGTCTCAGCGCGGATATCTTCATTGGAAGCAATTACGCTTGCCATTGCATCAATCACAATACGCTTCACTGCGTCTTGACCCATATATGGGCTACCGTCGGCCTGTAAGCCACTTGCCGATACCCAGCGGTCTACGTTAGCTGATGAGTATGTTGTTGCGTTTTGTGTCCACACCTTAACATTACGACCGCTTGCGCGTGTATTAAATAGCAATGTACCAACTGGGTATGCAGCAGGAAGCGGCGCATCTCCATCTAATGTAGCCGTAGATGCAGCAGTTCCACTACCTGGAACATTTGCAGCGGCGCGAGCATCAGCAAAAATGATACCGTTTGGAGTAGTTTGATCAGCGTTGTCGATCAATACCCACTCGGTGCTCGCAAGGACATACCTACGTATTACCGGATAACCAGTTAGTTGATCTGTTTCAACCCATAGCTCATCACCTGCTAGTGCAGTTCCATCTAGCTGTGTTGTTGGTTCATCGGATTGTACAAGAATCAAATTAGGATCAATGTCATTCCATGCTGAACCAATCTTCTCCATTATGTCAACCGTAAAGCTAGGATCATACCAGTATGTTCCGTATGCTGCGGTTGTTGTTGGAGCCGTTAAACTTACAGCTAACGTTGAGTCATATGTAGCTAACTCGACCATATTAGACGCTAGTACGCCAAGGCCACCAGAACCTGTATAAGCTACAGCACCTACACAAGCGGTTGTCAGACCCATATCTGTAAGAGGAGTTCCAACACCGTTATATAAATAAATATCTTCACCTGCTGTGTTAGTTAATACTATAGCACCATTAGCAGATGTCTTACTTGCGACTACATTAGCTGGTGGTGTTGCATTGATTAGTTGAACTAACTGGTCAATAGTTTCGTCACCAGCCAACGTAATGATTTGGCCGTTTATATAAAAAGTATCAGAACCAGTTAATGTACCTGTTGTAAAACCAGTTACTAAGCCAGTTATTGTAGTTGTCGATTGACCGTTGTGACGGTAAAAAGTTAATGTTGCTACTGGAGTTGCAGTCTCACCAGTATGATCATTATACAAACCAATTAATGTCCCTGCTGCTACAGAACTACCAGCATTAGCGGTGTAAAAATTGGCGCCGCGTCCATCGCCGCCGCCTATGCTATATTCATACCAAGTAGGTGAGGTTTGTGTCACAAACTGACCTAATGTCGAATCCCACATCTTAATAGACGTACTTAATCCAGCGTTTGGTGTTGTGGTCTTAACCCAACGATCTTGAATACTAGGTGTTGGAGTCGGAACAGACGTATGAGGGGAAACAAACACAGAACCAGCAGTATTCACTGCCGACCAAGCATCGCCACCAATCATAAGCCAGGCGCCGCCAAGGCGTTCAAAATATGTTATTGTAGAGGTAGAAAATGAATCATTAATAGCAGCCAAAAAATCACCATTAACAAATCCTGAGGACGGTAGTGTGTCACCGTCGTTGACTACACCATCGTAAAACGTTACTGTCTGCTCTTCCCAAACACCAGTACTGGTAGCAGAGTTCCAAGAGAACAAACCAGGGACAAAGTTATTCATGTCAACCCAGTATGTGCCATTAGCTGGATCACCAGCAGGCTCAGTTGCAGTAGGTTCTAGTTCAGCAAGGTCAACGTCTGCACGTACTACGTATGCTCTGTTAGCAACGCCTAAATACGAGTATGCAGCTAACAAGCCGTACTCATTTAGTGCATAACCATGCTGTGAGGTTCCACCAACTTCATTGAAGTCTGGGTTACCGAAGGTCTGTAATAGCTCTCTTTGACTACTAATCAAAAATAAGCTGTCTGCGCTTGCAGCAGTTGTGCCGGACGCCACGGCTGTACCGTCTGGCGTAGCCTTATCCTGCTTTGTCGCAATAAAAATCATTGGGACTGTACCCGGTCCTGCTGAAGAGTAAAAACTCTCGTCGGTTACCGTTACACTTACTCCTGGGCTAACAATCGTTGCCATGTTGTACTCCTATTATTAAGAAATCCTGTTACAGGTATTTATCAATACATCATGCAAAAGGGCGTGTTATAAACTTCTAATTTTCGACTATCGCTTGTATAAGCTGTTCAAAATTTGTTTTGACAACTTCTTGGGCTTTTTTATCGTCTCCTAATTCGTTAACCATTTTCTTATAAAAATATATTAGGTCTTTATAGATACGTTCAGTTGTGGTAGAACTGTAGATTCCTACTTCTGGATCTGCATATTCATTTCCTTGATCTTGCTCATCTTGTTGTTCTTGTTCAGCTTCTTGGGCTTTTTTCTGAATGGCTCCCATACCATTTGTTTGTACCGCGTGTTTCATTACTGCTTTGATGATGCCTGGGACTTTATCGCGTGGGACAAATGGTTGGTCATCCTCAAGATTTTCTAAAACGAGAGTACCTTGATTCAAACCGTGCCACATAGATTCTAACGATAGGTTATCGCCATCTTCGGAGTTCTCATCAAAATTGAACCCGTACTGGAAACCCGCTGCCAATTTGTCGGTTTCATCTGAAACTTCCGCACTCACTTTTTGGTTTGCTATCTTATTTAGTATGACATCGCCACTCTTGCCGTATCCTTGATCATAGAAAAACTTCTTCAAGGTTGCAAGATCAGTTGTCCAGTTTGCTTCAGGGCCTTCCTCATCTAAATCTTGTGCTGATTTAGCAAATGGACGAAAAGCCCTATACAATCTGTTCATCTCGGACTCGAGTGCATCTTGAGCACCCGCTTCACTACGAGATTGTTTGCTTATAGGGTTTAGTTTGCTGGCTTTAGTTTTTAGACGAGTCTTCCAATCGACCATATCTGCTTCAAGCAAATCGGTAATTGGCTGCTCGTGGGATAAATCTTGTATTCTCATACAAGTATTTATCTAAAATAATTAGAATCCGTACTTGTTTACGAGGGTTTGAACCGCTAATTCTAAGTCTTCTAACGTGCCATCATTGTGTATTACTTCGTCTGGCGTAGTATTTACCCAAGACCATTCGCTTGCATGGACGTTAGAATACATGGTGTCCATCATGTCTATAGCTATTGGACAACCGTCGCAAGCGTCCATTGCTGTAGTCCACCATTCGGGTTTCGGGCCGCGATCCACACGTATTACAATGCCACCAGCTTTCCGTATAACAGCAACCTCGTTGGGAAAACGTGCATCGCTAATTACAAGACCTGTTTTAGGTGCCCGTCTAAGCAGGCTCAGTACCCAAATATCTTTGTGGAAGTGGTTTCGCATAACATCTGTGCCCATTAACTGTAACGCTAAACGTGGACTAAAATTTGGTATGCCTAATTTATCTGACCACCATTCATCTGTTTGCTCACGCATCACCCTATGTTCAGCAGTCTTACCTTCCAGCATGGCGCGGTCCCAGCAAAAGAGTGTTGCACACATATCTTTTAACGTGCTTGCAAAACTATCTTGATGAAAATTGTGGTTGTTGTGCAGAATTTCTGCAACTGTGTTTTTGCCTGATCCTATTGATCCAAGTATTCCTATAATCATGTTGCTATTATACAATACTATCTAAGGTTTGTCAAGTCCGTTCCCAAATTAAAAACAATAAAATTATAGATAAACACACACCACTTATGCTGCCGTACCATGCAAACCAGAATAAGATGAGGGTGCCGATGGCAATTAGGATCATTTAACCAATGCGGAAAGGTATGCCGTCTCGCCCAGTTACAAAGTTCAATAGCTCTTGTTCTAATCTTTCCATTTCTGCTGTAGCATCTTGTTTTAGCTCATTGCCGTTTAGCGTAATCGAGCCGCCAGGACCAGGTAGGCCACTCGGGAATTTACTACGGGCTTCGCCTAGCATCTGCTTACACTTAGCCAGTGCAAAATCACGCACCCAAGGGCCAGTGTAGTCATCAGTTAGTATAATATCTGTCGGTTTGCGCATCCAAACCTTAGCTAGGACGTCTTCTTCTGCTTTAGGTCTGCGAACTAGACTCAGTTTGTGGGTTGAAGGTTCCCACATAAAGTTTAGTTCAGAACCAAACACCCTACCAATCGTCTCTTGGTATTGGGCAAAGAAGTCCCACGTAGCAAGACCACCTGTGCGGCCTGCTTGTAACAAATAGATGTTTGAGAACGCTGCCTCAAACGGATCAAAGTTTGTGCCGCCAGTGGAGTTAGCACCAACGCCTCTGCGATATAGCTTTTCTACTTCCTGCACTTCGTCAGGCATGGTGTATACGTCTACGTCAGGTTGCATGGTGAAGAAAATATGAGATTCTTCTACGCCGCCTGTTGTCCTTTGACGGACACGTTCTACAGCCATATCAATAGCTAGATCATAATGCTCTGCATCTAGCTCAACCTCAACCATTTGCCCACCCAATAGTAGACGAATCTGACTGATTAATTTTGTTCTCGGTGTAATTGTAGCGGACATAAATACCTCGTTCTGTTACAGGTATTTATCATTATCCATGCAATTACGGGCGGCTAATTGTGCGGTCTTGGTCGCGGGGTGTCGTCATTGTGACGGTCACGTGGGACTCGACGAGGATGCTTTTTGGGTGGTGGAGGTGGCACATGGCGGCGAGGTGGTGGGTGACGCGCTGGGGGTGGAGCGGGTGGCGGCACGTGGCGATATGGTGGCGGAGGGTGGCGTACAGGTGGTGGTGGCGGTGGTGTATGCCTGATTGGCGGTAGATCATAATAGCGGTGATGGACGTAATTCGGTGGAGCATAATAATAGCGGTAGCCCATATCACCGTACACTCTGTAACCATTGTAGTATGAATCGTTATAATAGCCTAAGGTATAATGAATGTATCCTGTTGGATGAAGATGTGAACCGTATGAATGACCTGCGTGGTAATCTACTACGGTGTATTCCCAACCTGCACAACCTGATAATGTTAATAATGCAAGAGCTATAAATAATTTACGCATGTCCTTCTCCTTATGTTCTACTATTATTTACCATTATAGTAGCATAGAATTCCTTAACGTAACCTTAACAGGTGCTCTTATTTATGGAAAAGTTTACTATATCTTTTTTGGCGATTCTGCCTTTTTCTTCGAAGAAAATATAGCTGCTTTTTGAATCTAAAAACTTGTCAACAAACACTGTTCCATCCTTTAGCTTGATGCGAACACGCTTTCCTTTGTACGTTGACGAGTGGGTGGTCATTATTGTGTCCACCCACAATCTTCGTCAACCATTGCGCTTGTTTTATCGACCCAAGTTTCCCAGGATTCTATCTGCTTCGCGGTGCAAATTATTTCACCAGTGAGGCACACGTTCAGATTACGGATCATCGTCTCTTTCATAAATTGTGATTGCTCGCACCTAGTCGTTGGACGGGTGTAACCGGAGCTAAGTTCATACTCGAGAGATGCCTGAGATACAAGCCACACCAGACCAATCAATGCCGTCAGCACAAAACCACCCAGTACCACATTATTACGGGTTGTAAGCTTGTGTGGTGTTTCGTCTGGCTTATCTTTACTGCCCACAATGCTCATCCTTATCAGACCAACGCAGGTGCAAATCAAAAATAGAAAAACAACACCCCACCTTATAGGATTTGGCAACGCCATACCTAAGATCTTAGCCACCGCACCTATTATTGTTATCGAGATTAGTGTGCTGGCAGCGTAAAAGAAGCCCTTCCAAAACTCGTTCACAACCCTCTCCTATTTTACAATCTTCAGGATTATCATATCCGCGCTTGTGCGGGCCTTTAGCTTGTGATCGACTGCCTTGATGTCCTCAAAGAACGTGCGCAGGGCGACCTTGCCAGCCTTTTGGAACTCTTTCAACTGTTCCTTAGGCTTGCGCAAACTCTTGTTGCGAGACTTGTCTTCAGAGAAGTTGGTGATGCTCGAACCCTTAACACCGAGGCCTGCATCGTCTGCTGCTACATAGCGTCCCAGCTTGCGATACTTGGTATTATAAATCCAAATCATCTGCGCGCCGACGATATCCCGCGGGTTGAGACTTGCAAGCCCAAGCTCATCGTCTTTTTCCTTGTACTTCAGTTTCGCAACCAGTTTGTCCACGCTTACAGCCTTCTTCTTACGAGGAGCCTTCTGCGCCTTCTGTACTTTGACCGCAACATTGACCGCAGTCATAATGCTTTCCAGCAATGCAATCATCTTCTTCAACTGCGCCTTGCTGAGGTTACTGTAGCCTTCCTTCAGGTCAGCGTCTTCACCAGCCAACGCTGCCTTCAATTCTTCGAGGTCGTCTTCGTAGAACTTTTTGATCCAGCGGGTGTGACCAGCCTTCAAGCCACCGACGGTGATGGCGGTCGTAGGATTCATCTTATCTGTAATATTTGCCTTCGGGTCAGTAGCCAGCATGTCTAACCAACCGTCAAATTCTTGCGCCACGCTTGCGGCCTGGTCGCGCATCCGATCTTGGATCGTAGCCTTCGGACGAGAGCTAACAACCTTACTAGCCGCCTTAGCAGCCGCTTTCTGTTCAGCGCGGATTGCCCGTGCCCGAACCATCAGTCGTTCGATGCCTGCGGGGAAGCCCACTGCGAAACTCTCAGGCAGTTCGCCACCAGCGTTAATAATCAGCGCCAGCTTGCCCACAGTCTGAAAATCCTTGTCACTAAGCAAACCCAAAAGCTTGTGATCCAGCTTCTGAGCCTTGGCGTATTTGAGCATTTCCTTCTTCAGTTGCTTGTCAGCAACGTCATACTGGGCGTAATGCAATGCGCCGTAGAAGAGGCGCGTAAAGTCTTTGTTAGTGGATACCACATTGGAGAGATCGGGACCTACTAGAATCTTCCGACCTTTCGCTTTCAAACCTTTCTTCTTACGTCTTAATGAGATCATTGTGTCTGTTCCTTTGCTAACTATACCTATATTATACGATAAGATGACCCAAATGTCAAGAACAAAGTTCCTAACAAAATCAATAACTTATAAAAAAATGAATGAGGTAACCTATTGAATTATATAGGGTTCTCACACCGAGAATCAAAGACTTACATCGATCTGGAAAACCTAGCAGCACACTGATGCACGATCCGTAATAGAATCGCACAGAGCGCACTCCTAGTATCAGAATCAAAGACTTACGTGTTCCTGTGCAGCCCTAAATCAAAGACTTACTTCTTGTTTCGCTTGCTCTTAGGTTTACGCTTGTAAACGGTGTCAAGGCCAGGTTTGCCCCAATCGTCAATGCCTAGTAATTCAACAACCTCATATCCAAGCTCAAACAAGAATTCTGCGGCCACCTTGTCTTTTTCTGGATGGATTGTCTCCAACACAATGACGGGGGAGCAGCGGTCGATTAATTCCTTGCCGCCTTGTAACGCTTCTAGCTCATGACCTTCCACGTCCAAATGTATCAGTCCAACATCACCAATCAAGTCATCCATCAAAATTACATGGAAATCATCTCCTGGTGTTACGAAGAAGCCGCCGCTATTGGTTCGGTCAGCGGTATACATATTTACACGCTTACGCTTGTTGCTGAAGCATGCCTGTATTTTGGTTACGTTTTCTTCATGGACGTTTGTTGTGAGACAAAAGAAGTTTCTACCTTGCGGTTCAACTGCATAAATATGTCTAAACATATATGCATACTGTTTCGTATAGATACCAGCGTGGGCTCCAGCATGGATGCATGTGTCAAAGTTACTGACATGTTTCCTTATCCGCTGCGGCAAATCCATTTCGTTATTTAGCCACATCCACGCACCAATATCATCTTTTGGCCAAACCCAACTATCTCTCATCTCTACATCATGTTTATACATTGTTATCCTCCGTGTGTATTTACTATATATGGAGTCCAAGCGACACTGAAAAAGGGCATTTCTGCCCTCGTTCAGCCAAGATGTTAGTCTTCCTGGGTTTCTAGTGCTTCTGTAACCAGGCACATCTGTCCGCAGGCGCGGCACCTGCTTGGACTTCGGCTTCGGTTGCGATTGCTACTGCACCTTCAAAACCAGCTTCTTCAATTTCATTCACAATTTCATTTACCTGTTTCATTTCATTCTCCTTAGATTGTGTTCTCGTATGTAAATAATGTCTTCAATGAATTTTCATCGGAGACAGGGTTTTCGTTTATTGGCGACACCTTAATGAACACGGTCTTAGGATCAAACTGTGTTCTTAGGTGGTTGGCGTCAAATGGTGTGCCTTCAGCAAGAGCAAAATTCAGCGTTGCTTTCCAAGGGCGGTTTGGGAACCTGTAGTACCAAGATGCTGCCAACTTGCCAATGTCTTCATTGGACATAACTGTAATAGACTGTAGCCACTTGCGGTATTCGTCGTCTGTGCTGTGGATACTAAATTGCAGCTCTAACCAATCGTTTCCGTATATTTCTTCAAGCACCATCAATTGATCTACCAGTTCTACTGACCTTGGAATACCAATAGTGGAAACTTGGATGCGAGCTTTCGGGAACATTACCTTGATGCGATTAACTGCCTGCACAACTTCATCTATGTTCATCGCAGGCTCGCCCATCCTCGTAAACAACACCCTAAAAATTCCGCTGTCGTTTGGATCAAGACCACCGTTGATCTTTTGTGCTTCCGCAATCGCATACGTTACTTGGTCTACCATTTCTTGGGCAGTAAGATTACGCCAGTGTTGCTTATCCGTCAAGCGGTTGACCGCACAAAATTTGCATTTGATTGGGCAACCAGACTGTGTGCTAATGCCTACCGTCCACTTCTCCTTCCAGTTTTGAATCGAGAAGGCATTAGCATCCACTTTGTTGTCTTTGCGGTGGGTATTACGCACCTCAGTTTGACCAGGTAAGCAGGTCGAGGTTGTTTCAATCAGCAAATTGTCATTCAATTGCACAACTGATACAAAACCGTTTGTGAACTGTTTTGTTTTTAGAGCGTTCATTACGCCACCTCGCTTTCAACCTTTGCAGTGTGTACACGTTCCTCAGGCAGTTTTGCGTTTTCGCGCACCTGCTCAAAGTTCATGTCTCGCACAAGCTTGCCATGATCGTATACAGTCTCAAGCATTGCCTTGTAACCGTCAGCTACGTATTCAGCAACTTCCTCAACTCGCACTGTCTTGTAGTCTGTACCGTTGTACAGCAATTCCAAGCGACCAGCTTTGGACTTCTTAAAACTTGAAGCGAGGGGCTTCCAGCTTGTTGCATCGTAGATAGTCGGATCTTTGTACACATCATGCCACACACCGTCAACATGAACCGCGCAAGCCTTCATCGCAAACTTGAGGGTGTCCCTGTTATTTTTTTGCAGCAAGCCGCCGCCCATACCAAACGCAATGTTGCTAATGCTAAACTGTTCAGCTTCCAGCTTCTCAACAATTGCTCGCACATCGTTAATGTCAATGCCGTCACCTTGGATCACGCGCACACCGTCAAGAACTTTAAAGCCTTTCTTGTTGTACGTAAATCCAAAGATCCTGGACAACCTGCGCACCAATTCGACAGGGGTCTCAACTGCATCGCCGCTGTCAGGACGGATGACCCAAGTCGCGCCGCTTTCGCGTAACTGCTTCTTAAACTTGGGAGCAATCGTTTCCACAAAGTTCATAATGTCGTAACTGTCAGCGACCGTAGCGAAAATTGCGCCAGGTTTTGCAAAGTTGTCAAACATACGCTGCACCAGTGCCTCTTCGCCGTGGCGTCCAAAGCTTGTGGTCGTGCTATGTTCTGTAGCAGGAATGCTGTAGCCAGCCATTTGCGTGTTATAGCCGATGTTCGCAGCCATAATACCCACTGTCGTATCGCTTCCGAGGAAGTTTACAAGGTGAGCAGCACCTGCAAATGCAGCGGTTTCCAAACTACTCACACCACGTGAACCAAAGTCATGCAGTTTAAAACCGATTTCTGCATCAGCGTCGTCGGCTGTGCGCTTCAGTGCGTTGTAGATGATCTTTTTAATGTGGTAGGATGTCGTTGCAACCGTTGTAGGTGACCAGAGCCTCATCAGCTTGGTTTCCATGTATGTGACCAGCGAGAATACGCGCGGATCTTCCACGGTCGTCTCAACTGTCACCAACACGTTGCCCGTAGGAACCACTGTGCCTTCTTGGACTGCTTTGATTCGCAGCGGCATGTAGCCGTCGTAGTCGTCAACTACTGCTCGTAGCGCAACCTCAAGCTTGTCAATTTCTACACCAAATAGGTGTTCACGCTGGAAGGCGATGATGTTGTCCACTTGTTTGTGGGTCATTCTTTCCAGGAAGTATTCTTTGAGGATTAGCTGCAATCCGAAGAATACCACTTCTTTATAATCGCCGCCTCTGCTCTCAATGTAGCTCATCAGCTTGTCAGCACCTTCTACATACTGTGCAGGGTGCGAAAATTTGTAGCTGTCTGTATCGCCAGCAACGCCATATGTTTCTCTAATTTCATTTAAAATGCTCATTGTAAACTCCTTACAAATATGCCTGTTCTATTACAGGGCTTTTACGTTACCTAATTCAACTTTCACTTCAACATTTTTAAACGTTGCTATTGTCTGCTCGCTACGTTCAGGATATGTCATTCCTACGTTAATACTAACACCTAACGTTTTAAGACCTTGCGCATTATAGTGGGCTTCAATAATCTTCGTTAGCTGTTCTTTGCTTACTACAATTGTTGCAATAGTCATTTCTGTTCTCCTTTCTCATGTTCTAATATATGCTTTTCGCCAAGCTCTATAATTGCTGCGCGCCGCGCATCACTTAAATCTGTTGGAGATATTGCAAAATCTACGTGGGATACAAAAACACTGAATACACCGTGTTCATCTCGTTGCCAATGTCCGCGATGAATTCGATATGCACAGTATTCTTGCACCTCATCATATTCAGTTCCGTCTGGACGAACCTTTCTTTCTACAATTGGCTTCGGAATATTTACGATGAATCTTATGACTGAACCTGGCTCACACATCTTCGACATTACTTCGTGACCAGCCTCAACCGAATCGTACGTTGGAAGCGTTAACCATTGCAAAAGGCGTAAATACTTCGCTAACTTTTCGCCGCTTGTCTCGGTTAATCCTAGAACCGCGGCTTCTGCTTCTGTCCAGCGTTTTGCAGTAGCATCATCAACTCCGTGCAAATGCCGCATGAGGTGTGCCTGATTCTTCATAAAAGTTTTTAGTTCTTGTACGTTCATTTCTTGCTCCACGTATATTGACTGGGATTCTGCGCTTCCAATATTAGTTGCATTTCTACTTCGCGAGCCTTACGTTCTGCTTGCTTCTGTCCCTCAGTCTTAAACAATGTGTCTGTGGTGTTTGCCAAATTGTGTTTAAAATATAGCTTGTCAGCTTCACGCCTCGTAGCAAACACTTCTTCCTTCTTCCAACGTTCCAAGCTTCCTTGCATTACGTTGTCGTTAATATGCATCATCAGTTTGTATTCTTTCAATATGCTACGTATGTTCGTAGTGTGACCTACCACACGTGCCTTAACTACACCAAGTGCCGTCACTGCATATACCGTTTCACCAAATCTCATTGGTCAGCCCTCGTTGTAAGCATGTTGATGATTGACTTGTGGTCCTCAAACAGCGAGTGAGACATGTTCTTAACTGTGTCTAGCGCGAACCACTTTGCTGTTTCCGCATCGTCGCCGCCTTTCACTTTTGGCAGTGAGGGCTGGTCGGGTAGGTCAAACAAAAACGCTTGTGTAATTGTGCGACCACGTAATGACCTGCTAGGGTGGTCAAACAGTTTGCGGGCTTTGCATGATCCGCGCAACACTGCTTCCGGCACCTTCAATCTGGTTTCTTCCTTCAGTTCGCGTATTGCGCTATCAAACGCAGTCTCGTCTTGACCGAGGAAGCCGCCAGGAAGTGCCCAGAGACCCTTGCCTGGTTCTGCGCGCCGCCTAATAAGTAGGATGTGTCCGCCCTGTATTACAACTGCGTCTGTGGTGAAAAATGTCACAGGATATGGCGTGTGCGCCCATGCAGTTTTGTACGTGCGGATGTAATTGAATTCTTTAACAAGCTGGGCGTATGCCTCAGTGTCTTTGAAGGTCATCAGCGTCTCGTAAACTGACACTGGCAGTGCCGATTTTATGTAGCTAAAATGTCCTTCAAAATATAGTTCGCGTATCTTCGTTGCGTCAATTGCAGTGCCGCCAGCCTCAGCGTATGCACCAATAGTCGTAAAGTCCCAGGTCGGGAAGCTTTTTAGGTAGTAGCTGGAATCATCTTTTTCATGACCGAGGATTGTAATGTCCTCGTCGTTTGTTTCCCAGTTGTGGACTGCGGCTTGGACAGCCTCCAGCCATTTTGTTTCTTGGTATAGGTCATCTTCAACAGATGCTACCCGCACTCGCCAATTTCCTTCGGCTTTGGTGCCCCAAAGAGATTCTATTTGGGCTGTGCGTTCTTCAACTGTAAAGGGATTTTTGATTGTGCGCGGCTCATTGGACGAGCCTAAGACCACAAGAACCTGGTCTGCAATTTCTAAAGCTTTGTTTATGTTTTGGACGTGCCCGTTGTGTAGTGGCTGCATCCTGCCGATGAATACGGCTAATTTGTATTTACGCATTTCGATACCCTCCGTATCGTCTTTGCAGTTAGCTTCTAACCGCGTACAAAAAGTCTATCTCTTTGTACTTTTATTTACCTACTATCAACAGTATAACACCATTAAACAGTAATGTCAAGTATTATTTCAGTTCCCTGTATTCTTTGCGCCATGCCGCAATCTGTTTCTTGGTGGGCATTTCAATCCTGCGCTGGGTGGAGTCAATTTGGTGATAGCAGTTATCGCAAGTTATGTTACCGTACCATTCATCGTTTAGGGAGCGCCGGGCGTATCTTCCTTTGCCGCAGTTCCAGCACTTCGTGCCTTCATCAATATCAACTAATTCATCTAAATCTAAATGCAGTTGGTCGCTCATTGTTGTCTCCCATCTACTTCTTATTTTCTATCCATTCACCAGGTACGTTAGTAATATTCCGGGTTCGGAAAGTTCTGTTGCACTTCGTGCAAATCTCCTGTTCATAAGTGTAAATAGTGTGAGGTTGCCAATCTTCTTCGGTACGCCTCGTTATAATTATCCGATGGTTGCAAGAAGCTTCTCGCTCGGCCTGTTCTCTGTCAGTGATTTCTGCAATCTTCGCTTCAAGAACTTTGATCTGGGCCATCGTTTCTAACAGGATTTCTCTATCGGTTTTCATCACCATCTCCTATCTACTTTCTCATTATCTATAGTATAAGCGAAAATACATCTTTTGTCAAGCACTAAATCTTCAAGGAAATCAGTAACTTACAAGAACTGTAAGAAAATCAATAACTTAGCTGTTAATTATTACCCAACATTTGTTGGTGAAATCTTCCATCTTAACCCAGCGGTAAGGTAATTCATCGTATGCTTTCACATCTTTGTATCTGTTGTCTAACACAAAATCGCCTCGATTTGTCCTAGCTACGCACACGGCATGGCCAACACCTTTGCCTGGTCTACCCTTTTCATCTTCTGTAAAGCAAATTGCCACAGCAAGATTTTCTCTGTCCCACTTTGTCTCAGCAACCAACCGTTTAATTTTGGTTAGGGCGTAATCATCGCAGTCGCCGCGGCCTTTACCTTCAACCACAGTCCAATAGTCCTCTTGTTCATATAGTTTTGAATCTACGACGTATCGGATGTCTTTATTGACTGCTTGTTGGATTCGACACAAGGATTCCCACAAATCAGTCGTTAGGGTCTGGCTCACTCTCCTCCTCTGGACAAATATTGTCCGTGTCTCGTTCACAAAATTCTTGATATTGTCGAGGTGTGCTAGTCACTTCCCCTGTAGTCATTGTGCCTGCCGTCGGTAGGCTGGTCGTTGCTGAACACGATATTAAAAATGCTGCTACTAAGATTAAAATATATCTTTTCATATTTCTTCTTTCTCAAAAAATTCTTCGTACACGATATTTATCTCATCGTCAGTAATCGTTGTCCCTTCCATCATGTACATCTTCAGTCGTGTTTTATCATCAAAGCCCAATGTGTTATTTTGAATCACTACGCCTTGTTGATCGCTGCGATCCTGATCGACCCTATAAATTTCAAATGTTCGTACATCGCCAATCGCCAGTTCAAACCTTGTGCCGTTGCCTTTGTTTGTGTTCATGCCTACAAAGTTTTGTAGCTCACGCCATGGGTAAATGGTGGGGTTGAGTAGTGCTATTTTTGCTGGTGGGAAAATTCGTGCTAAGTGGCGTGCCCAAAATCCACCAAGCTGAACGCCTATAAACAAAATGTTATAGTCGTTGTGGTCTGCGATTTCTTTGCGAACTAGGTCGGTTAGGAATATATGGGCTAGGTGCGGATTGTTTGTAGGATACGTAGGTGTGAACCAGACGCTGTCATCGTTAGAGCACGTTTTAACGATCTGCTGTACCGCTGCGGAGCCTTCCGCTGTTTGCGCAAACTCATGTAAGACAAAGACTAACACTAGTCCTGCTCATCATCTATGTATTCCATAAAATGGCGCATTTCTGCCTTAGAACCGTGTTCTAAAACATCTTCATAATCGTCCCAAGCATCATCCTCAGGCTCGACTACATTCTTGTACTTCTCTTTCCTTGCATACTTAGTCTTGTCTGCATGGGTAGCTGGTTTGGTTTGCTTATCCATATACTTCTTGACATAGTTGCGATCTTTCGGTTGGCGTTTCATCTCATCCCCATTTTAATCTAAAAACAAATGCATCTTTTCCGTCTTTGAACCAGAAAAATTCATGATCTCTGCTGTAAGCACCTTTGCAGTTTTCTTTCGCCCATGCTAAAATTTGGATATAGTTACTCCGCTCGGCGGTAGAAATCCGATCTTCAAATTTTTTCACAGGAACTGACGTCCATGTCATCTCATCCACATAGCAATATGGCACGTACTTCTTTCTTTCATTCTGTGTGCGCTTCAATCTATCTAATGTGGATTTAGCTAATTGTCTCATCGTATTATTTATCGTTCAAACTACGTGATATAACATATTCTAACATAAAACGGACACAATGTCAAGGCAAAAAAAGCGCGACCGAAGCCGCGCCTAAGTTCTTATTATTGTCTTATCTTTTTTATGGTGTTGCGTTCAACTCTTTTAGCTTTATATTCAATACATCTAGTTCAGCTAATTCCGTAGCTGTTAGGTTTTCTCTACCTCTACTTAGTAAAATGTCTCGTTGCACAACTAACGTAAATATTTTTCCGTCTTTAATCTCTTTTATTATTTCGTTATATTCTCGATCTCTGTCTTCTTCAATTGAACTTATAAGTGTGCCTACTTTATTTTCTAATCCAAGTAATTTATCTCGTTGAGAACCTATGTGCCTTACATATTCACTTTCATTAACGTATCTGTCTTCTATCCACACAAAGCTACCTAGCAATACAGATAATATTCCTATGGTGGTGGCTGCATATTTTATGAGTGCCCTTAAGTCTATTTTTTCCAATGTTTCTTCCATTTCACATCCCTTTCAATTAAAATATATGTATATAATTTTAACGATGAGCTTCGTGTGAGATTTCCATAGCCTTAATTAGTTCTTCCAGGCTTGGAAATTCATTTGGGTCTGATGTGTCGAAGCCTAAGAGGTTTAAATCCCCCATCGCACTTTGCATTACTCTCTGTGCCGCAGTATGTGCTTCGACGTATTTCTTGCCGATTGGTAAGTTTGTGTCAGTTAGTTCTGCTAATCTGTATAGACTGAGACTATATATGAGATGTGATGTAATCTTTTCGCGTTCTACTTCTTTAGCCGGGATACAGGTTGTCTCTTTAGAACAAACCCCAGCATTGCTAACGGGGCGTTGTTGCTTCGTTAGCTCTGCCTTTAAATATTCTACTCTAGATGTTAGTTGATCTTTTTCTACTTTGAGGTCAATTATTTCACTTTGCAGCCGGCGCCGTTCGGATTCAGGAGATAGTCCTGAAGCATTTTCAGCTTTCTTCTGCTCATATACCACTAGCATTTTGTCCAACGCTGTAACCGATTCTTCTTGAGGCGGAGTATCTAGCTGTTGACCAAACATAGTAGTTGAAATTGTCAAAAGCAACATTGTTATTAAAAGTAGGAGTAGCTTATTCATCATATGTTTTCCTATTACCAATTTTATTTATTCGTTTTCAATCCACAATTTTGTACACAGTTTTATATTTTCAGAGCTGTGCTCTGAGACTATTATTTATCTTTTATAATGGATCTCATTAAACACTAGTATTAAGCGGCTGCCCTACGCAACCACCCTTTCTTGTATTTTGCCATTGCTGGTTTTGCAGCAATTAGGTCTAAGTAAAATTGAGCATGGAACTGGCGAATCTCAGACATTAACATTTCGGAGTTAGTGCAATTGATCGCATTAAAAGTGTTAGGGCCAACCTTGCCGTCTACGACTAAGTTGTTGCCACAAGCATTTAGTGCTCGCTGTACAATTTTACCAGTTTGTATTGCGCCCATATTTACAGTCATGTCAAATACGCGGGCTGCTACTGTGTAGTCGTGTATAGTTTCGTAATTATATTTGTCCCAAAAACCCGACTTGTACAGTGCAATAGCTTGCTCCGTAGTCATGTTTTTAATGTCGTCAATATCAATGTCGCCATCGTGATCTAAGTCACCATCTAACCAGCCGTCGCCGTCGGAATCGCCGCGACCTTTCAAATAGCGTATGGACATGCCCCAGTTTGTGGCGCCACCTGGATCAACGGGATCGTTACTAAAACCACCTTCGTGTTCCAGTGTAGTGATGATAGCCTTATTGAAATGGCTAGGATCATTCATTGGTGGCGTAGTCTTAATGGAATTAATTAGATCTTGTAGGCTCATACGTGTTTCCCTGTGTTAGTAGTTATACACGTATTTACCAGAATCTATGAATCTAGGGTGCCATCTTCCTTAACCAAAAGCTCTAAATATGTACTTAGGTTGTGGTCACCTGCCCATAGTACAGAGAATGATATTCTTCGCTTCAACAAACGCCTTATCCCAGCGTGTTTGTAGCTCAATAAGAATGGAATGTTTGGGGGAATGAGGCGAACCCAATCCCATTGCACAACGACGCGATGGTAGTTCACGCCTTGGTAGATCTCAGTGGGGATAGTGCCACCAAAGATGCGAGGTTGACCAAATGTGCATAGGTCAGTTGGTTTGCGCACAACTGCTAACATGGCTGCTAATGCTCCACCAAGGCTGTGACCCGTATAAAGGACACGCTTGGTTGGTGGGACAAGGGCTAGGTCGGCTTCGATTTCAGGCAACACTTTTTGTATGGCTGTTGCAAACCCCTTGTGTGCTTTTAGACCTCGGAAATCCGTCTTCCAAAATGTAAAATCAATTTTTAGATCGTGAGCCTCGCCCCATTCCGTTGCACGGAACGCAACAACCGCCACGTCGTCAAATTCTGCAAAGTAGCCTTGGACGCCAAGGCTGTCATAAAATTTTATTTTTGTCGCACCCATATCCGTGAGGTCTTTTATCACGGTGTCTACGTTACGCCAAGCAAGCTTGGCTAGGTATAGGCATGTTATGTGGTATTTTTGATTTAGACGATCTGTTAATGTTTTGCCGTATAAATCTTCCAAGACAAAGCTGTCTAGTTTTAAACCATAATCCATTTGTAATGCTCCTTTAAACAATGTATACGCTATTTATCGAAGCCGTAGAATTTTGCCCATGCTCTAGTATTGAAGGAACGACCCATATATTTCTTAAACAGTTTTCTAATGTCTTCGTCAACAGGTTCAATAAACGCTGTCATAAACTTTTTGAGTTCTGTTCCCATGTCAAAACTTGTTTTTAGTTCTATAAAAGGTTCAAACGCATCTCGCGCAATCATTTCCGACCAAAAGTATACATAGTACATTGACTCGTATCCTGAATCAAAGCTAAAGGAATGATGCATACGCGATAAGATTCTGTTTTCCCATTGGTGATAACGTATGCCGTCTACGTGAAATATAGGCACCGTTGTGTCGTCTACAAAATCAGGTTTGTCCTTGTAGGAATAATGGAGGGTAATGTCGGCTAGGGCTTTCTTAATATAGCGTTGCATATAGCAGCCCGAACCAGCGTAACGTGATTCTATTTGCGTTGCAATCATTTTAGCTGTGGGTGGTCTACCAGTCTCATAGTGGCGAGCAAGCACCTTCAATGAGGCTGGGTGCCAGGCAAAGTTTTCAAAAAATTGACTTGGGAATTCTATCGCATCCCACGACAATGATAGCGATCCTCCGTACGTGGAATATGGACTAGTATTATATAGGCCATGCAATAGGTGACCAAACTCGTGCAGCATAACAATGAGGTCTGAGTGACCCATAGTCTTTTCATAATTTAGCGCATACACAAGTACCTGCGGTTCGTCAAACACACGGAAGGAATAATTATTCACCCATGCCCCGTCGTGTTTTCCTGGGCGCCGTAGTATGTCTGCGTAAAATCCACCAAGCAGTTTATCGTCCTTATAGGCTTCAAAAAACATAACGGACTTGTGCGGCTTTGACGGCGGTGATGCTTCCACAAATTTTATATCCAGCAATGTGCCAAAGTATTCCAACATCCTCCGAAACGTTGGGATTGTTTCTAGGTAGTCAGACATAGGTTTCTGTTCGAGGAATTCCTCCCTCCAGCGTTGAGAATAATGATCGAGGTCCCAGCGTTCCAGTTTTGAGATTTCACCCTTCGCCAGTTTGCTAAGTTCTCTGTATTCTCGCTTTAGTTTCTTGTTCGTTTTGCTAATCATGCGCTCTAGTATTCGTATGATCTGCACAGGATCGGTGACCGACATTCCTTCCAATGCTAACGAGGCGAAGTTTTTATGACCAAGCAATTTTGCTTTCTTGTGCCTTGAATGGAGGATGTCTGTTATTAGGTTGAAATTATCTTCTTCGCGTGTACTATAATCGCTTGCCATAGTCTGCGTTGCAAAGAATAGCTTTTGTCGCATTGTGCGGTTTGTGCAATCCCTAATAAGTTCATCTATAGTGTTTTCTGCATACCGTATCAACCAACCATCAAGCCCTTGTTCTTTTGCGGCGGTGTGCAGCATCTTTTTTGTGCTTTCATCCACACCATCTAACATACTCTCGTCTGTAACGTGCAACTGCCATGCTTCCTCACAGATTTTATAATTCAACTGGAAGGCTATGGTCTGCTCTGTAAGCTGTTTTGAAACTTTTTCCAGCTCTGCTTTTTTCTCCTGTGAAATGCTGGCGCCGGATTGTGTAAAGTAAAGCAACTGGTGTTCCACAATTGCTTTTTGCTTTTTAGTTAGTTTGGATTTCTTTAGCGAGGACAATGCAGCGAACATCCTTCCATCTTCAATAATTTTACTAGTTCGTGCCGCGCTGAATATTGTAAACTGTTTTAGCGCGGTACTGGATTCCTCGCCACTGACAATAGCGTAATAAAATGACACGATGGAGTTTGCCTTTGTGATTTCATTATCAGCAAGCAAAAGAGGGACAACCAAATTGTCCCATGTATATGTTTCATTGTTTAGCGCGGTTTCTATCTGTTCGTCTGCTGCTAATACGCATCGTACAGCTTCTTCTAATTGTTCCGCTGGAGAAAGTTTGAAATTTGGTAACAGTAGTCTTGTTTTCTTCATATCCCTCCGTATAAATTATGTGCTCCTGCTTCCCCGTTCAGGACCCCCCACTTAGTGCGCCAAACCTAGCCGAACTAGGATGGCACCCACCGTAAGCATACGCGGCGACAGCCGCAAAGTTACACTCTTACGGTCCAATGCCATTGTATGTCTCGCAACCTGGGCGACAGGTGTGCTTTTTGGTGACACATTGAAGACATAAAACCGACCAAGCTCACAACCAGAGCTGTCGCTCTGCACATAAAAAGGTGGGGTGTAAAGGCGCTGAGAAGAAGCAAAGGACTCACACACTGAGTTGCGCCAATACACCCCGATTCATTACTGGTCGTCTCTCCAGTCCCAGTATTCATCGTAAGCATCCTGAGATGCATACTGACCATTATCATCGTAACGATAGCGACCTTGGCTATCTCTGTAGACCGCACGAGGTTCGTTAGCCGCCTGCGAGTCATTGTAGGCACGATACGCTTCGCTGCTCGCATACTGACCACTGTCAGAGTAGCGGTACTGTCCGTAATCGTCTACATACACTTCTCGAACAGAAAGCGTTTCGTCATCTACGTCATCCTCTTCATCCTCGTAATCATCTTCATAATCGTCTTCGTAATCGCCCCAAGACGTGTCAACCACATCTTCAAACGCATCTTCGTACTCGTCGCCGCCGTCGTAGTCGCTAGTGTGTTCACCAATAACCTCATAGCGCCATGTGCGACCCTTTGAGTTGTTGTAATCCGAAGGGATGGACACCACATCAGCGGGGTTAATCTTGAGAATCATTACACGCTCACCGCCAAAAGACTTGAGGTAGGAGATAGAGCAAAAATGCAAGCCCTGCGAGCAGGTGCGATCCTTGTCTTCATCCACCTCGTTCCGAGCCATAGAACACACCTGGCCTACGCTATTGTCAAACGTGCCACTGTAAACGTCCTTATAATCCCTGCGAACTTTCTTGTAGGCGAGGAAGTGACCGTCGGGCGTAATGGGCAGGTTGCAAACTTCCAGGAAGCCATAAAGCTCGTCCACTGCGCGCTTCGAAGGATTCTTCTTCAAATTGTGCAGGAAGTTGACTAGCGGCTCAACAGGGAAGTCGTCTTCCAGCATACGCAGCAACCGATCTGTCAGCGCATTGTGGAAGGGCTTACCATCCCAATAAACATCGCCATTCTTCACCTCAAGGAGACCTTGGGCATAGTTAGCGAGTTGACGGGTCAGATCGACAAGGTCAGGAATCGCATCCCAATCCTGTGCCTTTATGGCATTTACGATCTGTTCAAACTTCGGATGCAGACCACGCTTGATAATGTGGTGAGTGTTCTCAATCACAATCGTCAGTGTGTCTTCATCAACCAAAATATACGGAAACATCTTTACTCTCCTGTGTGCATTGTGTACATTATAGCACCATATTGTGCCGTTGTCAAGTAGTATTTACTACCTGTTGTCAATCATCTTCACATAATCAATCATTAGTTGCCATTTGTCTTTCCCAATGCGATTGTAGTAATCGTTGCCCAACTTGACCACACTCAACATTGGGTATTTGGTTTTTATCTTATCTACCAACTTCTCCACGGCCACTTCGTTTGAGTCCAGGCTATATTTGTCAAAGTTCTTCTTGGGGAAGAGCTTGCGCATTGAAGCAAGGATGTTATTGAAGCGGGATACTGCGGTCCGCATTGCGGCATCATTCTTCTTTGCGTCGCGGCACTCCAAATACATAGTAGCCAACTGTCCAAAAGAAGTATTTGGGCTAACCGCTACATAATTCTCTAATGCCTTGACTGAGACATTTGTAAAATCGACCAAATCAATAATCTGTGACCTGTTCTCTACGAGCAGGGCAGCATTGCGAAGCTTGTTCCAATCCAGCTTGTCAAACTTAGCTTCAATATAATCGAAGAAGTTTTTCCAATCCGTCTTTTCCTGGATAGCCTTTGTGGACGTCTTCAACACACCGTAAAGGTGGTCTGTCAAATTGAATCCACACAGTTCCTGGACTACGTCCTTGTATGTCTCTACAAACCCTTCCGCGCTATAGCTGTGGTTTTCACCAACAATAGTCTTATTCATCAGCGGCACATAAAGGAATGTCGTATCAACTGACGGCTCAAGATCGGCAAAATCATCTTCTGCCTTAACTAGTGTCCACATCCTTGAACCATAGCGACCGTTGTCCCTTTGTTCAAAATTCAAAACACCGATCTGTCTCTCGATCTTGCCGGCTGCGCCTTTTACGTTTCCAGGCATGTCGCTGGTTCTAAAAACTTGGCTTGCATGCGGACGACCAAGCATCTTCAATGCCTTCTTGAACGCCGCTTCAGGATCAGCCTTCTTATCAGTGGGCTTTATAACCACAAATTCCATTCCGCGCATCTTCGGGAACATTTTTGCGTTATATGCCGCCTTAATCCTGCGGTTAGCATCGCCAACGCCATCATGCAGAACAACATACGTCTCCGCTGGGCACCAAACGAGGCAACCAGATGTGTTTTCAAAATACTGTGCACCGTTGTTGCTCATCCGCAGACCATCACCGTTGCGTGAACTGATGTGGTGGATTTGGTTGCTAACAAACCTCAGATCAGGAAACTTCTTGATAAGGGTCGGGTACTCAATACCTGCCTTATAGTCCGTGTAACCGATCTTAGACATGCTGTCAACCTTCTTGGGGTTGTCCTGTATCCAGCGTATAATGGCTGGCCTAAAGAAGTCCGCGTTCGTTGCCATCAATTCGTTAAAAAGTACACCACGTTCCCACGGGGACTTCTTTGTCTTCAGTTTTTCTTCGAGGTAGACGACCAATCCTGCGAGGATTTCCTCGCCCTTGCGTTCCAGCGTCTTCTTTGTCAGCGGAACGTAACTCAACTCTTCCCTCGAAGCAGCAATGTCCAGTTCGCCAATTTCAAATTCAATCGCTACGCCAAGGTTGTCGTAAACATTCTCCAACTCCTTGCTGAGGTTTGCGTTTTTGGCGTTGATCGGATAGGCCACGTTACCCATAACCGCCACAGAGTCGGGGCGGCTCCAGCTACTCTCCGGCTTCAAAATATGCACGCCAGGAACAATGTTTTCCTGCGAGTATTCTTGCTTCTCTACTGTAAGATCTACACCCTCAAAAGTTGGGGTGACCTTGAACCATTTGAAGACGCCCCGTGCTTCGCGTTCAAAATAGCGCACATCGTCGCGCTCTACGGGGAAGGACACCTCTACGCCGTTGCCTTCGGTTGTCTTTTCTTCGGTCAACCGCGCAATGTTTGGGATGCCTTGGTCGCCAATAAAGGCGCTGTAAACCCGCTTCATGCCATCCTTAATGGCTGTGACACTGAAGTTGGTCGTGTAAGAGAAAGGTGACTTGCTACCAAGACCCATGCAGCCCACAAAATCGTTGCTGTCTTGCTTGGTGCTTTCAAAATAGGTTGTGTAGATGTTGATAACGCCGTCATTATCCAGACCAACACCGTAATCACGGATGCTGAGGGTCGGGTTCAACCTCGTAGGAAGGTGAACAGTGAACGGAACGTCTGCTTTGCCTGCGGCAACGTGACTGTCATAAGCATTACAGCCCAGCTCTCGCAGGATTGCTTGGTACTTATTGGAGTACAGGCCGCTGGATAGGATCGAAAACGCCTTTGCGGAGTTCTTGATGCGGAACTCGCCTTGGGTTTGCAGCCCACTTGTCAATACGGGAGTCGATTTGACTTCTAACTTCATCTTTTCTTCCTCTGTTCTCAGTGTGTAATTACATTATACAAGAAGATATGCCATTTGTCAAGAACTAAATCACCTTATATATCAACTACTTATCGACTTTCTGTGCAGATTTCGGACTGCTGTGACCTCACAAGCCGCAAATCTCGCGGTTGCAGCAAGGGATTTTTTGTCAATTACGTGTTCAGACCAACCATCATGCATATTCAATTGTATGTTGTTATTGAAGTGTTTTGGTATTAATTCTATGTAATCAAGATTCCCCAAATTAGATTGGAACAATAATTTGTCTACAAATCCAGTCACGGTGGCAATTGCTTCTGTTTTCTCGTTCGCTTCCACAAAGAATTGTAAGTGCTTGTTCGTGACGTAAAAAGTTTTCACTTGTCGTGTTTCTCCAACACGGTCAAAATATCTCGGGCAAGCTCGTACTGACTCTCGCAAGTAGCCATACTGACTAATTCCTTCAACGGAATGATGATTGCTTCCCGTGCCAACACATCACGGGGGCTAACAGCCCCAATGCCTTCTTGTTCCAGCACCCTATATTCTTCTGAATTATGGGATTCCACATCATAGCCACTCAACACAGAACACTCTATCCTGTGTCCTGCCATTACATCCTCAACTGCGTCTTTCGCTTCTTTCAAGCCCAGACCAGTTAACTGACGGAGAGCCTTAATCGCAGCAACCTTATTGGTCGTTCTCCTGCCGTGTATTGGGTAGAGTGTAATGTTGCTCATGCTTCTTTCCTGTACCAGCCTCTGGTAAATGTGTATCCTTCGCTCTCAAGGGCCCGTGCCATGTTGTCTCGACCAACGGGATTAGCCGTGACCAGGTAAACGTTTGGTGGCAACAAATTGCGCTTGATTGCCCAATTCAAAATTGTGTAACCTGTTGCCTCAGGTTCACCAAGATCATGATCTAGGTAGAGGTGAGTCAACACACCCTCATGCTGCATAAGTGCCAAACAGGCGTCGGTGCTGGTTCGAGCAATGTCGTCCATGCCCTCTGGTTCGCGCAGGTCGTCAATCAGCAAATGAAATTCCTTCATTCTCCTCTCCTCGGAATAGCGTTAGCCGCTGCTTCGTCCCAGTCTACAAACCGTGCCATCAAAAAGGCTTCCACAGCCTCAACACTGTCAAAAATGTCAGTGCCAGTGCGGT
>Ga0208671_10000080_pt1 | contig 69028 bp, 71 predicted proteins | sample ColrivemetaGS759_FD_187606 | JGI IMG/M metagenome (GOLD analysis project Ga0208671, IMG submission 187606) | Estuarine microbial communities from the Columbia River estuary - Ebb tide ETM metaG S.759 (SPAdes) (version 2) | ecosystem: Environmental > Aquatic > Marine > Intertidal zone > Estuary ...
TACAACCCAGTAGGCTTTCTTCCCTCACGCGGTATTGCTCCGTCAGGCTTTCGCCCATTGCGGAAAATTCCCCACTGCTGCCTCCCGTAGGAGTCTGGACCGTGTCTCAGTTCCAGTGTGTCTGATCATCCTCTCAAACCAGATACTGATCGTCGCCTTGGTAAGCCATTACCTTACCAACTAGCTAATCAGCCGCGAGCTTTTCTTTAGGCGAATAAATCCGTTTCACTTAAAAAAGCATATGGGGTATTAGCAATCGTTTCCAATTGTTATCCCCCTCCTAAAGGTAAATTCTCACGTGTTACTCACCCGTCCGCCACTTGAGTTAAAAACTCCCGTACGACTTGCATGTGTTAAGCATACCGCTAGCGTTCATCCTGAGCCAGGATCAAACTCTCTTAAAATATCCTTAAATTTTCACTTTATTTCTAACAAAATAGAAATAGTTTTATAAGTTGTTACTATAATTATATATAATAATTGTTCTGACTTATAGTAAAAATGCTCGTTTACTTTAATTACTTTTTTTTATTATATATTTAATAAACTAAAAAAATTCTGAAAAGTAAAATTATGTGAAACAGAATTTAATAAATTACTAGGTATTTCTATATTATTAAGATAGGTTGTAGGAATATCATGTTGATAAATTTGTTTTAATAATCTTGAAGGAATAAATTCAACTCCTTCATTTCCATAATATTTAATTAAATTTTCAATTACATAGGGTGTAGAATTATACCATTCTTCTTTTACTTTTTCTGGTATTTCAAATAATTTCCATAATTTGGGTATTCCAGTAAAAGTATAAACTTGATGAATACCAATATTCTCTTTTATTGCTTCACTTGGAAGGTAAGGCATTGTTAAAACTAAATTTTTCAGGTACGTAGCAAAAAGTCCTAATAAAGTTAAAAGTATGCTTGATCCTATTTCAATTCCAAAAAAGGCTGGAAATACTCCTGTTAAAGAATCGACGAACCATTCAGTTGCAGTTAGTAAAACAAACCATGGCATTGTATATGGATTAAATATAAGCCAAACACTAAGAATTAGTCTTGCGGAACATAATCCTAGAAAAAATAAAATACAATGATAAATAAACTCTTGAATAAAAATTAAGTTTGTAGTATCATCAATAACGTTTATTCCACCAAATAGTTGAATTAAAGCAGACACAAAATCAGGTAAAAAAGTAGCTTGTTGATTTACTATAAAACCAATTAGCATATCTTTTCCTTCGCTAAACACAAAAACTCTGTGATGTATAATTTGTTGTAATGGTGGAAATAATATCGCTTTCCAACTTAAAATATTAGGCACATCCACTTCTAAATATTTCATACCTTTATTTATAGATTCTTCAATTGGTATACCAAAAGCAAGTTCTTGAACGAAGCTTTTCGAAACCTTTCTTATAATTTCAGTCATAGATTTAATGTTGTTTTTTATTATTACTAATTTTTAAAAAGTTTAAGTTTGAAAACTTAGATAGACTTATCGGGATAATAGGAATTGAACCTATGACACCCTGGTCCCAAACCAGGTACTCTACCAAACTGAGCTATATCCCGAGAGTCAAAGACTCTAAGCTATAACAAAAATTATAACCTAGAAAAAATTATTAAGTCAACCTTTAAATTTTAAAAAATTTAAATTATAAACAAATAAAATGATGAAACTTCATCATTTTATTTGTTTATAAGTTCTTCAATATGATCAATAACATCTTTTACAGTTTTAATTTTACCCGCATTATCATCAGAAATTTCAATCCCAAATTCTTGTTCAAATGCCATAACTAACTCTACAACATCTAAAGAATCTGCACCTAAATCTTCGGTAAAACTTGCTTCCGGTTTAACTTTTTCCGGATCAACACTTAACTGTCCTACTATTATTTGTGTAATTTTTGTTACTAACTCTTCATTTTTTAATGATGTATCCGACAAGGTATTTCCCTCCTTTTTAAGTAAAATAAATAATTATCGAATTATTATTTATTATACTTAAATTTATTATAAAAGACACACTTATTTAATTTTACAAAATTTTCACTATTATTAAAAAATTACTTGTAATAGTTTTACAATTTGATAAAAAGTTGGACGATTAACTATATAAATAGGAATATTTTTTTGTTGAGCAAATTTTTTTAATTTAAGATTTTGCGTCAAGTATTTTCTTAAACCAATAATAATAGTAGCCTTTTTAATATCATTTGTAAAAATAACTTCTAATCCAGTTTTTGAAATAACTTCTTTAATTAAATTTGGTGAAACTAAATAGCTATAAATTACTAATTTTTTGACATTAATTAAAGACTGTTTTTTAGAATTTAAATCATTTAATTTAACAGAATTTAATGAACCGGATAAATTAGAAATTAACCAAACTTACCGCTAGTTGAGGCAATTACAAATGCTGCATATGTTAAAATATATCCTACTGTAAAGTGAACTAAACCAACAAGACGAGCTTGCACAATTGATAATGCAACAGGTTTATCACGCCAACGTACTAAGTTGGCTAAAGGAGTTCGCTCATGAGCCCAAACTAAAGTCTCAATTAATTCTTGCCAATAGCCACGCCATGAAATTAAAAACATAAAACCAGTTGCCCAAATTAAATGACCAAATAAGAACATCCAAGCCCAAACTGATAAATTATTCATTCCATATGGATTATAGCCATTAATTAATGGTGAAGAATTTAACCATAAGTAATCACGAAGCCAACCCATAATATAATTTGATGATTCATCAAATTGAGCAGGATTACCACCCCAAAGTGTAATATGTTTCCAATGCCAATAGAAAGTTACCCAGCCTATTGTATTTAACATCCAGAACATTGCTAAATAAAATGCATCCCAAGCTGAAATATCACAAGTACCTCCACGACCTGGGCCATCACAAGGAAAACTATATCCAAAATCTTTTTTATCAGGCATTAATTTTGATCCACGAGCATCTAATGCACCTTTTACAAGAATTAACGTAGTTACATGTAAACCTAATGCGATTGCATGATGTACTAAAAAATCACCAGGACCAATTTTTAAAAATAAATCATTTTTATTATTATTAATAGCTTCTAGCCAACCCGGTAACCATAATTGTTCACCGGCAACTGTAGCAGGACTAGTGGTAGATGATAATAAAACATTAAAATTATAAATAGCTTTACCTGAACTAGCTTGAATATATTCTGCAAATAAAGGTTCAAATAAAATTTGTTTTTCAGGTTGACCAAAGGCAACTACAGTATCATTATGTATATATAAACCTAAAGTATGAAATCCTAAAAATAACGAAGCCCAACTTAAATGTGAAATAATAGCTTCTTTATGTTCCAACATACGAGCTAAAACATTATCTTTATTTAATTCTGAATCATAATCTCGAACAAAGAAAATTGCTCCATGTGCAAAAGCTCCAACCATTAAAAAACCAGCAATATATTGATGATGTGTATAAAGTGCTGCTTCTGTTGTAAAATCTTTTGACAAATATGCATAAGGTGTTAAAGCATACATATGTTGAGCCGTTAATGAAGTAACAACACCTAATGAAGCTAATGCTAATCCTAATTGAATATGTAAAGAATTAGTTATAGTTTCAAATAATCCAATATGACCTAAACCTAATCGACCTCCTGGTGGTCTATGAGCGTCTAATATTTCTTTCATATTATGACCAATTCCAAAATTGGTTTTATACATATGACCTGCAACTATAAAAACTACTCCTATTGCTAAATGATGATGTGCTATATCAGCTAACCATAAAGATTGGGTTTGTGGATGAAAACCTCCTAGGAATGTTAAAATTGCTGTTCCAGCTCCTGAGCTTGTTCCATAGACATGATTTATCGAATCAGGATTTTCAGCATAAACAGTCCAATTACCTGAAAAAAATGGAATTAATCCAGCTGGATGAGGTGGAACCGTTAAAAAGTTATCCCAACCAACATGAATGCCACGTGATTCTGGAATCGCTACATGTATTAAGTGGCCTGTCCAAGCTAATGAACTTACCCCAAATAAACCAGATAAATGATGATTTAATCTTGATTCATTATTTTTAAACCAAGATAAACTTGGACGAAATTTAGGTTGTAAATGTAACCAACCAGCAAATAATAAAATACAAGATAATATCATTAACCAAACTGAACTTGCATAAAGTTCGTTGTTATTTCTAAATCCGATTGTATACCACCAATTATATAAACCTGAAAAAGATAAATCAACAGGATATGCATTTTTTTTGCTAAAAGCTTTTAAAGCAGATTCTCCAAAGTGAGGATCCCAAATACTATGAGCAATAGGCTTTATTTTTAAAGGCTTTTCTATCCATTGTTCAAAATTTCCTTGCCATGCTACATGAAATAAATTTCCAGCTGTCCATAAAAAAATAATTGCTAAATGGCCAAAATGTGAAGCAAATATTTTTTGATATAAATTTTCTTCAGTCATACCATCGTGAGCTTCTAAATCATGAGCAGTTGCTATACCATACCAAATTCTTCTAGTTGCTGGATCTTGTGCAAGAGCTTGGCTAAATTTTGGAAATTTAGTTGCCATAATCTTCGGATACCTTTTTATGTAATTTAAAATTGTAAATAGACAAACCAATTATAATAATTATAACTAATTATATTTGTCATAAAATTATATATTTATATATATAAACTTCACGATTATTTTATTATATTTTCTAGTGAATTAGTAACAATTCATTAAGAAATATATGAAATCAAAATAGAATTATTTTCAAATTCTTTAAATAAATTAAAAAGCAAGAAAGTAAAATTAATTTAAATTTTTAGGTAATAGAAATTGAACGTGCTAAAAAGAATGCCCATGTTGTTCCAATACCACCTAATAAATAATGAGCTAAACCCACTGCACGTCCTTGAGTAATACTTAACGCTCGTGGTTGAATAGCTGGAGCAAAGTTTAATTTATTATGAGCCCAAACAATCGATTCAATTAATTCTTGCCAGTAGCCTCGACCACTAAATAAAAACATTAAGCTAAAAGCCCAAATAAAATGTGCTCCTAAAAAGATTAGTCCATATGCTGAAGAAGCAGAACCATAAGATTGAATAACTTGTGATGCTTGTGACCATAAGAAATCACGTAACCAGCCATTAATAGTAATTGAACTTTGGGCAAAATTTCCTCCTGTAATGTGAGAAATAACTCCATCTGGAGCTATTGTTCCCCAAACATCAGACTGCATTTTCCAACTAAAATGAAATATAACAACTGAAATTGAATTATACATCCAAAATAAACCTAAAAAGACATGATCCCAACTTGAACTTTGACAAGTACCTCCACGACCTGGTCCATCACAAGGGAATCGGAAACCTAAATTTGCTTTATCAGGAATTAATTTTGAACTACGTGCATATAAAACACCCTTTAATAAAATTAAAACTGTTACATGAATAGTAAAAGCATGAATATGATGAACCATAAAATCAGCAGTGCCTAACTTAATTGGCATCATAGCAATTTTTCCCCCAACTGATACAACATCACCACCAAAAGCATAACTTGTTGTTGCTAAAGTATTAGGAGCAGTAGTTTCTGGTGCTAATAATTGAATATTCTGAATCCATTGAGCAAAAATTGGTTGTAATTGAATAGCTTTATCAGAGAACATATCTTGTGGACGACCTAATGCTCGCATTGTATCATTATGAATGTAAAAACCAAAAGCATGTGTACCTAAAAATATACAAACCCAATTTAAATGCGAAATAATAGAATCACGATGTCTTAAAACTCTATCTAATAAATTATTGTAATTATTAGCTGGTGTATAATCCCGAACCATAAAAATTGCTCCATGTGCAGCACCACCAACAACACAAAATCCACCAATCCACATATGATGAGTAAATAAAGATAGTTGAGTTGCGTAATCTGTTGCAATATAAGGATAAGGAGGCATTGCATACATATGATGTGCTACAATAATACTTAAAGAACCCATCATTGCTAAATTAATAGCAAGTTGAGCATGCCAAGAAGTTGTTAAAATCTCATATAATCCTTTATGACCTTCACCAGTAAATGGTCCTTTATGAGCTTCTAAAATTTCTTTCATATTATGACCAATACCCCAATTTGTTCGGTACATATGACCTGCAAAAATAAACAAAACAGATAAAGCTAAATGATGATGTGCAATATCTGTTAGCCATAGTCCACCAGTTATTGGATTTAAGCCACCTTTAAATGTTAAAAAATCAGAATATTCACCCCATTGACCTGTAAAAAAAGGTACTAAACCAGATTTAAAACTTGGATATAGTTGACCCATTAACTCACGATTAATTAAAAATTCATGCGGCAATGGAATTTCTTGAGGAGAAACACCTGCATCTAACAATTTATTGATAGGTGACGCAATATGTATTTGATGTCCAGACCATGATAAACAACCTAAACCAAGTAAACCTGCTAAATGGTGATTCATCATAGATTCAGCATTCTGGAACCATTCTAGTTTTGGTGCAGCTTTATGATAATGAAACCAACCAGCAAATAGCATAATTGCGGCCATTATTAATCCACCAATTGCTGTCCAGTACAATTCAACTTCACTTGTTATACCTTCTGCTCGCCACATTTGAAACCATCCTGAAGTTGTTTGAATTCCTTGGAAATTACCACCAACATCTCCATTTAAAATTTCTTGACCGACAATAGGCCAAACAACTTGTGAACTTTGTTTTATATTAATCGGATCATTTAACCAAGCAGAATAATTTGAAAAATATGCTCCATGGAAATGCATTCCACTAATCCATAAAAAAATTATTGCTAATTGACCAAAATGAGCACTAAAAATTTTACGAGATACCTGTTCTAAAGAGTTTGTTTGAATATCAAAATCATGAACATCTGCGTGTAAATTCCAAATCCAAGTAGTCGTTTGGGGACCTTTAGCTAAAGTTCTTGAAAAATGCCCAGGTTGAGCCCACTTTGCAAAGTTTGTTTCTACAGCGTCTTTTTCAACAAGAATTTGTACATTTTTTATTCGACGCTCACTTGAGCTTATTGCCATTTAGTTTCTCCTTTAGGGAGACAAAATTTTATGAAACTCTTATATTGAGCAAAAAAAAATAATTGGATTTATTCTTTATTAAATATAAGTTTTCAATATAATATTATAATTCTTTTTCAAAAATATTTTATATTAACAATTTAACAACTAAAAGAAAAAATTTAATTTACTTTAATAAATTTAATAACAACATTTAAATTAACACTAATAAAAAATCTAGAACTCAATTTACCTTGTACGAATTATATATATCTATTTTTTTTAATGTTTTTTAGTATAAGAAAAATAGAAAGCAAATCCAAAAATTATGTTTTAACATTAATATATCAAGATTTTATGAAATCTTGATATGTTATTGATACATTTATTAAAAATTATGATATTTAGAAAATATAAAATAATATACATTAAGTGAATCTTTGATTTAAATGATTCACTTAATGTCTTAAATTAGTCACCTTTTAATTAAATTACCTAGACAATTTAGTTTATTATATTTAGTAAAAAGTTTCATTTTTATATAAAAAAATAGTTACGTTTCCATACAACATAATACATAATTATCAAACAAAATTAAATCTCTAAAAAGTAATATTAATTGATTTACGAATATTACATTATGATTAGTTAGAAAGCCAAATCTAAATAATATATAACATTTAATATAATTATTTTGAGATTTTTTATTACTAAAATGTTTTTATTTATTTAGTATCTAAGAATATAAACTTATATTAATGGTAGACCAATTATTAATGCGAAAATACGTTTGTATGCAAATACTCTTTTACTGTTTATAATGAAGAACCTAAACCAGAATATGAACCATAAAAAAATGTAGCAACAACAGTAATTACTGCTAAACCACCAACTAATCCTATTAGCCATAACGGAATTCGAGAAGTATTCATAAGAATTTATCTTGTATTTAGATATATATATATATAAATTTAATTGAAAAAATAACTTGAAAATAATACAGCTAAAACAAAAATTAATAGAAGTCCCCAGTAAAGAGAAGTTCGATTTAGTTCTACAGCTTGTTTATTAGGATTTGGTCCTGTCATAAAATTTACCTCGTATTTTTATAGATTAATTTATCGTTGAATAAATTGCATCGCTGTGATTGCGCCTATGAAGAAAACAGTTGGAACTGCTAAACCATGAATTGCAAGCCAACGGAAAGTAAAAATTGGATAAGCTATGGGTTGGTTAGTATTTTTTGTCATATATCTATTTTTTTATAAACCTTTAGTTAAATCTTCTAATTCTTGTTTTGCACTAAAACGATCATTTACCAATGGTACTTGTTGACGATCTTGTGTAAAATATTCATTTGGACGTGGTGTACCAAAAACATCATAAGCTAACCCTGTACTTACAAATAACCAACCTGATACAAAAAGTGACGGAATTGTAATACTGTGAATAATCCAATAACGTACACTTGTAAGGATGTCCGAAAACGGACGTTCACCTGTAGATCCACCAGACATAATGTTAGATTTTTCATTAAATTAAAAAAAATGATTATTACTCATTCTAGACCTTAACTTAAAGCGGTCAGGGGGAATCGAACCCCCATCACTAGCTTGGAAGGCTAAGGTTTTACCACTAAACTATGTCCGCATACTACTAATTATAAAACGATAACGCTTTCAAAAGCAATAAAAGATTATAAATTTTCAAGTTTTATATTTAAAAATTTTGCTAAATCAGACGCTTCAGTTTCAATTTCAGAAATTGTAATTGGTTTGTTTATTGGTGTTAAAGGAATTTTTCGTTCATCTTTTAAACACAAATATATAATTCGTTTTGGATTTAATCCTTCAGAAATTTTAACTCCAATTGATTTAATGTTAGTTAAAGAATAGGTTAAAAGAATTTCTCTATTTTTTCCTGGAAATCCTTTTCGAACTATTTTTACAAGGTTCTCAATTTTGTTAAATTCATTATAGCCACTTCCTACATCTAAAATAATCATTAATAAGATGTATAAGCTTAACAATAAGCTTAAAGTACCATAGAATATCATAACTAAACCTTGAGGAATAAAAACTAACTGCATCGAATTAGTAAAAGGTAATAAATTAATTTTTATATAACTTGATAAACCAGCTAATAAAAAACTAATTCCGCCTATTGATAAAAAAAAAGTCCAAAAATAATTACTAAAACATCGAGATCCGATTATTTTATTCTTACGAATAGTTTCTTGCATGTAGAAATAAAATTTACTTAAATTTAAATTAATTTCAGTGACTCAAAAATAAATCTATTACTACTATAAACTTAAAATTAACTAATGAACTACAGAATAACATATAAATCTTTACTTTTAATATAATAAAGACATTAAGTTTTAGATCTAAAAAAATTTAACTCAATTGTTTAAATTATCTGAAGTTTTTATATTAATAAAATAATTTACATAACTAAAAACTTGAAAAAAAATATATTTTTACTAAAAGTATTTTTAATTTATAATGTTCAAATTTGTTTTCAAAAGATTAAAAATTATTGATCAACTTAAAAAAAGTTATTTATATATAACTTAAAAACATTCTTAACATCAAAAATTTTATAGCAAATCTGTAAACTATCCAAAGTTAAGATTTAAAGATCTGTTTTAAAATAATTTAATCAATAAAATTATATTTTTAGATAATTATTGTTTTTAATTAATTTTATATAATCTTAAATTAACTTAATAGATTTTAAGACTAAAAATAAACCAGCAGTTATTGCAAAACAAAAAGCTAGTAATAAAAAATAATCTACAGCTAATATCATAACATTATTTTCTCCTTTAAAAATCAAATTTCTAAAAATTTTTATATTTATTAGTATATATTATATATTAATAAATAATAATATTTGTTTAAATTTTTTGCTTTATAAAAATGTTTATTTTAAATTCTTAATACGTCCTAAAAATTCTACTATTAATTTTATTAAATTTTTGATTAAAACTATGGCTAATTTTATTAAACCTTATAATGATGATCCTTTTGTAGGCCATTTAGCAACACCTATAACTTCTTCATCAATTACAAAAACAATTTTAAAAAACTTACCGGCTTATCGCTCTGGATTAACACCTTTATTAAGAGGTTTAGAAATTGGATTAGCGCATGGATATTTTCTAATCGGTCCTTTTGTAAAATTAGGTCCTTTAAGAAATTCAGATGTAGCTTTAATATCAGGTTTTCTTTCAAGTATCGGCTTAATAGTTATTTTAACATTAGGATTAACTATTTATGGAATTGCTACTTTTGAGCAGTCTAAAACTTTTCAACAATCAGATATTAAAGAACTACAAACAAAAAAAGCATGGGAACAATTTAAAGGTGGGTTCTTTGTCGGTGCTTGTGGTAGTAGTGGATTTGCTGCTATCTGCCTTTCAAGTATTCCTTTATTCACGTTATAATTTACTATTTACATCCTATATTAAATTATTTAATATAGGATGTAAATAGTAAATATTTTTAATTAAAAAAATTACTAAATATGATAAATACAACTCAAGTAAATTTGCAGGAAGAATATGCTAAAACAGAAATATCAAAAATTCTACAATTATTAGATGAAGAATTAGTTGGGTTAACTCCAGTTAAAACTCGTATTCGTGAAATTGCCGCATTATTATTAATAGATAAATTACGAAGAAATTTAGGTATTACTGCAGGAAGTCCTGGTTTACATATGTCATTTACTGGAAGCCCAGGAACAGGTAAAACAACTGTTGGTTTAAAAATGGCTGATATTTTATTTCAATTAGGCTATATTCAAAAAGGACATTTACTTACTGTAACAAGAGATGATTTAGTTGGACAATATATTGGTCATACTGCTCCAAAAACAAAAGAAGTATTGAAAAAAGCTATGGGAGGAGTTTTATTTATAGATGAAGCTTATTATTTATATAAGCCTGATAATGAAAGAGACTATGGATCTGAGGCAATTGAAATTTTACTTCAAGTTATGGAAAATCAACGCGATGAATTAGTGGTTATTTTAGCGGGTTATAAAGAACCTATGGATAAGTTTTATGAATCAAATCCAGGTTTATCTTCTCGAATTGCAAATCATATTGATTTTCCTGATTATAGTGTTGACGAATTATTAAAAATAGCAAAAATGATGCTTGAAGATCAACAATATCAGTTAACATATGATGCGGAAATAGCTTTAACTGAATATATCAAAAGACGCAAAGAAAAACCATTATTTGCAAATGCAAGAAGTGTAAAAAATGCTTTAGATAGAGCTCGAATGCGACAAGCAAATCGAATTTTTGAAAGTCGTGGTAAAGTTTTAACAAAAAGAGAATTAGTGAATATCGAAGCCGCAGATATTTTACAAAGTACAATTTTCAATTAAATTTAATTAAAAAAATTTTATGAGTTTGCTTATTATTGGTGGAACAGGAACATTAGGTAGGCAAATTGTATTACAAGCTTTAACAAAAGGTTACAAAGTTCGTTGTTTAGTTAGAAATTTACGTAAAGCTAATTTTTTAAAAGAATGGGGCGCAGAGTTAATTTATGGTGATTTAATAATGCCTGAAACAATTCCCCCTTGTTTAAAAGGAATTACAGCTATTATTGATGCTTCAACGACAAGACCGAATGATTTAACTGAAATGAGAAAAATTGATTGGGAAGGTAAATTAGCTTTAATTGAAGCAGCAAAAGTTGCTAATATTAAACATTTTATTTTTTGCTCAATTATAAATGTAGACCAATTTTCTTCTATTCCATTAATTCAAATGAAAAAAGGAATTGAAATATATTTAAAAAAATCTGATATAACTTTTACAATTTTTCGATTAACTGGGTTTTATCAAGCTTTAATACAACAATATGCAATTCCAATTTTAGAGAGTTTTCCAATTTGGATTACAAACGAAAAAATCCCAATTTCTTATATCGATACTCAAGATATTGCTCGATTTTGTATTCGTGCGCTACAACTTTCAAAAGCTGAAAATAAAGTATTTATTTTAGGAGGACCTAAAAGTTGGATATCTTTTGATATTATTAAATTGTGTGAACAACTTGCTGGTCAAACTGCTAATGTTAATCAAATTCCTATATTTATTTTAAAATTATTTAGTAATATTATTGGATTTTTTGAATGGGGTCAAAATATAAGTGATCGATTACAATTTGCTGAAATATTAAATACTGAAAATTCCTTTTCAAAATCAATTTTTCATTTATATAAAATTTTTAAAATTGATAAAACTGAAATATTAAAATTAGAAGATTATTTTCTAGAGTATTTTATTAGATTGCTAAAACGATTAAAAGATATTAATTTTGAAGATATTCAAAAACAAAAAAATTTAATACTATAGTAAGTTATGAATTACTGCTGGTTTATTGTTAGAGTTATTAATAATCCAATTCAAACCTATTTTAAACAAAATATTTCTGCTACTGAAATAATAGGAGAGTTTCGTCCAAAATCTTCAAAAATTAAATCTTTAAAAATTTCATTTTGGTCCAATAATACAAATATAGATAATATTTTAAAATTCTGTAAAATTAATAATTATATTATTGTTTATGGGCAAATTTTTACAAGTAAAAATAAACAAATTGAGATGTCAGTTACAAAAATTTTTCCAATTTCATCTATTTAAAATACATTAGTACAATAATATAGTAAATTAATATAATAAAAAATAAGAATTGTAAAATAATCATTTATCTTAATAAATTAAATTATTTATAATTTTGGTATAATTAATATTATTAAAAACAATTGGTAGGAAAATTTAATGTTAACCTTAAAAATTTTAGTTTATACAACAGTAATCTTTTTTGTCTCTTTATTTATTTTTGGATTCTTATCAAGCGATCCATCTCGAAATCCGAATCGTAAAGATCCTGAATAACAAAATTAATTTAAAATGTTTTATACCTTTATAGTTCTATAAGTTTTATAGAGATATAAAACATTTTAAATATTTGTACAATTTGAAATTATTATTGTTAATTTTAATACTCAATTAAATTAAAATTAATAAAATAGGTCCAGTAGGAATCGAACCTACATTAGAAACTTAGAAGGTTTCTGTCCTAATCCGTTAGACGATAGACCCTAATTATAACTATTATTATTAATAGTTATTAAATTTTTTATAAATCTTAAATTGGGCAATACAGGATTTGAACCTGTGACCTTCTGCTTGTAAGGCAGACACTCTACCGCTGAGTTAATTACCCCAAGACATTAATAACAATTATTATATAATAATAATTATTATTAATGTCAATATATTAAATTAATTATTGATTTTAATATTGTTATTTTATTAATTTTCTGTTATCATTCTTGATAATAGGAATTAGGGTCGATGCCCGAGTGGTTAAAGGGGGCGGATTGTAAATCCACTGCGTTTGCTACGTTGGTTCGAATCCAACTCGGCCCAAAAATATGAATTATAAAAATCTATATTGCTAACATATTTTTAATTGTGATATACAAAGTTAATAAACTACTTATCATAAATATTAAAAAGACAAAACGTAATTTAGAAGTCTTAAAAAAACCTTTAAAAGGTGTTAAAATAATAATTATTAATCCAGTAAAACTACTAATAAAAAAACGAGGATACCTAGAAATATTTTCCCAAAAATTATTCATAAAAAATTATTAATTATTAAAATATTTAATTTATTAAATATTCTTGAAATATACAATTAATATTATAAAATATACAAATATTCTTCCTAAATATATGATAAACTAACTACAAGTTATTATGTAGATTAAGGCTCTGTAGCTCAGAGGTTAGAGCAGGGGATTCATAAGCCCAAGGTCGTAGGTTCAAATCCCACCTGAGCCAATTACATATAAGCTATTAAACTGACAACTAGTTTTAATTCAAATAAAAATTTGTTATATATAAAATAACATATAATATAAAAGTTTAAAACTATTCTAAAAGGAGAAATGGCTGAGTGGTCGAAAGCAATAGATTGCTAATCTATCGTACAATTAATTGTACCCAGGGTTCGAATCCCTGTTTCTCCTTAATATTTAAAAATAGTTGACATTTATAAAATTAACTATAAAATATTAAAATATGTTGGGATTGTAGTTCAATTGGTTAGAGCACCGCCCTGTCACGGCGGAAGTTGCGAGTTCGAGTCTCGTCAGTCCCGTTAATATACTAATTAACAAAAACATTTTCATAGTAAAAAAATAGACAATAATGAATATTATTAATAAATATTCATTATTCTCCTTGAACTTTTAGTAATGCAAAACCTAAGGATAACCCTAATAACGTCATAAAAAAACATGTTAACGCAGCACTTACAATTTCTATATTTGCAAATGGGAAAATTTTTAAAATTAATGACAACATAATATTTGATAATTTTTATTATTATAATGTTTAAGTGTTAAAAACCGTTTCGAGCCCAAACAACTAACGCTAATGTAAATGTAAACATTGTCATTAAACATGCCCAACCCAAACTTATAATATTCATACTAAATTTTTAATTAATTTAAACAGTTTATAATTTAAAAGGAATTAATATCCTTTTAAATTATTTTATTATTATAATTAAACAATACCATTTGCCCAATCTACATCTACATTCTCAATAATTAGAGACGAATTGTAAATTTGTAAAATAATTAATAAAAATACTAGAAAAGCTGACATTACAACTGCCATAATTGGAGTTGTACCCCAACCTGGGGCAACTTTACCGTATTCAGCGTTTAAAGGGCGCAAAATTTCACCTAATCTTGTTCGTAATGGCATAAAAAGAGTTTATGTTTTTAATAAATTAATTTTTGTGTAACATGTTGTATAATACTAAACAGTTAATTTAGTAAAAAAATAACATGGAAACAGCAACGATTCTCATAATTTTTGTGTCAAGTTTACTTTTAGGTATTACAACATACTCGATCTATACTGCTTTTGGTCCGACTGCAAAAAATTTGCGTGATCCATTTGAAGAGCATGAAGATTAAAAAATAAAACCACTTTAAGGGTTTTATTTTTTGATAATTCTTGGTGTTTCTCGGAAAAAAACAGCAAAGAAAATTACCATTAAAGTACCAATTAATAAAAATGTATAAACTAAAGCTTCCATTCTTTAATCCTAATTTAATTTTAAATAGAAAAAACAAGTATTATCTATTAAACAGCGCCTTGTTTTTTTGTTGATTTGTCACCAAGTTTTTGGAATACACCAAATTCCACTTGTTCTGTTACTTCAGCACCAATTCCAGTAAATACATCACGGAATATAGTACGTCCACCATGCCATAAATGACCAAAGAAGAATAATAAAGCAAAATTAGCATGACCAAATGTATACCAACCTCTTGGACTACTACGGAAAACACCATCTGATTCTAAACTTGTTCTATCAAATTCAAAAACTTCTCCTAATTGTGCTTTACGAGCAAATTTTTTAACTGTTGGTGCATCTTTAAATGTTTGACCATTTAATTTACCACCATAGAAATCAACTGTAACTCCTACTTGTTCAATACTGTATTTTGATTCAGCACGACGGAAAGGAATATCTGCTCGAATAATACCATCTTTATCTACTAAAATTACAGGGAATGTTTCAAAAAAGGCTGGCATTCTTCTAACTGTTAATTCTCGTCCTTCTTTATCACGGAAAATTGGATGTCCTAACCAAGCTTCTGCGATTCCATCACCTTTATTCATTGGACCTGCACGGAATAAACCACCTTTTGCAGGGTTATTACCTATATAATCATAAAATGCTAACTTATCAGGAATTCTTGACCATGCTTGACTTTCTGATAAATTTTGAGAGATTGATGTTTCTACTTGTCGTTCAATTTCTTGTTGGAAATAACCACTATCCCATTGATAACGTGTAGGACCAAATAATTCGATTGGTGTTGCAGCTGCGCCATACCACATTGTACCTGACGTAACAAATGCAGCCCAAAAGACAGCTGAAATACTACTTGATAATACAGTTTCAATATTACCCATACGTAACGCACGATACAATCTTTGAGGTGGTCGAACCGTTATATGAAAAATACCAGCAAAAATACCAAAAATACCAGCAGCAATATGATGAGCAGCAATACCACCCGCATTAAAAGGGTTAAATCCATTAGGACCCCAATCAGGAGCTACTGGTTGTATTTTACCAGTAATGCCATATGCATCTGAAACCCATATTCCAGGTCCAAATAAACCTGTAACATGAAATGCACCAAAACCAAAACATAATAACCCTGATAAAAGTAAGTGTATTCCAAAAATTTTTGGTAAATCTAAGGCCGGTTCACCTGTTCTAGGATCACGGAATAATTCTAAATCCCAGTAAACCCAATGCCAAATTGCCGCTAAAAAACAAAGACCTGATAAAATAATATGTGACAAAGCAACACCTTCAAAACTCCATATTCCTGGATTTGAAACACTTTCACCTGTAATACTCCAACCACCCCATGAATCCGTAATACCTAAACGAGTCATAAAAGGCATAACAAACATACCTTGACGCCACATAGGATTTAAAACTGGATCTGATGGATCAAAAACAGCAAGCTCATATAATGCCATTGAACCAGCCCAACCAGCGACTAATGCAGTATGCATAATATGGACAGCAATTAATCTTCCTGGATCATTTAAAACAACAGTATGAACACGATACCATGGTAATGCCATAGTAATTAATTCCTTAATCTAAAGTTAATGGGTTTTGACTTTCTTACAACTAATTTAAAAAAGTAATTAGCTATATATTTATTATAATTGAAGATAATAAAAATTATTTATTTTTATTTTTAATATTTTTTCAATATATTGAACTATAGATAGAAATAAAACTACAGAAAAATAAATTGTGTATACAACAATAATAACTAATAAATATTTTATAGATTTAAATTCATTATTTTTCTTATCCAATTTTTGATAAAGTATATATTTTTATTAAAATAAAAACATTAATTCAAAATAAGATATAAGTCTAATTTTTTTATTTAATTTTTAACTTTTAAATGTAGTTGTTTAATTTCACAATATTACCATAAAAAGTTTTTAAAGACTATGCTTGAAGAATTTTTTAATATATTTTTATAATAAAAAATATTATAATTTGCCACTGAAATATATAAATTAATTGATTTTGGTTAGATATATTATTGTTTCATTGAACATCAAATAAATCAAAAAGCTTTTAAAATATAATTTGACTATTATATTAAATTATATTAAAAAATGAACTTTTAACTTATTAATTTTTATTGCCCAAAGAATTAAATAATTCTTATTAAATAAATTTAATATAATTTTTTTTCAATTAAATTACTAAACAATATTATAAATAGTTATGATTATACGTAGAAAATTGAACTAAAATTGAAACAAAAATATTTGAAATTCTATGGAAATGCTAAATTTTATAAATCTAAGTTATAAACAAAAAATGTTGAATTTTATATTTATAATTTGTTAATAATTATAAATATAAAATTCAACATCTATTTAATTAATAATTATATGCATTAAACTATGCTTTTAACAAAAGACGCTTTTGATTCTAAAATAGCTTCTTTTAATAAATTTTCTGCCTCATCAGTAAATTGATTTGTTGTACGAATAATGTCTAAATATGATTTTTTACTAGTTTCTAAATACTTTAATAGACTTGCACAATAACTTTTAACATCGATTACAGATAAATCATCTAAAAATCCATTAATTCCAGTATAAATTAAAGCAACTTGTTGTCCTACTGAAAGTGGTGAATTTTGTGGTTGTTTTAATAATTCTCTTAATCTTGTACCACGTGCTAATTGTTTTTGTGTAGCTTCATCTAAATCTGAAGCAAATTGAGAAAATGCTTCTAATTCAGCAAATTGAGCTAATTCTAACTTTAATTTGCCTGCAACTTTTTTCATAGCTTTAGTTTGAGCTGCTGAACCAACTCGCGATACAGAAATACCTACATTAATTGCAGGACGGATTCCAGAATTAAACAAATCATTTGACAAGAAAATTTGTCCATCAGTAATAGAAATTACATTTGTAGGAATATAAGCAGAAACATCACTTGCTTGTGTTTCGATTATAGGAAGAGCTGTCATGCTACCACCACCTAATTCATCACTAAGTTTTGCTGCTCGTTCTAATAAACGTGAGTGTAAATAGAAAACATCACCTGGATAGGCTTCACGTCCTGGTGGTCGACGAAGTAATAAAGACATTTGACGATAAGCCATTGCTTGTTTTGTCAAGTCATCATAAATTACTAAAGTGGCTTTACCTTTATACATGAAATATTCAGCCAGTGCTGCACCAGCGTAAGGAGCAATATATTGTAATGTTGCAGGATCATTTGCACTAGCAGAAACAATAATTGTATACGAAAGTGCATTTTTTTCTTCTAATACATTTACAACCTGTGCAATTGTTGAAGCTTTTTGACCTACTCCGACATAGACACAAACAACATTTTCAGTTTTTTGATTAATAATTGTATCAACTGCAATTGAAGTTTTACCTGTTTGTCGATCTCCAATAATTAATTCACGTTGACCTCGTCCAATAGGAATCATGGCATCGATAGCTGTTATACCTGTTTGTAAAGGTTCGCAAACAGATTTTCTACTAATAATACCTGGTGCCATTGCTTCTAATAATTGGGAATTTGATGTCTTAATTTCACCTTTACCGTCAATCGGAGTTCCTAATGCATTTACAACACGCCCTAAAAATTCATCTCCGACAGGAATTTGAGCAATTTGACCAGTTGCTTTTACAGTTCCACCCTCTAAAATTTTACGGCCGGTACCCATTAAAACTACACCAACATTATCATTTTCTAAATTAAGTGCAATACCGATTGTTTTATCTTCAAATTCTATTAATTCACCACTCATAACTTGATCAAGGCCATAAACACGCGCAATACCATCACCTACTTGTAAAACAGTACCGATATTACCAAATTTAAAGTCTAGATCATATTTTTCAATTTCTTGACGGATAATACTACTAATTTCGTCGGGACGAATATTTATCATTGTATTATTTTTTTAAGATAAAAAGTTAATAAAAGATTTTGGTTATTTCTATATTTCTAAAACACTATCTAAATGCTTTGCTAATTCTTTTAATTGATTTTTAATTGTAAAATCAATAATTTTTGAATCTGTTTTAATTAAAAATCCACCGATTAGACTATTATCGATAGTCATAAATAATCTAATTTCTCTTGCTTTTGTAATTTGTTTAAGTTTTTTAATTAATGTATTCTTTTGTCGATTTGTAAAAGGAAAAGCAGTTGAAACTTCAACCATTTTAACTGATGCTAAACGATAGACTAGTTCTAAATAACTTTCAACAATTGATTGTAATAAATTAATTCTATTTCGTCTAACTAAAAGAAGTAAATATTGAAATGTTTCTTTATTCACCTGTGATTGGAAAATTTTCGAAATAATTACATTTTTTGATTTAATTGTAACAAGTGGATTATTTAAAAATTCTAATAATTCAGGTGCTTGTTTTAAAAAAATTTCTAAATTTTGGAAATCAGCTGTTACTTTGTGCATTACATTTTGTTCATTTGAAAAATCAAATAAAGCATTTGCATAAGGTGCAGCTATTTTCATTTGTAAAGGATTATTAGTCATAGTAATTTTCCTTCTAATTTGTTAATAGTTTCAGTAATTAAATCGGCTGCTCGTTTCTTTTTTCCAAATGTCTCTGTAGCTCTAATAATAGTTCTTTTTAATACTAAAAGAACAATTTGTTGTTTAATTTCTGAAAACACTTCACGTTCTTTATTCTGAAATGTTGCTAAAGCGCGACTAAAACGAATAGCTAAGTCTTTTTTTGTTTGAGACGCATCAGATTCTAATAAAACCTTTTTTGATGCAATCGTTTCACTTTTAATTTCATTAATAATTAAATAAGCTTGAGTTAACTGTTTTTCAGCATCTGATAAACGTTTATTTGCTTCATTTAGCCTTTCTTCAGCATCTTGAATACTTCTAGCAATATCATTTTCACGTTTTTCTAAAATAGATCCCAAAAAATCACGTCCTAATGTAACTAATATAGCAACCATAGTTGTTATATTAACTAATCCCGACTCTAGAATATATTTATTATACGAAATTACATCTTCATTGGAAATTAATGTAAAAATTTGATTAAAATTTTCCATATTTTATAGTTTTTATTTAAACTGTTCGCACCTAAAAAGGAAAATTACGTTAACAAAAAATTTAAATTGATAATTTATTTTCAATTTCTAAACATAATGACTTAACAATATTATCTAAACTATTAAGTGCAAGATTTTTTTTAGAATTTAAGTCTGTTATAATACTACGTAATAAATTATCAATATATTTTTGAGAAATATTAAGTTCAATCTCTAAAATTTCTTGATGAACTTTTTGTGAATTAGTAATTTCTAATTGAGCCTCTTTACGTATACGAGTTAATTCTTGTTCATATTGAGCAGTTAGTATATTTGCTTTTGTTAAGATTTCTGAAGCCTTAGCAAGATTACTTAAAATGAACTCATTACGTTCTTTAATAGTAGTCAACAAAGGATTGAAAAATATTATATTAAGAACAACCATTAACATAATAAATTGAATGGCAACAAGAGGTAAAGTTGCATCGAAATCAAATAAACCTCCAGGACCATTTACTTCTGAACTTAAAATCAGTGTTGAAAAATTAACCATATAAAATTTATATGTTTTAATATAGAACTAAATTTTAAAATAGATATAATTGAATTTTTTCATATTTCAATTATATCTGGAATATTTTTAGTAGTTAACTACTAAATGGATTTGCAAATAATAATACTAAAGCTACTACTAAGCCATAAATCGTTAACGCTTCCATGAAAGCTAAACTTAATAATAATACACCACGAATTTTATTTTCAGCTTCAGGTTGACGTGCAATACCTTCAACCGCTTGTCCAGCAGCATTACCTTGACCAATACCAGGACCAATAGCAGCTAAACCAATAGCTAAACCAGCAGCAATAACAGAAGCAGCAGATACGATAGAATCCATAATAAAATTTTTAAGTTAGTAAATATAAATATGATTTTGAAAAAATTAATTTAGTAATATTTTATTCAAGAGCCTCTGCAATATAAGCAGCCGCTAATGTTGAAAAAATTAAAGCTTGTACTGAACCTGCAAAAACTCCTAATAACATAATTGGTAATGGAATTATTAAAGGAACTAAAGCGGTTAATACAGCAACAGTAATTTCATCTGCTAAAACATTTCCAAATAAACGAAAACTTAAAGATAAAGGTTTTGTAAAATCTTCTAAAATTTTAAGTGGTAAAAGTAATGGTATTGGTTCCAGATAATGTTTAAAATATCCTAAACCTTTTTTACTTAACCCAGCATAAAAATATGCAAACGAAGTTAATAAAGCTAAAGCTACAGTTGTATTAATATCGTTAGTAGGTGCGGCTAATTCTCCTTCAGGTAAATGAATTAATTTCCACGGAACAATTGCACCAGCCCAGTTACATCCAAAAATAAATAAGAATAATGTACCTATAAATGCTACATATTCTTTATAAAAACTTTCTCCTAACTGATTTTTTGCAATGTCAGTTACAAATTCTAAGACACATTCCATAAAGTTTTGCCAACCAGTAGGAATTTGTTGAATATTACTTGTCCCTAAAAAAGAAATACTTAATAATATGATAATTACAAACCAAATTACAAGTAAAACTTGACCATGCACTAAAAAGCCTGCAATATCCCAATAAAAATGTTTTCCTACTTCTGCTTCCGCCATTAATATACTACTTGAATAAATATCAGAAATATGTTGGCCCATATAATTTAACTAAGTTAGGAAATTATTCAATATTAAAAATATATTATGAATTTATGGCAATAATAAGTATATTTCAAATTTAACTTAGTATTTTAAATCATATATATATCTATATAATATAATTCTATTACTTTTAAAGATCTAAAATTGAAAAATTTGATCTAGCGTGATTAATTTATAATTAAAATTATAAACTATACCAACTTTTGTTTTCTAATTAATTAACTTGTTAATTAATCAGGATACTTATTAGGCACATTATGAAAAAAACTCTTTTCTCAAAACTATCCAAAAAATATTATTAATTTACAAAATACGAAATATATTCTAAATTATTTTACTTTGAAATAGGTTTTTTTTTATTTATAAGCTCTTTAAATTATTCAATTATTTTAACCATTCATAACCCTTTTTTTCTAATTCTTTAGCAAGTTGTGAATTACCTGTTTTTATAATTTTACCTTCTTGCATAACATGAATATAATCAGGTTTAACATAGTCTAATAAACGTTGATAATGTGTTATTAAAATTATAGATTTATTTTGATTCATATAAGTATTAATACCTTTTGATATAATTTTTAGAGCATCAATATCTAAACCAGAATCTGTTTCATCTAAAATTGCTAAATCTGGATTTAATAAAGCCATTTGTAATATTTCATTACGTTTTTTTTCACCTCCTGAAAAACCTTCATTAACATTTCTACTTAAAAATGTTGAAGACATATCAACAATTTTTAATTTTTCAGTAATTAAACTTAAAAATTCGATTGGATCAATTTCAACTTCATTATTTGATTTTAATTTTGAATTATATGCTAATCGTAAAAAATCTTCATTGCTTACACCGGGAATTTCAATTGGATATTGAAACGCTAAAAAAATTCCTAAATGAGACCTTTGATCCGGCTCAAAATTAATAATATTTTGACCTTTATACAAAATCTCTCCACTTAAGACTTGATAAGCAGGATGTCCAGCAATAACCTTCGAAAAAGTACTTTTTCCTGAACCGTTTGGTCCCATTATAGCATGTATTTCCCCTTCGTTTATAGTTAAATTCAAACCTTTTAAAATTTCAATATTATTAATTGATGCTTTTAAATTTTTAATTTCTAAAATCGGAATTTTATTAATCATTATCCAACACTTCCTTCTAATTTTAAACTTAATAAGCGATTTGCTTCTTCTGCAAATTCTAATGGTAATTCAGTAAATACAGCTCGACAAAAGCCACTAATCATTAATTCAATAGCTTTTTCTAATGAAATACCACGTTGTAAAAAATAAAAAAGTTGTTCTTCACCAATTTTTGAAGTTGATGCTTCATGTTCTAATTTTGTTGTCGAATTTTGAACACTTATAAAGGGAAAAGTATTAGAATTTGATTCATTACCAATTAATAATGAATCACATTGAGAATAATTTTTGGCTGAAATAGCTTTATAATTAATTTTAACTAAGCCTCGATAACTATTTTTTGAATTTCCAGCTGATATTCCTTTTGAAACGATACGACTTTTTGAATTCTTTCCGATATGAATCATTTTACTCCCAGTATCAGCTTGTTGATAATTGTTAGTTAAAGCAACTGAATAAAATTCTCCATACGAATTGTTACCTATAAGCATACAACTTGGATATTTCCAAGTTATAGCTGATCCTGTTTCAACTTGTGTCCATGAAATTTTTGAATTGTTCCCAAGACATAAGCCTCGTTTTGTTACAAAATTGTAAACACCTCCTTCACCTTTATTATTTCCAGAATACCAATTTTGTACTGTTGAATATTTAATAGTAGCATTATCTAAAGCAATTAATTCAACAACAGCCGCATGTAATTGATTATCTTTGTATTGTGGTGCTGTACATCCTTCTAAATAACTTACTTGACTATGACTATCTGCTATAATTAATGTTCTTTCAAATTGTCCTGATTTTTGTTCATTAATACGGAAATAAGTAGATAGTTCTAATGGACATTTTACTCCTTTAGGTATATAGCAAAAGGATCCATCTGTAAAAACTGCTGAATTTAATGCAGAAAAATAATTATCTGCTATTGGAACAACACTCCCTAAGTATTTTTTAATTAATTCCGGATAATCTTTTATAGCTTCTGTTATTGAACAAAATATTACACCATATTCTGCAAGTTCTTCTTTAAATGTAGTACCAATTGAAACACTATCAAAAACAGCATCAACAGCTACATTACTTAATCGTTTTTGTTCTGACAAGGAAATTCCTAATTTTTCAAAGGTTTTTAATAATTCTGGATCAACTTCATTTAAACTATTTAATTTTTTTTTTACAATAGGTGCAGAATAATATATTATGTCTTGATAATTAATTTCGGAAAGTTTTAATTGTGCCCATTTTGGATGTTTTAGTTGTCTCCATTTTTTATAAGCTTTTAATCTAAATTCTAATAAAAATTGGGGTTCTTGTTTTTTTTTTGAAATTAAAACAATTGTTTCTTCATTTAGACCTTTTTGTATTCTATCTTTTTCAATATTGGTTGAAAATCCATACTTATATGGTTGATTCACTAATTTTGTAATATTAGTAGTTAAGTTTTTACTAGGTTGATTTACCATAACTAAAATAAATTTATAAATTATTACTAGATTAGATTATTAAAACAAATTTTGTCTATTTTTTATTATAAAGAATTTATTTTATATTTAAAAGTAATAAAAATTTAAATTCATTAATAAAAGTTATAATAAAATTAAACTAAAATAAATAAAATAACTAATAAGTTCGATTTACAATTAAGAATAAGGTTGTATTATGAATTCAACCGATAAAGCTAATTAATATAAATTAGTTAAATATCTATTATAAATTGCCTTTTTATTTTAAGGAGAAATAAATGTCTCAATCTGTAGCAGAACGGACTCGAATTAAAAGTGACCGTTACGAATCTGGTGTAATTCCGTATGCTAAAATGGGTTACTGGGATGCTTCATATGCAGTAAAAGATACTGATGTTCTTGCGTTATTCCGTATCACACCACAACCAGGAGTAGATCCGGTAGAAGCTGCTGCTGCTGTAGCAGGTGAATCTTCAACAGCTACTTGGACTGTTGTATGGACAGATTTATTAACAGCATGTGAACGTTACCGTGCAAAAGCATATCGCGTAGATCCAGTTCCATCTAATGCAGATCAATACTTTGCTTTTATTGCTTATGAATGTGATTTATTTGAAGAAGGTTCATTAGCTAACTTAACTGCTTCAATTATTGGTAACGTATTTGGTTTTAAAGCTGTATCTGCATTACGTTTAGAAGATATGCGTATTCCACATTCATATTTAAAAACATTCCAAGGTCCAGCAACAGGTGTTATTGTAGAACGTGAACGTTTAAATAAATATGGAACTCCATTATTAGGTGCAACAGTAAAACCTAAATTAGGTCTTTCTGGTAAAAATTACGGTCGTGTAATTTATGAAGGATTAAAAGGTGGTTTAGATTTCTTAAAAGATGACGAGAACATTAACTCACAACCATTTATGCGTTGGAGAGAACGTTTCTTAAATTGTATGGAAGGTATTAACCGTGCTTCTGCTGCAACAGGTGAAGTTAAAGGTTCATATTTAAACATTACAGCTGCAACAATGGAAGAAGTTATCAAACGTGCAGAATATGCTAAAGAAGTTGGTTCTGTAATTGTAATGATCGACTTAGTTATGGGTTACACAGCAATTCAATCAGCTGCTATTTGGGCACGTGAAAATGATATGATCTTACATTTACACCGTGCAGGTAATTCGACTTATGCTCGTCAAAAAAATCATGGTATTAACTTCCGTGTAATCTGTAAATGGATGCGTATGTCTGGTGTAGACCATATTCATGCTGGTACAGTTGTAGGTAAATTAGAAGGTGATCCTTTAATGATCAAAGGTTTCTATACTACGTTATTAGCAACTGAATTAAAAGTTAATTTAGCATATGGTATTTTCTTTGATATGGACTGGGCTAGTTTACGTAGATGTATGCCGGTAGCTTCAGGTGGTATTCACTGTGGTCAAATGCATCAATTAATCACATATTTAGGTGATGATGTTGTATTACAATTTGGTGGTGGTACAATTGGTCACCCTGATGGTATTCAAGCAGGTGCAACAGCAAACCGTGTAGCAATGGAGTCTATGGTATTAGCACGTAATGAAGGTGCCGATGTTTTCAGTAATGAAGTGGGTCCAAAAATTTTACGTGATGCAGCTAAAACATGTGGTCCTCTACAAACAGCTTTAGATTTATGGAAAGATATTAGTTTCAACTATACTTCTACAGATACTGCTGATTTTGCTGAAACACCAACAGCTAACTTATAATTACAATAAAAATTAAAGGAGTATTTGAATAGTGAGACTTACACAAGGTTGCTTCTCTTTTTTACCTGATTTAACTGACGCACAAATTGAAAAACAAATTGCATATGCAATTCGTAAAGGTTGGGCTATGAATATTGAATGGACTGATGATCCACATCCTCGTAACTCTTACTGGGAATTATGGGGCTTACCTTTATTTGATATTAAAGATGTAGGATCTGTAATGTATGAATTACGAGAAGCTCGTAAAGCATGTGCTAATGGTTATATTCGTGTTAATGCATTTGACGCAAGTTATGGAACGGAAAGTTGTGTTATGTGTTTCATTACAAACCGTCCTGCAAATGAACCTGGTTTCTACTTAGATCGTACAGAATGTGCAGGTCGTTTTATCCGATATACAATTAAAAGTTATTCTGTTCAATCTAATCCAGAAGGCAGTCGCTACTAAAATTCCACTAAAATAATTAATTATTTTAGTAGAATTAATACATTCACTTTAATGATAAAGTGAATGTATTAATTTTTTATATTTAAATTAATCTAATAACTAATAAAATTACTGTTGAATATCATAATCAAAATCGCTTGGTATTACAACTCCACCTTCATTAATCAATCCACCAGGTAATTTAACAGAATCCATTTGATATCTTACAGATTCTAAATTATCTGGTTGTAATATCCATAACAAAGCAAATATTACTAATCCAAGAAGTAAAAATATAAAATTCGTTGCAATATTAACTTTTGGTTTACGTTTAATTCTTAATTTTTTGTTACTAGATCCTTTTCCTAAAAATCCAAACCAAATTTTATAGTCTGCTTTACTAGGTATAAATAATTGTTGTTCATCTTGCCAAGATGCATATCCACCACTTAAAATACTATCTTTGGGTCGTTTTCCAATATGAGCATCAATATTTTGTGCTATAAATGGGAAATAATAATATTGTGAAAAAACAGCATGTAACATGGCTAACATTATTCCATAAAAAAGAGTTACAACAAATGTTATTTGTATCATTTCTAATAATTGAATTTCACTTAATCGTGCTTGTGGAATTAGTACCTCTTTTAAAAATTTCATACTATTAGAAAAACGATTAAACAGAAATGTTGCAATACCTTGAGTATACATTACATAAACCATCCCATGCCATTGTAATGGATAAGGAACGTATTTTTTTCCCAATCGTAATACAAGTGTATAAAATAATATAGATTGCATAGGTTTTCTATTTAATCTTATTAACTTAAAAATAACTGGCATAAACCGATCATCAATATAAGATTGAATTTCTGATAAAATTGGTGATTGTGCAATAAATCTAATTAACCAACTTGGATAAATATCAGCCCATTTAAAAGATTCTAAAGAATACGTACTAAATGCAGTTTCATTATGAACCATTTCTAAATATTGTTCAAAACCCGTTCGGAAGAGAGAAGGACTTAAATAAAATCTAAAGTAACAAATCTTAACAATATCAACTAACATTTTTTCATATAAAACTGCAGAAATAAATGCAGTAAGCGAAATAATCAATGCTGATTTTGCATCATATCTAATGGTATAAAAACAAAATCGAATAAAAGAAATTATGACTAAAACTTTTTCAATTTCAGTAATTGTTAGTCCAAATCGCAAATTTTTCCAAGAAAATTTATAATACCTTAAAAGTTCTCTTTCAAACCAAAAGTTATCAAACGGTCCATCCATTAATTCAGGCCTTGTTGCATCTCCTATTCCCATTTCCAAACGTGCACGGATCCAACTTTTAGTTTTATATCTATTTATTCTATAATTTTGAATTTTTTCTATATATTGTTTAGTTTCAGCTTCTTCTTGTTTATCTTCTGCATATCTTAAAAGAATTTTATATTCTTTTGAAGAAGGATTAAGAGTTTTTCCTTCTTGTTTTAATTTTAGTTTCATTTCAAAAGCATTTTTTCTTGCCAACCATCTTTTATAATTTTTTGAAAAGATAGAAAGTGGAGCTCGATGACGATATTGAAGTTTGTCTAAAGTATATCTAGCTTGATTTAACCTCTTATCAAAATAATCAACAGGGCGACGACGATAAGGATAATAAGGATTTTCCCAACCATCTTTTATATCACCATGAACATTTAAGTGTACACAAAATAAGACTATTGTTAAAATATGATTTAGTAACATATATTATCTTATGTTAGTATATATTATTAATAGATGTTATACTATAAAATAAATTAATTTATTATTTTTTATAGTAAATTAATACATAAATAGTTTAAAAAAAAGAATAAGTGTTTTTTTGAATTAAATAGAAAAGTAATTTGTTTTTGATTATTTAACACAGATTTATATTTGTAAATTTATGAAAGTATTAAAAATAATTAATTTGATTTATAATCTATAATAATATATAAAGGCTGATAAGACAAGAGTAAAAATTAAAAAATTTAAGGTTTACTTAAGATTAAATTTTATTTGAGGATTAAAACATATGGCCATTGCAATTGGACAAGACCAAGACCGTGGTTTATTTGATCTTATTGATGACTGGTTAAAAAAAGATAGATTTGTTTTTATCGGTTGGTCAGGATTATTATTATTTCCAACTGCTTATTTAGCAGCAGGAGGATGGTTTACAGGAACTACATTTGTTACTTCATGGTATACTCATGGTTTAGCAAGTTCTTATTTAGAAGGTTGTAACTTTTTAACAGCAGCAGTTTCATCTCCAGCAAATAGTATGGGACATTCTTTATTACTTTTATGGGGACCTGAAGCACAAGGTAATTTTACGAGATGGTGTCAAATTGGAGGTCTTTGGACGTTTGTTGCTTTACATGGAGCATTTGGTTTAATTGGCTTCTGTTTACGTCAGTTTGAAATTGCTAGATTAGTTGGTATTAGACCTTATAATGCAATTGCATTTTCAGGGCCTATTGCTGTATTTGTTTCTGTTTTCTTATTATATCCTTTAGGACAAGCAAGTTGGTTCTTCGCTCCTAGTTTTGGAGTTGCAGCAATTTTTAGATTCCTTTTATTTTTACAAGGATTCCATAACTGGACATTAAATCCATTCCATATGATGGGGGTTGCAGGTATTTTAGGTGGTGCATTATTATGTGCGATTCATGGAGCTACAGTTGAAAATACATTGTTTGAAGATGGTGATGCTGCAAATACGTTCCGTGCATTTACACCAACTCAATCTGAAGAAACATACTCAATGGTAACAGCTAACCGTTTTTGGTCACAAATTTTTGGTGTAGCGTTTTCAAATAAACGTTGGTTACATTTCTTTATGTTATTTGTTCCAGTAACAGGCTTATGGACAAGTGCAATTGGAATTGTTGGTTTAGCATTAAACTTACGAGCTTATGATTTTGTTTCTCAAGAGTTACGAGCGGCTGAAGATCCAGAATTTGAAACATTTTATACAAAAAATATTTTATTAAACGAAGGTATACGTTCTTGGATGGCTGCTCAAGATCAACCACATGAAAACTTTGTATTCCCTGAGGAGGTATTACCACGTGGAAACGCCCTTTAATAGTAGTATAGCAGGCCGTGATATTGAATCAACAGGCTTTGCTTGGTGGAGTGGAAATGCTCGTTTAATTAATGTTTCGGGTAAATTATTAGGAGCTCATGTTGCACACGCAGGTTTAATGGTATTTTGGGCTGGTGCAATGGTACTATTTGAAGTATCTCATTTTGTTCCTGAAAAACCTTTATATGAACAAGGTTTCATTTTAATTCAACATTTAGCTACATTAGGTTACGGAACTGGACCTGGTGGTGAAATTACTACAACAGTACCATATTTTGCTGTAGGTGTAATTCATTTAATTTCTTCTGCCGTTTTAGGTTTTGGAGGTATATATCATTCATTATTAGGGCCTGATACTTTAGAAGAATCTTTTCCATTTTTTGGTTACGATTGGCGTGATAAAAACAAAATGACTACTATTTTAGGTATTCATTTATGTCTTTTAGGTATTGGCTCATTATTGCTAGTTGCAAAAGCTATGTACTTAGGTGGTGTTTATGATACTTGGGCTCCAGGTGGTGGCGATGTTCGCTTAATTACAATACCAACTTTAAATCCAATTGTAATTTTTGGTTATATCTTCCGTTCACCTTTTGGTGGAGATGGTTGGGTTGTAGCAGTTAATAATATGGAAGATATTGTTGGTGGTCATATTTGGGTTGGTATTTTATGTATTATTGGAGGTATTTGGCATATCTTTACTAAACCTTTTGCATGGGCACGCCGAGCATTTGTTTGGTCTGGAGAAGCTTATTTATCTTATAGTTTAGCAGCTATATCATTAATGGGTTTCACAGCATCATTATATTCTTGGTATAATAATACTGCTTATCCAAGTGAATTTTATGGACCAACTGGACCAGAGGCATCACAAGCTCAAGCATTTACATTCTTAGTACGTGATCAACGTTTAGGTGCAAATGTATCATCTGCGCAAGGTCCTACTGGATTAGGAAAATATTTAATGCGCTCGCCGAGTGGTGAAATTATTTTTGGAGGCGAAACAATGCGTTTCTGGGATTTAAGAGCTCCTTGGGTAGAACCATTACGTGGTCCAAATGGATTAGATATTAACAAAATTAAAAATGATATTCAACCATGGCAAGAACGCCGAGCGGCAGAATATATGACACATGCTCCGTTAGGTTCATTAAATTCAGTAGGTGGTGTAGCAACAGAAATTAACTCAGTTAATTACGTGTCTCCTCGTTCATGGTTATGTTGTTCACATTTCTTTTTAGGATTCTTCTTTTTAGTAGGTCATTGGTGGCATTCTGGACGTGCAAGAGCTGCTGCTGCAGGTTTTGAAAAAGGTATTAATCGTGCAAATGAACCTGTTTTATCTATGCGTCCTATTGAATAATTATATGATTTAAAATATTAGATTAAGTAAAAAAAATTTACTAATTTAAATTTATTTTAAAAATTAAATATTTCTTAAAGAATTAGAAACAAATCTATTCTTTAAGAAACTAAGAATTTTTGTTAATTTTTAAATTGATGTTGAAATTCCATCTGCCGCTGCGATCAAAATTACAAGACCAACCCAAGCGCCAAATGCATTTGTAAAATTAGTTTTTGAAACTTCCCATTCCCCTGGAGTTGCTAAAGCGACTGGAACAGCTACAATTAAACCTAATGAAATTACAACTAATAAAAGTACTAAAAGTGTTGTTAACATATTTATTTTTTAAAACTTTCTAGAATAATAATAGGATGAATTAATATTATTTTTTAATAATTTAACTATAGATTCAGAATTATACTAATTCGAAAAAACTATAAATTTCCTCTTTTTAATGCTAATAATATAATTACTAGTGGACCTGTTAGCATTAGTGCACCTGTTGCTATCAACTGACCTAAAACTTGCCAATTAATCATTTTTTAAAATCCTTATTTTTTTAAATTTTTATTAAACTTTCAATTATCAAAATAATTTTTCTAATTATTTTTTATTCTATTGTTAGTTATTTTATCTTAAAATAACTAAAATAAAATAAAAATTTTTAAACTAGTTTCTTTACGTATTAGAATATTTGAAATAAATTTTTTATTTATTTTAAAACTATTATATTTATTAATTTTCATGTTAATATTGATATAAGGGTTGCTAACTCAATGGTAGAGTACTCGGCTTTTAACCGATTTGTTCTGGGTTCGAATCCCAGGTAACCCAGAATTTAAAAAATTTATTTAATCGAGTAGAAATAAAAAAAATTTTTTAGAATAATTTTTAAAGTCTTGACCTTTTAAACAACAATTAAACATAATAAATATATCTTGATACAATTATTTTACTAGTAAAATAATTGTAAGTGCGGGCATAGCTCAGTGGTAGAGCGCAACCTTGCCAAGGTTGATGTCGCGCGTTCGAATCGCGTTGCCCGCTCTCAAATTCAAGTCATATAATATTTCGCCCCCATCGTCTAGAGGCCCAGGACAGCTCCCTTTCACGGAGCAGACAGGGATTCGACTTCCCTTGGGGGTATTATGCATTAAAATAATTATTAGTTAATAATTATTTTAATGTTATTTTGGCACCAACTTCTTCTAATTGTTTTTTAGTATTTTCACCAACTTCTTTTGAAACACCTTCTTGAATAGATTTAGGTGCAGATTCAACTAATTCTTTAGCTTCTTTTAATCCTAATCCTGTTATTGCACGAACGACTTTTAAAATTGCAATTTTCTTATCTGCTGGAACATTTTCTAATATAACATTAAATTCTGTTTGTTCTTCCACTACTTCAACAGCTTGAGGAGCAGCCATAGCTATAGCATTTCCAGAAAATGAAGCTGAAGCATCGACACCAAATGTTGTTTCAATTTTAGTAATTAATTCAGATGCTTCTAATAATGTTAACTCTTTTAATTGTTCTACAATTTGATTAATTTTTTCTGACATATATTTTTTTATAAATTATAAATTAATTAAAACATGCTAAATCTAATTGAATTGAAGGTCCCATCGTCGTACAAATATAAAGACTTTTAAAGTATTTTCCCTTAACTCCAGACGGACGATTTTGTTCAATTGATTTATAAATTGCTATTAAATTTTCTATTAATTGTTGTATTGTAAAATTTGCTTTTCCAAAACTTACATGGACAATTCCCGTTTTATCAGCTTTATATTCAAATTTGCCTTTTTTAAATTCTAATATAGTATCAACTAACGTTGTTGTTACCGTTCCTGATTTCGGAGAGGGCATTAATCCTTTAGGTCCTAGAATTCTTCCTAGTTTTGCTAGTTTTGGCATAATTTCAGGAGTTGCTATTAATAAATCAAAGTTAATATCACCTTGACTAATTAAATTTATTAAATCATCATTTCCAACGATATCAACACCTGTTTTTTTCGCAGCTTCAAAATTATTTTCATTAGTCAAAACTGCAATTTTTGTGATTTTACCATTACCATTAGGAAGTGTCATAGCTGTTCTTAATTGTTGATCTGCATATTTGGGATCAATATTTAAATTTACATGGCACTCTACTGTTTCATTAAATTTTGCAGTTGCTGTTTCTTTTAAAATTTTAATAGCTTGTTCAATATCTAAATAAGGCTGTTTTTGTATTTTTTGCTTATTGTTTTTTTGACGACGTGATAGTTGTTGCATATATTTTTCTATATAATCAGCTTAAAATTTAATATATATATAGATATATTAATTTATAATTGAAATACCCATGTTACGAGCAGTTCCTTCAATAATTTTAATAGCACTAGTTAGTTTTGTTGTATTTAAATCAGGTAATTTAATTGTAGCAATTTCTTCTAATTGAAATCGTGTTATTGAACCTACATTTTTTTTATTTGGAGTTGATGATCCTTTTTTAACTTTTGCAGCATTAGCTAACAAAACAGATGCTGGTGGTGTTTTTAAAATAAAAGTATAACTTCGATCTTCAAATACTGATATTTCAACTGGAATAATTAGTCCTGCTTTATCAATTGTTCTAGCATTGTATTCTTTACAAAATGCTGCAATATTTACACCATGTTGACCTAACGCTGGTCCTACAGGTGGTGCTGGTGTAGCTTTAGTAGCAGGTAAAGCTAATTTAATTACTGCTGTTATTTTTTTTGCCATATTTTTTAAATTAGTATATTTAAAATAAAAATTTATAATTTTGTAGATGTTTTATCGAATTCTATATATAATTATACGAGTATAAATCTCCCCTTAAATTTATAAGGGGGGAACACGCCCTGAAGGACTTGAACCCTCGACATCTAATTTTGGAGACTAGCGTTCTACCAACTGAACTAAGGACGTTTATTTTATATTTTAATTTTAATTAAATAATACTACAATATTTTGTTAAAACGAATCAAAATTTTATTAGTTTCAAATGCATAAACATAATGGAAAAAATAAGTAAGAAGCCTAATAAAATAAAAATAAAAAAATATTTACCTCATAATTTTTTAGCAGAAAAAAGTATTTTAAGTAGTCTATTAACTAATAGTGGAACAATAGAACTTATATTACAGCATTTAACAATTGAAATATTTTATTTTAAAAATCATCAAGAACTTTATCGAGCAATTGTTTTTTTACATCAAAAAAAAATTCAAATTGATATTATTACATTAACAAGTTTTTTACAAGATAATGGTCTATTAGAAAAAATTGGTGGTCTAAAAATGTTAATTGATTTGATTAATCAAATTCCAAATATCTTATATTTAGAAGAATATATTCGATTACTTCAAGATAAATTTCTTCGTAGAAAATTAATTAAATTAGGTTATCAAATTATTAATTCAAGTTATGTCACGAATATTCCACTGGAAAATATATTAAATGATTTAGAAAAAAAGTTATCTACTATTACAAATCCGACAAATAAACATACAATATTTACAAGTGCAGAATTATTGACAAAAGTTTTTTTTGAATTAAAGCAAAAATCTTTAAAAAATAAATTACCAGGATTACAATCCGGTTTTAAAAGTTTAGATTTACTTACATCTGGCTTTCAAACATCTGATTTAATTATTATAGCAGGCCGTCCAGGAATGGGAAAAACAGGACTTTGTTTAAATATTATGACATCAATTGTTAAAACATATAAGTTACCAGTTGTATTTTTTAGTTTAGAAATGGGAAAAGAACAATTAATGTATAGATTATTATCCACTGAAACAGAAATTTCTAGTACTAATTTAAAAACAGGTAATATTAATAAAGAAGAATGGGTAAAACTTAGTTTAGCAATTAAAAAATTTTCTTTACTACCAATTTTTATTGATGATACAGCTAATATTTCTATTCAAACGATTCGATTACAATTAAAAAAGATTTTTTTTGAAGAAACAAAAATTGGATTAGTTATTATCGATTATTTACAGTTAATGCAAAATTCTCAATCAAAAATAGAAAATAGAGTTCAAGAATTATCACAAATTACTAGAAGCTTAAAAAGTATTGCAAAAGAATTTAATATTCCTCTTATTGCTCTTTCTCAATTAAGTCGTAGTGTTGAAACACGAACTAATAAAAGACCCCAGTTATCTGATTTACGAGAAAGTGGATCGATAGAACAAGATGCAGATTTAGTTTTAATGTTATTTAGAGAAAACTACTATAATTCAAAACAACAACAACAACAACAAGAGTTAGCAGAATTAATTATTGCAAAGCATAGAAATGGTCCATCAGGGACAATTGAATTAAAATTTAATGCTGAATTTATAAAATTTTCTGATTATGATTATTAAATTTAATTGCCCAGAACCAGATTCGAACTGGTGACACGAGGATCTTCAATCCACTGCTCTACCAACTGAGCTATCCGGGCTTATCTTACATTATGTATATATATATATATATTATATAAGTAAATGAAAAATTACAAGGTATTTTAAGTTTATAAATTATACAAGGTTTTTAAATTTATTAAACTATTGATTATTTTTAATAAACATAGTATAATTAAAATGTGGTGTAGTTTTAATAAAATTTAATTTAAGAATTTAAAATGTCAGAGTTGTAAGACAGCAGCATACAATTTTAATAATAAATTATTATTAAATCTATGCCATGAAAAGTATTTATTATTATTATTGAATTTCTAGAAATATTTTAGTATAATGAAAAGAAAAAATATATTAAATAAATTATTATGAATATTAATTTTATAATTTTTTTTTAAAAACTGATACAATTAGTATTATAATTAATATTATTCTTTTTAATTTTTATTTAGAAATTGGAGTTCGAAATGACACCTTCATTAGCAAATTTTCTATCTAGTTTAGTGGCAGGCAGTATTGTATTATTAGTTATTGGTGTTGCTTTAACTATAATTAGCAAAAGCGATCGTGTTACGCGCTCGTAAGTTATCGATCAATCATCTTAAATTAAAAAAAGGAGAAATTCTAATTTGATCAATATTGGTTTTAGTCCGAATATTATTTTAGGTTTTATCTTAGGATTTGGAGTAATCCTTCTTTATTTACTTAGAATTGTTAAACCCGAAGTTGCAAGGGATGAAGATATTTTTTTTACAACGATTGGTTTATTATACAGTTGTATTTTGATTGTACATGGATGGAGATTAGATCCAATTCTTTTATTTAGTCAAGTATTAATGATTATATCACTATTAGTTGCTGGTTGGGAAAATATTCGGTTAAGAGGTTTATTATCAAATATAAAAAAATTTAAAGAGAAAGATATAAATGAATATTATTAATCTTTGCTTCTTGGTTTCAATGAAATAAATTATGTTTAATAAAATTATGCTAAAAAAATATTTTATAAATTTTACATTAGGTTTTTTATGTTTATTTAATATATTTAATGCAAATGTTTTAGCCATTGATTTAGATGAGGCAACTCGTACTGTTACAGTTGATGGATCAGGTAAAACTACTGTATTAACTCCAGAACAAGTAAAACGTGGTAAGAGATTATTTAATGCCACTTGTGGTGCTTGTCATGTAGGTGGTATTACAAAAACAAATCCTAACATTGGTTTAGATCCTGAAGCTTTAAGTTTAGCAACACCTCGCCGTGATAATATTGCAGCACTTGTAGACTATTTAAAAAATCCTACTTCATATGATGGATTAGATTCTATTGCTGAAGTACATCCAAGTATTAAAAGTGCAGATATCTATCCTCGTATGCGTTCATTAACAGATGAAGATTTATATTCAATTGCTGGTCATATAATGTTACAGCCAAAGATTGTTACTGAAAAATGGGGTGGTGGAAAAATTTACTATTAAGAATTATTAAAACTTTCTCAAACAGTGACAAAATTTATAAATAAATTTTGTCACTGTTTGAGAAAGTTTTAATAATTCTTAATAGTTAAATCAAAAGTTATTTTAATTTTACTAAAAACTATTTAATTAGAAGCATGTAGCTCAGTGGATAGAGCATCAGATTCCGATTCTGAGAGTCGGGGGTTCAATTCCCTTCATGCTTAATTTACATTTTTAATATAAACAAAATAATTATTCAAATTAAGGGACTGCTTTGGTTTTGACATTTAAATATATTTAAAGGATGATACAGGTCGAAGTTGCAGTCTTCGTAAATAAATGCAAAATATATAAATAAATGCAAATAACATAATTACTTTTAATTTTAAAAAGGCTAATACTCAATTATTTCCAGTATTTAGTTAAAACTTATTAAAATCTCTTTTCTCTTGATTTTTATTTACAGTTTCGATTAATATAAATAATTAATTCTTCGTTTAATTTTTTTAAACTAAACCTGTGAACGAATTCTTTAATTATATGTAAATGGACATGGGTTCAATTCCCATCAGTTCCAAAATTATAGATTATATTAAATCATTTTATTTTTTATAATTTTATAAAAAATAATTATTTTGCATTCGTGGCCGAGTGGTTGAAGGCACCGGACTCATAATCCGTTTTCCTATGGAACGTCACTGGTTCGAACCCAGTCGGATGCAATTCTTAAATTTTTAATATTGCATTTTTAAAATTATAATTGTATTATCAAAATAATTAAAGTAATTTATCAGAATTATATGAATTTAAATGGTCAACAACTGCTTAATAATATTCAAAATCAATTTTTAAAATCTAATTTACCAAAAATAAAAATCGGTGATAATGTTAAAATTGGTGTAAAAATAATTGAAGGTAATAAAGAACGAATTCAATTTTATGAAGGTACAATAATTGCAAAAAAAAATACTTCTATTAATACAACAATTATAGTAAGAAAAGTGTTACAAGGTATAGGAATAGAAAGAATCTTTTTGATACATTCTCCTAAAATCGATTCTATTAAAATTTTACGATCATCTAAAGTTCGTCGATCAAAATTATATTACTTACGAAGTTTAAAAGGTAAAGCTAGCCGTTTAAAACAAAAGTTTTAAAAACTAAAAATAAATAAACTTAATAAAAAAATATATTTGGACGAAATAAAATTAGTATAATAATAATTAGTAAAGTAAAAATTGTGAAAGAAATATATTTCAACTTTTACTTTATTAATTATTATTATACTGAAGGAGGTTTATTTTGGCATCATATAAAGTTAAATTAATATGTGAAGACCACGGGATTGACACAACGATTGATTGTGATAGCACTAAATATATTTTAGATGCTGCTGAAGATGCTCAAATTGATTTACCATATTCATGCCGTGCAGGAGCATGTTCAACATGTGCAGGTATAGTGGTAGAGGGTGAAGTTGATCAATCTGATCAAACATTTTTAGATCAAGGACAAATGGATGCAGGTTTTGTATTAACTTGTATAGCTTATCCAAAAACAGATTGTGTTATTAAAGTACATCAAGAAGAAGCATTATATTAACTTTTAATAAAAAAGGAACGGGATACCCCGTTCCTTTTTTATTAAAAGTTAAGTTCAGTAGCTTGAACTTTTTCAAATTGTTTTTTCTTTAAAATTAAGAAAACTTGAGTCAATAATACAAAAAAACAAAAAGCTAAGTATCCAATAATACGTAATGGATTTTGTAATACAATTTCTGTTTCTTCTTGACCAAAACCTCCTTTATTTGGATCAATATTTAAAGGAAAATCAACTTTAACAAAATCGCCTTGTTTTACACTTAACGTTAATCCAGCCGGAATTGTTTGAGATGTTTTTTCCCCAGTTAAACTAAGAATAGTAACTGTAGATTCTCCTTTTTCAGATGTTTTAATTTCAGAAATTTGTCCATCGGCTACAGCACCAAAAATATTTAAATTACTTTTTTCGCCTGTAGGATATACTTGACCACGTCCTCGATTTCCTCCTCCATAAACCGGATATGTTAAATATTTAACGTTAGAATTTTTCTCTGGGTCGGGCGAAAGAATAGGAAATATTAATTCTTGATGAGTTTTACCTGCAATAGGTCCAACCACTAAAATATTATCATATTCAGCACTATAAGGAGAAATAAAAACACCTTTATTTTTCACTTTTACTTCTTCTGAAATTAAATTTTTTGGAGCTAATTTAAAACCTTTTGGTAAAATTAAAATTCCACCAACGTTTAAGTCAGTTTTTTGACCGTTTGCTCCGATTTGTTGAGAATTTAAATCATAAGGAACTTTTATTTCAACTTCAAACACAGTATTTGGTAAAACAGCTTGAGGCGATTCGATTTCAATTGCTTTTTGATTTAAATGACAATTAGCACAAGCTAATTTACCATTTGCAGCACGTGGATTAGCATAATTTTGTTGTGCAAAAACAGGGTATGCATAAGAATTTTCAATTGAAAATTCAAATAAACTTACAGCAATCGTTAAAGTAAATAAAAGAGTTTTAAAAAACTTGTTTGTTGCCATAGATTCAATACTTTTTAAGTACATATAGTAAATTAATTTTTTATTAAAGACAAAATACCTAATCCCGAAAAATATAAAAATAATATTGCGGATGAAAGTAACAATTGCGTTAAAGGATCAGTAGATGGTGTTAAAATAGCACCAATAATAGTTGAAACAAGTATTATATATTTCCACGCAGCAAGCATTTGTTTAACTGATACAATATTCAGTAAACCTAATAGTATTTGTAAAATTGGAATTTGAAAAGCTATACCTGTAGTATAAAACAGTGTTAAAACAAATTCAAAATATTGATCAAATGACCAAAATGGTTCAATAACTTCATTACTATAAGCTAGAAAAAAATTTAATGCTGCCGGAATCAACGTATAATATGAAAATAATAGCCCAAATAAAAATAATATTAACGAACTAATAAGAATTGGTAAAATAATTTTTTTTTCATTCGTTGTTAATCCTGGCAATAAAAATAATATTAGTTGGCTAATTAAAAATGGACTACTAAATAAAATTCCTGTATAAAAAGATATTTTTATAGTTGAAGTAAAATATTCACCAGGTGATAATTGAAAAAATTTTACATTGTTTACTGGTAATTCTAATATTCGTACTAAAAACTTAACTTCAATAAATGCTAACAAACTTAATAATAAAATTATCCAAAAAATATGAATAATCCGTTGCCGTAACTCTTCTATATGTTCTGAAAACGGTAACTCCAACGTTAAAGTTGGAGTATTTTTAAAATTAAAATCAAAATTGGAGATCATATTTATATCTATTTGTTCTAAAATTTGTTAGAACTATAATAAATAAATTATTAATTTATTTATTTTAATTAAAATTTGTTAATTTAAATATGTTAATGCTTCTACACGAGCGGCTGCTTTTTTTAATTCTAAAATCGCGTCTAAGCGAACTTTACTTGTTTCAGCATTTTCTACTTCTAATTTTGCTACTTTTAATTTTTCATTAACTTCATTTAAATCTAATGCAACAATTTCTTCAACATCGTTTACCAAAACAGTAACTTGATTTCTATCTACTTCTGCTAAACCTCCACATAAAATAATTGGAGTCCATTTTTGATCTAATTTAATTCTTAATAAACCAGTATCTAATGCTGTTATAAGAGAAGCATGTCCATCTAAAACACCTATTTGACCTGTAACACCTGGTAGAACGACTTCATCGGCTGTTGTTGAACAAATAATTCTATCTGGAGTAAGAACGCGAATGTTCATAACCATAGATGATTTTCTCCTTATTTTAAGGTTTCCGCTTTTGCAATAGCTTCATCAATATCACCGACAAGATAAAAAGCTTGTTCTGGTAAATCATCTAATTCACCTTTTAAAATCATACTAAAACCTTTGATTGTGTTTTCTAAACTTACATATTTACCAGGAGAACCTGTAAATATTTCAGCTACGAAAAATGGTTGAGATAAAAATCTTTCAACTTTACGAGCTCGCGCTACTGTTAAACGATCTTCTTCTGATAATTCATCAATTCCAAGAATGGCAATAATATCTTGTAATTCTTTATATCGTTGTAATGTTTCTTTAACAGATTCTGCTATTTCATAATGTGTTGATGATACAATACCTGGTTGTAACATTGTTGAAGTAGAATCTAAAGGATCCACAGCTGGATAAATACCTTTAGCTGCTAAATTTCTAGATAATACTGTTGTTGCATCTAAATGAGCAAATGTTGTTGCTGGAGCTGGATCCGTTAAATCATCTGCAGGTACATAAACAGCTTGAATAGAAGTAATTGAACCTTGAGTCGTTGAAGTAATACGTTCTTGTAGCGCACCCATTTCGGTAGCTAATGTTGGCTGATAACCTACGGCAGATGGCATACGTCCTAATAAAGCTGATACTTCAGAACCAGCTTGGGTAAACCGGAAAATATTATCAATAAATAATAATACATCTTGTTTGTTGACATCACGGAAATATTCAGCCATTGTTAACGCTGTTAATCCTACTCTCATACGCGCTCCAGGAGGTTCATTCATTTGACCGTATACTAAAGCTACTTTTGATTCTGAAAAATTCTTTTCATTTATTACACCTGACTCTTTCATTTCTTGATATAAATCATTACCTTCTCTCGTACGTTCACCTACTCCTCCAAATACTGAAACACCACCATGAGCTTTAGCAATGTTATTAATTAATTCCATAATTAAAACAGTTTTACCTACTCCTGCACCTCCAAATAAGCCAATTTTCCCACCTCGACGATACGGAGCTAATAAATCAACAACTTTAATGCCTGTTTCAAAAATAGAAGGTTTTGTTTCTAATTCTGTAAATGCTGGAGCATCACGATGAATAGGTAAAGTTTCATCGTATGATACATCACCTTGATTATCTACAGGTTCACCGATTACATTAAAAATTCTTCCTAATGTTGTTACTCCTACTGGAACCAGAATCGGAGAACCTAAATCAATTACTTCAACTCCACGTTTTAAACCATCAGTTGAGCGCATTGATACAGCACGTACTTTTCTGTCACCAAGTAGTTGTTGAACTTCAACAATTATTATACTTCCATCTTCTTGTACAATTTTTAATGCAGTATATATAGCAGGTAAAGTCCCACTAGGAAAAGCAATATCTAAAACAGGACCAATAATTTGAGTAACGTAACCTTTATTTGTACTAGTTTTAACCATTTTAATTCATTAAATTTAAATAATTAAGAATAAATATACTTTCAAACTAAAACTTAAATAATAACTTTATAATTATTATTACTAAATAATTTAATATATGAAATAATTAGAGAAAATTATTTCTAACTGAAAATTTTAGAATTTATTTTAAGTTTTGTTTATTATATTATATTTTATAATATAATAAATTGAATTTTTAAATTTATATAAAGATTTTAAGTTAAATCGATTCAATAAAAAGTATCTGAGGATAATCTACCTGTTATTTTTAACCAATTTTGAGCCTCTATATAATTATTTGGTGCTAACTTTATAGCTTGTTTCCAATATTCAGCTGCTTTATCAAATAAACCTTTTGCTACTTCCAAATTTTGTTTTTTTGAAGCTTTTACACCTTGATAATGATAAATAACAGCAATATTATTTAAAGCTTGTGGTAAATTTAAATTTAACTCAAGAGCTTGATGATAGTATTCTAAAGCTTGTATATATTCTCCATTACTAGAATAAATTAATCCTATATTATATAATATATAACTTCTATCATATGGATCTTCTTCTAATTGTAATGCTTCATAATAATTTTCTAAAGCTTCGGCGTATTCACCTTCTGACTGAGCTGACATTCCATCTCGATAATAGAAAAAAGCTTGTTTTTCTTGTTTACTTGCTGGTAAAATTTTTAGAAGAATATCAGCAACAATTGTAAATGTTTTATCAATAAAATTATCATTTCGTTGGCTACGACCCATTAGGTCTCCTTTAAACTTTAAATAGAATTTGATGTAACGAAAGGCAATAAAGATAAAATTCTTGCTCTTTTAATTGCTTTGGTTAATTTACGCTGTTGTTGAATAGTAATACCAGTAGCTCTACGTGGCAAAATTTTTCCTTGATCTGTAATAAATAACTTTAATAAATCAATATCTTTATAATCAATTTTTTGATCCAAACTCAACAATAAGGTTTTTTGTTTTTGTATTGACATAATTTATTTAATTTCTTTATGTATAGTAGGTTTATTACAATGTGCACAATACTTTTTAAGTTCCATCCTTTGTGGATTGTTTCTACGATTTTTTTCTGTATGATAACGGGATAACCCATTTGAACGTTTATTTTGATTAAAACGACATTCAGTACATTCTAATGTAATTAAAATTCGTGTTCCTTTATTTTTTGCCATAAAATTTTCGTTTAATAGAAATTTTTATTATTTACATTTATTGTAAATATATTGCATAAAAATGTTTATCTTTTCAAGCTTTTAGAAAATATTTATTTAGATCGGATTAAACACTTCAATTTTTTTTTTAAATATATTATAGTTAATAAACATAAATATTTAAATTAAAATAAATTTTCTACTAAAAAATTAAGACATTGTTAAATTTCTATTATGGCTAATAATCCATCTGCAACAAAACGTATTTTAATCAATAAACGGAATCGTTTACAAAATCGTTTCTATAAAAGTACAGTCAAAACATTAATTAAATTATTTTTTAAACAAGTTGAAATTTCAAAAAATTCAACCGATAATGAAAATAAAAAAATAGCTCAAAAAATATTAAATTCTGCATATAGTCTAATTGACAAAGGTTGTAAAAAAAAGGTTTTTCATAAAAATAAAGCTGCACGTAAAAAATCTCAATTAGCACTAGCATTAAAATCTATTTAACTAAAGGGTTTGGATTAAAAAATCTTTAATAAAAATAATTTTAAAATTAAGAAAATTAATCTGAAATAAGATTAAATTTTCTTAATAAACTTTCAGTAAAAAGTAATTTTAATTGAAAATAATTGTTAGTTGTATAGTATTGATTTAAAAATCAATAAGTATAAATTCTATTTTTTCTTTTAAAAATTTTAAATTTAAGTAATTTAATAATAAATTGAATCCCATGTAAGTAAGTATTAAAAAAAATATAAACTGATTTATATTATTTATTATTTATAAATTTAGTATCTCTCAAACAACGATAATCCCGATATTTGCTTTACTTACAATTTAGAGAAATTAATTTATTGATATGTTCACTAGTTCTTTTAATTTAAATTAAATTATGACTGCCAATAAAATAATAAGAAGCTGTAAATCTCGGCCAAAATAAATTTTAAAATGCATATAAAACTTTGCTAATAAATTTAAACTATGAAAAAAGATATGAACTATATCACAACTTTGCCAGATTTTATTGAAATGCAGAGATTAAGCTTTTCTTGGTTTATTTCTCAAGGATTATCAGAAGAACTTAGTCATTTTTCTTCAATTTTAGATTTTAGTAATAATATTGAAAGTTTAATTTTTGGACAGCAATATAAATTAATAAAACCTTTTTATACAGCGTTAGATGCAAAAAAAGATGCAAAATCTTATGTAGCACAATTACAAGTCCTAATTGAAATTCGCGATAGAAGTGCAAATATTATCTTAAAACGAGAACGAATATCTATTGTTAATTTACCTTTAATGACTCAAGCAGCTACTTTTATTATCAATGGATGCGAACGTGTTGTTGTTAGTCAAATTATTAGAAGTCCCGGAATTTATTTTGAAAAAAATAAAAAACAAAAAAATAGGAAACGTAATTCTTTAATCATAGCTACAAATTATAAAAAGTTACAACAACTTTTCCCAAATCCAAGTACGTTTCATTATTATTTAACTTATAAAGGTTTATTTAGTAATAAAATAGATAATAAAATGCCTTATCATATAAAAAAAGTTCAAATTTTATCTATACAACGGAATGAACTTGAATTTTTAAAATCAAAAATATTTCCAATATTTCTTTTTACAAAACCGTTTAATTTTAAAAAGATAAAAATTCTTAGTTTTTTTAAAAAAGAAATTATTAATAAAAATTTATATCATGAAACAGATTTGTATTCAAAGAAATACGAAGAAAAAGATTTTTATACTGCGATATTAATTCCTGAATATGGTTCATGGATTAGATTTAGTTTTCATACAGAAAAAAATCTTGATATACGACACACTATTTATGGCGATTATAAAGAAACAATTACAATTCAAATTGATAAAATTAGTAAAGTACCCATAATTAATTTATTAAAAAAAATAGGTTTAAATGATTTAGAAATCTATCAAAACTTGTACCATTCAGATTTCTTCTATTTTACGGTTTTAAGATTAAAGAATAAAAATTTATTTAAAGAACCGTTATTAAGATTTTGTAATGATAGTACCCAGCATCTTTCTGATTCATTAAAAATTTTTAATCCGAATTACTATAGATTAGGAAAAATTGGACGTAGTAAAATTAATACTCGTTTAAATTTAAAACTTTTACCGAATTGTTATTCTATAACGTATGAAGACATTTTTGCTATTATCGATTATTTGTTAACTTTATCAATTTCAAAAACATTAAGTGACGACATTGATCATTTAAAAAATCGAAGAGTTCGCTCTGTTGGTGAGCTGTTACAAAATTTAATAAGAATTGGTTTTCAAAGATTAGAAAGAAAAATTTCAAGTCAAGTATATAAATCTGATAAAAAAGTAAATATAAATCTTAATACTCAATTAATCGTTGTAACTTTTAAAGAATTTTTTGGCGCTAGCCAATTATCACAATATATGGATCAAACAAATCCTCTTTCTGCTTTAACTCATAAACGAAGAATTAGTAGTTTGGGTCCAGGAGGATTTAATCGCGATCGGATAAGTTTTGCTGTTCGAGATATTCATCCTAGTCATTACGGTAGAATTTGTCCAATTGAAACTCCTGAAGGACAAAATGTTGGTTTAATTGCTTCATTAACAACTTGTGCTAGAATTAATCAATCAGGATTTATAGAAACCCCCTTTTGGCGTGTTATAAATGGAAAAGTTATTAAAACAGGTAATCCTATTTATTTAACAGCAGATTTAGAAGATTTTTATAAAATAGCTCCATCCGATATTTCTGTAAATTTAAATAATTATTTATCTGCAAATTCTATACCAGTTCGATATAAACAAGATTTTTTAACCGTAAAACCATTTGAAGTTGATTTTATTTTTATTTCAAATGTTCAAATTGTTTCGGCAGCAGCCTCTTTAATTCCTTTTTTTGAACATGATGATGCAAATAGAGCATTAATGGGATCAAATATGCAACGTCAATCAGTTCCTTTGCTATTACCTCAACGTCCAATTGTTGGAACAGGTTTAGAAAATCAGATTGCAGTAGATTCGGGTTTTGCGGTAACTGCAATGAATTCAGGAATTGTTAGCTATGTAAGTTCGGAAAAAATTATTGTCCACAATAATATTGGAAACACATTTCAATATTATTTACAAAAGTATCAACGTTCAAACCAAGAAACATGTATAAATCAACGTCCATTAGTTTGGGTAGGAGATAAAGTTGAATCGGGTCAAATTTTAGCAGATGGTCCTGCAATAGAAGGAGGGGAATTATCTTTAGGACAAAATGTATTAGTTGCTTACATGCCATGGAATGGATATAATTTTGAAGATGCGATTTTAATTAGTGAACGACTAGTATATGAAAATATTTTTACATCAATTCATATTCAAAGATATGAAATAGATATTACTCAAACAAATGAAGGTTTAGAACGAACTACTAAAAATATTCCAAATTTAAATGCCAGTGAAGTTCAATATTTAGATAATGAAGGAATTATATGTAAAGGGAGTTTTGTTAGACCAGGTGATATTTTAGTTGGTAAAATAACGCCTAAAGATGATTCAGAACAATTACCGGAAGCAAAATTATTACGAGCAATTTTTGGTACAAAAGCAAAAGATGTTAAAGATACTTCATTAAGAATGCCTAACGGTGAATGTGGACGTGTGATTGATATTGAAATTTTACGGCGAAAATCCACAACACTAAATTCGTCTGCTTTAGGTTTACCTGAAAAAATTCGAATTTTTATTGCACAAGTGAGAAAAATTCAAGTTGGTGATAAAATTGCTGGTCGTCATGGAAATAAAGGAATTATATCTCGTATCTTGCCTAGGCATGATATGCCATTTTTACCTGATGGAACTCCAATTGATATTATTTTAAATCCATTAGGTGTACCTTCAAGAATGAATGTAGGTCAATTATATGAATGTTTATTAGGATTGGCTGGTCAAAAATTAAATCGTCGTTTTAAAATATTACCATTTGATGAAATGTATGGTCAAGAAATTTCAAGAATTCTTATTAGTAAAAAACTACGACAAGCTTCTATTGAAAATAATCAAGCTTGGTTATTTAATCCCTATTCACCTGGTAAAATGATTTTATTAGATGGTCGAACTGGAAAAGAATTTGAAAATCCTATTACAGTTGGTAATGCTTATATCTTAAAATTAATTCATTTAGTTGATGATAAAATTCATGCTCGTGCAACAGGTCCTTATTCATTGGTAACTCAGCAACCTTTAGGAGGAAAAGCTCAACATGGTGGTCAAAGGTTTGGAGAAATGGAAGTATGGGCATTAGAAGGTTTTGGCGCAGCATATACTTTGCAAGAACTTTTAACTATTAAATCTGACGATATGCAAGGAAGAAATGATACATTAAATGCAATTGTAAAAGGACAAACAATACCAAAATCAGGTATACCCGAATCATTTAAAGTTTTATTACAAGAATTAAGATGTATAGGATTAGATATTAGTACATATAAATTAGGAAAATTAAATTCTAAAACTAAATACGATATTGAAGTAAATTTAATGGAAAATTATAATCCATTAACAAAACGTTTTTCACCTAATGCAAATACGACTAATCTTTCATTTTACTAAGTTTAAATAAAAAAATAAAAATGAATCAATTTGAAAAACAATTTGATTATATAAAAATCAAATTAGCATCCCCTAATCGAATTAAAGAATGGGGACAACGACAATTGCCTAATGGACAACTTATTGGAGAAGTTAAAAAAGCCGAGACAATTAATTATAGAACATTTAAACCGGAAATGAACGGTTTATTTTGTGAAAGAATTTTTGGACCTAACAAAAATTTAGAATGCGCCTGTGGTAAATATAAACGTGTTAGATATGAAGGATTAATTTGTGATCGATGTGGCGTTGAAATTACCGAATCACGTGTTCGAAGACATAGAATGGGTTATATTAATCTTATTTATCCAGTTACACATATTTGGTATATAAATAGTCGACCAAATTACCTCTCTTTATTATTAGAAGTAGAACAAAATGAATTACGAATTGATACAGGGTTAATAGAACGTTATAAAGCAAGACTTAATTATAAAATTATTCAAATTAAAAAACAATTAGAACATTTTATTAATGAAAAAAATAAAAGTAAAATAATAGAGTTAAAAACACAATTAAAAAACTGTATACAAGAAATTAATAATACTGAAACAACTTTAAAATCAAAACATGTTGAAGAAAATGATGAAATTATTCAGAGTATAAAGTTAGCTTCTTTAGCATACTTTATTGCTGAAAGTGAAATTGATTTTTATTCTCTTCATTGGAATTTTAAATCTTATCGTACGTTTCGTAGGTTAAACTATTCAAATTATCCAAGAAATTTTTATCAACGTAATTTTCGAAATACCCCAAATAACTTAATAGGTTCAGTATTAATTCGAAATGAATTAGATAAATTAAATCTTAGGACTGAAATTATTAAAACACGTGAATTTATTGTTTACAGTAGCAATGTTTTAGAAAAAAAATTACCAGATTATTTAACCTCACAATGGTTTAGAAAATGGGAACATCAACGTATTTATAAATTGAGAGGACAAGCGGTTAAACGAGTTCGTATATTAGAAAATTTATTAGCAACTCGCTCAAATCCAGCATGGATAATTTTATCAATTTTACCTGTTATTCCTCCTGCATTACGTCCTATGATACAATTAGAAGGTGGGCGTTTTGCAACTTCAGATTTAAATGAACTATACCGACGAATAATTACTCGTAATAATCGATTATTACGGCTGTTAGAAATAGATGCTCCTCAATTAATTATTAGAAATGAAAAACGAATGCTCCAAGAGGCAGTAGACACTTTAATTGATAATGGTAAACGTGGAAAATTAGTATTAGGAGCAAATAATAGACCATTAAAATCATTATCAGATATTATTAAAGGAAAACAAGGACGATTCAGACAAAATTTGTTAGGTAAACGAGTAGATTATTCTGGTCGTTCTGTAATTGTTGTTGGTCCACGCTTAAAATTAAACCAATGTGGATTACCTTACGAAATGGCTATAGAACTATTTCAACCATTTATTATTCGTGAATTTATTAATCAAGGTTTAGCTGGTAATATGAAAGTTGCTAAAAACTTAATTTATCAAAATAAACAATTAGTTGATTCTGTTCTTGATGAAATTCTTTTAAGTCATCCTATTTTTTTAAACCGAGCACCAACGTTACATAGATTAGGTATTCAAGCTTTTGAGCCTGTTCTTGTTGAAGGTCGTGCAATTAAATTACATCCTTTAGTTTGTTCAGCTTTTAATGCTGATTTTGATGGCGATCAAATGGCTGTTCATATTCCTCTTTCATTAGAAGCTCAAGCAGAATGCTATTTATTAATGTTGCCACCTTATAATTTTTTATCACCAGCAAATGGTGATCCTATAATTATACCAACTCAGGATATGGTTTTAGGGTGTTATTATTTAACAGTATATAATGTAAAAAATTTACTAGGATCAAATCATTATTTTGCAAATTTACAAGATGTAATTTGTGCCTATAATCAAGAACAACTTGAATTACAAGCACAAATTTGGGTTAGATATAATAAGTTTTTAGAAATTCCACAAAAACCAATTAAAATTTTTAAATTACGTGATGAGAGTTATATTGAATATTATGAAAACTTACAGGTTAGAAAAAATAAAAATAATAGTATTATTGTAAAATACTTACAAACTACGGTAGGAAGAGTAATTTTTAACTATACTATTCATAAAATTTTAAATCTATTATAAAAAATAAATAATCTTAAAAAAACTACTAAAAAAATAAACAAACTTAATTTTTTATGAAAGATTACACGTATCAAAATACATTAATTAGTAAAAAACAATTAAAGGAAATTTTAGCTTGGAGTTTTACTAATTATGGTTCCGTACAAGCGTCTTTTTTAGCTGATGAATTAAAATATTTAGGATTCAAATATGCAACTCAAGCAGGCATTTCTATTAGTATTGAAGATTTGCGAGTTCCATATATTAAAAATTTAATTTTAATTAAAGCAAATCAACAAATTAATCATGCTGAAATTAGCTCATTAAAAGGACAAATTACTGATATTGAAAGATTTCAAAAAATTATCGATATTTGGAGTATTACAAGTGAATCGTTAAAAGATGAAGTAGTTTCTTATTTCCAAACTTATGATCCTCTTAATTCAGTTTATATGATGGCGTTTTCAGGTGCGCGTGGAAATTTATCACAAGTTCGACAATTAGTAGGTATGCGTGGTTTAATGTCTGATCCTAGTGGACAAATTATGAATTTACCAATTAAAAAAAATTTTCGCGAAGGTCTAACTATTACCGATTACTTAATGTCTGGTTATGGTGCACGAAAAGGAATTGTTGACACAGCCTTAAAAACTGCTAATTCAGGCTATTTAACAAGACGATTAATTGATGTTGCTCAAGATATAATTATTAGAGAAAAAGATTGTTTAACGCGTTATTCATTTTTATATAATAATTTACAAAAACAAAAATATTTTAAAAGTTCATTTTCAAATCAATTGTTAGGTCGTTTATTAAACAAAAAAGTTTATGATCCAAAAACAAAAAAATTAATTGCGAATAAAAATAGTGAAATAAATTCGAGTTTAATTAAAACATTAGCAGAACGACAAGTTGAAAATTTTTATATACGTTCACCATTAACATGTTCTTTATATAGATCAATTTGTCAAAAATGCTATGGATGGAATTTATCAAAAGAAAATATAATTGATTTAGGAGAAGCTGTGGGAATTATAGCTGCGCAATCTATTGGAGAGCCTGGAACGCAACTGACAATGCGTACATTTCATACAGGTGGTATTTTTACATCTTCTACAACTAAACAATTAATTAGCCCAATTGATGGTACTATAGAATTTTCAAAATTTTTAAAAACAATTACAATTAGAACAAATCGTGGTGAGAATGTATTATTAACCGAAAATTCCGGTTTTCTAACTATTTTAGCAAAGGATAAAAATAATTTTCAAATAGAATTACCCCGTAGTACAATTTTATTTGTTAAAAATAGTCAACATATCAAAGCAACAACAATTCTAGGACAATTAGCTGGTAATTTAAAACAAACTTTAACAGAAACAAAGTTTTTATTCACTAATACATCTGGTGAAATACTTATCTTAAACAACCCTCACAAAGAAAACTCAATTACTAAAAACACAGTTTTGTGGATTTTTTCAGGTCAAGTTTATCAAGCTCCAATTAATTCATTTTTAAATTTTTATAATGATCATAAAATTAATAAAAATAATTATATTTTTCGTTCAAAATTTATAATTCTTGAATCAGGTGAAATTAAACTTTCAAAAAATGAAACTTCTCAATTTCAACACAATATCACAATTTTAAATTCTATCTTAATGCTTAAAAATTGTAATATTAATAAATTATATTTATTAGAAAAAAAATTTATTTATCTTTTAAAATATAAAAATTTAATATTTGATTTAAAAATAATTTCAAACAAAAAATTAACTCATTCAACAAATAATTTTTTAACATTAGTTACTAATAAATTTAAAACTTTAATTGGAGGAATTACTTATTATACAGAAGAATTGGATCGAATAAAAAATTATTCTATTAAGAAAAAACTTTATATTTATAATAAAATTGCAGAAATAAATCATACAACTCTAATTTGGTTATCAGAAGAAAGCTATCGAGTAAATTATTATTTACGGCTTATGTTAGTTAATCATAATAATTTTATTTCGGAAAAGTTTGAAATATTTCCAAATTTTTTTTCACGAACTCGCGGTATTGTAAAATTCATAGAAAAAAATAAAGTTGTTAAAGAAATTAATATTCAACCAGGATTCTTATATGAAATTGTTAATGTCAAAAATACAAAATCTCTTAATAATAAAATTTATTATCCAGGTGAGTTATTATTAAACCAAATTAATATTCTTCAAATTTCAATAATTGAAGTAATAGATACGGGACAATCCATTCAATTACTGATAAGAAGTTTAAATGTTTATGAAGTTCCATTAAAAAAACCGATTAAAAATAAATTAGGAAAAGAAAATTCAATTGACAAAATACTAAAAAGTACATCTTCTTATGGTCTGAAATTAAAAAATTTAATAAAATGTCCATATTATTCAAATCGAAAAATCAAAGAAAGTATTTCAGTAAACCTAATTGTTGACGCTTTAAATTTAAATATAACTCAGAATCAAAAGTGTTTTGAAACTAAAAGTTTTTTTGTTAATTCTTTAGACTTAGTGACTCAAAAACCTATAGAGAAAAATTTAAAATTGGCTTTTCGAATTGATTCGAAAAAAAATTTATTTTCTCTAATCACAGTCCAAGATATTTTATTAGATTCTTGTATTCCAAATAATTTAAAATATAGTCATATAAATTTATCATTAATTGTTAAAAATGGTCAATATGTTAGTTCTTATAGTACATTAGGTTATTTTCAGTTTGTTAATAAAAAATCTTTAGAAATAGTAAAATTTAAATTAAAAAATGCCGAAAAAAAACAAATTTTTTTAATTTCAAATGAAGATTGTTTTACTATTTTGAAAAATAAATTAAAAGATAAAACTATTAATGATTTGTTTATTAATTCTGAATCGATTTTTGAAAGTGGAAAAGTTATTATAGATAATTCAAAAATTGTAACAATTCAAAGAGGTCGACCATATTTTTTTCCGAACTGTAAAAACGATAATTTTCTTAATCAAAATATATTAGATTGTACATTAATTACAAAAAATATAATATCTTCTAAAAAACAACTGATTTATAAATATCCGATTAATAGTACTTATTATGATATTACAAAAAAATTAAGTTCAATTTCATTTCTAGAAAATCTAAATTTTCAATATAGTTTTTCTAAACTAATTTTCAAAAAACAAGGAAAATTTTATATTTCTGCTGTTCCTAGAATAATATCAAATTTTAAAGCAAATCAAACACGAATAATACGTGATTTGAAAACAAATCAATTAAGACATGTTATAAACGGATCAATATCATATCCAATATCTCAAATAGGTATTCATTCGGTAACGGAAGATTTATTTGAAAAAGAAGTAAATAGCGTTTATTGTAAAGATGCTGAATTTGTTGAAATAGGTGAAACTCTTGGATTATTAAATTTTGAAAAGGAAATTACAGGCGATATTGTAAAAGGTTTGCCTCGTATTCAAGAACTTTTAGAAGCAAGAAAGAAAAAAAAATTTAGTAAACGGATTCCAAAAAATCAAAAAAAAAGTTTATTAATTCGCAAAACAAGTTTAGATCCTAGTTTTGAATTTAGAAAGTTAGCTACAACAATAAAAATGAACGAAAAAATAAATCCTCATAATTTATTAAAATTATATTTTAATTATTATGGTAAATCAAAAATACTTTTTAAAGACAATAATTTTTTACAATTATTTCGCTTAACAGATTCATATGAAGCTAGTTATCGAAGTTTTAAAAAAGTTCAATTATTAATTTTAAGTTCAGTTCAATCAGTATATAAATCACAAGGTGTTGTTATTTCTGATAAACATTTGGAAATTATTATTAAACAAATGACTTCAAAAATTCAAATAACACGAGCTGGAGATACACCTTTATTACCTCATGAAGTAATTGATTTATATCATATTAAATATATTAATAAAGTTATTGAATTAGAAAACTTTCAAAAAGCAAACTATGTTCCAATTTTGTTAGGTATAACAAAAGCAGCTTTAAATAATCCTAGTTTTATTTCAGCTGCAAGTTTTCAAGAAACAACACGAGTTTTAACAAAAGCTGCAATTGAAGGAAGATGTGATTGGTTAAGAGGTTTAAAAGAAAATATTGTTATTGGTCAGTTAATTCCATCTGGAACAGGATGTAAAACTTATTGTAATTTTTTTGAGGAAATATCAAATTCTTTTGTACTAAAAAATTTTGAATTAAAAAGCTAGACTATTTACTTTTAAATTTGTTACATTACTAAATATAGATATATATTTTATTAAGGAGTTAATTATTTTTTTATGGTTGATATTACTTTAGCCCAATTATTAGAAGCTGGTGTGCATTTTGGACATAAAGCTTATCGTTGGAATCCAAAAATGTTTCCATATATATATACTGAACGAAATAATATTCATATTTTAGATTTAGTACAATCGGCACAATTATTAAAAGAAGCAAATTCGTATCTTCAAATTGAGGCTGAAAAAGATAAAACATTTTTATTTGTTGGAACAAAACGTCAAGCAAGTACTTTAATTGCTCAAGAAGCTAAAAGATGTAATTCTTATTATGTTAACCATCATTGGTTAGGAGGAATGCTTACTAACTGGATTACTTTAGAAAGTCGAATAAAACGTTTAAGAGAATTAGAAGAACAAGAAGCTAATCAAATTTTTGAATTATTACCTAAGAAAGAAGCTTCAATCCGGAAAAAAGAGTTAGAAAAATTACGAAAACATCTAAATGGTGTTAAAGACATGAAAAAAAAACCAGACATTGCTATTATTATCGACCAAAAACGTGAAATGACAGCTATTAAAGAATGTAGAAAATTAGGTATTCCTATTGTTTCAATTTTAGATACAAATTGTGATCCAGATTTAGTAGACATTATTATACCAGGAAATGATGATGCAGTTCGTTCAATTAAATTAATTTTAAAATCTTTAACGGATAGTATTAATTTAGGAAAAGCTAAATTAATTAATTAATAAATACCTTTTATATTATTATTGACACATTTTGTATGACTGTAGATATTAACCCGCAAACAATAAAAAAGCTTCGTGAAAAAACTGGTGCAGGAATGATGACTTGTAAACAAGCTTTAATAGAAAATCATGGTGATTTTGATAAAGCTATTGAATTTTTAAAATTAAAAGGAATTGCAACAGCTAATAAAAAATCTGGTCGAAATACTCAAGAAGGAATAATTTATTCATATATTCATACTGGAAATAAATTAGGAATTTTATTAGAAATTAATTGTGAAACTGATTTTGTCGCTCGTCGTCCTGAATTTAATGAGTTAGCAAAAAATATTGCTATGCAAATTGCATCAAATGAAATTATTGAAGTAATTTCTTTAAACGATATTTCTGAATCAATGAAAAGTGAAGTTTGGAAATTTGAAAGTAGCAAAGAAGATTTAATTAATAAACCCGAAGAAATTAAAAATAAAATTATTTCAGGACGTGTAGAAAAAACTTTAAAAACTAAAGTTTTATTAGAACAACCTTATATTCGTGATTCTAATATTACTGTTGAAGAACATATTAAGCAAGTAATTTCGATGTTAGGTGAAAATATTAAAGTTCGACGTTTTATTCGTTATGTTTTAGGTGAATTAGATAATAGTTAAATTTTTTTTTAAATATTAAAAATTAAAGTTTATGATTTGGATAATCATTGTTAGTAAATCCAAATCATAATTTGTTAATAAAAAAATTATTACATATATAAACCTAACATATCAGGGAAAAATCTATTTATTTCTATAATAAATCCAGCTGTAAATGTTAACCAAATAGTTAATAAAACTGGTGCTGTTGACAAATATTTTTGAAAATTTTCCATATTTTTAAATCTATTGATAAAATATAAATCTTAATTAACGAGGAGAAACTGTTACATTTTCATTTAATGCTACTAATTCACCACTAATTAATTCTTGCCATGCTGAAATTGGCCACATATAACCTGTTGTCATTATTTTTAAAGCCAGTGGTACATTAATAATAATTTCACTTTCTGCTGGATTTTTACTAGTACTAACTGCTCGTAAATATTTTCTACCCACCCAGCCAATCCAACCAGAAATATAAATAAAAATAAATCCAGGAGTTATAAATTCGGCTGAATGACTCCAACGTCCATCAGCAATTAAATGTGGTAATCCATCTGTTCCACATAATAAGTCTGACTTACTATATTTATCAAAACGTGCTTTTGTTTGCTCAATTTGTTGTTGTAATGCTAATGATGCTGGAGATCCTTCAGAATACTTACTTTTTCGTTGGTCTAATTTTTTTATAGTTGCAGTTAATCGTTTATTAAAGGCAATTGAATCACTACACTTAGTTAATCCACCTATATCTGCTAAAGCTAATTTTGGTGACATTAAAATAGTCAAAATTAAAGCTATTTGACAAAATAAAGAACGTTTCATTAATAGTTTTAAGTTTTAATTTTTGTTTTGGTAAAAAATTTTAAATATGTTAAATTATTTTAATTTTATATTATTTTAATTATAGTAAAAAAAATTGTTTTTAATGAACTAATTATTATTTTATGATACTTTTCTAGTTAAATGTATAATATGCAAAGATATAAAGTAATTTATTTAGTGAATAAGAATTCAGTTTTTTAATTCAATTAACTTGAACTTTAAAAATATCGATTACTGAATAATCGATATTTTTAAAGTTCAAACTGATTCCCACGACGATATTGTAAATAGGCTGCTACAAATAGTCCAAGGACTGAAACAACCATCATACCTAAAACAATACCTGACAATAAAGGTTCTACCATTTTTTTATTTTTTATTTTGAAATAAATATATGCTATTATTTATAGGCTTTTTATTATTTTTACTTTAATACTTTACAAAACTTTTAATAAGCTACCATTATTTTAAATTATAAAATTGTTTTTTAGTTTAAAAAATAATAAATTCAAAACAACTTGTATATAGGAATAAACATAATTTACTCTAAATATATAATATTACAAGTTTTATAAATAAATTAAATGTTAAAAAATAATTTATTTGTTATATTTAATAATTATTTTTAACAATTAAATATTTATCTAAAACCTACTGCAGCTTGCCAAACAAAAGCTAAAAGTAAAAAAAAGACAGGAATAATTGGTAATACATCAACAATTGGACTAAATAAAACATATGCTTCAGGTAATCTAGCTAAAAGTAAACTTTCCATAATCAAACCTTTTAATATTACAAATAATTAATAATAATAATTTTACTATAAAAATTATTAAAAAGTTTATATATAAGACTTCTCTTTTTTCAATTATCAATTCTTTTTGTATATAATTAATATTAAATATTAATAATTGTAATTTAGTAATTAATTAACTTTCTAATTTTATTAATTGAAAATAATTATGAATCAAGCATTTTTACCTTCTATTTTAGTTCCTTTAGTTGGTCTTGTTTTTCCAGCCTTTAGTATGTCTTTATTTTTCCTTTATATATCATTAGATAATATTGAATAAATTGATTCACTTTAATATATTAAAGTGAATCAATTTATTCAATATTATCTAATGATATATAAAGGAAAAATAGATAACTTATATGATTAAAAAATACTTTTAATGATATATTAATCTTAGTATTTAATTTGATTTTAACTATTTTATTATTTTTATTTACCAAAACCCTAATGAAATTGCTTTATCAATAGGAAGACATGCACCAATTCCTAGCCAAATAGCAACTACAAATCCTATAATAAAGACTAAACTAGCAATTGGACGACGAAATGGATTTTGAAATTTATTTACATTTTCAATAAATGGTACTGTTATTAAACCTAGTGGTACTGCAGCCATTGCTAATACACCTAATAATTTATTAGGTAAAACTCGTAATAAATTAAATGTTGGGAAAAAATACCATTCCGGTAAAATTTCTAGGGGTGTGTTAAATGGATCTGCTGGTTCACCAAGTTGAGTTGGTGCCATTACAGCTAATCCTATACAACATGCAAAAGTTCCTAAAATACAAACAGGAAAGACATATAATAAATCATTTGGCCAAGCAGGTTCTCCATAATAATTATGACCCATTCCTTTTGCTAGCTTTGCTCTTAACTTTGGATCTGTTAAATCCGGTTTTTTAATTACTGACATATTTATTATTTTATTAATATAATAATGTAAAAAGTATAATTTTTTGAATTTAAAGAGGACCTGAGATTCCTTGTTTGCGAATCATTAAAAAGTGTGTTAAAATTAAAACAGCAGCAGCTACTGGTAATACAAATGTATGTGCACTATAAAAACGTGTTAACGTACTTTGTCCTACACTTTCTCCTCCTCTTAATATTAATACTAATGGTGGTCCAACAATAGGTACAGCTGCAGGAACTCCTGTTACAATTTTACATGCCCAAAATCCTATTTGATCCCACGGTAACGAATAGCCAGTTACTCCAAAAGAAACTGTAACTACAGCTAAAGTAACTCCTGTTATCCATGTTAATTCACGTGGTTTTTTAAATCCACCAGTTAAATATACACGGAATACATGTAAAACCATCATCATTACCATCATACTTGCAGACCAACGATGAATTGATCGAATTAACCAACCAAAATTAACACTAGTCATTATATATTCAACTGATGCAAATGCATCTACAACACTAGGTCGATAATAAAATGTCATAGCAAATCCAGTTGCAACTTGGATTAAAAAACAAGTAAAAACAATACCACCAAAACAATAAAAAATATTTACATGAGGTGGAACATATTTACTAGAAATATCATCAGCAATAGCTTGGATTTCTAAGCGTTCTTCGAACCAATCATAAACTTTACTCATAAAAATCGTTTTGAAAGATTATACTTACACAACTAAGCATTTTATTTTTTTAAAGGCGAGAGTGGGATTCGAACCCACGGAATCCGCAAAGATTCATCTGATTTCAAATCAGACGCAATCGACCAACTCTGCCATCTCGCCATTAAAGATTAGTTAAATAACTAATCTTTTTAAATTTATTTCTCGTAAGTGCTAATTCCACTAAATTTAACTGAAACAGGATTAGGATTTTTTCCTATTGAAAAATTTCGATTATTAACAGCCGTACGTCCTGCGTTTACTTTTTCAGGAAATACTCCATCTTTTGGATGTAAATATTGAACTTCTCCGCTAGGAAATATACGATAAATTTTATAATCGTTAATTTTAAATATTCGCAATTGTGTTCCTAAAGCTAAACATTGTTCTTTTCTAGCTAGATATAATAGATTTTCTCCATTTCGCATAATGGCTGCACCACCCGTTGGAATTTCGAAAATTTGCTCTTTATTACTTGTCCAAGTAATTGCATATTTTTCTTCAATTTCAGCGGCACGTAACCAACCTCCTGTACTTCCTCCAAAAGTTGGAAATGGTGTTTGTAAATTTAATGTCATACGTAAACCCTTATTATTATTTGACGTCTATTATATTAGTTTACTAAAAAAATTAGTTTTTATTAAATTAGAAAATTTTCTAGCGGAGAATGGATTTGAACCATTGGCCTTCGGGTTATGAGCCCAACGAGCTACCAGACTGCTCTACTCCGCGTGACAAAATGTAACACTGTGAATACTATACAAAGTAGAAACTATTTTGTCTATAAATTTGTAAATATAGTCTAAAAATTATATTTAATTGCAAATAGGAAATAACTTCCAATTAAAATCCAGGTTAGTTTATTTAAAAAATTTTCTGCTGAATTTGGCGAGCCTAGAAAATTGCTTTTTGTTGCAAAACTTTCTAATCCACTATTATTTGGAGTTCGTATAAGTATAAGTACTATTAGTAAAATATTGTTTAATAACCAAATAAATTTTAACATATAATGATCGTAACATTTAATAAATATCTTGTTTTTTTCTATTGTTATAAATTTTTAGTTAGTCTTCAATCTCGAATACTTTATTAAAAACTTTTGAAACTTTTTCCCCAGAATCAATAGATTCTAATGGATCTTTTCTTAATCGGTGTCGTAAACATAATGTAATAATTTTACCAATATCTTCAATTGTTACTTTTGTTCGTTGATTATATGCAGCATACGCTTTTGCAGCTCGATTTGTTACAATGTCTCCTCTTAATCCATCAACGTCTAATTGACTACATACTTCAGAAATTTTTACACGTAAGTTATAATCTAATTCAACATTAGGTAATAATTTTTGTGCTGCAACTATACGATTTCTTAATTCTTGTTGTTTTTCTTTGTAATTTTCAACCCATTTATTTGGTTCCTGATCAAAAGCAGTTCGTTCTTCTACTACTTTAACGCGTAATGCGGGATCTTTTACAGTTCGGATTTCAGCATGCATTCCAAATCTATCTAACAATTGTGGTCTTAATTCCCCTTCTTCAGGATTACCTGATCCAACTAATACAAATCGAGCTGGATGACGAATTGAAATTCCTTCGCGTTCTACTGTATTCCAACCTGAAGCAGCAGAATCTAAAAGGATATCTACTAAATGATCATCTAAAAGATTTACTTCATCAACATATAAAATACCTCTATTAGCTTTTGCTAATAAACCAGGTTCAAATGCTTTAACACCTTCTGTTAATGCTTTTTCAATATCAATTGTTCCACAAACTCTATCTTCTGTTGCACCCAAAGGTAAATCAACCATTGGAATTTTTATAAATTCTGTTTCAATAACAGATCCTTGTTGTATATGTACTTTAACTTCATTACTCATTAAATCTAAGTCATATGGAGATGAGTTAAAAGGATCATTTTTAACAATTTCAATTTGAGGTAATAAATCCGCAATTGCTCTAATTGTTGTTGATTTACCAGTACCTCGATCACCCATAATCATTACTCCACCAATTTTTGGATCAATTACATTAAGTTGTAAGGCTAATTTCATTTCTTCTTGCCCTACAATTGCTGTAAAAGGGAAAACCGGAGAATTAAATTTTTTTAAATCTTGTGTTTGTGTTATCATTTTACCACTTCTAAAAAATTATTTTAATAAAGCTATTCTTATTATATATTTATAAATTTGTCATTATATTTATTCATAAAGCGTTGTTCCTAAACGAATGGCAAAAACACTTGCTAATAATGCAATCAATAATATCGTATATACTTGAGAATCTGTTAGCATAAATTAATTTCCTAATTTTTTATAATTTACAAAAAGTACAATTTGTGAGATGTTTTTAAAATATTAAATGAATGATTTTAAAATCTATTATAACATAGTTTTAGTAACTTTCACAAAATAATATTTATTTTTATCCTATAAATAAATAGGAGTTATTTAAGCTGGTGAAGGGACTTGAACCCCCGACCGACTGATTACAAATCAGTTGCTCTACCAATTGAGCTACACCAGCAATTTGTTTTTTATGTATCGTAATATAAATTTTTACATAGGACAAGAGTTAATCTATGTAAAAATTTATATTAAATTAATTTTAAACATTTAATGTTTAGATTCAAATATTATTATACTATAAAAATCATTAAATAATATATAGTATTTTTATAGTTTTTGTTTACATTAAAATTATTATTTTTCTTGAACTAAGATTAACTCATTTAATGAAAAATTATTAGTATTTGTACCTGTATAATTAACATTTTCAAATCGAACAACAACAGGATATCTAACTTTGGTTTTATCAACTGTTACTACTGTTCCATTTTGATTATACCAATATGACTCTTTTCTTAAAACTTTAACTTTTGAACCACGTTCAATCATAATTTTTAAATATAAATAATTTTCTTATATGTATAATTTTAACTTAAAATGATTATTTTTAATCATAAAAATTTAAAATTTTTGTAGTTTTTATAAATAAAAAAATGTTAAAATTATTTTTAATTAATAATTTTTAAATTATTTAAAATTTTATAGTTACAGAAAAATGTCAAATAATCTTATTCGAAATTTATGTATTTGTTTAATTGCTATTAGTTTATTGTTGTTAGGTATAAAAAATTTTGATAGTTTAGGTATTCTTAATAATAATTCAAAATCTGACAAAGAATACTCGAAAAATTCACCAAGTTCAAGAATGAGTTATGGTCGATTTTTAGATTATTTAGAAATGGGTTGGGTTAAGCAAGTAGATCTTTATGATAATGGTCGTAATGCTATAATACAAGCCTCTAGTCCTGAATTAGGTAATCGCCCACAACTTATTAGAGTAGAAATTCCAGTAGGTGCTTCACAATTAATTTTAAAATTAAAAGAATATAATATTGATTTTGATGCTCACCCAATTGAAACTAAAAATCTGTTTATCAATATTGCAAGTAATCTTTTAATACCAATTCTTTTTATTATAGGTTTATTTTATTTATTTCAAAATTCAGAAAACTTTTTAGGAGGTCCTGGATCATCTCCTATGAATTTAGGAAAATCAACAGCTCGATTTGAAAGAAGACCAGATACAGGAGTTGTATTTAATGATATTGCTGGGATCGATGAAGCTAAATCGGAATTTGAAGAAATTGTTTCATTTTTAAAGCAACCCGATAAATATACAATTGTTGGAGCTAAAATCCCTAAAGGAATTTTATTAGTTGGACCTCCTGGAACAGGTAAAACATTATTAGCAAAAGCAATTGCAAACGAAGCAGATGTTCCATTTTTTAGTGTTGCTGGCTCAGAATTTGTTGAAATGTTTATTGGAATTGGTGCTGCTCGAGTTCGAGATTTATTTAAAAAAGCTTCTGAAAATGCTCCATGTATAGTATTTATTGATGAAATTGATGCTGTTGGACGTGAACGAGGTGCTGGTGTTGGAGGAGGTAATGATGAACGTGAACAAACACTAAATCAGTTGTTAACAGAAATGGATGGTTTTAAAGAAAATAAAGGAGTAATCGTTGTTGGAGCCACAAATCGAGTAGATATTTTAGATTCAGCATTATTAAGACCTGGACGTTTTGATCGACAAATTACTATCAATTTGCCGGATAGACTAGGACGTGTCGGAATTTTAAAAGTTCATGCTCGTAATAAGCCTTTATCGAATGATGTTTCTTTAGTAAAATTAGCCAATAGAACTCCAGGATTTTCAGGTGCGGATTTAGCTAATTTGTTAAATGAAGCTGCTATTTTAGCTACTCGATATAAAAAATCATCGATTACAAAGAATGAAGTAAATGAAGCTGCTGATCGAATTATTGGAGGAATCGCAGGAACTGTTATGGAAGATACAAAAAATAAACGTCTAATTGCATATCATGAAGTTGGACATGCTATAACAGGAACAGTTTTAAAATCACATGATGAAGTTGAAAAAATAACTTTAACACCGCGTGGAGGTGCAAAAGGTTTAACGTGGTTTATCCCTGAAGAAGACCAAACGTTATTCTCACGAGCAGAATTATTAGCAAGGATTATTACGAGTTTAGGTGGTAGAGCAGCTGAGCAAGTTGTATTTGGTAATCCTGAGGTTACGACAGGAGCTAGTAATGATTTACAACAAGTAACAAATTTAGCTCGTCAAATGGTTACACGTTTTGGAATGTCAAGTATTGGTCCAATTGCATTGGAAGATGAAAATCCAAATCAAGTATTTTTAGGTGCTGGTTTAGTTCAAGGTACTGAATATGCCGAAAATATTGCTAATAGAATTGATGAACAAGTATTTAAAATTCTTAATTATTGTGAACAAAAAGCTATTGAAATTATACGCGAAAATCGAGTTGTTATTGATTTAGTTGTGGAAAAACTATTAGATGCTGAAACTATGGATGGCAGTGAATTTCGAAAATTAGTTAGTAATTATACTCTTTTACCTAATAAAAACTTACCTTATATTTCAAAATTTAATTAGTTAGTAATTTTGAAACTTGCATAATAATTATATGTGCTATATATTTAATTCATTATTATTTATAAAAGTAAAATTTTTAAAGTAAACGTATGGCTAAAAAAAGTATGATTGAGCGTGAAAAAAAACGCATTAATTTAACTAATAAATATTGTGAAAAGCGAAAAAACTTATTAATTGAGTATAAAAATACGGAAGATTTCAATTTAAAATTAAAAATTCATTTTAAATTACAGAAATTACCTAGAAATAGTTCAAAAGTTCGAATTAGAAATAGATGTTGGAAAACTGGTCGTCCTCGCGGTTATTACAGTAATTTTGGTTTATCACGTCATGTTTTGAGAGAAATGGCCCATAAATGTTTATTACCTGGTGTTAAAAAATCAAGTTGGTAAAAAGAATTAACAATTAAAATATAAGATTTATCTTTAATGTATCATAGTTTTTATAAAAATAAATTAAAAATACTTATATCTATAGTTAAACTTAATTTGTTATTATTTTATTGATTAAAATGATAAAAGTATATTTTTATTATTTATAGCTAAAAATAATTGATTGTTTTACTCAAATAGATTAATCTAATTAGCATTATTATATTAATTTATGTAAATTATTATTTAATAAAAATACAAATTAAAACATATAAGATTTTCAATATTTTAATTTGTAATTAATAATTAAATTCTTATTGTCTAGCATAATTAATAATTATTCGAAAAAATTTTTAATAATACTCTTTGGTAGAATTTATTACAATTGTATTTAAAAAACTATTTTTTTTTATAAAAAATAGATCTATCTATATAAATAAAAATGATAAAATTAAAAACGAGAAAATCTGCTGAAAAAAGATATAAAAAAACTGGAACTGGTCAATTTTTGCGTCGTCACGCTTACAAGGGACATTTGTTGATGAAAAAAACAAATAAACAAAAGCGTAAATTGTCTCAATTTCTTTGCGTTCATACTAGTGATAGTAAATCTATAAAATTAATGTTACCTTATTAATAATTTCAAATGGTTAGAGTTAAACGTGGAAATGTTGCTCGTAAACGACGTAAAAAAATTTTGAATTTAGCCAAAGGATATAGAGGAAGTCATTCACGTCTTTTTCGTGTTGCAAATCAACAAGTAATGAAAGCATTAACTTATTCTTATATAGGTCGAAAACAAAAAAAACGAATATTTAGAAAACTTTGGATTACACGCATTAATTCTATTTCACGATTAAATAATTTAACGTATAGCAAAGTTATTCATAATTTCAAAAATTCAAAGATTGAGTTAAATCGAAAAATGTTAGCCCAAATTGCTGTTTTAGATACTCCAACATTTACTAAGTTGTTGACAGCTATTAGATAAAAATTTATTAGATTTCATAAAGTTAATTAATATTTTTAGTAAATACTATGTCTAATTATGCTAGTATAGATGAAGATTTAAATAAATTATTTGAAAATTTGCCTTTTTTTATAAATGAAAATTTGATAAATCATTCAAATAAACATCAATTGATAGAAATTGTTATGGATTTAGGTCGTCGTCCTGAAGCAAGATTTACTACTGGTCGAGAATATCTATCTCGAAAGACTATTTCTTGGCAAGATATTGATTATACTGTAAAACGTATCAGTAAATTTAGTACCGATAATCGTGCAGGAATCGAACGAACGTTACATCGAATTAGTTGTATTCGAAACCGACAATCTTTAATAAATGGATTAACTTGTCGAGTTGGTCGAGCTATTTTTGGTACTATTTCTGTAATTCGAGATTTACTAGAATCAGGTCATTCAATTTTAGTATTAGGAAAACCTGGTATAGGTAAAACAACAATTATTCGTGAAATTGCAAGAGTTTTATCTGAAGAAATGGAGAAACGAGTAATTATTATTGATACTTCTAATGAAATTGGGGGTGATAGTGATATACCTCATTATGGTATAGGTAAAGCTCGTAGAATGCAAGTACGTAAAACTGAATTACAGCATCAAATAATGATGGAAGCTATTGAAAATCATATGCCTGAAATTATTATTATTGATGAAATCGGAACTGAGTTAGAAGCTTTAGCAGCTCGAACAATTGCAGAAAAAGGAGTTCAATTAGTTGGAACAACACATGGAAATTCATTAGATAATCTTATTAAAAATCCAACTTTGTCTGATTTAATTGGAGGAATTCAGTATGTCACTTTAAGTGATGATGAAGCAAAACGACGTGGAACTCAAAAGAGTATTCTTGAACGAAAAGCTTATCCAGCGTTTCAAATTGCTATTGAGATAAATCATCAAACTTTATGGACAATTCATGAAAATGTTCAAAATTCTATTGATTTGTTACTAAGAGGACATATTAATTTTGAACAAATTCGAGAAATTCATTTGAATCAAAAAATTCATATACAATATAGAAAAGTTCAAACTGATTTATATTCTCTTTTCTTGACTTCTAATTTATCCGGTTCATTAAATTCTGTTAAATTAAATGATTTAAATTCTAAAAAACAGTCTTTAATTAATGTCAAAAAATTAGTAATTTATAGCTATTTAGTTTCACCAAATTTAATTAAAGAAGTTATTTCAAAAACTGGATTAGAAGTTATTTTTACAAATGATATTAAAAAGGCTACTATTATTATTGGTTTAAGAAAATACTTGACGCAAAATCTTAAATTAAAAAAATTTGCTCAACAAAAAAATATTCCTATTTATATAGTTAATCGTCCAACTTTTTATCAAATTGTAAAACTATTACAAGTAATTTTTTAATAATAGTGAAAATTTTGTAAAATTAAATAAGTGTGTCTTTTATAATAAATTTAAGTATAATAAATAATAATTCGATAATTATTTATTTTACTTAAAAAGGAGGGAAATACCTTGTCGGATACATCATTAAAAAATGAAGAGTTAGTAACAAAAATTACACAAATAATAGTAGGACAGTTAAGTGTTGATCCGGAAAAAGTTAAACCGGAAGCAAGTTTTACCGAAGATTTAGGTGCAGATTCTTTAGATGTTGTAGAGTTAGTTATGGCATTTGAACAAGAATTTGGGATTGAAATTTCTGATGATAATGCGGGTAAAATTAAAACTGTAAAAGATGTTATTGATCATATTGAAGAACTTATAAACAAATAAAATGATGAAGTTTCATCATTTTATTTGTTTATAATTTAAATTTTTTAAAATTTAAAGGTTGACTTAATAATTTTTTCTAGGTTATAATTTTTGTTATAGCTTAGAGTCTTTGACTCTCGGGATATAGCTCAGTTTGGTAGAGTACCTGGTTTGGGACCAGGGTGTCATAGGTTCAATTCCTATTATCCCGATAAGTCTATCTAAGTTTTCAAACTTAAACTTTTTAAAAATTAGTAATAATAAAAAACAACATTAAATCTATGACTGAAATTATAAGAAAGGTTTCGAAAAGCTTCGTTCAAGAACTTGCTTTTGGTATACCAATTGAAGAATCTATAAATAAAGGTATGAAATATTTAGAAGTGGATGTGCCTAATATTTTAAGTTGGAAAGCGATATTATTTCCACCATTACAACAAATTATACATCACAGAGTTTTTGTGTTTAGCGAAGGAAAAGATATGCTAATTGGTTTTATAGTAAATCAACAAGCTACTTTTTTACCTGATTTTGTGTCTGCTTTAATTCAACTATTTGGTGGAATAAACGTTATTGATGATACTACAAACTTAATTTTTATTCAAGAGTTTATTTATCATTGTATTTTATTTTTTCTAGGATTATGTTCCGCAAGACTAATTCTTAGTGTTTGGCTTATATTTAATCCATATACAATGCCATGGTTTGTTTTACTAACTGCAACTGAATGGTTCGTCGATTCTTTAACAGGAGTATTTCCAGCCTTTTTTGGAATTGAAATAGGATCAAGCATACTTTTAACTTTATTAGGACTTTTTGCTACGTACCTGAAAAATTTAGTTTTAACAATGCCTTACCTTCCAAGTGAAGCAATAAAAGAGAATATTGGTATTCATCAAGTTTATACTTTTACTGGAATACCCAAATTATGGAAATTATTTGAAATACCAGAAAAAGTAAAAGAAGAATGGTATAATTCTACACCCTATGTAATTGAAAATTTAATTAAATATTATGGAAATGAAGGAGTTGAATTTATTCCTTCAAGATTATTAAAACAAATTTATCAACATGATATTCCTACAACCTATCTTAATAATATAGAAATACCTAGTAATTTATTAAATTCTGTTTCACATAATTTTACTTTTCAGAATTTTTTTAGTTTATTAAATATATAATAAAAAAAAGTAATTAAAGTAAACGAGCATTTTTACTATAAGTCAGAACAATTATTATATATAATTATAGTAACAACTTATAAAACTATTTCTATTTTGTTAGAAATAAAGTGAAAATTTAAGGATATTTTAAGAGAGTTTGATCCTGGCTCAGGATGAACGCTAGCGGTATGCTTAACACATGCAAGTCGTACGGGAGTTTTTAACTCAAGTGGCGGACGGGTGAGTAACACGTGAGAATTTACCTTTAGGAGGGGGATAACAATTGGAAACGATTGCTAATACCCCATATGCTTTTTTAAGTGAAACGGATTTATTCGCCTAAAGAAAAGCTCGCGGCTGATTAGCTAGTTGGTAAGGTAATGGCTTACCAAGGCGACGATCAGTATCTGGTTTGAGAGGATGATCAGACACACTGGAACTGAGACACGGTCCAGACTCCTACGGGAGGCAGCAGTGGGGAATTTTCCGCAATGGGCGAAAGCCTGACGGAGCAATACCGCGTGAGGGAAGAAAGCCTACTGGGTTGTA
>Ga0208671_10000087_pt1 | contig 64613 bp, 61 predicted proteins | sample ColrivemetaGS759_FD_187606 | JGI IMG/M metagenome (GOLD analysis project Ga0208671, IMG submission 187606) | Estuarine microbial communities from the Columbia River estuary - Ebb tide ETM metaG S.759 (SPAdes) (version 2) | ecosystem: Environmental > Aquatic > Marine > Intertidal zone > Estuary ...
AAGTATATGCCTCAGCACGATAACTCTCAAAATGTTTTACGCCTTTTAGCATATCATACCAAGCCTTGTTTATGTTAGGCGCAAGCACCGCGCTGTTAGGTTTTACCAGCACAGGTCTGTTAGGCTTCACTAGCACAGGTGTGTTAGATGCCATGATCGGGGTGATGAGGAGGGCGAGCAGTAGTGTTATTTTCATGCCCTAATTATACTCTAACAGACGCACATCTGCAAGGATTATTTTGTTTTTCTTTATTACTTAACTCATTCAGTATCAATGAGTTACGATTTTTTTAACTTACATAACTCGTTGAGTATCAAGGACTTACGGGCTGGCGGGGGGTGCAGCGCCGTAACTCGTTCAGTATCAATGAGTTACAGAGGTTTTTCTGTTAGATGGCAAAACCCCGCCCCCCACACTACTAGGGGACGAGGCACAATTACCACTATAAAAAAGCTGTTAGATGTTAGATGAGCTTGGTGACGTATAGACCTTGATGCTCCCCCTTGAGGCAATCTGTTAGGGTGGTATAGCAGTTGTCGTCTGCTGCTGCCTTAACGTATTCATGCAGTGCGTCCATGTCTAGACTCATCTTCCTTGGTCCGCTTGGGTAGTTCCACACTATACGTGTGCCTGACTTAGCGAAGCGCATGATGCTATCTAGCGTATCCTCTAACTGATCCTCTGTCTCTTGGACATTCAACACGTTAGACACAAGGATCACTGAGTATTTCTTTTCTATCATGTATTCCGCTATTGATAGATCATAGCCATCGATGCTATACTCTTGTGGTCTTAGTCTGTTAGACCAGTAGTTATCCTTACCACATCCGAAGTCTAACACATCATCCTCATGCTTACTGATAACGTGATCTAGTGCATAGTGATATACTCTAGCCTTAGGCGTGAAGTTCTTACGGTATGTCTTGGTGCGTGAGTCTTTAGCCGCTTGCCACATAGCACCGCCCCAGCTCTTAGGTTCTTCTGTCATGCTGTTAGGTGTTAGTGGTTGACGTATTCCATGACCATATCATAACGGAACTGACCATCGTCATTCATTTGGTCTAGTTCTTCATCGGTAGCCATGCGACCTTCTACCTTAGCGGTCATGATGTAAGCATCGCAGTAGTCGGGATAGTCTCGATGATCTATGCCGTCAATTTGGATGTCATTGATTGGGGCGGTATATGCTCCTCTGTCGGAGTGATTGAATGTGAATTGATTCATAGTAATTGTATTCTGTTAGTTGTTAGTAGTGAGTTCTTCGGGTTGGCTCGTCAGATAGTAACACGCAAGCCTTATTGATGTCGCCATGTGTGAAGCGTTCTCCGTTTATGGTTATGTAGTATCCACGGCATGAGACGGCAGAGAAGTTGCCAGATTTAAAGTAGACAGTGGCAGACCATCCAGCCTTATCATCATGGATAGATCTCTCAACGTGTGAGAAGGTAGGATACCTGCGGAAGTCAAATGCTGTCATGCTATTGTATCCGAGGTGGAAGGCGTTGAGTGGTGGTGTAGTGTATGCTTTCATAGTGTTTTTCTTTCGTTGGTGAGATTATACGATATTTTTAGTGACCTTGCAAGATGTTTCGACACTTATTTTCAGCGTCTCTTTTAGCCTTCATGACCATCTCACGTTCACGCTTGATCTGGAACTGACGCTCACGCTCAAGCTGACGCTCAAGATTTCTGTTAGCGTTGGCGACCATCTCAGTGAGGATGTGCTGCACGTTAGGATTGGGAACTGGTGAAAGTGATGTAGTGTTTCTCTCTTGCATGGTTGTATTATACCACCAGAGCAGAAAAATGGAAGCAGAAACTTCATTTATTTTCATGTTTTAATCAGCTGAGTATCAACGAGTTACAATGTTCCACGGAAAATGTTCCACAGAATAGTGATAAATGCCAAAAAAACGAAAACTAGAGCGTTTTTTGCCCTTAATTGCACCCTACCCCATTAAAGCAATCTGTTAGAGTGGTAAATGTGAGATTTCGCGCGGGGGAATCCAATCTCAGTTTATCAACAACGATTCAAGATAAGGTAATGCGGGGGCGATGCCCCTCCCCCATTAATAAAAAAAAACACAAAAAAATCTAAGCCCAGATTCGTTAAGTGAAAAAAATCGGTGGGGGTATTTTAAAAAAAGGAAAATATAATAAGCTTTAGGCAAGAATAAGATTAAATAATTCATATGCCGCGAAAACATTGAGTCTTGACAATAATAAAAAATAAAATATAATAAATCCAATACCGCGATTACTTTAAGATTATGTGTGACCAGATAAAAAAAACATGTTCTTCCTGTGAAGAGTTTAAGATTCTTGATGATTTTCACAAAGGAAATGCTTTATATGGTAAGAGTGCTTGGTGTAAAGATTGCATGAGCGCTCACAATAAAAAGAAAAGAGAAGAAGATAAGGAGCAAAATAAACACGTTTATGATTCTTACGATCAATTTAAAGATACCAAAGTGTGTCTCAGGTGCTATCAAGAACTTTTGGTTAGTTCTTTTACCAAGAATTTATACAAAAAGGATGCCTTAGCTAGTTACTGTAAGGAATGTGTGGTTATAATGAAAAAACACAGAGAAGCAGGGACCTGTTGGAGAATTCCTGAACCAGCAGATCCAGAGGTGAGATCTCCAGCTAAAATGAGGGCTAGAGTTATAGGTGGGGAAAAAGAAGAAAGAAAAAGAAAAAAAACATATCCACATTTTAAGGGCATCAAAGGCTTATATAAAAAACGAGGGTTCTACTACTGGCAAGCACCACAAAAAGATGGAATCCGTCCAAAGGCTATTGCCTTGCAAACCAAGGACTACAACGAAGCCTTAAAAAAGCTGGATGAAATTGAGGAAGGATTTGAACTTACTGAATACACAGAAGTTGGTAATGTTTATTTAATGAAGAGCGATCGGAATGGTCGGATAAAGATAGGTAGAACTAAGGGTGAGCCTGTATATAGAGAGAGAACGTTGCAAAGCCAAGAGCCAGAAGTGAATCTTATTTTTCATCGTGAGGTTTTACGTATGAATGAAACAGAAAGGTATTTGCATAAGATGTTTGAATCTAAGCGTTTTCGTGGTGAGTGGTTTGATCTGTCAAAAGAAGACATCGAGTACGCTAAGTCTATAATAGAAAGAGCCTCCAATGCCTAAATATATAAAAACAAAGATCTGTAATAAATGTGGCGAGGAGAAGTCATTAGATCATTTTAGCAAAACCAAAAGAATAAAAAGCGGTTATATTAGCATTTGTAAAGACTGTTGCAATAAACAAAGCAATGAAAGAAGAAAGGTTAGGAGAATTGAAGACCCAGAGTATAGAGCTAAAGAAATATCCCAATCAAAAAAGTGGAGAACTGAAAACAGAGATAAAAAAAATGACTATAAAAGAAAATATGAAAAGGATCGATACCACAACGACCCTATTCATAGAATGAAGATGTTATACTATAGTTCTGTAAATAACGCATTGTCGGGAAACAAAAGAGGAAAATTAAAATATCTTGGTTGTTCTTTAGAGCATCTTCAAGAGCATCTCGAATCTCAGTTTGAAGACGGCATGACGTTAGATAATAGGGGTGTTGGAAAAGGTAAGTGGCATGTTGATCATATTTTGCCTTTAGCTGCTGCCAAAGGTGATGAGGATAAAATAATAATGCTGTGCCATTATACCAACCTTCGCCCAATGTGGAGTCATGAAAACGAGGCCAAGGGAGACAAACACTGCCCTAAAGAACTTGAGGCGTATTTTGAAGAGAGAAAAGCTGCCAAATAGTGTATAAACATGCATGGAGTATAGCAGAATGCCATTTTATGTGGGAGCCATTAGCGGTAGCGGTATTGATGCTAGTGATGAGAGTGGTCGCTTCTTGTTTGTTGATTCTGTTGATGTTACATATGACACCAAGCTTACTCGGAAGAAGAAATTGGGCAGATGTAGTGTAGGTAATACGGATTATGTATCTGATCAGTTCTTAGATTGCAGGATTAAATTTGATTTTTATTTTAATGCGTCTTTACCTAGTGGTAACGGGAGTGTTTATGATTTTTTGAATTATATACCAAATGAAAACAACTTTTTCCCAGTCAGGATAGGCAATAATACATTTAAGAAGTGTTTTGTAGATGATTACAGTGTAAAAGTTGAGCCATTTAAGGCTGTTAAGGGCAGCGCAACGCTATCTTGTTATGATCCACCTACAAGTGGTAGTATATCTGGTGATTCTACATTGCCAAATGAGTATTTTAATGATTTAATGAACAGTAATCAGCTGGTTTATGGTCATACTTGCGAGGTTAGTGGTGTTTGGGGTGATGTAGTTAGTTCCAATGTGTTAAATTCTGTAGAATATCGTCGAAGAGTTACTAAAGACCCGTCATATCAGCTTGGAGAAGAGTCTCCAGACTCTTTTCGGGTTGAGGAAATCGAAGAGGAGGTGATTGTAGAGTCTACTGGATTAGCTACATTCATAAATAAGAACGGTTATGACATTACAGGCAACTTAGCCTTGTTTTTGAAAGACTTTTCGGGTAATGCTGTTCCTAATTACGAGATCAACTTGCCTATTGGGTCTAAACTATCGAACGAAACCTATGCAATCAAGGGTGGTGACGGTTTAATTAGTAAAGCTACAATAAAAAACTTACTTGTATAACTGTTATCAGTGTATTATATTTGAAATAACACTTGCTGACAACGCTAAAGCTGCGAAAAGCAAAAAATAACGTCACAATTTGTTGTTTTTTTAAATAAACGTTGAAAAACGTCAATAAATGCCTATATATAATATACATGAACCATGTTTTTTGTACTGATTGCGGCAATAAGATTGAGTATGCTTACTCGAAGCCTAAATTTTGCTCATCTTGCGGAAGCAAGGTAGGCGGTGGGGCTTCTTTAAAAAAAGATACCGTAGCCAAACCCTCTAGTAGTGAGGTTTTGGCTGCTGATGAGACTGATATTGATTTCATCCCTGATATAGACAGGCTTTCTGTCGATATTGAGCAGTTTAGTGATAATGTGTTTACATTTCAGTCATTATCAGAGGGGAAGACCTCTGGAAAAAATGTTAGAAGTAGAGGTTCTAAAACTTTAGAAGACTTTATTGATGACAAAAGAAGATAATTCAAAAAAAGATAGCCCCAAGAGATTTGAGGACCACATAGAGATAATAGAGGAAGCAATCCGCAAGCAGAGAAGCAGGTGGAGATTGGATTGTATTTCTTGGTTTGATTTTGAAGATGTAGAGCAGGTTATAAAGCTCCACATATATAATAAATGGTCCATGTGGGACCAAGAGAGGCCACTTGAGCCTTGGATTAACATAATTGTTACCAACCAGATAAGAAATCTGGTAAGAAACCACTACGGGAACTATACAAAGCCTTGTACTACTTGTGAATTCAATATGGGTGGTGATGGTTGTGATTATACCCCTAGCAGACAGCAGAACTCCGAGTGCGGTAAGTATGCTAAGTGGGAAAAAACAAAAAAGGTTGCTTTTGACCTTAAGGTAGCGGTGACTACAGAGAATCACATGCATGAAATAAGTTATGCTCATGATAAGAGGTTGTGTTTTGATACGGCGATAGGTAAACTAAACCACCACATGAAACTGTGCCTTTCCAGCACTCACTTCAAAGCTTATCATATGTTGTTTTTTGAAGAGTGTAGTGAAGAAGAGGTTGCCGAGTTCATGGGTTACAAAACTAACGAGAAGAAAAGAAAAGCTGGTTATAGGCAGGTAAAAAACCTCAAGAAAAACTTCATGGAAAAAGCAGCAGAAATTATAAAAAAAGAAGATATAATAATAAACAATACAGATAATTTATGAAACTTTCAGAAGACCAGGAGAAATTTTTATCGGAGAATCACAAGGATATAAGCGATTTGAACAGCTTGACGCAACAATGTTTTGATGATGATAGCTTGGACGGAAGAACTAAGCAGGGTAGGTTAGTTAGGAAGTTTTTAATTGATAACAATATTGATTTTAATACATCCAGGCGCAAAAAGAAAGATGAAATAGTATTTACCGACCAACAGAAGGATTTTATACTTGATCAAGCTAGGGATGGTATTTCTTCATTAGCTATAGCTAAATTAGTGTTCCCTAGCAAGAACGTTGTTGCACTGAGCAACGAGCAGAGATCTGTTCTTTCTCATATACATAGCGTTAACCCCGATTACCTGCCTACTCAGGACGGTGGGGCTTTAGATTCTTACGTTGGCCCGAAAGCTACTAGCAGAATAGTAAAGAAGATTAACGACGCGACTGGAAACACATTTGATGAACAAAAACTAAACAGACAGTACCAAGTTTGTGTCGAGCGGCTTGGTATTCACTTAAATAACTCACGCTTTCTTAAGATAATGAATAATTACTTAGATAAAACTGACAGAGATTTATTTGAGCAAGAATTTGTACGCTTAACCTGGGACAAACCAGACCTTACCGCTGATGAAATAAACCTTTACCTTAACGTATGTAAGGAAATCATTAACTTGGAGGTAGTAAGCAAGCATTTAAACAAACTTAACGACATGTTCGATGTTGCTGACGACCAAACGGAGATGTCTGTCCGACTTGCCGAAATCATAAAGGCTAAAAGTTCAGAATATCACCAGTGCGAAGGAAGAATCGAGAACCTTACTAAAAAACTCCAAGGTGACAGATCAACTAGAATGCTAAACAAAACAAAAGACAATGCTTCTATTTTGTCCATAGTTCAATTATTTCAAGAAAAAGAAGAAAGAGACAATATGGTCAGGATGGCGGAAATGCAAAAAATGACAGCTAAAAAGGAGGCCGAAAGACTTGAGGGAATGGCTGAATGGAAAGCTAGGGTGTTAGGTATAAGCCAAGACGATGTTATTTGAATGTAAAGAGTGCGGACAGGATTTCGAAACCCTAAGAAGCTTACATGCACACATCAAGAAGCACAAGATGTTTCTTGGTGATTATTATGTCAAGCACTTTGCTAGAAAGAACAAACTCACTGGCGAGTTGTTGCCTTTCAAGAATCATGACGATTATTTTTCAAAAGACTTCTCTCAGCCTCACCAATTAATGGAGTGGATTGAGAAATCCAAAGAAGAGGAAGTAAAAGAATATATAATTAAACTTCTTAATGATAGAATTATAAAAAAAGACCTATCTTATGGTCCAACGGACCTTGAATTGAGGACTTCTGGATTGCCTTCTGTTGACATATACAAAAAATATTTTGGCAACTATACTGAGGCTTGTAGGTTGTGTGGTGTTAAACCATTACTTTTTAAAAACCTGCCAAAATCTTTCGACAAAGATTATTCTGAAATTAAAATACTGATTGATACTAGAGAACAGCAACCTTTAAGTTTTAAAAACTCAGAAAAGTACAAATCAGATGTTGGGGATTACTCTGTTGAATCTTCTAATTATGATTATACCCACGTAGATAGAAAGTCTTTTGGTGATTTCTGTGGAACGATTACATCTGGTTATGCTCGCTTTTGCAAAGAACTTGATAGGTGCGAAGCAATGGGATGCTATTTATTTGTTGTTATGGAGTTTTCGTATGAAGACATCAAAGAAATAAACAAAGAAAGCTATAAAAAATACAAGTTAGATTATGTTTTTCATAATATGAGAGAGATTCAAAAGAAATATAAAGACTGTTGTCAGTTTGTTTTCACTGGATCTAGAGAATCAAGTGAATTGATCATACCTAAGATACTTGTATTGGGTAAAGAACTTTGGCAAACAGACCTGAATTATTTTTGGTCTAAAAAACTATAAAAAAAATGAGTTGGGAAAAAGGAATACAAGAATCTAGAAATAGGTTCCCAGATATCAATAAAGAGATTCTGGAGATAGATGGATACATAGAAGAAGAAGAGGCAAAACTATTGCTTTATAAATTCTTAAGACAGAACCCATCTTTTGCTGCTGAGTTTATTACTGGAGTAAAATTGTTCCCTTTCCAGCATATGTCCATAAAGGCCATGATGGAGACCGATTACTTTTTGGGGATATGGAGTCGTGGAATGTCCAAAAGCTTCTCTACGGCCGTTTTTGCGCTATTAGACGCTATTTTAAACCAAGGTGTTCACATTGGAATCATATCTAAGTCTTTTCGACAGTCAAAAATGATATTTACGAAGATGGAAGAGATAGCTGCGAGCCCAAAAGCCGAATTTCTTTCTCAATGTATTACGAGGGTATCAAAAGCTAATGATCAGTGGGTCATGGAGGTCGGTAGAAGTAAAATTACCGCCCTACCTCTTGGTGATGGAGAAAAACTTCGAGGCTTCCGTTTTGAGAGGATGATTATTGACGAGCTATTGCTCATGCCAGAGAAGGTTTTGAATGAGGTTATCATGCCGTTTCTATCTGTTATTAAAAATCCGACAGAGAGGCAGGAGATTCATGATGTGGAAACAGAGATGATTAAACAGGGTAAGATGAAAGAGGAGGATAGACATAAGTGGCCGAACAACAAAATTATTGGTTTGTCTTCTGCATCTTATAGGTTTGAACATTTATATAAGATGTATTGTCAGTATGAGTCATTGATTCTTAATGAAAACGAGCAAGACAAGGCTCATAGAACCATAATGCACTTTAGTTATGATTGTGCGCCGCCCCAACTATACGATCAAAACCTTATTGATCAAGCAAAGGCTACAATGAGTCAGTCTCAGTTCGACCGAGAGTTTATGGCTGTATTTACAGACGATAGTTCTGGTTATTTCAAGGTGAGTAAGATGGCCGCGTGTACAATTCCAGATGGAGAAGGTCAATGCGTAGAAGTCAAGGGTCAGCCTGGCGATGAATATATATTAGCCTTTGACCCTTCTTGGTCTGAGAGTGATGGGTCCGACGATTTTGCTATGATGGTTATTAAGCTTAATAAAGAAACAAAAAAGGGTACAATAGTTCATAGTTATGCTTTATCAGGGTCTAACCTGAAAACTCACATTAACTACATGGCTTATATACTGGAAAACTTCAATATTGTTTCTGTGGTTGGTGACTACAATGGTGGAGTTCAGTTCTTAAACTCATGTAATGAGAGTAGTATTTTTAAAGATAAAAAAATAAAACTAAACTTGATTGATGCTGATTTAGACGATCATCAAAACTACGATAAAGGTCTCCGTGATTTAAAGAGGCAGTATAACAAAGACAACAGGACTTTTGTGTTTTTAAGAAAGCCAAGTTCTAAGTGGATACGTTATGCAAACGAACTTCTTCAGGCTTCTTTTGACCACAAGAGAATATTCTTTGCTGGAGCAGCTATGGATGAAGATTACAACAAGCAAAGGAAGTCCAATATTCCAATTAAAAAATTAAAATTTATAAACAACTATAATGAATCATCTGAGGCCGCAAAAATGATTGATTTTGTTGAGCATCAAAAAGATATGATGGACTTGGTGAAAGTTGAGTGTGCTATGGTTCAGGTTTCTACTTCAACACAAGGAACTCAAAGTTTCGATCTGCCTTTGAACTTAAGAAAACAAAGAGGTGCGGATAAAGCAAGAAAAGACTCATATTCTGCTTTAATACTTGGCAACTGGATGTTGAATGTATACTATGATATGACTGATGATAAAATCGAAACTAATCAAGGTACATTCACGCCTATGTTCATTGATTGAATTTTAGTGTAACAATTATTATGCCTTTACCAACACCAAACGATAAAGAGAAGAAAAGCGACTTTGTTTCAAGATGTTTATTATCTGAAGTTGTAAAAAAAGACTTTAAAAGTCAAGATCAGAGAGTTGCTGTTTGTTACAGTCAGTATGAAGAAGCAAAAAATAAATCCAAAGCTGTTGCTGAATTTGGTGATGATGAGATTATTCTCATGGAATCAAATGAAGATCAAAAGAATTACGATCACGAAATGACCATTTCTAAAGAGTCAATGGAAGAGCTCCACGAAAAAGGAGAAACATACATAACCGAAACAGATGGAGACGAAACTATGGTCATAAAAGTTAAATACCAAAGTTAAAGTCAAACTTTCGAAAGTTAAAGTTAAACTTTTGACTTTTCCGTGTATAATAGGTTATGGCGAAGAGAAAGTATACAAAGAAGTCTGATTACTGGGCTAAGTTTCACAAGGATCAAGAAAAGAGTATTGCTGCTAGCAACGAACTCTTCGAACCGTCTTTAGAGGGCGATCCTTTTTATGTTTCATCAGCCTCTTACAAGGGGGTTTCAAAATCAGCTTGTCAAAGGGGTTCTTCGCCTAAATCTGCGAGCAGAATAAATAGGGCTGCAGTAGCACCAAAAATAGATAAGTTTTCTAGTATCAGAACAGGCTTGCTTCCTTACGATTACTCTGCCGATGGCATTAACGTTCGTGATGCTATAGAGTTGTGTCAAAAAGCATATGCCAATGTGTCTGTTTTTAGAAACGCTATTGATATTATGTCTGAATTCGCTAATACGGATTTATTTCTAGAGGGAGGAACAAAGAAAAGCAGGGATTTCTTTAATGAGTGGTTTAAAAAGATTAATTTGATTAATTTGAAGGATCAATACTTTAGAGAGTACTACAGAAGCGGTAATATATTTTTATACAGGTTAGACGGTAAGTTTAAAGCTGATGATTTTGCTGAACTTGTTAATTCCATAGCTCCTAAAAATGGATCTAAGAATTCCGTGCCAATCAGATACATACTCATGAACCCTTACGACATTGTCGCTACAAGGGCTTCGTCTTTCAATGATGGCGCTTACGAAAAAATACTCTCCGAGTATGAGATGTCTAGACTCCAAAACCCATCTACCGATGAGGACAAAGAGATATTCGAGGCCCTGCCAAAGAAAGTTCAGGAGAGTATTAAAAGAGGAGAATACAATGTTGATGGTTTAAAAATTCAACTAGACCCAGTTAAAGTGCTTCATTCTTTTTACAAGAAGCAGGATTATGAACCTTTTGCAATTCCTTTTGGTTATCCAGTTCTAGAGGACATAAACGCAAAGCTTGAACTTAAGAAAATGGATCAAGCTATAACAAGAACTATAGAAAATGTAATTCTTCTCATAACTATGGGTGCAGAGCCTGATAAGGGTGGCATTAACGCTCAAAACCTAAACGCCATGCAATCTTTATTTAAAAATGAAAGTGTTGGACGGGTCCTTGTCTCGGATTATACAACGAATGCTGAATTTATTATACCAGACCTGAATAAGGTTCTTGGATCAGAAAAATACAAAGTATTAAACGAAGATATTAAGCAAGGTTTGCAGAATGTTGTTGTAGGAGAAGAAAAATATGGAGCTACTCAAGTCAAAGCTCAAATCTTCATAGATAGACTAAAAGAGGCCAGAAACGCATTCTTGTCAGACTTCCTTCAAAAAGAAATAAAAAGAGTTTCCAAGGAGCTTGGTTTTAGATCTTATCCTACCGCCACATTTAAAGATATTGACATGAGAGATGAGACTCAGTTGATGAAGGTTGCCACCAGATTGATGGAGCTTGGTATCATTACCCCACAGCAAGGCATGGAAATGTTCCATACTGGTAAATTCCCTGAAGTAAGCGAAATAAGCCCAGCACAAAAGAAGTTTGTAGAGGAACGTGAGGATGGTTACTACAACCCAATAGTAGGTGGAGTACCAATGATGGAGGGCGCTGAAACCAAAGACAACAATCCCCAAAATGGTCCAAAGGGACAACCTGGCAGACCAGAAGGAACTTCGGGTTCGCCTCAAGTAAACTCAGAAGCAAAATATTCAAGGAAAGATATAGAGAGAACCATAAACGAACTCGAGACTGCTAGAGCGAGTATAAAGAAAGAAATGAAAGACAAGTTGAACATCAAAAGGTTTAATAAGAAAAACGAAAAGATGTTAGACAGTTTGTGCGAAGCTATAGTTTGTTCTACTGAGATTGAAAATTGGACACAAAAAGCTTTTTCTTGTGTATCTAATTTAGAAGAGATACAAAAACTTGACGTAAAGTCAAAAATTTTAGAAATAGCTGCGGAACACGAATTAGATAATTACTCTGCAGCTATACTTTATCACAGCAATAATAAGAATGAAGAAACACAAGCCTAAATATAAATATACCGCCAAGTTTGATGCGGAGGTTTTCTCTTGTGATATTGGAGGAGACTCTTTCTTGTCGAAAGCTTCTCTAGAGAACTTAGAGTCTTTGATTCCTAATGGTATAGACTTTGAGGATAACATAGACTTGCTTGGTGTGGCTTTTAATGCTGCTGTAGTAAATAAATTTAATAAAAATGGCGACGGGATTGATTCTAAGACCGCTATTGAATATACAAAAAACTTCGTACATAAACCCACGAACATAGAACACGACAAAGACAAGATCGTGGGGCATATAGCCAGTGCTGGTTGGAGTGAATATGGAACTAGCAGAGTACTGACAGCTGAAGAGCTTCAGGGTTATACTAAGCCTTTCAATATCGCTCTTGGTGCTTTGGTTTATAAATCGGCCAACTCAACGTTTGCGGAAGCTATAGAAAAATCAGTAGATCCTAAAGGAGGTATGTATCACAGCATATCAACAAGTTGGGAAGTTGGTTTCTCGGATTTCGTGCTGGCAGTTGGCAGTGAATATGTCGAAGAAGCAAGAATAATCTCTGATCCTGAAGAGATGGAAGAAATGGTCGGATGCCTTCGTTCCTTTGGTGGAAGCGGCAAGACAGACAAGGGTGAGACTGTAAATAGACTCATCACAGGAAAAATTTATCCACTTGGGATTGGTTACACAACTAATCCAGCTGCTGACGTAAAAGGAATTTACATGAAGCAAGACCAAGAAAATACTATTGTAATAAAAGACAAAAGAGATAAAAATATTTCACAAAGTGAAAAAACTAATGTAAACCTTAAAAAGAATAATTCTATGGAAACCGAAAAAGTTATCGACGAACTGAAGGATCTTCTGGCTGACAAGAAGTTCTCACAGGAAGCAATCGCCTCCATGACTAGCACCTTTAATGATGCTATCAAGGAAAAAGACGAGGAATTCCGTGCAGAACTTGCCAAAGCTAACGAAGAAAAAGAGGCAATTGCCAAAGAACAAGAAGAACTAAAGTCATCTGTTGAAGAACTTAAGACTAAGTTTGACGAAGCACAACTAAAAATTGCTGATTACGAAGCTGCAGAAAAAGCAGAAAAGGCAATTGCTCGTTTTAATGAGCGTATGGATGTGCTTGATCATAAATTTGAACTTGAAGATGAGGACAAAGAATTCCTTGCTCAGGAACTAAAAAGCATCGACGAAGCCGAAGAAGCATTTGCATCTTTCGAGCAGAAACTTGATGTTCTTTGGAGACACAAGAGCAAAGAGGCTAAAGCCGAATTTGAAAAGCAAGTTGAAGCACGTATCCAACAAGAAGTTGAAAAGCGTATTTCAAGTCCAAAGGAAGAAGCAGTGCAAGAGTCTGTAGCCAGCAAAACAGAAGAAGAAATTCTTGATGGTGCTGAAACTACAGAAGCAGCTATTGCAAATTCAAACGAAGAAGTTTCCCGTGAGGAAAAAACAATCAAAGAGAAATTCTCAGCTGCGTTTGATCGTAGTAACGTGGAAATCTCCTAACAATTTAACAAAAAAACAAAAATAAAATTATGTCACTCAGAATTCTACCATTCAGACAATATGACGAAAACGATGTTATCAATCTTTTCGCTCTAGATAGTTCCAGCGTCAACGAAGCCACAACGGCTTCAGGCGATGGCGATGCTGGTGTATTTGTTAAGGTCTCCGCTGGAGATTTTAACCTTGAACCAGTTGCATACGGTGATGACGCTTACCTTGGTAAGACCGATTACCCTTTCGTAAAAGCACAATACCCAAGCGTTCAGCTTGAGTGCGCTCCAGCCGCAAGCGGTGAAGCCCTTTTGGGAATCACTCTTCGTCAAACTGCAAAGACTGACGAAAACGGTGAAAAGCTTCTTTACAATCCAGTAAAGGCCGAAGAGCTTGGTTGTGTACTTCCTGGACAAGCTGTTCCTGTTGCTACTCGCGGAGTATTCACCATTACTGCAGGTGCCTTTGTTGGTGCTCTTACAGTAGGCGGTGGAATCGCTCTTAGCGCTACTCCAGGTAAAGTTGAGGCTTGCGCCGCAACAGCTCCTGAAAAAGTTGGTACTGTTATCGGAACTGGAACTCGCGGAAGCGGAACCATTACTGATGCTTTAGAAGGCGATTACGCGGTCATCGCTCTTGGTCTCTAATCTTTAACAATTAACAAGAATATATATAAATATGAAAATTTCTCTTAAAAGAACACCAGAACAAATTGAGCTTATTAAGGCTATGGCTTCTAAGAACCGTTCGGTTGCTTACGAAGCTCAAGTAGCACTTGCAGAGTTTATTGGCCCAGTTATCGCTGAAGTCATCAACAACGCTCCAGTACTTAGTAACCTATTTACCCCTCTTCAGTTTAACTCAGAAGACAATCCTTCGATTCCTTTGGATCTGTACTACGATGTTACTGATGAAGATTACGTACAGGTTTACAGCAACAGTGTTGCTGGAGGTCTTCCTCAAAACCAAGTCGTTCCTACTGTTTCCGAGCTTAAGGTCGCTACCTACAGCCTGGACACAGCAGTAAGCTTTGATCGTCGTTATGCAGCCAAGAGCCGCATGGACGTTGTAAGCAAGACATTCACTCGCATGGCTCAAGAAATTCTTCTCAAGCAAGAGAAGACTTCAGCTAACCTTATCATGGGTGCTGTAGCAGGAGCAACAACTAACGGTAAGGATCACGTTTTCCGTGCAACTTCCGATGGTTCTTTCCTTCTTGACGACTTCAACGAGCTTATCACTCGCGGCAAGCGCATCAACACAGCATGGAACAAAGGCACCCCAGAAGGTGGCCGTCGTGGTATCACCGATATCATGGTTTCTCCAGAAGCTGTTAAAGCTCTTCGTGAGATGTCTTACAACCCAATCAACACCAAAGGTACCGATTCTATTGCTGGCACAGACAGCGTACGTGAGTCAGTATTCAATGCTGGTGGTGGTCTTCCTGACTTCTACGGTATCTCCATCATGGAGGTTAACGAGCTTGGTGTAGGACAGAAGTTCAACACAATCTTCGACACAGTTGCTGGCGCAACTTCATACACCAAGGCTGATGGAACTGCTGGAGCTGTCTTTGACGGCGCTGCAGACGAAATCATGATTGGTCTTGATCGTGGACGCGATGCTCTTATTAAGGCAATCGCTGTTGACGAGGAGAACGGATCTGAGTTCCAAATGATTGCTGACGATCAGTACAGCATTCGTCAGAACAAGATTGGCTGGTTCGGTGGTCTTGAAGAGGGCCGCATGGTCCTTGATAACCGCGCACTTGCTGGTATCGTTTGTAACGGTCTCTAAGATCATTATAATTAAAAATTTAAGGTCACTCTTAACTGAGTGGCCTTTTTTTGTGTAAATATTCAATAACAAACCTATTATAAAATATGGAAGAAGAAAAATCAAACGAAATGGACGTATCTTATGGAGTTAAAAACCCTGAAGATTCTATCGAATCTGCAAATAAGAGCAAGTCTAAAAAAGCGAAATCAAAAAAGAAGGCTAAAAAGTCTAAAGTGATTGAGTCGTCCGAAGGAGTAACTAAGGAAGATAAAGAAGCAAAGCCGCCAAAAAAAGATCTTATTAAAGAGATAAATGATATGAAGGCTTCGGGAGATGTTAGCTCTTCAGAGTTTACTGATAAAATGGCAGAGCTTGAGGGCATTCTTGGAGTAGATACCATAAACCCATTTGGGACAAACGAAATTGAAGTTTTCGAAAGAAACCTTAAGGGTATGAATATGGCTGACATGAAAAACCTAGCAGCTAAGGTAGGAATTAACCCGTTCCATGAAAAAAGTGTTCTTAAGAACATCCTCAAAAAAGAGTTCATGGCAGCTAATAGAAACAACATGAAGAACATCATGCCTTCACCCCAAAGCTCTATTCAATTAGATCCTAATAATCCACAGCATGCAAAGACCATTGCTATTCTTGGAGATATTTAATAGTATTATATAAATCAATGAGTGTTTTATCAGATCTGGCAGATACAATCATGTCTCAAGAATTCGATGGCGATTTCGATGAGAATACGACGCAATCAATACAGGCCTGGTTAGAGGAGAATCTTGGCCAGTTAAATATATTGATAAATACTAACTATTGTCTGGAAGACGCAGAATTAGGCATAGAAGAGTCCGCAGTGTATAGAGAGCTATATCTGTACCATTACTACTCCAAACGCGCCAGGATGGCTTCTAGAGGCGTTACGGGTAGTTGTTCGGAGTCTTCGTCGGGAGACATAACATCTATTAGCGATGGAGAAAGTAGGGTTACCTTCACAAACAAAAACGAAGTTACTAAAGTATTAAGAGGTTTGGCTAATGACGCCAAGCAGAACATGGATGATTTGATCCATAGGTACAACATGTATCAATCTGAACCTAGACAAGTAGGTGGTATAGAGGCTGAATAAAATATCACAAGCTTTAAGTTAAACAAAAAAAACCCCGCTCTAGCAAAACTAGGCGGGGCTTTTATTTTGAATGTTATATTAAACTGGGAATGGTGGGTTTATATTAGCTCCACTACAGATGATTCCTTGGTTTACATCGTCGATACCGCCGAGTTGTACTCCAAAGGTCAAATCAACCGTCTTGTTCGACCCAATACTAGAACTAAAGCTCTCTGAGTCTAGAGTTGCACCCTTAAGAGTCCATTTCATTTGAGGATCTTTGTTGCAGTCCTTAAGAAGAATCTCAACAGATCTTGTGTTGTTAGGTGTGCAACCAGCAATGAAGTCAGCTAGGTTTCCAGCTTCTACGTTGTTGAGTACAGCACTAACACTTAGGCTTGCGTTGACAGGGAAGTCAACAACCCTTGCAAATGGGAACTTAGATCCGAGTCTCTCAATGGCTGTTCTAGAAAGAGGAACAGAAAGAGATGCTGACTGGATGTGGAACGCATTGTCGCCGCTAACAGCTGAAAGGTTTGCCTTATCACCTGCATCGGAAAACCCTGGGAATACGAGTGTGATGTCTCCAGGTCTTAGGGCAGTAGGAGCAATAAGAACGTCGCCTACATCAGATGGAGTTGGTAAAACAATTGGATCAGTTGTAAGTTTAGTGCCGCTCTCTGGGTTGATTGCTGCAGATTCGCCGACAATAATGTCGTCGCCAACCGTAGCGTTGATTGAGTTAATGTTAGAGCACTCGTAACTTGCTGATACTGTTGGGATTGACCCTACAGCGAGCTCTACAGTGTAATCACTGAGGAAAGCGTTTCCTAGTCCGATAACACTGCAATCGTCACCAATTTCAAGTGTTGTAGAATCTGCGCCTTCATCAGAAGTTACCATGTAGAAGTTTTTGCCACTTGATGACTCTAGTTGACCACTTGGAAACTGTGATGTTTCAGAAATACTGAAACCCATAGCCTGCTCGTTAATACCATTTGAAAGGTAGTAACTGAAGTCGAAGTTTACTGTTGGAGACTCAAGAACAAGGGAATCGATTCTTGCTAGGTTTCCATATTGGTTTACGTCTTCCCTGTTAATAGTGAAACCGTAGTTTGCACTTTGGACTCTGATGAGCTCATGATGTTCTGAAGCTCCTGTAGAAGTTATATCCTTACTTACAAAGAGGGATTCTGATTGATAGATTACTCTGTTTCTTGATGTTGCCATATTAAAAAGATGTTATATTGTTATGATTTTTGTTTTACTCCCAAGGAAGTTTTGTGTCGTTACTGCCGCTGAAGAATACACCCTTGGTTTTATCTTTAACGCCTCCAAGTTGAGTAGAGAAGGTAAGGTCTACACTCTTATTTGACCCGATGCTTGATGAGAAGTTCTCAGAATCAAGGGTACAACCAAGAAGTCTAACCTTCATAGCTGGTGTCTGGTCACACTCAAGGAGAGTCAGTGTTACAGAGTTAAGTGACTGCTCACAACCACTAATTAGATCAGCAAGGTTTTGTGCTTCAACTGTGTTAACTACAGCGCTAACGTTTAGTGTTGCGTTAATTGGGAAATCAACAGTTCTTGCGAATGGGAACTTAGAACCAAGTCTTTCGATTGGTGTCCTTGAAAGAGGGACAGATAGTGCCGCGCTCTGAACGTGGATTCCGTTATCTCCAACAAGAGATGAAAGGGTGTTGCCACTGAAGTCGGAAAGATCGATTTGAATGTCTCCAGGTCTAAGGGCTGTTACCTTATCTCTGTCATCAGCAACATAGTCACCGCTAAAGGAGTTTCCTGTTGCAAAAGGAATAGATAATGAAGTGCCAAGCGCTGTTCCCAATGTTGGGTTGATTCCTGGGCTTTCGATTCCTGTGAATGATTTGCTAGCAAGGTCTCCGCTAACTGATGCGTCAGTAGAGATGTTTGAAGCTTCAAAACTTACAGAAGCAGTTGGTAGTGAACCAACGGAAAGATCGAGTGAATAATCACTGAGGAATGCATTTCCAATACAGATAAACGTGTTGTCTGTCTCGTTCTCTTGTCTGTTAAGGTTTGCGTCTCTACCTTCTGGGGTAGTTAGAATGAAAAGGTTTTGACCTGAGTTTGAAACCATGTGACCAGAAGGAAACTGACCCGTAGTTGGGTTGTTTGCGTTCTCAACGTGGAAACCTAAAAGTCTTTCGTTAAATCCGTTTGTTGGGTAGTATGTTAAGTCAACGTTTACTGTTGGAGCTTCAAGAATCAAAGAGTCGATTCTGGCGAGGTTTCCAAACTGGTTGACATCCTGCCTGTTGATAGTAAAACCATAGTTTGCACTCTGAACTCTCTGGACCTGTGCGTGGTCAGAAAGACTTGTTGAGTTGTACTCTTTACTAGCAAAAAGCGCTTCTGATTGGTAGATTACTCTATTTCTGTTATTTATTGCCATAGCGATTATTATTTAAAATGATTACAGTTGTTTTGGGGGTTTGTGAAATTTATTGATGTCTAAATCTATGTTGTTTAAGTTCAAAGTCTATAAAACCTACAAATATATCATTAGATAAGGATTTTCTTGCTCTATCCGTGAGCTTAGATGTGTTAACATCATTGATATACATACCATTACACTTACCGTGCTGTTCTGATAGATCTTTATAGTTATAAACGCCGCTTTTCAAATCGTTAAATTCATTAAACGGGTGCTCTGACATTGGTATTAATGAAAAACATTCATTTCTTGAGTCGTTAAAGATTGAAAGAACGCCATCAAGCTGATAGCTATCTTCAGATAATACCGAGGCAGTTATTGTTACCGTGGTTTCTTCCATACCTCCGAAAGCAAAGCCTTTATTTTGTGATGTTGCTGTATTTATAAAAACAGCAGGTATTACTTGGTCGTAAGGCTGTATGTAGGATTCTGGTTCTGAAAATATTCTTGAGTTGATTTCGTATTTATTTTCAACTATCAAGTCTTCTTCTGTTTCGTTTGTAAAATAAACATTAAAATCTTTAACTGCGAAATCACAAGTTATATTTAGATTGCTGTCAGAACCCTCTACAAGAACCCTGCCATTATCAAAATCTATAGCATAACCATCTCTGCTTTGTGTTGTTGGGTTGTATTGTGCAGTTGGGGTGTTTCCTACAGTTATACCGTTTGGTATCGTCGCGCCATTTATGGACGAATCTATGACCCATTGTTTAAAAGGGCTTCCGTAAACTTCGTAACTAGAATCAGACCTGTCGTCTTTATAGTTTTGAAGACTAACTCCAGTTTTGTTGGTGTAAGCCTCACCTTTTTCTAGCAAGTAGTTGTCAAACCAAAGAAGAAAAGAGTTGGTTAGTTTATGATGGTATTGTTCGATCATTTTATATTTTTAAACTTTTTCTTGTACTTTTTAAGTAGAGAGGATATATAAGGAACCCTTTTAAATCTTGCTGTTCTGACTTTTTTGTCTGCCTGTATAGCTACACCAGATCTACTTGAAGAAGTTGATTTATTTAATAAATAACCAAGACCAGATATTCCAGACTCTATACCTTTAGACCAACTTCTACCAGAAGCCCACGGCATTGGGGTTGCGTTGAATATATCTTGAGAGGTGGGAAAGGATACGTTGAATTTTCTGCCCTTTGTAGATTCTCCGTTATCTGAGTAAGATATGTTTTCTAGTATTTGCAAAATGGGATCTATGGGTTGCTCAGAAGTGTTGAAACCTATAAATGCGAATAGGTTAGATTTACCTGCTAGCGTACCGCTTATATTAGAGCCTCCTGGTCCAGAAAGTATTTCGATTGTAACTGGATGACTTAGAAACTCTTTTATCATTTCTTTCTTTGTTTCGTCAAACGCCTTCTTGAAAGCCTTTTTGTAATCTTTTTTTAAAGATTTTTGAGACTTTCTCTCTATTTTTTTAAGTACGCTTTTTGGTATTTTAATCATTAGTCTGTAGACTCGTCAATAGGTGAGAAGTAGAAGGTATAAAATAGGTTTCCAGTTAACCCGTAAGGCTTACCGTCTGTATGTATTGAAAACCTTTTTCCGTCGAACTCCACTCTTCTGGCTTCTTTTATATAGTCGTAACCCTCTTTTTTTACTATAACCTTAACAGAGCCCTCCGCAAGAATAATCTTTGTTTGGCTTTTTTCGTTATTTAGTAGCCCCTCTTCCGTTTTAATATAATATATTCTAGCGTCAAAGGTTTCGGATAAAGTTGTATACTCTACACTGTCTCTTTTCCCTAAGTTGTTTCTACTATATATAGAGTTGTATTTGGGGTCGTGAGCTATAAGTGTTTTTTTGCCGTTCTTATAAACGGTAATTGTTTGAGAAAACGTATCATGCAATTTATTATATAAAAAGTCTATGTTTTCTATTTGTGATGAAGATAAGAACCCTGCCATGTTGAAAATTACACTTTTTTTCGTATTATTATACGAGGTTAACGGTATGAACGCTAAAAAAATTCTAAATGATGCTTCTAATAAGGAGATTTCTAATCTTTTTAAGATGTTATTGATACTGCTGGAGGACATGAAACAAGATCATGATTTCCATTATAAAAAGCTTTACGATAATATACCTAAGAAATATCATTCAGTAATAGACACCGCAAATCACTTCACTCCAGAAAAAATATCATGGATAAGGAAAAGGATTCTGGATTTTGGTAATGAGTCTATTAGAAATGTTGAAAGCGAGCTCGAAAACTATCAAGTAACATTTAAATTTAAATAAAGGAATATGGAAAACAAAACATTATATCAGTTTACCTTAGATAAGGAAACAGAAAAGACAGTAGAATCAACCAGAAAAAATAAAAAAACTGGTGAGGAAACAATTACTAAAAGAAAGAAGAAGATCAAAGAGCCTATCCAGGTTCAAATCAAAAGACCTAGCAGAAGAGAGCTAGAAGAGGCTGAGTTGGTTTACTCTATTGAAATGAGTAAGTGCATCAAAAGCGGTATCCTTACTAAGGCTATGCTTGGTAAAAAGTATAGTGATACTGGTGGTGTCTTCAGTAAAGAAGACTCAGATAATTATGCAGAGCTTTATAAATCTGCTCTAGATCTTCAGAACGAGTATGTTAGATTGGATACAGCCAAGAAGAGAACTGAGGCTCAAGAGTCTAGGTTTGAAAAAGTTAAGGGTGAGATCGCTGTGAACAGAACAGCAATCATCGATTTCGAATCAAACTTCCAATCTCTTTTTGATCACACAGCAGATTCAAGAGCTCAAAATAAAATACTTTTGTGGTATTGTTTGCAACTTACTTATGTTTATGACGAAGAAAAAGACAAGTTCGTAGAATACTTTGAAGGTGCTGATTTCGAAGAAAAAACGAAGTCTTATTACGATCTCGAGGAAGCTGACGATAATTTTTATTGGGATTTAATCAAGAAGGTTACAACTGTTGTAGCATTTTGGTATTTCAATCAGGCTTCTACGCAGGACGAGTTTGAGGAGCTTATCGATAAAGTTGATTCTGGTGAGTTTAACGGCGACCTTGAGGATGCGACCGCTTAGTGAATGAAGAATTTTACATATCTTTAGCGGGTGAAATATTTGACGGGTATACCGAGTTCGATTTTAACGGTCGAGCTCTATACCTAAAACACCTTACTATAAAAGACCAAAGAAATCTCCATTTATACTACGAGAAGTATAAGGAGAAGGCTTTGAGCAAGGGTGTGGAGTCTGAAGAGGATATACTATCTAGGATAAAAGAAGATGGACTGTGGACTGAAGACGACGATCTCAAGATAGATAACTTAGGGAAAGAACTGGAAAACCTAAGAAAAACAAAAGAAAGTTTCTTTCTTCAGTCTCAAAAAGACGATACTCAAAAAACAATATTAGAAAAAGAATCTGAATACTATACGCTACTCTATAAGAGAAAGGAGCTGGTAGGTAAAACTGCAGAGGATTATGCATCCAATATGTCGTCTACGGAGATGATTAGGTACTTTGTTTATAATTCCAAGGACTTAACAAATCAAGCATTCACCGAAAAAGAATTCGATGATATGGATGATGACGACCTTCTTAAGCTAAAAAAAATCCAATTAAATGTTTCTAATCTGATGGTCGAAAAGACTATACAAGAAGTTGTTTTAAGGCCGTTTTTTGGTTTGTATTTATCTTTTTGTGATAACGCTAGAGATTTTTTTGGCAAGCCGTTAATATATCTGTCAGTTTATCAATTGAAAATGGTTGTATTCGGTCGTATATTCCAAAGCATATTCCAGCATGTAGAGGATATACCAGACAACATAAAAGATAATCCAGAAAAGTTATTGGCTTTTGCAGACGGCAAAAGAAATGGAGGTACGGCTAAGGATAAATTTATCAAGGATGATGCAGCTGGTTCTACTATATTTGGAGGTACAAAAGAAGATGTTGAAAACCTTAACAAGGATAATGGTGGGGTGTCTCTATCTAAAGAAATTAAAAAGGCTGGCGGCAAGCTGACCATGGAACAAATGATCAATTTGGCGGGACAATAATTAAATTTTGGTGTAATTAGAACCAAGGATAAAAGGTTTCACCCATGCCAGAATCAGTACCATTACCATTAAGAGGAGAATTAGAAAATGTTAGGCAGCTTGAAAGGCAGGTCCAATCATTAGCTAAAAAAGCTAGCAAAAATTTAAAAATAGATTTTGGTAGTGGAAAGAAGAACATTGAAAGCTTATCTCAGCCTCTCGGTAGGATTACGGGAAAAGCCGACGAGTTTACAAAGTCAATGGAGGCAGCTAACGCTCGCGTTATTGCTTTCGGAGCTTCTGTTGGTATCCTTTCTGCGGTAACGCAAAGTTTTAAAGCATTAGTATCAACAACAATTGAAGTTGAACAAAAATTGGCTTCAATTAACGCCATTCTAAATACCAATGTCTCAGGCCTAGAGAAACTAAAAGGCCAAATTTTTGACATAGCTAGAAACACAGAACAAACATTCGATACTGTGGCAGAGGCCGCACTTGAATTGTCTAGACAGGGTTTGTCTGCTTCTGAGGTAACGAAGAGACTGAACGACTCCTTGATTCTTGCTCGTTTGTCTGGTGTAGGTGCAGCCGAGGCAGTTGGAAGTTTGACTGCTGCTGTTAACGGATTTTCTGCCTCTGGATTAACAACATCAGAGATACTCAACAAGGTTAGTGCCGCAGCAAACAAATTTGCTGTATCTGAAAGGGATTTGTTTGAAGGATTCAAGCGTTCGGCTTCTGTTGCTCAACAGGCTGGAGTAAGCCTAGATGAGCTTGGAGGTATTATTACTGCCGTCCAGCAAAAAACCGCCCGTGGTGGAGCTGTTATTGGAAACTCATTTAAAACAATTTTTACAAGGATTGGAAGATCCGAAAACCTAAACTTACTTGAATCTGTAGGTGTTCAAATTACTGACTTACAGGGTAATATACTTCCAGCAACAAAACTCATAGAGGGGTTAGCTCAACAATTATCTAGTTTAGATGATGTACAGGTTAGATCAATAACTGAGAAGATTGGTGGAGGATTCCAGATAGCGCCGTTACTTGCTGCACTTCAAGATTACAGCTCTGAAAACTCAGTTGCTATTCAGGCCACTGAAGCTTTTGCCAACGCTACGGATGAGGCTTACAGAAAGAACATCGCTTTGAATCAGACGTTGTCTGCAGCTATACAGTCAACATCTTTGACTGTAAAAGAGTTGGCTAATACTCTTGGTGAACTAGGTATTACAGATGTATTTGGCACTCTTTTGAGTTCTGTACAGAGTCTTATCTCAAATATAACAGACTTGTTACAAGGGGATGGGCTAGGTTCTACTTTTGCAAGAGGTTTTGTTAAGGGTGTTAGTGGTTTAATACTACCAGCTATTGGTTTGGTGTTGGTAATTATAGGAAAGTTATCAAAAGACTTGATTAAGTTTGGCATAGATTCCCTCAAAACATTTTTGGGTCTTGGCAACGCAGCAGAAAGACTTAAGTCCGTAGAGCAAAAAACATTTCAGGTACTCCTTAACAATGAAGCTGTAAGGAAACAAATTTTAGCTATAGAGAACTCATCTATAACCGTTGAACAGAAAAGATTACTGCAGTCGGAGCTTTTTACAAAATCTCTATTAGGGCAAAGAACTCTTCTACAAGAACTGCAACAAATATCAGCTAGGGTTGCTCCTGGGATAATTGCTGGTGTTGGAGCTGGTAAGTCTAGGGTTGGGCGGAGTGCTGGTGGATTTTTACCAGTAGGAGCCGAGAAGAGTGATATTTCAAGAGGTGTAGGAGGAGCTCCTTCTTCAGCTAAACCAGTTGTTATTCCTAACTTCGCATTTGGCGGAGGACAAAAAGGAACAATGGTCGCTAATAGTAGTGAATATATAGTTCCTAACTTTGCTGGTGGTGGATCTGCTATATTTAACCAAGACATGGTTAAGTCAATGGGCTTACCAAGTGGAGCAAAGAAGATAAACGCGGCTGGAGGGTTTATACCAAACTTTGCTTTTGGAAATTCGTATAGTTTAGATAGGATTGAAAACAGAAGCACCCCTTCTGATTTTTATTCAAAGGGTGTACTAAAAGATTCGGCTAGAAATTTTATAGACAAAAACCCAAAAGACCCAAGAGCTGCAGCTATTTTAGCTAAAGACCCAAAGAAAAAAGCAGCAGGTCAATTAGATTTATCTGTTAACGGCAGAAGATATGGAATAGCTTCTATAGGTACCGACCTTAAAGCTGGTAACGAAACACCATTCGATATAGCCCCAAAACCTTTATCCTCTTTTGCATCCTCTTCATCTTTATCTTCTCCGACAGCTAAGGCTTTGATTGAGCAAGGTTATAACACAATAAGTTTTAGAAAGGTTCAGGTAAAATCTTTACAAGAGAACGAGTTACAAAATGCTGTAGAAAAAAACAGAAATAGGCTTTTTGATTATTTTTTACAACCACTAGCATCTTACGGCAAGGACTTGCTGGGTAGTTCTGGGCTATTCAAAGGTAACGATCTTAATGATGCCACAAAACTTATAGACACAAAGAATAATAAGAAATTATTTTCTAAAGGTGCCGAAGGAGGAATATTTGAGTCTGCCGTTGATTTAATAACAAAGGGGATTTCTGGCTTGCCTTCAATCGGAGACTCAGAAACCTCTCCTTTTGATTTCGAAGAAACTGGATCTGCTTCAAGCGAGCTAAAAAAGGCTTTTGGTTTTAGTAATGCATTAAAAAAGGCAGACGCCAAAAGAACAGCCTCCACTACTACTGTTGGTAGTGTAGTAGGTAAAGCTTTAAGGGATGGAGAAGAATCTTCATACATAAAAAGTTTAGCTAAAAGAAGGTTAAAATCGGTCGCCAAAAAAGCATCTACTGGCTACATCCCTAACTTTGCAATGAGTCCTATCGATGACGCTATTCAACGCGAAAAAGATGCTGGAGTTCCTGTCAATCAAATTAGAATAAATCAAAGCGGCAAATTAAGAAGCAGCCAAAACCCAAATGGTGTTGCTGTTACTAATACAAGAGATGAACCTACTGGAAGAATACCTCAAACTGCGGCTAGAGGTTTTGTTCCTAACTTTGTGGGGACTTTCATGGCAGATAGCGCTCGCAAAGCCAACAAAAACAGCAATAACTCAAACGGAGGAAATAGTGATAATGGTGAAGCTGCGAGTGACGCTTCTGGTAGACTTTTTGCATTAAGTACTGCAGCGTTTGTTTTGCAGGGAGCTTTTAGTAGTGTCGGTGAGGAAGCCACAGGAGCATCCAAAACAATGTCTGAACTAGCGGCGGGAGCCTCAAAGGCTGTTACTACTCTTTTACTTTTACAGGGTTTTGGTGTTAAATTGGGTAGGGGTCAGGGATTTATACCAGAAAAGACGCCATCGCTTGGACTTGGGGAGGACGGAAAAATTGGTAAAATTTTTGGAGTTCTCGGTAAGGTTCTGCCTGGTTTAGGTAAGGGGTTTGGCTTTTTTGCAAAGCTTCTTCCTAGATTAATTCCTGGAGTAGGACAGGCTGTTATTGCGTTCCAGATTTTATCACCAATCATAAAATCGCTTGCTAATAAATTTAAACCACTTGGAAATGCTCTAGATTACTTTAAAGATAAATTACTTGAGTTTGCGGGCCTTATACCTGGAATTGATTCTCCCCAAGAAAGAGAAGCAAAAAAAAGAGCAAAAGAATCGAAAACAGATCTTTCAAAGATACTTACTAATAAAGAATTTGGTAAAAATATTTTTGCTGGCAAAAACAGAAGAGCAGACGAGATAAGGAGGGGAGTTGCAGATGAAAACACAGGTACTGATCAAGCAGGTAAGGATCAGGTTTTAGTTAACTCAATAGAGAGGGAAATAAGCAGAATATCACCTACGGCTGAAACTTCAGACACCGTTAACGGTATTATTGCTACATTTTCAGAATTTCAAAGATCGACTCTTGCTGATGACCCAGGAAGTTTAGAGCGGTTAATAAACCAACAACTTTCGAAGTTACCACAAGATAAGCAGGGGCAGTTTGGCAAAGTTACAGATGCTATATCGGAGAAAAAAGCTCAACTTAAGTCAGAAAAACGACCAGAATCAAGAACAAGGATTAAACAAGAATTAATTGAACAAGAAAAAATTAGAGAGAGTTTAGTCGACCTTCTTTTGAAGGAAGCCAAGGTTGCCGAAGAGACAGAACAAATAGAAATAAGAAAAATATCAACCCTTAAAGCTATAGACGATTTAAGAAGAAGTGCGTTTCTTTCTGCTTCAAAAGCATTGATTGGAACTACTAGTGAGCTTGAATTTCAATTGAAACTTCAAAATTCTCTAAAACAAACTTCTGACTTAACAAAGTCTTCAAGCGAAAGACAACTGAGATCCATAGATCAAGAAAAGAAAAAAAGAATAGAGCTTTTAGATGTTTTTGATGCGTCTGTAACTCAGAATAAAGAGCTTCAAGTAAGTGCTCTGCCTGGAGGTAAACTTATTAAGGATTCAGACATAAAGCGAAGAGATGATGCTTTGGCATCGGCTAGATTTCAGGTTCAAGAAACTGGAACATTTGATGAGAATCAATTAAGAAGTGAACTTGAAAATTCTGGCTTAGTAAAAGGCAATCTAGAAGATATCATTAAATTAGCCAAGGAAAGTTTTAAAATAAGAAGCGCAGAAATAAATGCACAGAACGCGGAAATAAATATACAAAAAGAAAACTTAAAACTGATTAAGCTTGCTGTCCAAGAAGAAAAAAATAGAGAAACTATTACCCAGAGGATACTGGATCTAAAAGGAGAGGAATTAAGTAGACAGCGAACTAGCGCCGAAATTCAGAGGGATCTGGATATAAGCAACATAAAGCTAAAAGGTGGATCTATACAGAGCGAAGGACAAGCATTCGCCCAAGAAAAAGCAATAAACAATGTAAACAAAAACTTTACACGTAACGACTTTGAAAGACAGCGAGGATTGGCACAGGAAACCTTACTAAAAGATGTCATAAACACATTGAAGGATCAGGGTGTTAACGTAGATAGAGCCACACAAGGAAGCTTAAGAGAAAGCCTTCAAGGAGAAGGAGGATCATTAGGTAGTTTTAAGCAAGCTGCCGATAAACTTGTTACAGACTTAAACACAGAAAGAAAGCAAGAGAAAACAGATGCCATACAAGCAAAAATAGAAGCTAAGGAATCTTTGTTACAAAATATAAGGCTAAATCAAAACATAAGCAATAAGAATAGAGATGCTGCAGATATACAATTACAAGCTGCTAAATTAAATCTTCAGGCTTCCGATCCAGCTGCAGCCGCCAATGAAAACTCTTTTGGATCTTTGACTCTGTCTGAGTTGCGGGAAAAATTATCAAAAATTCAAAGTGATACATTATCTAAAAGAGATGAATTGGGTAGGTTGTCGGGAGAGTTTGGTCCTGGTAAAGAAACCGATGAACAAATAAAATTAATAAAAGCAAATAACGAACTAGAATCCACTATTCAAGCTTTTATAAAGATAAGAGCATCAAATGCAACTGTTGTTTTTGACAAAACATTAGAAAAATCGGTTAAGGCAGGTCTAACTGGTTTGAAGGAGGATCTTGCAGCTGCTAAAAAAGAAACTGGTAGCGGCGCTACAGGTATAGACAGTTTTACATCCTCTTTAAAAGATTACGAAGCAAAAAGAGCGGGTCTTGAAAAGCTTGAAAGAATAGCTCTTAACGATTTTGAATTAGCGATAAGAGACGCTTCTGGTGGCCTTACAATATTTGGTAATCTTTTGTTAAAGGAGATTGCTAATTCTGAACCAAGAAGACAGCAGGCTCTTTTTCAAGCAAAAACCAGTACAGACCCAAGTCAAATACTTTCAGGTTTGATTGGAGCTAGAAGAGAGTCGGTACTTCAGTCTAGTGGTAGTGTAGCAGAAGCGAATGAATCTCAATTATTGCTTGAGAAAAAATTAACCTTAATAGAGGCTACAAGTACAGCCCAAAGAATACAAGCAGAGGAAGAATATAATATTAATCTGCAAATATTAAAGATAAGGTCAACTATAAATAAATCTTCGACACCAGATGAAATTGAAGCTGCCGTCAAGAGGATAAAAACCCTGCTAGCAGAGCCCGACACACTTGGACAAGGACTTGTTAAGGCTCTGGCTGTAGACGGCACTCAGGCGTCCTTAAACATAAGGAACACACTTATTGATGGTGCTGTTCAATTCAAGGATACTTTAATTGACGGAATTTTAGAAGCCACACAAAGAGGGGGCGATCTAAAGGACATACTTTTAGGTGCAGCCACTGAATTCTTAAACAAAATTGCAAGAACGCAATTAGATAATGCTTTTGGTGGTATTGCCGATGCAATAGGAATTGTTACGGGGAGCATAAAAAAACGTGCTTCTGGTGGAATGATTAATGGAGGTTCTGGCACAAAGGACGATGTTCCTGCTCTCTTAATGGGTGGAGAATACGTAGTCAGAAAAAGTGCTGTAGAAAAATATGGACCATCTTTCATGGATCAGATCAACGGAGGAAAGATAGAAAAATTTGCCTCAGGAGGTCTTGTCGGTGGAAACTTTGCAGATATATATGGGAGACCATTTGAAGCCAACACTAGAAATAGATTTGAGTCTTCAAGCGCTTATGGCAATCCTCTTGAAAGCGGTAAATTGGCTGTACAAACTGGGCAAGGCGGGTTCTTCGGCCCTGGTATACGTGGAGGAGGAGCCATAAAAGGAGCTGATGATTTGATTGCTTTTGCTGGTCAAGGTTTTACACAGGGTTTAAGTGATACTAAAAGATTTAGCAGTGCAAGAGGTGGAGGAGCAGCTTCAATAGACCTAGAGCCTGAAAGCGTAAGGCTAACAAACTTTGGAAGATCTAGAGGGGCACCGTTACAAAGATTGACTCAGGAATCAAAAGGTCAAGCTTTCGACGCTTTCACAAAAGAAAATAGTGAAAGAACAAGGCTTAAGCTGGAAGAAAAACAGAGGAAAAAAGAAAGAAAAGATGCGTTTAAAAACGCAATCATCGGCGCTGTTGTTAGTACTGTATTCGGTGCTATAGCACAGTCGGCTACAGCTGGATTCCAAAACAAGTTTGCAGAAACAAGGGTACAGGGCGGCGGCGCTGGCAATCTTTTAAAATCTATAGGCTCTGGACTTAAGGGTGTATTCACTGGAGGGGAAATAAAAGGTCTTGATGGGAACTTTGGTGGTCTTGTTAATATATTCAGTGAAAAAGGAAACCTCACAACTACAAACTTATCATCGTTCTTCGAAAAAAACCCAACTAGTAAAATTGCTGATCAGTATATAGCTAATAACCCTAATAGCCCGTTAGCTAAAGAGGTTATTAATAACAGATTGCTTTCTACCTCTCTTGGTGAAAATGCATCGTTCTCTAGCAGTGCTCTTAGTAGAGAGGCTAGGAATAATGCTAAGGAGATAACTATAAGTCGGGCTACTGGAGGTTACGTTCCATCTACCGCTGGTATTGATAACGTTCCTACGATGCTCTCTGGAGGAGAGTTTGTAATGAACTCTGCAGCAACACAAAGAATTGGGCAAGGAAATCTTGAAAACCTAAATGCTGGATTCCAGGAAGCACAAACAGAAAATTCAGAAGAACTTTTGGACAAAATTCAAGAACTTATAGACATCAATAAAGAGTCTGGTGGAGGGTCTGGAGATATCAGCATTACGGTTAATTCTACGTCATCAGGTGCGTCTAGTGGAGAATCCGAAGAGTCCTCTGATGGAACAAGTAAAAAAGACCAAGAGCTTGCAAGAAAAATCAAGGATCAGGTTCTTCAGGTTATCAATGAAGAAAAAAGACTTGGAGGAACACTTAGAAGGATATAATGTTTGATTTAAAATTAAATGACGAAGTTAGATTCTTCTTGGGCGGCTATGAGTTGTCTGGGGTAGAATCTCTTTCTGTTGTAAACTCAAGCACAGCTTCAAATATATTTCCACTTGGAACTAGAAGAGGCTTAACCTCTGTGGATTCAAAGCAGTCTCAGTCCGTTAGTTTTTCTAGGTATCTTACTTATGAAGACCCTGTTTTAGATTATACTGGTGTATTACCTATTTCTGGTGATGTGTATTACGAAAATTCTCACTACGGTTTTGCCTCTTCCTATTTGTCTAGTTATGCGGTTAATTGTGCCGTAGGTGCTGCACCTAGAGTTTCTGTAACATTAGATGTGCTTGATGAGATGTCAATAGACCTAGACACAAGCAATAATCTTTTACCGCTGCAACACCCTCCGATAGATATCCCCTCTCAGGGGTCTATTGTTGCTACTTGCGAGCAGTCTGCGACAAACAGAATAACAAGCTTTAATTACTCTTTAAAACCAAGAAGAAAATATTATTATACAATAGGTTCTAATGTTCCTTCTGCAGTAGAAAGATTTTCACCTATGGAATATTTAGCTGATATAACAATAGATGTGGATGACGCTTTTCTACAGGACGGGTTTTCCTTTTTGGAAGAAAGAGAAAACAAAAATGTATCACTATCTATAAACGGTAGAAACGGGTTGCCAATACAAACTTTAACGGTTCCTAACGCAAGTTTAATTTCCGAGAACTTGTCGGTATCTTCCGAAGGAGGGGCAACATTAACACTAAACTATAAGGGTCATATTTAATGTCTGAAGAATATTTTTATAATAGAGTAGCCAACTTTTCTGGTGTTTCTACAGTAGACCTTACAGGCAAAAAACCTGACTACGGTTCAACTGTTAATTTTACTGCCACAAATTTAAAATTAGATGTCCATGATAATCATTTATATGTTATACCGCTTGGTATTAATAGTTTAAAGGCTTCATTTAATCTTTTATATAAAACAAGTGAATCTGGTGCTAGGGAATTAGCAAACACGTTTGAGCAATCAAGTGGAACAAATACTATATCCTTTTCTGTAGATGGAGACATTTACAAAAACAACTTTGGTTACTGCGACGCATATGCAATAAATCACAAAAGCTTAGACGATATAGAAGTTGCAGCTTCAATACAGGTTTCTGACGCGCCGAACATACTGAACTGGAGTGGTACAAGTTTTCTTAATTACGAATTAGAAAAGTGGTCTGGTTCTAAAAGTTATGAAACATTTGATATAGTTTATACTGGAGTAAACCAAAACAAGCTTAATAATTTTTATTACTGCACTGGCGACCATGTTTCTTCTCCAGAAAATTCTCCAACTGGAGTCAATTCTGCTTGGGGGAGCGATACTGATTTTTTCTGGTGTCCAGACGCTGGACTGCAGAACGAGGTTACATTTGATACCGTAAAGTTTGGAGAAAGGTATATAAAAAGACAAACGGTCAAAAAGAACACAGCACTAGTACCTATATCTTATAATTTTACAGATTTGCCTACCAAGCAGGCTTTTTCATTATTACATTTTTTAGAAAATAAAGCTGGTTATAGGAGGTTTAGGCATTTAATACCATCTGTATATAACAGGCCTAAAGTTTATATATGTCAAGACTGGACCCATGAGTTCAAGTCGTTTAATGCTCATAATATACAAGTTTCTTTCATAGAAGATCCCTTAGGTATAATTTACGAAGACAGTTAAAATGGATAGGGTTAATTTAAAAAGTAACAATACTGCAGTTTTGGCTGGTACATCTCCAGCTTTTAAGACTGTTGATGAAACGGCAATTCTATTTGGTGGAGTACAATCTAGTTCTTTTTCTATACCTGGAAACAGAGAAGTAAAAAAACAAGTTGGATCTTGTTATTATGCTGTTGATGATCTACCAAGACATCCAGATATAGATTTATCTATTAATTATCTTTATTCTCCAAGCATGGAAAATGAAAAGATTTTAGGTTTGAACGCAGATTACACTAGCATAGATTTATTACCGTCAAGTCTCGATGGGTCTTTTGTTTCTGGAGTTGAGTTGTTTTCTAATAACTTTTATTTTTACAATCATCCAGACCAGGGTTCAGACGCTATAGAATATTTAACATCCAGTGAAATAACAAATCCTAACAGCGGAGAAATAATATCATTTGGTAATTGTTTTTTGACTGATTATGGTATTTCTTTTGAAGTTGGTAATTTACCCACTGTTTCTACTAGCTATAAATGTTCGAATATGAAGGCTGAACTTTATACTGGTAATATAGAAATGCCATCTATAAACTTATCTTCTGGAAACAATATAGGCGTAGGCGATTTAGATTTTACTGGTTTATTAACCAAGAGGGAAAATTACTTGGGTTTAGGAATAGATGTAGACTTGGCTAACCCTAAAACAGTAGAACCAGGGGATTTACAGTTATTTTTAGAAGATCTTCAGGTAGGAGGACAAAGTTTATTACAGTCAAAGCAGATTTTACAAAACTTTAATTTTAGTTTCAGTTTAGATAGGGTTGATCTTTATGGATTAGGATCTGATTATGTCTTCAATAGAAAAGTCCAGTATCCAGTCAGGGGCAGTGTTACTATAAACTCTGTTGTAGCCAATTATGAAACTGGGTTTATTTCAGGAATGCTTAAGGATGAATCAAGTTACGATTTTACTATAAAAGCTTTAGACTGTGAACAAATTGTGGAGTGTGAATTTAATTTTGATGATTTGAAGCTTGAGACATTTAACTATTCCTTAGATGTGAATAATGATATGCAATACTCTGCTTCTTTTTCTTTTGCAATGTATAATAAATAACATGAGAGTTAGAGTTACATATAATATAGAAGGTGGTGTTCCAGAGAATCAACCTCCCATAATAACAGACATTCCTGCACAGACCAACAATGAAGAAGATGTAATTTCTTTACAGGTGAACGCCACAGATCCAGACGGTAATAATCTTTCTTATTCGGCCACGGGTTTACCAGCTGGTCTCTCTATAAATCCATCTACAGGTTTAATATCAGGAACAATAACTATTGGCGCTGAAACTTCAAGTCCGTATACTGTTACGGTAACTGTCCAAGATGATGGATCTCCAGTTAAAAGCACTGACGAAATATTTAGTTGGGGTGTTTCTGCGGTCGCCGTTAATCAACCTCCAGTTATAACGCCTATATCAAACCAATCAAACACAGAAGAAGATGTAGTTTCACTACAGGTTAATGCAACAGACCCAGAAAATGGAGTATTGACTTATTCTGTATCAAGTTTGCCGACAGGACTATCTATAAATTCATCGACAGGATTGATATCTGGAACTATAAGCGTAGGAGCTGAAGCTTCAAGTCCATACATTACTACCATAACAGTTACAGATGATGGATCTCCAATAGAGAGTTCTCAAATATTAGTCACATGGACTGTTTCTACCGTTAACCAAGCACCAGTCATAACAACTATACCTACTCAAAACGATGATGAGGGTGATGTAATTTCATTACAGGTAAGTGCTACAGACCCAGAAGGAAATAATTTATCTTATTCTGCTACAGGATTACCAGCTGGATTGTCAATAAACTCGTCAACAGGACTTATATCTGGAACTGTAAGCGTTGGATCTCAATCATCAAGCCCTTATACAGTTACGGTAACCGTAACCGATGATGGTTCTCCCATTGAAAGCTCTAATGAAGTATTTACTTGGAATGTGTCTGTTCCTGTTACGGGTGGTCCAGTAGATACATCTCTTTATGACTCTTCAGGAAACCAAATAGCAGGAAGTGTAGTTAATGGAGACATACCAAACGACTATTATTCATTAGGAGCAAATGGAGCGTCTACAGGTGTACGTGTTGAGTTTGGTACATCTTGTAATAGTATTGGAGACTATGCTTTCGGAGGTGGTAATTATACTCTTGACGGTCCCATAATTATAGGAGATGGAGTTGCAAATAGTATCACTAACATTGGAAGTAATGCGTTTTATTATTGTACTGCGTTATTTGGACCAGTTGTAATAGGAAATACTGTTACGAGTATTGGGGACTATGTGTTTGCGTTCAATTGTCCTCTTGACGAACTTTATTTGGATGTGCCATCTACCGCGTTTACTTCAATTGGTGCATTTGACAACCAATTTGGTGTTGGTATATTCGATAAAGTTATTTATGTTTCCCCAACATACTTTGGGGTTGGAAGTAATTACGACACTGCATGGAGATCCGCACAATCGTTAAGCTCAGGATCCACTATTGTTAACTGGGATAACTATCCTAACCCAATACCAAATAATCCAATAAACCAAGCTCCGATACTAAGCCCTATAGGAAATCAAACTAATGAAGAATCAGATGTTGTTTCCCTTCAGGTGAGTGCTACAGATCCAGAAAACGACAACTTAACCTATTCCTCGACTGGTTTGCCAACAGGTTTAAGTATAAATAGCACAACTGGATTAATTTCAGGAACAATAAGTGTTGGCGCAGAAGCATCCAGCCCATATACCACAACGGTTACTGTCACAGACGATGGTTCACCGATTGAAAGCACTAACGAGGTATTTACATGGAATGTATCAGCTGTGGTTGCCTTAACAGACACCATTATTTATGATGCTGGAGATAACTTCTTAGATTCTATTCCTGGACCTATACCCGCAAACTGGGACAGGTTTTCACCTTTTCCAGCTACCCGTTTAGAGATCGGAACATCCTGCACAAGTATCGGGAGTTATGCTTTTTATCAAAGAACTGGCTATCTTAGTTCATTAGATATCCCAAGTAGTGTCGTAACTATTGGGAATTATGCTTTTGGTTCTACCAACTTTACTAGTCCTTTGGTGCTTCCAGACAGTGTCACAAGTATTGGCATTTATGCTTTTGGTAATTGTTTTGGTATCCCAAATACCGTATTGGAGCTCCCAGATAATGCTGTGACAGTATCTAGCTCTGCTTTTGCTTATTTGCAAATAACTGACGTTGTCGCTGTCAATACTGCAACAAACCTAGCTGGCGCCTCGTTCTTTGGTTCTACTGTTGCAACTGCATATTTAGCTCCATCTTTTTCAAGCGTTAATTCTCTGCCATTTACTTATTGCGGCAACTTCTCAACGGTGTATGCCAAAGACGCAGTAGCTAACGGTTGGACATTAGGGGCGGGACAAAACATACTAGGAGCATCAAATGTTACTGTGTTTAACTGGGATAACTATCCTGTCGCAACACCAAATTAAATGAAACAAAAACCTAAAATAACAAAGAATTTGGAATCTGGACTTTATAATGCCAGTATAACTTATGATGGTAAGTTTTATTCTGCAGAAGGCAAAACCAGCACAGAGGCTTTAAAAAAACTACTAAAACAACATGAAAAAAGTTTTGGCTTTGGATGATGTGGTAGGTAAAAGCCAGTTTGGTTTTAATCGCTGTAATCAACCTTAACGTTTTTGCTTTCGTAGCCTTTCGATTTAATTTCGTCGAGGTGTTTAGCTCCGCTTCTTGCTTTTGAGTAATCAGCAAAATGCTTTTCTTTGACTGGGTCTATTCCACCATTTGACTCTGATCTTCTTTCGCTCATTTCTTTGCTATAATTCATCATTTCTCCAAAAGTTCCTTTTTTGCCTCCAGTTTTATCAACAAACTCTTTAGAGCTGTGAGGGTCAATATGGGTATCTATAGATGCATTGGGTATTGTGAATATCCTCTTCCATTCGAGGCCGTCTGAGTCGAAGTGGATGTGCTCATCATTCATGCCCTGAACAACTTCTGTATATTTTTCTTCTTCTGGGTGCTTGTAGATATATATTGGCATATTATATTATACGACAACAGGGGCAGTATTTCTACTAACCCCTGTTGTTTTTTGTTTGTGTTTATTTAAGTTTAATTAATTTCAATTTCAAACACCTCTTTAGACTCAAGCTCCTTCTTTGGCATTGTTACCGTGAGTAAGCCATTTGACATCTTGGATTGGATCTTTGATGTCGAGACAAGCTCGTTTAACTTTACAGAGAAAGTTTTGACGTTGTCGCCTTTCTTAGCCTCTATTTTAAGAAGTTCGTTTGTTGCAGTAATTTTTACATCCTTCTTTGAAAAGCCAGCTAATTCAAACTCCGTCGTGTAGACATCGTTACTACTTTTAATAAATTGAATTTGCTGTTTATCTTGTTCAAATACAGGATCCCTAAATAATTCGTCGAATAATGTTCTCATATATTTTATATATTGCAGGTTGCATGCCAATTGAAAAACCTAGGAAATAAGGGATAAAATACCATCAACCGTATTAGAATAGGTAAATTTGTCCGCTAACTTTTGTCCCTCTGTGTTTATTTGTCCCACCTTCTTTTCTGCTTCCTCCATGGCTGAAATTGCCTGATCCTCGGTCCAGTTATAAAAGGTTCCTTGATTAAAAGAGTTTCCTTCTACAAAGAATTTTTGATCATAACAAGGAAACTCAGAATCAGACTCTACAATAATAGAATTACTTTTGTCAGCCCAGTCTTTGTGTGATGTTTCATTTAACACAATACTCCACTTGCCTAAACAAGTAGCATTAAAGGCTGGCAGATTCCAACCCTCAGCCCCAGATAAACCAGTTAGGTCTATATCTATAGAATTCAAAAAATCGTTGACATCTTTATTCTTAGGTAAAAATGGAAGAAAATTTATATTAGTATAACTTTCACCGCCCAAACAGTTATGTAAAAGGGAATTCATTTCTTCGTTGCTGAAGAATGGATTGCCAACACAACAGGTTAACTGGTACTTATTATTGTTTCCATATTTTTTAGCCCATGTAGAGATGATATTTGCTGTATGCTTTCTCTTCTCAAACTTACCCATTAATCCAAAGTGAACAACATCGTTAAGATACTTTTTTTCTGTAACATTGAAGTCTTGATCAAACCCCAGCGGTACATATTTTGCGTCTAACATTTCAGCTGCGCATGACGAACTAAAGATGGAAGTTGCCTGATGATTACAGATTTTTTTCTCAACTTCAGTTGGTTGGTTACATTCATAAAAACTATAAAGATATTGATCTTTGTTCTTTTTGTCTTCTGATCCGTTAATGTGCCATATTTTTAACTGTGGAATATCATCAGATAGATAATCATATCTGTTATCTACAGCATCTTTAATTTTTGATAAGAGGTTTTTATCTTCGTCAAAGGTGCTTAGATCTACCTTCCCAATTGGGAATATACCTATGTCGTGGCCCTTGCCAACCAGCTCTCGTACAATGTTATAACTAACATTGCCGAGGCTGAGTGGATTCAAGGGGGCTTCTACTAGAAGTTTCATTAAAATGGGATTTCTTCTTCTACTGCAGAAGATTTTGGTGCAGTAGCTGATGCAGAATTCGATGAGTCGTCATCTTTAGATCCTCCAGTATTTAGAAACTTAAATGTGTTTCCTCTAATGAAGTTCTTGCTATACTTCTTGCCCTCTTTTTCCCAAGAGGATTGCTTCAACTCTCCATTTAGAATGATACTTCTCCCTTTCTTAAGGTATTCGTTAGCCACTTCGGCTTGACGATCCCAAACTTCTACATCAATAAAACAAGGATCTTTTGCCTTGTTGTCAGAGATGCACATGCGCATTTTGCACACTTTCGAACCACCCACTTCTCTCATTTCTGGATCAGAGACCAGGTATCCTGCTGTTACTATTGTATTATACATTGTTTTTGTTTATTTGTGTTTTTACTTTTTCGATGAATTTATTGTGAATATTGATGCAGCCTTGAATACTTAAACCTAAAGCATCGGAGACTTGCCTCCACGGAACTAACTTAGTATTGCTTGTTTTGTATCTAATGTCAAGTATTTTTTTGATCCTTTTGTCCTTTTCTTTTTTAAGCATATCGAAGAAAATATCAAATGTTTCGTTAATAACGAGTAACTCAAACGAATTAGATTCGCCGCTTTCCATATTGTATATAGATTCGATCCCAACTTCTTTCTTTTTGTTTGAGGAATTAATCTCGTTGAGGCATTTCCATTTTGTTTGATTCGCTAAAAATGTAGAGAACTTGCTATTCTTTTCTGGTTTGTATTCTATTGCGGATTTATATATAATGTAATCCTTGTCCTGTAAAATGAAATCTCTACTTATTGGGCAGTTCCTGCTTTTTGTAAACTGATCTACAATGTAAACATATATTCCAGAGTGCCTGTCAATCAGCGCATTTAGACATGATTCATCGTTTTCGTTTTTCAGTTTGTTTATGAGTGACAGGTCGCTTTCCATGATTTAAATATTGTTCCTGTTAAGAGTTTATCAAGTATCTCGTTGCTTGTCAAGTATATAATATTGTCGTCCTCAAAGTTGCCGATGTGAAATGTTAGGTCAACAACATCTTTTATCTTTTTGTTTTCCTCTTCCTCATAGGGGTTTGCTGGCTCCACACCCTCCCTGCTTAGAAAAACAGTAAGGCCGCCATTGTCTTTAACCCAGCTTATTTCATTTTCAAACCTTGCATCCGTAATTATGTTAACGCAGTCATCTGATAAATTTGATTCAAGCTTATTGATCCAACAAGACTTATCAATAGACCTCATAACTTCGGTTCCCCAAAAAACAAGAAATGGTCTGATTATCTTTTTTTCCTCATCCTTCTCGGTAAATGCAGAAATACCCAATTTAGATATTAAAAACTCATCAACAGATGATTTGAGTTCATTCGCAAAAGATACCGTCTTAGCTTTTATACCTTGTTCCTCCAATATTTTAACCATATTGTTTCCAAGTGTATCTTTACCAGACCTGGCGTTACCAGATATGCTTATAATTTTGTATTTAGATTGTTTCATGATCGCTGAACCATATTTTAACACAAGTATATACTTGGTCAATACATTTAATGTCTTTATTAATTATATATGTAATACCTTTAATACTATATACCTCATTGCGCCTTCGGCGCGTTATTTATTTTAAATTGCATTTAAAAAAATAACTATAGGTGTATATGTTATTTTGCCAATAGAGGTATTTTCTTTCTGTTCCGTTGTTCCTTTCGAAGTTATTATATAAAAGCCGTCTACTTTTTTCTACAACAAAATTAATTTTTATTTTCAACTTAAAAAAAATGCTAAATTTTCTCGTTGACTAGGAACTAAAATCAGCTAATGTGTAACTTATACCAGCGACCACTTTTGGGGCATCGTCGCGGCCGAAATTAAATTAACAATAAACAAAAAAAACACTGAAAATGAGCATATTCGAAGAACAGATATCAAGAAAACCTAATAATTATCCATGGGCTGAAGACTTTATTGAAGTTATGCATAATGGTTTTTGGACCGACAAGGAGTTCAGTTTCTCTTCAGATGTTCAGGACTTCAATATATCAATGGATGACCAAGAAAGGGAGATAATTATAAGGACCCTCTCAGCTATTGGTCAAATCGAGGTTGCAGTTAAAAAGTTTTGGGCTAAACTGGGCGATAATCTGCCCCACCCATCCCTTACTGATCTTGGTTACGTAATGGCAAATACAGAGGTTATTCATAATAATGCTTACGAAAGACTACTCAAGGTTCTTGGTTTGGAAGACGTATTCGAAGAAAACCTAAAACTAGACTTTATTGAGGGCCGTGTTAAATATTTGCGTAAGTATACACACAGGTTTTACAAGGACTCTAAGAAGCAGTATCTATATGCTCTTATTCTGTTTACCCTGTTTGTAGAGAACGTGTCTCTAATGAGTCAATTCTACGTTATAAATTGGTTTTCCAGAAATAAAAACGTACTCAAGGACACTGAGCAACAAGTGAGATATACAAGGAACGAAGAAAACATCCATGCCCAAGTAGGAATTAAAATTATCAAAACAATAAGAGAAGAGCACCCAGAGCTTTTTGATGCTGAACTAGAGGAAAGAATTCTTCATGAAGCCGAGCAAGCCTATATTGCAGAAGCTAAAATTATTGATTGGATGGTAAATGGTATATACGAAAAAGGTCTTAGTGCTCCAGTCCTCAAGGAATTCATTAAAAGTAGGATTAATGAATCATTAGAACAAATTTCATTTAAAAAGGCATTTGATGTTGACAACACCCTAATTAAAGATACAATGTGGTTTGAAGAGGAGTTGATGGGCAACAACTCTACAGATTTCTTCCATTCTCGCCCAGTAGAGTATTCAAAAAAATCACAAACATTTGACTTAGACAGCGTATTTGCATGAAAAAATATTATTGGAACAACGAAACTTCGCAGCGGATCTTAAATAGAGGATATCTTGACGGCGAAAGCTTGATTAGTAGAGTATTAAGTGTAGGGGAGACATTTCAGAAAGATTTTGTATCTCGCGCACCTTCTGAGCACAAAGGAAAATTTTCTGATTTGTGTGAGAAGTTTGAGCATTATATGTCTCTTGGATTCTTTTCTTTGTCTAGCCCTGTTTGGGCTAACTATGGAAGAGTTAGGGGTTTACCTGTTTCTTGTAATGGTGTTTTTGTGCCTGACACAATGGAGGGTATTTTAACAAAACAGTCTGAGGTTGGCATGCAAACCAAGCACGGAGCTGGAACTTCTGGTTATTTCGGTGAATTGAGAGGTAGGGGTAAGTCTATTAGTACAGGAGGAAGCTCATCTGGCTCGGTTCACTTTATGGAGTTGTTTGACAAGGTCACTTCAGTAGTCTCCCAGAGTAGCGTTCGAAGAGGTTCTTTTGCTGCCTATCTCCCTGTCGATCATCCAGATATCGAAGAGTTTCTTCGTATTAGGTCTGATGGACACCCTATTCAGGATCTTTCATTTGCGGTTACCATTACAGATGAATGGATGGAAAGTATGAAGGATGGGGATATTGACAAGAGAAAGATATGGGCAAAGATCGTTCAGAAGAAGTTCGAATCTGGTTATCCATACCTATTCTTCCAAGACACCGCAAATAAAAATGCGCCTCAAGTATATAAAGATAAAAACATGAAGATATATGCTTCAAATCTTTGTAACGAAATTGCGCTACCTTCTTCACCAGAAGAGTCGTTTGTCTGTTGTTTATCTTCTCTTAATTTGGAGAGGTGGGATGAGATTGTTGAAACTGATGCTATTGAAACAATGGTTTACTTTCTTGATTCCGTCATGGAGGAATACATTAACAAAACTGAGGATATTCCTTATATGGAATTTGATCACAATTTTGCAAAGCGTCATAGGGCACTTGGAATGGGTGTTCTTGGCTGGCACTCTTATTTGCAGGATAATATGATTTCTTTTGAGAGTATGGAGGCTAAAATGAAAAATGCAGAAATCTTCAGAACAATCAGAGAAAGAGCAGATAAAGCTACCGAAGAGTTAGCTAAAATATTTGGAGAACCAGAAGTATTAAAAGGCTACGGGAGAAGAAACACAACAACAATGGCTGTTGCTCCCACAACTACAAGTTCACTAATTCTCGGTCAAGTGTCTCAAGGAATTGAGCCTACTGTTAATTATTATACAAAGAACTCAGCAAAAGGAAAATTCACAATTAGAAGTCCACATTTAGAGAAACTTCTTGAATGTAAAGGTAAAAACACAGAAGCCGTATGGAAATCTATCTTAGTTAGGGATGGATCAGTCCAGCACCTTAGCTTTTTAGACGAACATGAAAAGAATGTATTTAAAACGTTTTCCGAAGTATCTCAGAAAGAGATAGTTATACAGGCTTCTCAGCGCCAAAAATATATTGACCAAGGGCAATCTTTGAATTTAATGGTTCACCCTAAAGCATCACCAAAAGAAGTTAGCGACCTGATGATTTTCGGTTGGGAAATAGGCCTTAAGGGATTTTATTACCAAAGAAGCACAAACCCCAGCCAAGCCCTAGCACAATCCATTATGGAATGTACATCTTGCGAAGGTTAACATTTCATTATTTTAAAATTTTAGTGTAAAGAATTAATATGGAATACGATTTTTCAGAACAAGCAAAAGAGTTTTTAGAAAGCCATTCAGCTAAAAGACCAGGACCTAAAGGTTCCGCTCAAACTCCGTCTAAAAAAGACGAGAAAAAAGAGGGTTCGAGCAAAAACGAGAAAGGTAGTGCTGGCAAAGATGGTAAAAAAATAACATTTTCAGATAAGATCATATCAGCTTTAAAAACAAAAGTTAAAGAACACAACGAAAAACATTCCAAAAAAGTAACATTAGCTCAACTTAAAAAAGTATACAGAAGAGGTGCTGGTGCTTTTAGCTCTAGCCACAGACCTGGTATGACCAGGGGTCAATGGGCAATGGCTAGAGTAAATATGTTTCTTAAAATGACCAGAGGTGGTAAAGTTAAAAAATCGTATAAAGCTGCTGATAAAGACGTAGCTAATGGTTCAGAAGATTATTACATTGAAAAAGAAGGAGAAGCATTTTTCGCCTTTGAAGACATTGACTTTCAGCTTGCTAAAATTGATTTGGTAAAAGCTGGTATTGAAGTATGGGATCAAGACCAAGAAGCTGAAGAACTTGAATATTCAGAGGCTGAGAAAAAAACCCTTAACAAACCTTTTAGACTCAAAGGAGAAAAAAAGAAATTCGGTGTTTATGTTAAAAGTCCCAAAACAGGTAACGTTATTGTAGTTAAGTTTGGTGACCCAAATATGGAAATCAAAAGAGATGATCCTGATCGTCGTAGAAGTTTTAGAGCTAGACACAAGTGTGACACAGCTAAAGACAAAACCACACCTCGTTATTGGTCTTGCAAGATGTGGAGCAAAAAGCCAGTCAATAAATCAGTTTCCTCTGAAGCTTTAGAGTGGGACGAGGAAGAACTAATCAGCGAGTGGGGCTGGGATGAATCTTGTGTTCTCGAAAACGGAGATGATTTCCTATCTTATGATCATTTAAAAGATTGTAAAACAGTTGAAGAAGATGGAGTATGATATATAATATTGCGTGTCCAGCGTTATATTAACTTCATATTTCACCAAAAAGAAACACCCAAACAGTCCGCAAGACAATCATGTTGTCGGTCGTGATAAAGACGGGTTTATTTCTAAGGACGATTTCTCATATATAGAGCCTTGGTACAACTCTGTTAATAGTTTAAAGTTATCGGGATATATATTTCACGATGGTTTATCGAGTGAATTTGTATCTACTTATGAGACAGATAATGTAAAGTTTATACAAGTAGAAGATTCAGAGTGGTCTAACTTAGATTATAGGTGGTTTTGCTACAAAGATTTTTTAGACAATAATCAATTTGAAAACGTCTTTCTAACTGATTGTTCAGATGTTAAAATAGTAAAAAACCCATCTTTAATTTTTGATGAGTTTCCAGAAGTTGATATCTTTCTTTGCAAGGACTCAATAATGCTAAATCAGTTTCCTTATATTGATTTTCATGATTCGTTTAACTTGGAAGATAGAGTTTGGTTTTTAATCAACCAAAACAGATTAGAACTAATTAATATGGGGGTGATCGGAGGTTCTTATAAAAACATAAAAACCTTCCTCGATTCTTACAAAACAGTAAGAGAGGGTTTAAAAAATAAGGAGTTTGGACAAGCTGACATGTTTGTTGGTCAGTATCTCTTTAGAAGGGTTCTCAAAGAGAAAAAACTATTGATAGGAAGCCCTTTTTGTAGCGAGTTTAAAGGTTACCAAGAAGATAGGGACGACGTATATTTTATCCATAAGTAAATATGAAAGATTTTAAAGACAAACATAAAGGCAAGACCTTTGTAATTTTCGGTTCTGGACCAAGCCTATTAGATTGGGATGATTCGTTTTGTGGAGATGTTATCAAGGTAGGTTGCAATACGGTGTTTATGCATAAGCCAAACCTTGACTATTATCTAATACAAGATTCAGGTCTCATGACTGGAAGCAAGAATGGATACTGCAAATTTAAGAACAAGTATGACAAATACCAACCATCCATTAAAAAGTTTTATGGAGTTTCTTATTTTGATAAAGGAAGGCTTCACGGGCATTCGCTATCTCCACAAGACGTAAAAGATGGTGAGGCTTTAACTTATTCAGTTGGTTCTGTCGGTAGTGATTCTGACTTTATTGAGTTTTATTCAGTTATATTTTCTTGCTTACAATTTGCAGATTTGTGTGGGGCAGAAAAGATCATCGTAGTTGGTTGCGACGTTACAAACAACATTAGGGTGGGCGAAGAACAAGAACACAACGGATACAAAATAACCAATCTAAAGAAAAGGTGGGAAAATTTTAAAAATTTTTATCCACACCTAAATATTAAAGTTTTCAAGCCAATGGGATTAAAGGATTTATTTAAAGAATATAAAATATCATGAAAAAAGTAAAATTTTTAAGCAAAAAACACAGAGCACTATTTATCCACATACCCAAAACAGGTGGCGCAACCATTAAACACCACCTTATTAAGGACTTTGACAGAATATTTGACGCACCACCAAAGCACATATATGATTTTTCTTTTGCGTTTGTCAGAAATCCTTTTACAAGATTTTGTAGTGCTTTATCAATGTTTAAACATGGTTCTATTTGGGTAAAAAACGAAGATAAATATTTATCTGTAGATAAAGCCATTTCTATTCTAGAGGATGAATCAATAGGTCATGCTAATATAGCATCTGACTTCAATCAATATTTAAAACATCATATGATACCGATGACCCATCCTTATAATTGTATTGACTTGGCTGGAAAAACATATAAATTTGAAGAATATAGCGATGCTTATAAAGACATAAGCGATAGATTAGGGATTTGCAAACCAGAAAAACAAATCAATAAATCTAAATGTGATCTTGATTACAAAGAAATCTTATCAAAAGACCAAACAAAAAAAATAGAAGAAATCTTCAAAGATGATTTTGAGGCCTTTAATTATTAAAACAATACAACATGAAAGAAATAAAACAAAAATTTGACTCTGATTTTTTTCAGAAGGTCTACGAAGAAGAGGACTGGTATGGAAATGCAGCTGCTGGCAGATGTCCAGGTACAAGGCTATTTCCTTTGTATGAAAGAAACATAGAAGGTAAGGTTCTTGATGTTGGTTGTGGGAGGGGCGATGTTGTAAACTTATTAAGATCAAAGGGTTTTGAAGCAGATGGTATAGATCAAATAAACCTAGACAACGGAATGATTGTGGGGTCAATATTAGAGCCATTTGAGGATGGAAAATATGACACCATGATTTGTATAGATGTTATAGAACATATAGAAAAAGAATATGAAGACATATTATTCGAAAACCTCAGTAAAAGCAAAACTCAAATATTTGCTATACATAATGGACCATCAATCACCAAAGGTGAAGATATACATGTAAACAAAAGAAGCTGGAGTGAATGGCAAGAAAAAATTGAAACTCTCTTTGAAATAAAAAGAAAAATAAGGATTCATGCTGAACAGTATCTTTATGTAACAGAACCAAAACAAAAAAGATAAAAATGAAGAAGGCAATAATTACAGGAGTAACAGGTCAAGATGGTAGTCACATGGTAGACTACTTGTTGGCGAACACAGACATTGATATCATCGCAGGAGTACGCCGACTTAGCGTTAAAAATCACGAGAATATAAAACACTTGTCTGACAGCCCAAGATTTAGACTAATCGACCTTGATATAACTGATCAATCAAATGTCAATCGTGTTATCGAGGAAGAGAAGCCAGACTACTTTATTAATTTTGCAGCAAATTCATTTGTTGGTGTTAGTTGGGACATGCCAGAGAACCACATGAATACAAACTGCATGGCGGTATTGTACCAGCTTGAGGCTATCCGCAAATACTGCCCAGATTGCCGTTATTACAACGCTGGTTCATCCGAAGAGTTTGGCGACGTAGTTACTGCCCCACAGGACGAGACGCACCCACTGCGCCCTAGAAGCCCCTATGGAGCATCCAAAGCGGCAGCAAGACACCTAGTTAAAGTATGGCGTGAAAGTTATAATTTATACGCCATTCAAGGTTGGCTTTTTAATCACGAAGGAATTCGTAGAGGTGAAGAATTTCTTACCCGAAAAGTCACTAAAGGTGTGGCTGAGATATTTTGGAAAAACAGCATCGGAGATGACTTCAAACCCATTAAGCTTGGAAACCTTGAAGCAAAAAGAGACTGGTCTGATGCGGAGGATTTTGTAGATGGTATTTGGAAGATGCTTAATCAAAAAGAGCCAAAGGAATATGTTCTAGCCTCTGGAGAGACCCATACAATCAGAGAGTTTGTGGAAACTGCTTTTGCTTATGCTGGCTACGGTGCTGAAAAATGCAAATGGGTTGGTGAAGGTCTAGACGAAAAATATATTCACGGTAATCAATTACTTGTTGAGATTAACCCTAAATATTACAGACCCGCCGAGGTAGAGCTTTTATTAGGAGACCCTTCCAGAGCAGAAAAAGAGCTTGGCTGGATCAGAAAAACAAATTTTCAAGGGCTTGTAAAAAAGATGGTTGACAACGATATCAGTTTGTGATATCGTTATCCCATGCCTAGGGGTAAAAAAGAGTGTCCATCATGCAAAAGTCTCATAGGAGTGAGGCTCGAAAGCTGTGCGTGTGGACACGTATTTTCCAAAAAGAAAAAAGCAGAAAGTAAGATAAGTAAAATGTCTATACTTAACAGGCTTATTTTGGTACCAGATAAAAATAAGAGGCCCTTCTATGCGAGGGAAATGAAAATGCTAAACATCCTCTGCGAGAGATACTCTCTTGAGTTTATTAACATAGTGGAGTTTGGTAAAAAGTTTGATTCGTTTGCTTATATTTCGAGTCCAAAACTTAAGGATGTTATGGATATGAAATGGAGGGCTTTTAATTATAAGGTTGACAAAAATAAATATACGGAATATAATATTGGTGAAAAGGTAGGGAAAGACAAACAAATAACAAAAAGAAACAAAACAACAAAAGATTTTTTAAATGAGTGATAAACTAAATTCAACTAACCTATTAGGCAACTTCCTAAAAGCAAACAAGGAAGACCATTACAATTTCGAAGAAGAGATTGATTATAAAATCTCAAGCGGGTCACTTCAATTTGACCTCCATTTAGGAGGCGGCTTTGGACCAGGTCTTCATAGGTTTTGTGGTATGAACGAAGGAGGTAAGACTTCCGAAGCTTTGGAGGTTATGAAAAACTTCTTAATTACCCTGCCTAAATCAAAAGCGGTTTACTTCAAAGCTGAAGGTAGGCTTTCTCCAGAGATGAAGAAGAGGTCTGGCGTTAAGTTCGTTTCCAAAGCTGAAGATTGGGTAGAGGGTACGTGTTTTGTCTTTGAGTCAAACATTTACGAGACTGTCGTAGATCTAATGAGGCAGCTTGTAACCAATAACGAGGACGAAACGAAATACTGTTTCCTTTTAGATTCTGTTGATGGATTGATTTTAAAAAATGACATCGATAAACCCTTTGAGGATTCATCAAAGATAGCTGGTGGAGCAGTTGTTGCTGGAACCTTCATGAAGAAAATGTCAATAGCCTTAGCTAAACGTGGTCACATGGCTATTTTCATTTCGCAGGTTAGGGCTGACATAAAATTAGATCCCTACAGCAAAGCTCCAATTAGGCAAACTAGCGCTACAGGCGGTAACGCATTATTGCATTTTGCTAACTGGATTATAGAATTCGAAGCTAGATATAATAAAGACTGTATTCTTAAAAACCCATCAATCAAAAAGATGGACGCAAAGAAAAACCCAGCAATAGGCCACTTCGCCGTTGTTACAGTTAAAAAATCACCAAACGAAAAAACTAATACTAAAATTACATACCCAATCAGGTATGGTAGGTCTGATGGTACATCTATATGGATTGAAAAAGAAATAGTAGATTTACTTTTTGCTTGGGAGTTCTTAATTAAGAAAGGTTCATGGATACAAGCGACAGAAGAATTCCTTGAGATAATTTCAGAAAACAACTTAGAGTTTCCAGAAAAAATCCAAGGAGAAAACAACGTTTTCAAGCAAATAGAAGGTGATGAGAAGCTTTCTGATTTCCTAGTTGATTATTTCAAAAAAGCGATCAATGAATTTTCATGAAGTTTTATGATTCATATGGAAAAACAAGAAACCTAAAAAACCCCAAAAAATATCTAATAGATTGGGATGGCTCTAGTCGAAGTAAATTTCAAAATAATGTGAAAAACTTTTTAAGAGACTACTGGTTTAACGATATTGTTTTTGAAGAATTCCGAGTTGTTGGCTCCAGATTGTCTCTTGACTTTTATAACGCAAACAAAAAGATTGCAATTGAGGTTCAAGGAGCTCAACATTTAAAATACGTCAAGCACTTTCACAAAAACAAATTAAAATATTTAGATCAATTGAAAAGAGATCAGAAAAAGCTTGATTTCTGTGAGATCAATGGTATAAAGCTTGTAGAGATATACCCAAAAGATAAACTAAGCCCAACATACTTTACAGACCAAGATATATATTTATGAATGAAGAAGCAGTATTTGTGATACCAGAAAATTTTTTAGATAAGTTGTACGAGTTTACGGGTTCGGCTGACAAGTATAAAGGTTTAATATTGGTCCATTGTGACGAGAAGGGTAGACCTATCATATTTAATAATTGCGAGTCTCAAATTATTGAGTCAGGACTAATGAAAGCAATGAGCTCATACCTAAAAAGATACGACAATATACAAACAAAATGATTTACAATCTAGAACTAGAAAAACAGCTGCTAGCTGGTCTTATAAAAGATCCAGATTCCTTTTCTGAAATATCAAACTTCATCAATAATGATGATTTCTATTCAGAAGAGAGCAATCTGCACAAAACCATTTTTACTGTAATAAAGCAAGCACATCAGTCTGGTGAGGATATCGATGAGATTATCGTTGCTGACAGAATAGCGAGCATAGGGTTATCTTTTGAAGATAATTTAAACCCCTCTGATTATATTAAGTCGTTAGCATTAAGGAAGGTTCCTGTTGGTAATGTAATTAAAACAGCAAAAGAACTCAAAAAGACTTCGGTAAGAAGAGGTATTTACAAAGCCGCTCAAGATGTGGCTAGTGAGATGAAGAAGATTTCTCCAGAAATTCCATATACAGAAATCATAGAAAAAGCAGACCAGGTTTACAATTCTAAAATAAATCTATACGAAGCTGGTGATAATTTACCAGAAAACATATATGATGAAATGGAGTTCGTTATCGAGGATAGGGGTAATAACCCTGTCGTAGAGTTTGGCATGATGGGACCACACCCAACAGTTAATAAGATTTACGGGTCACTTCTTAGGCCTGGTAATATTACGGTTATTGTTGCAAGATCTGGTGTTGGTAAAACTCAGTTTTGCATGGATTATGCCACTAAGGTAAGCTTAAAATACGACGTTCCTGTTTTGCATTTTGATAACGGAGAGATGAGTAAAGAGGAACTTATAATGAGGCAGTGTGCTTCTTTATCTGGCGTACCGATGCATCTACTTGAAAGCGGTAAGTGGAGACAAGCTGGTAGCGATGTTGTAGATAAAGTTCGTTCTGTTTGGCCTAAGGTTAAAAACCTAAAATTTTATTACTATAATGTTGGAGGTCTAGATGTTGACTCAATGGTTAATACATTGAAGCGCTTTTACTTCTCCAAAGTAGGCAGAGGCAACAAGATGATTTTTTCTTTTGACTACATCAAAACCACAAGCGAAGCTTCCGCCAATAAAAACGAGTGGCAGATTGTTGGGGAAATGGTCGACAAGTTCAAGAAGTGTGTCCAGAAAGAAATACTTCATGAAGGCGAACCTATCATACCAATGATAACCTCTGTCCAGTCCAATAGGTATGGAATAACGAACAACAGAAACGCTCAGAATGTGGTTGACGATGAGAGCATCGTGTCTCTCTCTGATAGAATTATTCAATTCTGTTCTCACATGTTTATCCTAAGAAGTAAAACTGCTGATGAAATAGAAATTGAAGGGAGCAACTTTGGAACCCATAAGTTAGTCAACATTAAAAGCAGACACTTAGGACAAGACATCGCTGGAGCTCTGGAACCTATCCAAGTCGGAGACACTCTTCGTAAAAACTTTATAAACCTCAACTTTGCTAACTTTAACATTACGGAAAGAGGAGATCTTCGTGATATAGTTAGGTCTGACGAAGGTCATGCAGAGATAGATGGGTCAGAAGTACAACAGGTTCCTAGTTTTGAATGATATAGCAGACATGAAACAAATCCTAGAAAACATTGGTTACAATCTTGTTGATTGCGGTAACCATTGGAGAACCAGGGCTGTGTATAGGGATGGAGACAACCCTACGGCGCTGCAGATATATAAAAACACAGGGGTATGGATAGACTTTATTCAAGGCAATAAGTCAAAACCTTTTGAAGCTCTTATACAGCTTACATTAAAAGACGATAAAGATAAATTAAAAACAATCCTAAAGTCGATAGACTCAAACTCTGAAGATTTTACTGAATACAAACAAAAAGCATTAATACAAATGGAGAAAACTTACGACAATTCTGTTTTAGATAAATTGTTCCCTAACTACAATTTTTATAAATGCAAAAAAATATCAGAGTCAACACAGTCTGCTTTCAAGGTTGGTCTAGCTGGCTCTGGTCAGATGTATCGCAGAATGGTTTTCCCTGTTTATAATGAACACTCTCAAATTATAGGTTTCTCAGGTAGAAGAGTTGATGACAATGATTTTGCAAAATGGAAACACTTAGGTAAAAAAAATAACTGGATATACCCAGCCTATATACCAAACGAAGAGAGTGTAGACTCTATAATAACAAAGTCTAAAGAAGTGTATCTTGTAGAAAGTATTGGTGATGCAATGTCCCTTTATGAAGAAGGCATAAAGAATGTGTTAGTTATTTTTGGTCTTTCTGTCAGTGCTTCAATTATAACTTATTTATCTAGTAAAAGTTTAGAAAGAATAATTATAGCTGGTAACAATGATTTCAATTCGAAAGAGAATAGGGGTTTGATGGCTTCGATTAAAAACTTTTTAAAACTCTCAGCTTATTTTGATCTTGATTCTATTCAAATTAAAAACCCACCGAAAGGTTTTAATGATCTTGGAGAGGCACATGAGTCTGGTAAATCTTTAAAAGACTGGTCTAATGATAAAGTTGATATAAAAAAGCAAAGGTCTTTTATATCCAGCTTCGTTTCGGAGAACTACCAGAAGTTTTCTAAAAGCCATATTAAAAAAGCAAAAAAAATAAATGAGTGAACCAATAACAACATTATCAGCTAGCAGAATCAAGACAGCAGAGAGTTGTTCCTGGTTGTATTGGGCTAAGTATAAATTAAAACTTCCAGACAGGAGTAATGATGGGGCTAGGAGGGGTTCTATATGCCACTTAATCTTTGAGGTGCTCGGTGAAAAAAGAAGAAGACATTATTTCGACGAGATCGTAAGAACGCTTGACGTATTTAGCGTACCTTCTATTAAAAGGTTGATCATGAAACACGCTATCAGAGAAGGCGTAGATGATGAAGATAATGTTCAAATGATGAAGGAAATGACCCTCAATGGTTTGATGTATGATTTCTTTGGAAACACTGATCAAGAGCCCACTGAAGAACATTCTGAGAAAGACTTCCATATTGTAGTTAATGATGGAACTGTTAAATATAAAATAAGAGGTTTTATCGACAAGCTGTTCTTATACAAAGACAAAAAGTTTGCCTTGATTAGAGACTTTAAAACCAGTAAGGAAACATTTAAAGGTAAAGATGCAGAGGACAACATGCAAGACCTTATGTATAGCCTCGCTGTAAAGCATTTATTCCCAGAGTACGAGACAAAACAAAGTGAATTCTTGTTCTTGAAGTTTGACTTGATTCCAGATGTCAAAAAAAGCGGTATTGTTAGGATGGAGCCTCTTGATGAGCATGATCTTCACGGTTTTGAACACCACTTAACAGAGATACAAAAATATCTAGACAACTTCAATGAGGAGTCTGCCACTAAAAACATGGCTGCATATAAAGGTTTTCCTAGTGATGGATCATTTAGCTGTAAACTTCTTTGTGGTTTTGCCAAGGAAAAAGGACAACTTAAGAAAGATGGTTCGCCAATGTGGCATTGCGGAATGAAGTTTGACTTCTTTTATTATGACATTAAGGACGCGGAAGGTAACTTTTACAAGTCTTGTTTTGATGATGAGTTTTCTGAGGATCTAGTTCCAGAAGGAGGTACTTATGAAATGAAATATTATGCAGGATGCCCAGCACATTCTTCTTGACTTTTTTATATTATGATGTTACCATCATAACATGATCAAGCCCATATTTAAGTCGACATACTCTACAGGTAAGAGTATATTGACTCTAGATGAGATAATAGATATCTGCGATGAAGGAGACATGAATAATGTCACCATCGTTGAGGATAACTTAACCAGCTTTATGAAAGCTTTTCACTTGTGCAAACAAAGAGGAAAAGACCTAACTTATGGCCTTAGGATTACTCTTTGTAATGAAGACCTAGAAGATGATTCTGATCATAAGGCCGTGATATTCGCAATGAATGATTTAGGCTGCAAACTCCTAAATAAGATATACTCTTTGGCTTTTGTCGAGAACGGCGGAAAGCTTACTTATAAGGATTTGAAATCATTTTGGGATAATGAATCCTTATGTTTTGTGGTCCCTTTTTATGACAGCTTTATACATCAGAACAACCTTTATTTAAAGAACTGTATTCCAGACCTGGAGGGGTTAAATCCTAGGTTTTGGGTTGAGAATAACAACTTACCTTATGATCGCCTTATTTGTCAAAAAGTTTTAGAGTATGCGGAAGACTGTTATGACATGAGTCATGTTAAGTCTATATACTATAAGAACAAAGAAGATGTAGAAGCTCTGCAGACTTACAAAATTCTCTGCAATAGAACATTTGGTAGGCAAGCTACATTATCATGCCCTAACCTAAGCCACTTCTCTAGCGATGAGTTTTGCTGGGAATCATATAAAGAATTATCAAAATGAACGAACTATTAAGATTCAATAGAAAGCAAAAATATATAATCTTCGACACTGAAACCGAAGGTTTAAATTTAGTAAAGTCAAAACCATGGCAAGCTGCCTGGATCGTTGCTGAAGGCAGCAAGGTCATCAAGAAATATGACAAGCTCATCAAGTGGGACGATCTTAAAGTCTCTAAGGATGCTGCAAGAATAACAGGTTTTGACAAAAAAAATTATGAAGACAACGCAGAAGACCCAAGGTCTGTATGGAATGAATTTTCAAAATATCTTTTTGACGACTCCTATTTAATAGTTGGCCAGAACCTACTAGGCTTTGATGTTTATATGATAGATGTATGGAGAAAGCTTATTGGAGAGCCTCTGAATCAAGACTATATTAATAGAATCATTGACACTAAAGCAATTGCTACGGCCATTGCTAAGGAGTCTCCAGTAGACAAAGCTAATTTTATTTACTGGCAATACAGGTGGCTTAATTATAGAGAAAGAGGACTTAAAACATCTCAATTGACATTGCTTAAAAAATACGGCATTGACTTTGATCAAAAGAGATTGCATGATGCACTTTACGACATTGAAATGAACCTTGAGATTTTTCACAAACAACTTTACGATATTGAATTATGAGATATGAAAACCCATTCCCAGTAGGGGTCAAGCTACCAGAGATTAGCGTACCAGACAACACACTAGAATCACTTGGTTTAAAGAACGGAAGCTCCAGCTTAGAAATATTGAAACAGCTTTGCAGAAAGGGTCTTAGAGATAAGCTTCTTATCGAAGCCGAAAACAGAAAAGATTATTATGATCGAGTCCAGATGGAAATCGACATTTTAGATGACCTTGGTTTTGTAGATTATATACTCCTTAACTGGGATATTATGGATTACTGTCAGAGAAGCGGTATTCCTACTGGTGCTGGCAGGGGAAGTGCTGCTGGTAGTTTAGTTCTTTTTCTTCTTGGTGTAACAAACATTGACCCTATTAAATATGAATTATTTTTTGAGAGATTCGTCTCTAAAAGCAGAGCCAGAAAAATTGAGCATAACGGAGAAGTCTTTCTTGACGGTTCTCTACTTGCTGACATTGATAACGATATTTCTTATGATAGGAGGGCTGAAGTTATTAAGTATATTGAAGATAAGTACGAAGGTAGAACCTCCAAAATCTTAACACTTAACACACTAAGTTCCAAGCTCTGTATGAAAGAGTGCGGTAAGATTATCGGCGAACTATCTGAAATGGAAGTAAACCAAATTAGCGATACAATACCAAAGCACTTTGGCAAGGTTGTAAAACTAGATGTGGCTTATGAAGAAAGTGAAGCCTTTAAGGTTTTCGCTGACAAGCATGAAAAATCCTACAAAATAGCAAAAAAGCTAGAAGGTTTAATTAAGAATACTGGCGTTCACCCTTCTGGTATATCAATCAGTTATTACAACCAAGGGGACATAATGCCGCTACAAAAAACAAACGATGGAGCTTTGGTTTCAGGTTATGATATGGACGATGTAGCCAGTCTTAGTGTTAAGTTCGATATACTCGGACTGAGGACGCTTTCGGTTGTTAATGATACTTGTAACCAATTAGGCATTAAGGCCTCTGACATCGACCCAGGGCACGAAAGCATCTATGCTGCGTTAGCTTGTCTCCAACAACCCAAAGGATTGTTTCAGATTGAGGCGGATGTAAACTTCAAGGTTTGCAAACAAGTTTCGCCCAGAAACCTAGAGCAGCTTTCAGCTGTTGTTGCTATTGCAAGACCTGGAGCGTTGGATTTTAAAGACATGTATGCTGATTATGTCAGAACAGGAGAGTTTAATTGTGTGCATGAGTTCTTTGATGATATACTTAGTTATACTGGAGGCATTCCTCTTTACCAAGAGCAGTTGATGAAGATGGCTGTTAAGGTTGGTTTTAGCCTAGACGAGTCCGAACAGCTTCGAAGGATAGTTGGAAAAAAGAAGGTAGAAGATATGCCAGCTTGGAAAGCCAAGATTGAAGAGAAAATCAAGGAAAAAAATCTAGACCCAGTTATAGGAGATGTTTTATGGAAAGTGGCAGAAGATTCTGCTAACTACTCCTTCAACAAGTCTCATAGTATTTCTTACGCATATCTAGCAGCTATAACAGTCTACCTTAAATTCAACCACCCTCAAGAATTCTTCCTCAGTCTTCTCAAGATGGCTAGGTTTGAGCCAAATTCACACGAAGAGATTGCTAAGATATCTCAAGAGCTTTCGTTTTTTGACGTAACTCTATTACCTCCAGATTTGAATCTTTCAGACTTTGACTTTAAAATTGAAGGAAAGAACATAAGGTATGGGTTAAATTCCATCAAGGGTGTTTCTGGTAAAATTATTGAATCATTAATTGAGTTTAGGGAGAATAACTTTGAAAACAAGTATGATGTTTTCTCAGCTGCAAAAGATTGTGGCGTAAACATCGGTACAATGTCAGCGTTCGTACAGGCTGGTCTATTAGATTCTTTTGTAACCACTGACCGTTGTCGATTAGTTCTTGAGGCTCAGAGCTTCAACATACTAACTGACAGAGAAAAAAGAAACATAATAGAGGTTGGTGATCGTTTTAATTACGACGTACTAAACACGATACAACATTTTAGAAGTGATAACGCTCCAGCTGATGATGGCAAGCTTCTATTCACTGACAGAAGGTTCGGGACATTCAAAAAGAAATATGACCAATATAAAAATATTTATAAACAGAATTCTAGCCACATTAAGTTTGCTAATTGGCATTTTGAGACTCAATTGCTGGGTTACAGTTACTCATATAACATAAGGGAGATATTCACAAGCGGAGACGAAGCTACATTGAATACATCAGAACAAGTTAGAAACAGTTCCGACAGACAAAGAATTAAGTTCGTTGGTCAGGTAACAGACATTACAAAAAGAACAAGTCGAAACGGCAATAAATATGCTAGAATTGAAATGCAAGATGAGCTAGGTCCTATTTGTGGATTGTTTTTAGACTCAGATAGAGAAGAAAGGTTGACAGACTATCTAAACTCTGGTAAAAAGTTACCTACCAAAGGTAGTATTGCAATAATAACTGGCAGTGCTGGTGACGATATAATCTTTGTAGATAAGATAAAAACAATAGAAGAGAAAATATATATGAAACTTTCCGAACTAAAATGAGTGTAGATAATAATGTGATATTTCAAGATTTCAACCTTACCCCTAGGGCGAAAAAAGCATACTCGGACGCCAAACAAATATCTGAAGAGTTTGGCCACAAAACCATAAACAACTTACATATAATGTATGGTTGCCTAAAAAACATGTCTAAAGATTTAGACGACTATCTTTTTGATAATGGTTATGTGTTGTCTCACGAAGATGTAAAAGATAGCTTTAGTTTTGCAGTTTTAAATGAAAAAGATAAATTTTATAGTAACAAAAACTCAGAGATATGGCACAAAGAAGTAGTTGACTCAATAAAAGAATCTAACAGAATATCAAAAAAACACGGACAGCATTATATTAGCATAGAGCATGTTGTGTGTGCTATATCATCTACATCCTCGTATATATTTGAATACATAGACGATTTCTTTGATTGTAAAGGCTTTCATCAAGTACTTTCTCAATTTATCAATGAGGAGCATTACAACCCCGATGAAATTGAGCAAGACTTAGATCAAAGCGTAAACCTAGAAAGCATAGAAAATTTACTTGCTGAAAATTTTGAGCCTTTATCTATACCAGATTTTGTATCAAACATGAATCTCCTTTATATTGATGGTAAGGTTGATGATGTTCATGGTAGGGAAGAAGAGGTTACGTCTTTAGTAGAAACATTATCCAAGAAGAATAAATGTAACGCTATACTTACTGGTGATCCAGGTGTTGGCAAGACTGCCATTATAGAAGCTTTGGTTAAAAAAGTATGCGATGGTGATGTTCCAGCAAACCTACTTAATATAGAAATCTTAAGTGTAGATTTAGGCGCTATGATTTCAGGAACTCAATACAGAGGTCAGTTCGAAGAAAAATTCAAGTCGTTATTGAACATGGCTAAAAGCAATCCATCTATAGTTTTGTTTTTTGATGAGATACATACTATCTTCGGAACAGGAGGAAACAACCAGGAGGGCAGCCTGGATGCCGCCAACATGTTGAAACCACTTCTAGCAAGGGGCGAGATCAGGTGTGTCGGAGCGACCACTACAGACGAATACAGGAAGATATTCGAAAAAGATGGAGCTATAAAAAGAAGATTCTTAAATATTGACGTTTTAGAGCCCAGTAAAGATGAGACCAAGCATATCTTATATAACTGCAAGAAGAAGTATGAAAAATTTCATGGTGTTTATTTCAGAAAAGACACAATAGATCACATTGTAGATCTTTGTGATTTATTCTTAACAAACAAGAAGTTTCCAGATAAGGCTTTTGATGTTCTGGATTTAGTGGCTGCTAAAGTAAAGATAGCTAACTTAGAACCAACATCTGTAATCAAAGACGCACATAAAGGTTTTGTTTCTGACATATCCAAAAAAAACATTAGCGAATCAGAGATAAGAGAAACTTTCAAAGACTTCATGCAAACGCTAGAAGGTTTTAGTCAAAACAAAAATAAGAAAGCATCATTGGTTAAGAAGAAAGATGTTACAAACTTAATTTCTAAAATGGCTAAAGTGTCTATAAATGAATTATCAAATCAAAAAAACAGCTTTGATAAGTTTGTAAACAAGATGTCGTCGGAGGTTTTTGGTCAAAAAGAAGTAATAGAAGAAGTTAATAACCTCTTATCTTGTTGTAAGGTTGGCTTACACGACGAACAAAAACCATTGGCTAGTATGTTTTTTGTAGGCCCAACAAGTGTTGGCAAAACATACACAGCAAAGAAAATAGCAAAACACTATTTTGGCAACGAAAAAGCTTTCTTGCAGATAAATATGAGTGAGCTTTACGACAAGACAGGGATTAGCAAACTTATTGGTTCTAATTCTGGTTATGTTGGTTATGAGAACGGGGGTTTATTAACTAACTTCGTGAAAGATAACCCAAACTGTGTTATATTATTTGACGAAGCTGAAAAAGCTGACCCACAAATTCTCAATATACTCCTGCAGATACTTGACGAGGGTTATATAGAAGATAGCAAAAACAATAAAATAAACTTTTCAAAATCAATAATAATATTCACAAGCAATGCTGGTCATGACTTAGTGACAAAGAAGACCATGGGTTTTATTGAGGAGGAGGTTAACGCAAATAAAACTTACGTATCCTCTGTCAAAAAATATCTAAAACCAGAACTTGTTGCTCGCATAGATAAAGTCATGGCGTTCAATTCTATAGGTGAAAATGAATTTAAAATGATAATAAAGAGAGAGCTTCAAATCATAAAAGAAAAACTTGCGAAAATAAACATCAAATTTAATTTCAATGACTCAACAATTAAATCCTTAAAACAACAAATGGAAGATAAAAATTTCCATGCCAGAGAAATAAACTCTTTCATAAAAGAAAAGGTAAAAGTTCCAATTTCCAAGTTCCTTGTCAAAAATAAAAACATTCGAAAATTATCTATAAAACATGTTGACAATGATACGAAGGTGTGTTAATATATGCTCATGAATAAAACAACGCAAAACAAAATCATGAAGGCAATCCGATCAAGCAAAGGCCGCTTCTTTGGTCTCTATACCAAAAGTGGAGAGTCCCTAAATGCACAATTTGTTTCCGAGACCCCTCAGTATGTGACTGTATATGACAGAAACAACAGCAAAAAAAGGAAGTTTGCAAAAACAAGCCTTTGTGCTCTAAGGTTGAAGAACGAGAAGATTGGTAAGCTAGTATAGATTTGAATTAACGGTTTGAAAAACCACAGCCCTGCCCGTATAATAATTGAATGAACGCACACCAATTATTTGCTGGCAGGGCTTATGTTTTTAATGAGTTTAGCGAATTGCTGACTGACTCAGCAGAGTTTTTGCTTATAGAGAAGTTATCGCAACGTTTTAAGATACCTTTCTCATTATTCTCTGCGGAAACTCTAGGTGGAACGGAAGATTTCGATATTTACAAGTTAAATAGTTTAGGTAAAAACTACCTACTTAAAATTTCTTTTGACAGTTCTAGCGCGCAGATGATAAACGAGTCAAACATATTAAAGAACAATGAATCAATCACAATACAGAAACACGTTGATTCAGGTGAGGTTTCTGTAGGTCAACCCTTGAGGTTTATCCTTACCGAGCTTGACGATTTTGGTAGCCTTGAAGATTACGGGGTCAGTTTCCCAATTTCACGTATTGGCTCTTTACTTGCTTCATTCAACACTTATACATCTCTAAAAGGCGGTTTCAGCTTCCAAGAATATTGTTCTAAATTACTCGACAAGATAGACCCAAATAAATGGTCCACCTTCGTCAGAGGTTCTGTATTTTCTTTTTACGAATACAAAAAGATAATGTCAGTATACGAAAGCCTTCTTAAAGAAATGAATTCTTTAAGGACTGAGGATTTTTTAAATAGTGACAAACTCATAAACCCAAACATAGGTCCAGAGAATATAAGTTCTAATGGAACTATTTTTAGGTTCTTAGACTGCAGCGATTCCTTTAGGTCTAGCAGCATACTGGGTTTATGCTTTATTTGTATAAACTATGGCTTAAAAAAGAAAGCAAGAAAAAAACTATTCAAGTTGTATTGTGATATTGAAAAAATAGAATACAAAGACATCAAACAGGAACTCAAAAAAGCATGAAAGTTGCTTGGTTGTATTTTCTTGTTTGATTCCTTTTATAAATTCATAATAGAAGAGTGTATTTTTGAATCATCAAGACCCAAAAAAATAATAGGTCTGAACTTAACCCTTTCGAATTGCTTTGATATTTGCTCTTGTTTAGATTGTTACGAAGATATACGATTACCAATCAAAGAAATGTTCATTAGGCCTATAATTGAAGATTCAGAAGACCGTATTTAAATTAAGCATTTCAAATATTTATATAGAATTTCTATTGATTTAATTTATCATAGTTTATATGATAAACTTCTACAAACCTAACTCGAAGAACTCAGGAAGCGCTTTTGGATTCAGACTTGGAATACAGGGCAAAAGCGAAGAGCCTTGTCTGTATATGACGGCAGTCAAACAATTTTCCTGGGACTCGAACAAAAAAAGTGGATCTTTTTCCAACAACTCAAAAGACCCAGACAAATCAGCAAGTGTTAAATTTAATGAAACAGAATTAGGAGGTTTTATATATGCCATAGAAAACTATGAAAAGTTTAGTGCTTTCCATAGTTACGATCAAAACTCAACATCCATATCTCTATCTCCCTACAAAAAATCTGATGGCACAAAAGCTTTTTCATTCTCACTAACAAGAAACTCTTCAAACAAGTTTGGGTTGGGACTTGAGATGTCTGAGGCCTATCTTATTTCCGAGTACTTTAAATTTGTCCTTAAAGAACTATTTATATTTAGAACAAACTCCCAGAAAAAATGAGAAAAAAAACAATACTTCTACATTCTAATTTCTGCAAAGCCCTCACTGGTTTTGGTAAAAACAAAAAAAACATATTAAAATATCTCTATAAGACAGGTAAATATAGAATTGTAGAGGCGGCTAACGGTAGGCCTATGGGAAGCAAAGAACTTGACTGCCTACCTTGGGAGTGCATAGGAACTCTTGACAGAAGAGGCAACGTCCCAGAAGAATCTCAGAGAGAGAATAGTTATGGAGGTTTACTTATTGATGAAATCATCGAAGATGTGAGGCCAGATGTATATATAGGTATTGAGGATATATGGGCATTTAAAAATTTTCACCACAAGCCTTGGTGGAATAAGGTAAATACCATGATTTGGACTACGTTGGACAGTTTACCAATATTACCAGAAGCGGTAGAATACGCGCCAAAAATTAAAAACTACTATGTGTGGTCTAATTTCGCTGAGAAAGGGTTCAAAGATATTGGTTATGAACATGTGAAAACCTTAAGGGGTTCATTGGATACTGACAACTTCTACAGGTTAGACGATAATACTAGATCAGTATTGAGGGACCGTCACGGCATAAACAAAAACGACTTCATTATTGGTTTTGTATTTAGAAATCAGTTAAGAAAATCCGTGCCAAACCTTCTAGACGGCTTTAAAAAATTCAAGAAAAACAACCATAACTGCAAATTACTATTACATACATCTTGGTCTGAGGGTTGGGATATACCAAGACTTCTTGAGGAGAAAGGCATAAACAGAAATGACGTATTAACAAGTTACTTCTGCGATGACTGCGGAAGCTACAAAGTGCAGCCCTTCACTTCAGATAAAAGCAATTGTACTAGCTGCGGTGGTAAAAACAACCATACGACAAACGTAGTCAATGGGGTTAGCGAGAAACAGCTGAACGAAGTTTATAATCTAATGGATGTTTACTGCCACCCTTTTACAAGCGGAGGTCAGGAGATACCTATACAAGAAGCGAAGCTAACCGAACTTATAACTCTGGTTACTGATTATTCTTGTGGCGAAGATAGCTGTAGCGAAGAGAGCGGCGGCTTGCCTCTTTCTTGGAATGAATATAGAGAACCTGGTACCCAATTCATTAAAGCATCTACGGATCCAGACAGCATTAATCAAATGCTTCAAACAGTTTTTGATATGCCTAATGATCAAAAACTAGAAGAAGGAAAAAAATCTAGACAATGGGTTATTGATAATTTTTCGATTGATGTTATAGGTTCTTCTTTAGAGAAGATTATAGATGAAATGCCTTTTCTGGATGATAATGTAGATATTAAGACAGTGTCTTACAACGAAGACTTCCCGTTTCCAGTAGGTTTAAGTAATGAAGATATTGTAACTGTTTTGTATAAAGAAATACTAAACGACGAAGTAGATACAAATACTCCAGGATTCAAAAAGTGGACCTCGGATTTAAATAACCGCAAAATATCCCAAGAAGAATTACATAGCCATTTTGTAAAGGTAGCCATAGAGAACAATAAAAATAAAAATATAAACTTTGAAGACGTTTTAAGTAAAGATGACGAAGGAAGAAGGATTGCCGTAGTTGTACCTGAAGACAGTGTTGATGTTATTCTTGTTAACTCATTACTTGCCAATTTACAAAAGAAACACAAAAAACATAATATTTACATTTTTACAAATAAAAGTTATTTCGACCACATAGAAGATAACCCTCATGTTTATAAATGCATACCTTACTCAAAGTCTTTAAGCAACCCGCTGGTTCTTGAGGGAAGCGGTGCTCATAAAGGTTTTTTTGAGGCCGCATATTATCCTACAGTTACGACAAGATCAATACCATGCAACAATCACAACGGATTATAAAATGTCTCATCTATTAAAAGAATACCAAAACAGTTTAGGTGTCTCAGCAGAGAAGCCTATAATTAACAAGCACTTCTATCCCATTACCTGTGAAAAGTTTATTGTTTTTTACAATGATGGCTTTGATAGTGATAAATTTTACCATCATTACGACCTTGTTCTTGGTTTGATATATGACTTCGTAGTTGATAATGATATCAAGGTTGTTTTTATTGGCGAAGATAAAGGGTGTCCTCTGCAGGCTGACTTTGTTTTGAGCAACCTAACTTTCAGGCAAAGTTGCTACGTCATATCCAAAGCTTCTGTTTTGATTTCTAGCGACAACTCGCTTAGTCATTATGCCAGCTCTGTTGGTGTTCCTATTGTAAACCTAATAAGCAAAAATTATCCTAGCGTAGCGAAACCTTTTTGGTCTACTGATAATAAAAATGCAATTAATATTAGCCCTAAATGGAGTGTCAAGCCATATCTGGTAACAAAAGACATGGAAGATTCTATAAACACTATACCAGCTGAAAGCGTGGCTAACTCCATTATAGGGTTGATTACTAACTGGACGGCTAAAAAGCTTAAATTCAAAACCAAACAAACAAATTCAATAAAGTCTCCAAAGGCTGATGTAATACCTAGTTGCGTTATCAATTCAACCGTACTTAATGAGTTTGAATATTTAAATGTAAGGTTGGATCTTTTAAATGAAGATTTGGATTCGAAAGCTTTGTTGCAGCTATTAGAGAGGCACAAATGCACCTTGTTTACAAAAGACAACTTAATAAACATTGATCCCCTTGCTCCTTACGCTTCTAATATAGAGAAAGTTTGCGTAATCTTAAACGAAGAACCTCCCCAAATAGAAGATTCGTATTTTGAGAAACTCAGAAGACTAAATATCGATTTTGAATTCTTGGTTGAGAACGAATTAATTCTAGATAAAGTAAGGCTCGATTATTTCGAGCAAATAGTTTCTTTCAAAGAAAAAGAAATTAAAAAACCAAAAAACACATCAAAAGAAGACAAGTTTCTTTCGTGTCGTTTTGTTATAGACGGTAATAAAGTTTACCATTCTATGGCTCACTGGAAAAAAGGTCTTGACAATGATGTAAATATAGTAGATAATGATGACTTCTGGGAAGAATCAAATTATTTTTATATTTATGAAGACTAAAACAACAACCAAAATGGCTCCAAAGAAAGCAGCAACTAAAAAAACAGCGAAGAAAACAACCAAGGCTAAAAAGCTTTTCGGACCAGATGTTTACAAGAGAGATGAGCATGGTCTTCTTGAGTGCGTCGATTATGTTTTTAACGATGATGGATCAGTAAACTGGAGGGCCATGATCAAACCCGAGTTCCTCTACCCTAATAAGGGTTGGTTTGATATGCGAAATCAAAGCGTACCCACATCTACAGAAGGACTTAAAGATAACCAGCTTTTAATTATGCTGGGTGGAATTAAAGATCTAGCTAGGTTAAGAGGTTTTCACACCGTAGGTTATGATGTAAGAAACGTAGAAGACGGTTATGTTACCGCTCGTTGTGATATAGAGTGGATTGGCAATTATGAGTCTTCT
>Ga0208671_10000090_pt1 | contig 61204 bp, 59 predicted proteins | sample ColrivemetaGS759_FD_187606 | JGI IMG/M metagenome (GOLD analysis project Ga0208671, IMG submission 187606) | Estuarine microbial communities from the Columbia River estuary - Ebb tide ETM metaG S.759 (SPAdes) (version 2) | ecosystem: Environmental > Aquatic > Marine > Intertidal zone > Estuary ...
GCCACGGTTCGCACTACGATACCGCGGGCCGTATCCGCAAAGGCCCCGCCCCGCGCAACCTTCCTGTCCCCGTCGCCGAATTCGTCGACGCCACGACGATCAAGCTCGGCTAAGGAGAAAGACCAATGTCTGGTATTCCCCACGACCATTACAAACCGAAATCGGGCGGCGCCAAGTGGCTTGAAAGCCGCCTGCCGGTTCTCAGCCTCATCTACGATACCCTTGTGATCCCCACTCCGAAGAACCTCAACTGGATGTGGATCTGGGGCATCGTTCTGACGTTCACCCTCGTCCTGCAAATCATCACCGGCGTTGTCCTCGTGATGCACTACACCCCGCAGGTCGATCTGGCCTTCGCTTCGGTCGAGCACATCATGCGCGACGTGAACGCCGGCCACATGATCCGCTATGTCCACGCCAACGGCGCCTCGCTGTTCTTCGTGGCGGTTTATTTCCACATCTTCCGCGGCCTCTACTACGGTTCGTACAAGGCCCCCCGCGAAGTGACCTGGATCATCGGTATGCTCATCTACCTTCTGATGATGGCGACCGGCTTCCTGGGCTATGTTCTTCCCTGGGGCCAGATGTCGTTCCACGGCACCGCGGTGATCACCGGCCTGTTCGGCGCGATCCCGTTCGTCGGAGAAGCGATCCAGACCTGGCTGCTCGGCGCTTCGGCAGTCGGCCAGCCGGCGCTTAACCGCTTCTTCTCGCTGCACTATCTGCTGCCGTTCCTGATCGCCGGCCTCGTGGTCGTCCACATCTGGGCCTTCCACTCGACCGGCAACAACAACCCGACCGGTGTTGAAGTCCGCCGCGGCTCGAAAGAAGAGGCCGAGAAAGACACTCTGCCGTTCTGGCCCTATTTCGTGATCAAGGATCTTTTCGCTCTTGCCGTGATCCTCGTTGTCTTTGCGGCCATCGTGGGCTTCATGCCCAACTATCTCGGCCACCCCGACAACTATCTCGAAGCCAATCCGCTGGCGACGCCGTCTCATATCGTTCCGGAATGGTACTTCCTGCCGTTCTACGCGATCCTTCGCGCCTTCACCGCCGACGTCTGGGCTGTGCAGTTCGCCAACTGGATCTCGTTCGGGATCATCGACGCCAAGTTTTTCGGCGTTCTGGCTATGTTTGGTGCGATCATCGTGATCGCACTGGCTCCGTGGCTCGACACCTCGACCGTGCGTTCGGGCCGCTACCGCCCGATGTTCAAGTGGTGGTTCGCGCTTCTCGCAATCGACTTCATCGTTCTGATGTGGGCGGGCGCGATGCCGGCTGAGCCGCCCTACTCGATCATCGCGCTAACCGGTGCCACCTACTGGTTCGCCTACTTCCTCGTGATCCTGCCGCTTCTCGGTGTGATCGAGCGCCCGACCGCGCGTCCGGCCACCATCGAGGATGACTTCAACGCCCACTACGGCAAATCGACCGAAAAATCGGCCGAGTGAGAAAGGACGAAAGAACTATGTTCCGTAAACTCACCCTTACCGCTGCCGTCGCACTGGGCTTGTCGGCAACCGCTGCTCTCGCCGCAGGCGACGCCCATGTCGAAGACTTCGATTTCTCGTTCGAAGGCCCCTTCGGCAGCTATGATCAGATGCAGCTCCAGCGCGGTCTGCAGATCTACACCGAGGTCTGCGCCGCTTGCCACGGCCTGAAGTATGTCGCGATCCGCACTCTGGCCGACGAGGGCGGCCCCGCCCTTCCGGAAGATCAGGTTCGCGCCTATGCCGCCCGGATCGAGGTGGCCGATGCCGATACCGGCGATTTCCGCCCAGCGATCCCGGCCGACAAGTTCCCGACCTCGGCTCTGGCCGAAGCTCCGGACCTGTCGCTGATGGCCAAGGCGCGCGCGGGCTTCCACGGCCCCTACGGCACGGGCCTCAGCCAGCTGTTCAACGGCATGGGCGGCGCTGAATACATCGCCTCGCTGATGGCGGGCTATGAAGAAGCGCCGGAATGCGCCCCGGCCGATTTCCCGGGCTCCTACAACACGGCCTTTGCCAACGGCGGTTTCCCCGAAGAGTGCAAGGACGAGGACGGCCACCACACCGTTCCGGGTAGCTGGATCGCCATGCCGCAGCCTCTGTACGGCGACGATGTGGTGTTTGCCGACGGCCACGACGCCGATCTGCACCACGAAGCTCAGGACATTGCAGCCTTCCTGATGTGGGCCGCCGAGCCCAAGCTCGACGCCCGCAAAGAGGCCGGCTTCCTCGGCGTTCTGTTCCTGGTCCTCCTGTCGGTTCTGCTGCATCAGACCAACAAGCGGCTCTGGGCTCCGCACAAGGCGGCCGCCAAGAAATCCGCCTGAGTTCAGGCCAAATGATCCCGAGAGGCCCGCCACTGGCGGGCCTTTTCATTTCCGGCCGAGATAGGCCGCAAGCGCAGGGCCGGGGCGGGCAAAGGCCTTGGAAGTAGCCACGGGAGCGTTGGCGACACCGCCATCAACCATCACCAGAAGATCCGCAATCTGCTTGGCGTCCTCGGGGTCGTGGGTGACCATGAGCACGGTCCGCCCCTTGAGCTTCTCAGCCACGAGTTCCAGCATCTCGCGCCGCATGGCGGGGCCAAGCGCCGAGAAGGGCTCGTCCAGCAGGATCAGCGGGCGGCTCTGCAACAAGACCCGCGCCAAAGCGGCGCGCGAGGCCTGCCCGCCCGACAAGGTGCCAGGTTTGCGCGCGCCAAAGCCCCCAAGGCCAACCTCGGCAAGCGCCGCCTCCACCTGCTCGTTTTCCCCCACCCCAAGGCGCAGGTCCGGCCGCAGCGCCAACCCGACATTCTGGGCAACCGTGAGATGCGGGAATAGGTTGTTGTCCTGAAACAGCGTGCTCACCGGTCGCTTGCCGGGCGGAAGGGCGCCGATGTCGGCCTCCTTCCAGAAGATGCGCCCCGAGGTCGGCGAGAAATAGCCGCCGATCATCGACAGGAGCGTGGATTTGCCGCCGCCTGAGGGGCCGACAATCGCGGTCACGCTGCCCTCCGGCACCGACCAGTCGGCTTTCAGGCGGAAATCGCCCTGCTCGATCGTCAGGTTTTCAAGCGTCAGCATCGGCGCGGCCTCCTCGGTCGAACAGCCAAAACAGCGACAGGCTCACCACCACAAGGACAAGTGCGACACCTGCCGCCGCCTCCATCCGGTATGCACCCATCAGACGATACATCATCAGAGGCAAGGTTTCCTGATCGCCCCCCGAAAACAAGAGGATCACGCCCAAATCGCCCACCGACATCGCCGCCGCCAGACCGGCGGCAAAGCCCAAAGGCCGGCGAAGGCGGGGCAGGATCAAGAGCCGAAGCCGCGCCCAGCCGAAAAGGCCCAGGCTGGCGGCCAGACGGCCATAGTTGGCCTCGGTCTCCTCGACCGCCGAACTGATGCCGCGAAAGACGAAAGGCAGCCCCACGAGGGCGTTGAGCGCGGCGGTTACAGGCAATGCGGCGCGGGTCGGGTTGATGAGGCCATGGAGCATCAGGAAGACGCCTGTGCCCACCACCAGCGCCGAGGTCGCCAGTGGCAGCGATCCGACCAGCATGGCAACCGGCCCGCCGCGTAGAGCAAGCGCAAGCGCCAGAGCGACGGAAAGAGCCGCAGCGGCCAGCGCCACGAGAACCGACCGAAGGACCGCTACGCCAATGCCAGAAGGCAAGCCATTCAGACCCCCGAGACCGTTCGCCACGACCATAACCATCGGCAATAGCAGGAAGGTCGCAGCAAGAGCGATCCAGAAGGTATCCAAAGCGGTCGACAAGCGGCCATGCGGTGCGATCGCAAACCCCTGCCGGCCAAGCCCAGCCCCCATGCCGAGCGCCGCACCGCTGCGATAGGCGACAGCTGCAAAGACCGCGCCGAGAGCAAGCTGCAGCAGGGCCAGTTGCGCCGCCTTGGCAAGATCGAAGTCGAACCGGACAGCCTGATAGATGGCAAGCTCGAGGGTCGTGGCCTTCGGCCCTCCGCCAAGGGTCAGGGCCACCGTGAAGCTCGTCAGGCAGATCAGGAACACAGCAAGAAACGCGCCGGGCAGAACGCTCCGCAGCATCGGCCATTCGAGGAGCCGCCAGCGCGAGCCTTCAAGCTCGACCGCGAGGCGCACACGCTCGGACGGAATCGCTTGCCAGCCTTGAAGGATCAGCCGGATCCCGAGCGGCAGGTTGAGGAACACATGGCCGAGGACCACGCCCGCAAGGCCATAGATCGAGATTTTGGGCAAATGAGCCAAGGCCAAAAGCTCGTTCAAGAGCCCCGAACGACCGAACACGGCAATCAGCCCGAGAACCGCGACGATCACAGGCAGGATGAAGGGCGCACCCAGAAGCGTGATGAGCGCCCCTCGCCCCGCAAACCTGCGCCGCGCCAAGGCTCGGGCGACGGGGATCGCAAGGCCGACGCTCAGGGCCGCCGAAAGCGCCGCCTGAATCAAAGTAAACCGCAGCGCGGCCAAGTCGGCCGCCGTCAGAAAGCCCGGGCGGCCGGCTGCCTTCGCCGCCACCGCCCAGACCGACGCACCAAGGAAACCCGCGATGGCGAATGCCACCGCGAGCCCCGGTGCGCGGATGCGCCCTAGCGGCTGAGCGCCGCGCGCCATTCTTCCACCGCTGCGTCGCGCACCGCCTGCGCCTCGGCCGACGAGTAAAGCAGGCTCTGCACAGGCGAAATCATCTGTTCATAGCCTTCGGGCAGCCCGCCCTCGGGCGTCACCGCCGGATACATCCAGTTGGTCGTCGGGATGACCGACTGGAAGCCCGAGGTCAGCATGAAATCAAGGAAGGCGTCGGCCAGATCGGGCTGATCCGTTCCGGCGATCTTGCCCGCCACTTCGACCTGTAGGTAATGCCCCTCCGCGAAGGCCCACGCGACCTTCGAGGCATCCCCCTCGGCGATCAGGTGATAGGCGGGCGAGGTGGTGTAAGACAGGACAGCATCCGCCTCGCCCTCGAGGAAGAGGCCATAGGCCTCGGACCAGCCGGGGGTTACGGTCACGATATTGTCGGCCAGCGCCGACCATATCTCGCCCGCGCGGTCGCCATAGGCCGCCTTGACCCACATGACGAGGCCGAGGCCGGGGGTAGACGAACGGGGATCTTGGATCACGATCTTCAGATCGCTCGCCGCCAGCGCCTCGAAATCGGCCGGAGCCGCAACATCGGCATTCGCCACGAAGGCAAACCAGCCCCAGTCGAAAGGCACGAAGGTCGGGTCGATCCACTCGACTGGAAGATCGAGCGGGGCCAGATCGCCGTGCGGCGCGAAGAGGCCCGAAGCCAGCGCCTTTTCGGTCAGGGTCGTATCAAGGCCGAGGACGATATCGGCCTCGGTGCTTGCCCCTTCAAGAAGCACCCGCGACAGGAGCGCCGCGCCATCACCGGCAGCGACGAATTGCAGATCGCAGCCGCAGGTTTCCTCGAAAGCGGCCTCAACAGCCGGGCCGGGGCCCCATTCGCTGGTAAAGCTGTCGTAGGTATAGACTGTCAGAACGGGTGTCTCGGCCATCGCACCGCTGGCGATAAGGCAAAGTCCCGCGACATGGCTCAGATGGGTTTTTCTCATAGTCATCCTCTCATGCGCCGGACGGATGGGGGCTTTGAGGACATCTCGCGACCTTCCCTCCGCCGGTCTTAACCGGTTCAGGTTCAACGGGTTCGCGGACCATTCCGCATCTCAGCCCTCTTGCGAGGGCTCCCCGAGGTGGGGCGGAAGCTAGCGCCGGAAGCCCAGAACTGCAAGAAGAGTCGACCGGCACGGATATGAGAGTATAGTCCGAGGACTAATCGTTCATTTCGAATGCGGAGACTGGCATGCTACAAGATGCCGACTATCTCAGAATCACGATCGACCTCGCAAATGAAAGCCGGGCAAGGGGCAATCATCCGTTTGGTGCATTGCTCGTCGGCCCGGACGGCGACGTTTTGCTAACATCCGGAAATACCTACGCGGCGGACCGCGGCGTTGGCCATGCCGAGGCAAACGTGGCGCGTTCTGCTTCCCGAAAATATGAGCCAGAGTATCTCGAGCGCTGCGTTCTCTACACCTCGGTCGAACCCTGTTGCATGTGCGCTGGCGCTGCATATTGGGCTGGTATTGGGGCCTTGGTCTATGGGCTCACGGAAAAGCGCCTTGCGGCACTGACAGGGGACAATCCAGAAAACCTGACTTTGGACCTTAGCTGTCACCAAGTCTTTGCGGCCGGCCGCCGACTTGTCGATGTTAGAGGGCCCTTTCCTGATTTGGAGGAGCAGATCGTCGCCTCGCACAAAGACTTTTGGTGAACCCCCTTCGGCCCATTTTCGGCCCTTGGCAACCTTTGACCAAGCTCAGGTTCCGCAGAACGGCAGTATTCATGCTGCGGAGAGTTCTTGAGCACAGGCGATTGCTTCGCTAGACCGCAAGGCAAAGGAGCCCGATCATGTCGTTCAATACCTTCGGCCATCTTTTCCGCGTCACGACCTGGGGCGAAAGCCACGGGCCCGCGCTTGGCGCGACGGTGGACGGCTGCCCGCCGGGGATCGAACTGAGCGAGGCTGATATCCAGCCGTGGCTCGACAAGCGCCGACCGGGCCAGAACAAGAACACCACCCAGCGGCAAGAGGCCGATCAGGTCGAGATCCTGTCGGGCGTGTTCGAGGGCAAGACGACCGGCACGCCGATCCAGCTGATGATCCGCAATACTGATCAGCGGTCGAAAGACTATGGCGATATCGCCCAGTCGTTCCGGCCCGGCCATGCCGACATCACCTATCACCAGAAATACGGCATCCGCGACCATCGCGGCGGCGGGCGATCCTCGGCCCGCGAAACAGCTGCGCGGGTGGCCGCAGGCGGCGTGGCGCGCAAGGTCTTGGCTGCGCTTGTGCCCGATCTGCGGATCAAGGGCTATATGGTGCAGATGGGCCCCAAGGTCATCGACCGCAGCCGCTTTGACTGGGACGCCATCGACCAGAACGATTTCTGGTGCCCCGATCCGGCCGTTGCCGCCGAGTGGGAGGATTTCCTCGATTTCCTCCGCCGCAAGGATCACAACTCTGTCGGCGCGACTGTCGAGGTGGTGGCGCAGGGCGTGCCTGCGGGGCTTGGCGCGCCGATTTACGGCAAGTTAGACTCTGATCTGGCGATGGCGATGATGACGATCAACGCGGTCAAAGGCGTCGAGATCGGCGAGGGCATGGCGGCGGCGGCGCTCACAGGGCGCGAAAATGCCGACGAGATCTTCATGGGGCCGAATGGGCCGGAATTCAGCACCAACCACGCCGGCGGCATCCTTGGCGGGATCAGCACCGGGCAGGATGTGGTTGTGCGCTTTGCGGTCAAGCCGACCTCGTCGATCCTCTCTCCGCGCCAGTCGATCCGCGCTGATGGAACGCCTGTCGAGGTTGTCACCAAGGGTCGCCACGATCCATGCGTGGGCATTCGGGCTGTGCCGGTGGGCGAAGCGATGATGGCCTGTGTGATCCTCGATCACCTGCTTCTGGATCGCGGCCAGACCGGTGGCGTCCGTGGCAAGATCGGCTGACTATTTCGCCTGACGCGCCAGTTGGACCGCCAGAATGCCCGCGGCAATGATCGCCACGCCGATGACATCCGCGAATCCCAGCTTCTCGCCCAAGAGCATCGCGGCTATGACCACACCGAAGAACGGATTGAGGAAGTGGAAGGTCGCGGCGCGAACCGCGCCGATCCGCCCCACAAGCATGAACCAGATCCAGGTGGCGAAAAGTCCGGGCACCAGCGTGGTATAGGTGAAAGCCACGACGAGCTGCCAGCTCAGGGTCACGGTATGTGTCTCTAACAAGACCGCGGGGACAAAAAGCACTGCCGCGCCCACAAGCATCTGAAGCCCGACGATCATCAGCACATTGCCCCCAGAAGAGGCGTTGCGGACCATCAGCGTCGCCACCGCGAGCGACACGACGCCGACGCCGCAATAGATCACGCCAGCCACATCCACGCCGCCACTGAAGCGCGCACTCATGATGATGGTCACGCCAATGACACCAGCCAGAAGGCCCGTCATTGCCAGCGGCCTGATCTTTTCGCGGAAGACGAGCCAGCCCGCCAGCGCCACGATAAGCGGCATGGTCGAGGCGATGATGGCGGCAAGCGAGGCTTCGACGGTTTTCATCGCCACGAAATTCAGACCCAAATAGAGGGCGTTTTGGCAAATCCCGAAGATGACGACCGCTCGCCATTGCGATTTGGTGAGCCGCGCGCTCTGCCCCAGCGCCCAGGCGATACCGACACCAAGAAGACCCGACACCAGAAAGCGCAGCGCAAGGGCCGACATGGGAGGCGCGTATTCGACGATCACCCGTGCCGAGGTAAAGGCCGAAGACCACATCAGGGCAAAGGCCAGCCCCATCCCGATTGCGCGCAGATCCATCATTCCCCCAATGAAAAAGGGCCGCCGTTCGCGGGCGACCCTTTCCTATCCTTTCGCCGGGCGCAAGCCCTCGAAGGCTTAGCCGTTGACGCTGTCTTTCAGAGCCTTGGCGATAGTCATTTTCACAACCTTGTCGGCCGGCTTCTTGATGCTTTCGCCGGTGGCCGGGTTGCGAACCATGCGCTCGGGGCGCTCGCGGCAATAGATCTTGCCAACACCCGGAAGGGTCACGGCGCCGCCGGCCGAAACTTCTTTGGTGATGATCGACAGGAGCGCGTCGAGCGCAGCGCCCGCCGATTTCTTGTCACTGCCAGCGCCTTCGGCGATCGCCGTCACGAGCTGGGCTTTGGTCATCGGTTTTGCCATTTTCTGGTCTCCCTTGTCTGCCCACAACTTGGGCCTCATTTTCCGCATACTAACGGTATGTGGTATAGCACCACAACGAATTGTGATGTATTGCAAGCCAAAATCGCCCCTATAGTTGCGTTTTTTGGCGTTTTCAGAGGAAAGCGGTCTCCTCAAAGCTGCGAAGTTTGCGGCTGTGGATGCGTTCAAGCGGCATATCGCGCAGACTTTCAAGCGCCCGAATGCCGATCATGAGGTGCCGCGCCACCTGCGTTTTGTAGAAATCCGAGGCCATGCCGGGCAGCTTCAGCTCGCCGTGGAGGGGCTTGTCGGAGACACACAAAAGCGTCCCGTAGGGGACGCGAAACCGGAAACCATTGGCCGCAATTGTCGCGCTTTCCATGTCGAGCGCGATGGCGCGGGATTGCGAGAGGCGCTGCACCGGGCCGGACTGATCCCGAAGTTCCCAGTTGCGGTTGTCGATGGTGGCGACAGTGCCTGTCCGCATGATCCGCTTGAGCTCGAAACCGTCGAGCGCGGTCACGTCTGCCACCGCTCGTTCAAGCGCGATCTGGATTTCGGCCAGTGCCGGGATCGGAACCCAGATCGGCAGATCGTCGTCCAACACGTGATCCTCGCGCAGATAGGCATGTGCGAGGACGAAATCGCCAAGTCGCTGGCTGTTCCGCAGGCCGGCGCAATGGCCGACCATGAGCCAGGCATGGGGCCGCAGCACGGCGATGTGGTCGGTCGCAGTTTTGGCGTTGGAGGGACCGACACCGATGTTCACGAGGGTGATACCCTGCCCATCCGGCCGCTTCAGGTGATACGAGGGCATCTGCGGCATCTTCGGAAGCTGCGGCAGCGCTTCGTCGCCTTTCGTCAGGATGTGGTTCCCAGGCCCTACAAAGGCCGAATAACCATTTTTCGGGTCGATGAGCGCCGCGCGGGCATAGGCCTCGAATTCGTCGACGTAGAACTGGTAGTTGGTAAAGATCACATGGTTCTGGAAGTGATCGGGCGCGGTCGCTGTATAGTGGGCAAGGCGCGCCAGCGAATAATCGACCCGCTGCGCGGTGAAGGGCGCGAGGGGATGGGCGCCGTCTGGGTAGGTGAAACCATAGCCGTTGACGATATCGTCATGCGTGGTCGACAGGTCCGGCACGTCGAACACATCGCGCAGCGTGAACTCAAGCGCGCCGTCCTGTGGCACCGTGACCGCAGGATCGCTGGCAACGGCGAAATGCACGGGCATTGGCGTCTCGGAGGCGCCAATCTGCACCGGAACGCCGTGGTTCTGGATCAAGAGACCGATCTGCTGCTCCAGATAGGCGGCGAAAAGCTTGGGCCGCGTCACTGTTGTGGCATAGGTGCCGGGCTGGGCGACGTGACCGAACGACAAGCGGCTATCGGTCGAGGCATAGCTTGTCGTTGTAAGCCGAATCTCGGGATAGAAGGCGCGATAGCGGGCCTTGGGGAGGCCCGATTTCACGACCTCGGCGAAGTGCTCGCTGAGGAAATTCGTTGCTTCTTCATAAAGCGCGATCAGACGCCGAACCGCCGCGACCGGATCGGTGAAATACTCCGGCGCAGGCGTTTTCGGGGAAATGATCGGATAGTGCTGCTCAAATTCATTCATCTTGTTCAATCCTCGTCAGGGGCATCCACTATTCGGAGGCGCTCTCCGAAGCCCGACGCTTTGGGGTTTCATACCATGTTCTATTTCCGAGTCAGACACCAGTTGTGAAAGAGCCGCAAGACAGATTGAGGTTTGGTTCGGCCTTCAGATGTCGCAAATCTTGTTGCGAACGCGGTGCACCGTAGGCAGCCTATGCCAAACAGGAGAGCAATCATGGCCGTCACCCAGCTGCGACAGAACCTCGAACACTGGCAGGAACGCGTCGACCTCGCCGCCTCGTTCCGCTGGACCGCCCGCCTCGATATGCACGAGTCGGTTGCCAACCACTTCTCGCTCGCGGTGAGCGAGGACGGCTCAAAGTTCCTCATGAACCCCTACCTCAGGCATTTCTCGCGGATCAAGGCGTCGGATCTTCTGCTCCTTGACGCCAACGACAACGAGACGCTGAGCCGCCCGAATGCCCCCGATCCCACTGCCTGGGGTCTGCACGGCTCGATCCACCGCGCGGTTCCGTGGGCGCGTTGTGTGATGCACGTCCATTCGATCTTTGCGACCGTGCTGGCGAGCCTTGCCGACTCGGTGATCCCGCCGATCGACCAGAACACGGCGATGTTCTTCAATCGGGTGGTGGTAGATAGCCACTTCGGCGGCATGGCCTTTGAAGAGGAAGGCACGCGCTGCGCCAAGGCCCTGTCAGATCCCAAAAAGAAGACACTAATATTGGGCAATCATGGTGTTTTGGTCATCGGCGCAACTGTCGCCGAGACCTTCAACCGCCTCTACTATTTCGAGCGCGCCGCCGAGACCTATATACGCGCCCTGCAAACCCATCAGCCCCTGCGCGTCTTGTCGGATGAGATCGCCGAAAAGACTGCGGGCGAGTGGGAAGGCTATGGCGATTTCGACGTGCGGCATCTGGCCGAGCTGAAGGCCATTCTGGATGAAGAAGGCTCGGATTACGCGGATTAGCGCCTAATTTGCCCGAAGACTCCGGGGCGCAAGGCCAAACTCGGCCTTGAAGGCGCGGGTCATGGCGGCGGGATCCTGATAGCCGGTGCGGAGCGCGATTTCCGAGATGCTCAGATCGGTCTCGATCACAAGCTTGCGCGCTAGGATCAGCCGCAGCCGCCGATAGACAGCCTGCGGGGGCGCGCCAAGTTCGGCCTTCATCCGCGCCTCAAGCTCTTTCTGCCGCCGCCCGACACGGCGGGCGATCTCGCCGATGACAAGCGGCGCCTCAAGGTTCTCCTGCATCAGCGCCACGGCTCGCGCCACGCTGCGGCCCCGCGCAGAAGGGGCCGACTGTGGGCCGGTGGCTTCTGGGCTCATGAAGAGGGTCGCGACTTCAAGGCGCAAAGCCTCGCCATGCCGCTGGCCGATCAGCTCCATCACCAGCTCAAAGGCTGTGAGCGCCCCGCCACAGGTGATCCTGTTGCCGTCGATCACATGGCGGGCGCGGATTGCCTCGACATCCGGGAAGGCCTCGGCGAAGCGGTCGATCTCTTCCCAGTGAATCGTCGCCCTGCGATTGGCGAGAAGCCCTGCAGCCGCCAACAGCCAGCTTCCGGTATCGAAACCGGCCAGAATGTCGTGCCGCCCTGCCGCCGCGCGCAAGGCGCGGGCGGTTTCGGCGCTGGCGTGTTCAAGAAAGCGATAGCTTGGCATGACGACAAGTAGATCGCCTCGATGGTCAGCCAGCTTTTCATGGGCGGCGACCGAGAGACCGCTTGAGGAGGTGACCGGACCACCATCGAGCGAGAGAAAGCGCCAGTCATAGATCTTGCGGCCGGCAAAGCTGTTGGCGGCGCGCAGGGGCTCGATGGTGTTGGCAAGGCAATGCATCGAAAACGCCTCGAAAAGGAGGACACCGATGCGCTGCGGCGCGGCAGAGGGATCTAGCCAAGTTCGCATGAAATCTTCTAATACTGCATGAAATGGAAACGCAAGATCGCTAGTTTTCCGCCATCCCAGCACTCAGGAAATCCCATGCAGTACGGCCTTTCAGACGAACAGGAAATGATTGCGGAAACCGTCCGCAGTTTCGTTGAAAACGAGATCTATCCCCACGAGGATCTGGTCGAGCGGACCGGCGAGGTTCCGCAGGAGATCGCCGACGAGATCAAACGCAAGACGAAAGAGCTTGGGTTTTACGCCTGCAATTTCCCGGAGTCGGTGGGCGGAGCGGGCCTCAATCACCTCGAGTTCTCGCTCGTTGAGCGCGAGCTTGGCCGCGGCTCTATGGCGCTCACGCATTTCTTTGGCCGTCCGCAGAACATCCTGATGGCCTGTGAGGGCGAGCAGATCGAGCGCTATCTCCTTCCCGCAGTGCGCGGCGAGCGGATGGACGCGCTGGCGATGACCGAGCCGGGCGCGGGATCTGACGTGCGGGGCATGAAATGCTCGGCCCGCCGTGAGGGCGGCGACTGGGTGGTGAATGGCACCAAGCATTTCATCTCGGGCGCCGATCATGCCGATTTCATCATCGTCTTCATCGCCACCGGCGAGGACGATACGCCGAAAGGCCCCAAGAAGCGGATCACCGCCTTCCTCGTTGACCGTGGCACCCCCGGCTTCACCATCCGCCACGGCTATAAGTCGGTGAGCCACCGGGGCTACAAGAACATGATCCTCGAGTTCGACGATTGCCGCCTGCCGGATGCACAGGTTCTGGGCGAGGTCGACGGCGGGTTTGATGTGATGAACACCTGGCTTTATGCCACGCGCATCACCGTTGCCGCCTTCTGTGTCGGCCGTGCACGGCGGGTGTTCGACTATGCCCTGACCTATGCCGCCGAACGCGAGCAGTTTGGCCAGCCGATCGGCAAGTTTCAGGGTGTGAGCTTTCAGATCGCCGACATGATCACCGAGATTGACGCGGCCGACCTTCTGACCCTTGCCGCTGCGAACCGGCTTGATCAGGGCCTGCCGTCGAACCGCGAGATCGCTTCGGCCAAGCTTTATGCGTCGGAGATGCTGGCGCGGGTGACGGATGCCACGCTGCAGATACACGGCGGCATGGGGTTGATGGACGACTATCCCATCGAGCGTTTCTGGCGCGACGCCCGTGTCGAGCGGATTTGGGATGGCACCAGCGAGATTCAGCGGCACATCATCAGCCGCGACCTTTTGCGGGCGCTCGGCGCGTGAACAGGGAAGGCCGAGGGGCCAGCCCCTCGGGCTCCCCGGAGTATTTCCGGCCAAAAGAAATGGCATCATGAGGATATGAATGAGCCGCGATCTTTCGAGACTACTGAGGCCCAAAACCATTGCGATCATCGGCGGCGGGGCCTGGTGCCGGTCTGTTTTGGGGCAGCTGAGGAAGGCTGATTTTCCCGGCAAGATCTGGCTCGTGCATCCAAAGGGCGGCGTGATTGAGGGGCTTCCTGTTCATACCTCTATCGGTGATTTGCCAGAGGCGCCGGATGCCTCCTTTGTTGGGATCAACCGCGACGCGACGATCGACGTTGTTGCCGCGCTTTCGGAGATGGGAGCGGGCGGCGCGGTTTGTTTTGCGTCCGGCTTTGCCGAGGTGGCGGATGGGCATGATCTGAATGCCCGGCTACTTGCCGCGGCGGGAGATATGCCGATCCTTGGCCCCAACTGCTATGGCATGATCAACGCCATCGACGGGGCGCTTCTGTGGCCCGATCAGCACGGGCTCGCGCGGGTTGAGGGCGGGGTAGCGATCCTGACGCAATCTTCCAACATCGCGATCAACCTGACGATGAACCGGCGCGGCCTGCCGATTGCCTATGTGGTGACTTGTGGCAATCAGGCGCAAACGACGCAGGCCGAGATTGCGGCGGGGCTTCTTGATGATCCGCGGGTGACCGCGATTGGCCTTCATATTGAAGGGTTTGGCGATATCGCCCTTTGGCAGACACTGGCACGCAAGGCGCGCGACAAGGGCGTGCCGCTGATCGCCTTGAAGGTTGGTCGGTCGGCCGAGGCGCAATCGGCCACGATTTCGCATACCGCGTCGCTCGCCGGGGGCGATGCCGGGGCACAGGCGCTTTTGGATCGTCTGGGAATTGCGCGGGTGAATGATCTGCCGACCTTCCTCGAGACGTTGAAGCTTCTCCATGCTGTCGGGCCGCTGCCTTCGGGCAAGATCGCCTCGATCAGCTGTTCGGGCGGCGAGGCGAGCCTTGCGGCGGATACGGCGCATGGGCGGGCGCTCGAGTTTCCGCCGCTGAAGCCGGGGCAGAACGATGCCCTCTTTGCAGCACTTGGCCCCAAGGTGGCGCTGGCGAATCCGCTGGATTATCACACCTATATCTGGCGCGACACGCCAGCGATGACGGCGGCGTTTTCCGCCATGATTGACCCTGATCTGGCACTGACCTTCCTGATTGTCGATTTCCCGAGGGCGGACCGCTGCGATCCCGCCGATTGGGAATGCACGATCCAGGCAGCTCTTGGCACGCGGGCCGACACGGGCGGCAATGTCGCTATGGTCGCGACGCTACCCGAGCTGATGCCCGAAGAGGTGGCCGAGCGGCTGATTGCTGGCGGTGTCGTGCCGATGAACGGGCTGACCGAGGCGATTGCGGCGGCGGAGGCGGCGAAGGTTCGGGTGGTGCCTGATCTGGATATTGACCTCGTGGTGCCACCGGCCCCGCGGGACAGCGCGACCTTGACCGAGGCGAGGGCAAAGGCAGAGCTTGCCGGCTTTGGGCTGCCGACGCCGCAGCGTGCGCGCGCCACTAGCGCGGAAGCAGCGGCGGGCGAGGCGGAGAAGATCGGCTTCCCTGTGGTGCTCAAAGGCGAAGGTTTTGCCCACAAGTCCGAGGCGGGCGCCGTTGTCGTCGGGCTTGGATCGGGCGATGCCGTAAAGGCCGCAGCCGAGAAGATGGGCGCGAATTCCTTCCTTGTGGAAGAGATGGTGACCGGCGGCGTGGCCGAGCTTTTGATCGGCGTCGTCAAGGATCCGGCGCATGGATTTGTGCTGACTGTTGGGGCTGGCGGCATCCTCACCGAGATCATGGCCGATAGCGCCTCTTGCCTGATCCCGGCTTCGGACGAGACCCTGAATCAGTGTCTAAACAGTATGAAAGTTGTCAAACTCCTCGATGGGTTCCGTGGCAAACCCGCGGCTGACCGTGCTGCGATCCTCAACGCGATCCATGCGATTCAGGACTATGTGATTGCGAATGCGGGCTCTGTCGAAGAAGTTGAAGTGAACCCATTGATCTGCACCCCCGATACGGCCATCGCGGTCGATGCGCTGATAAGGAGAGCAAAATGACCGATCCGATCAAGACCCGCCGCGAAGGCGCCATCCTCGAGGTGACGCTCGATCGCCCCAAGGCGAACGCCATCGACCTCAAGACCAGCCGCCTGATGGGCGAGGTGTTCCGCGATTTCCGCGATGACGAGAGCTTGCGCGTGGCGATCATCACTGCCGCGGGCGAGAAATTCTTCTGCCCCGGCTGGGATCTGAAGGCCGCTGCCGATGGCGATGCGGTCGATGGCGATTATGGCGTTGGCGGCTTTGGCGGCCTGCAGGAGTTGCGCGGCCTTAACAAGCCGGTGATTGCGGCGGTGAATGGTATCTGCTGCGGCGGGGGGCTTGAGCTGGCGCTTTCTGCCGACATGATCCTTGCCGCCGAGCACGCGACCTTTGCCTTGCCGGAAATCCGGTCGGGCACTGTCGCCGATGCGGCCTCGATCAAGCTGCCCAAGCGGATCCCCTATCATGTGGCGATGGATCTTCTGCTCACAGGCCGCTGGTTTGACGCCGAAGAGGCGCATCGCTGGGGCATCGTCAACCGGATCGTTCCGGCGGGCGATCTGATGGCGCAGGCGTGGGATCTGGCGCGGCTTCTGGAAAGCGGGCCGCCGCTCGTCTATGCGGCGATCAAAGAGATCGTGCGCGACGCCGAGGATTCCAAGTTTCAGGATGCGATGAACCGGATCACCAAGCGGCAGCTGGCGACAGTGGATAGGCTCTATTCCTCGGAGGATCAGCTTGAAGGCGCACGCGCCTTTGCCGAAAAGCGCGATCCTGTCTGGAAGGGCAAATAGGCTAGAGCTTGCGGAAGAGCGCGACCAAGGCGGTGTCTTTGGCGTGATCGCCGGTGGCGTTCTCGCCATAGATGGCCGCTTCGGGCAGAGCAAAATCGGTGATTTGGCCCTGAATAGAGTCTAATTTGGCTTTGAAGCCCGCCTTCTCATAGTGCTTGGCGTTGATCGAGAGGGCGAAGCGCGCACCGGGCGCCGCCACCCTCAGCAGTTCGTCAATCGCCTCGGGGCCGACATGGCCGAGGGTGAAGGTGCCGGAGCTGACAACGCCGTCATAGGTGCCATCCGGCACATCGAGGCGCTGGGTCACATCCCCTTCGAAAAGCCTTCTGTAGAGCCGCTTTTTGCCTGCGACCACGAGCATCTCGGGCGAGATATCCGTCCCGTCGATCGGGCCGATGCCAAGATCGTTGAGGAACTGTGCAACGAGGCCGGTGCCCGCACCGATATCGAGGGTGTTCCCTGCACCGCCGCTCCGCCGATAAAACTCGGCGATCACCGCAGGCATCCTGTAGTCCATGTCTTGGGCGAAGGTCTTGTCATAGGTCTCGGCCCAGGCGGAATAGACGCGCCGGTTGTCGTCGGGCGTTTCGATGGAATAGGCGGCTTCGAGATCGGGGGTGTTTTGGGACATGCCCAGATGCTGCAGGATCGCGGCGGCCTGTCAACTCCCCTTGCATCGCGGCGGGCTGCCAGACATGACTGGGCCATGACAAAGACGCTTCTCTCCATCGGCCACGGCTATTCGGCGCAGGGCCTTGCGGATCGCCTCCTGCCGCAAGGCTGGCGAATCATCGGGACGACTCGTTCGGCGGATAAGGCCGGGGCGCTGCGATCCAAGGGGATCGAGCCGCTGGTCTGGCCCGGCGAAGACCTTGGCCCCGCCATTCGTGAGGCAAGCCATATCCTGACCTCAGTGGCGCCGCAGGAAGGGAAAGACCCTGTTTTAGCCCATGTTAGAGCCGAAATTGCCGCCAATGCCGCGCGGCTCGAGTGGGTCGGATACCTTTCGACGACCGCCGTCTATGGCGACCATAACGGAGGTTGGGTTTCCGAAGGTTCACCCCTCACCCCCGCCACCGAGCGCGGCAAGGCCCGCGTGGCGGCCGAGGCAGAGTGGGCTGCAATCCCCGACCTGCCGCTGCATATCTTCCGCCTTGCGGGCATCTATGGCCCCGGGCGCGGGCCGTTTGCCAAGGTTCGGACCGGAACAGCGCGGCGGATCATCAAAGAGGGGCAGGTGTTCAGCCGGACGCACCTCGAGGATATCGCTCAGGTGCTCGAGGCGTCGATCAACCGCCCAAATCCGGGCGCGGCCTATAACGTCTGCGACGATGACCCCGCGCCGCCGGAGGATGTGATTGCCTATGCGGCCGAGCTACTCGGCGTTCCGATCCCGCCCGCCGAGGATTTCGAAACCGCCGAGATGACTCCGATGGCGCGCAGCTTCTATGCAGAGTCGAAAATGGTCAGCAACGCCCGGATCAAGACCGAGCTGGGCGTGCGCCTGCTCTACCCTAATTACCGCGCCGGATTGGATGCACTTCTGGCCCGAGAATCCGGCGGCTAAGCCAACCAAGCCCCGAAAATATGGTCAGGATGATCAGCGCGACGACAAGGTTCGTCGCATAAAATTCCAGCCGGCCCGCCCATTCAAGGTTGTTCAGGAAATTGTAGGGCAGGCCCGAGGTCACGCTGCCCATCGGGCGATCGTTCATCGGCGCGATGACGCGCTCGACCCAGACCACATAGCCGATGATCGCGAAGGTCAGGATACCGGCCGACCGCAGCGGGCGGCGGAACGAGCGGTGGATGAAGATCGCGTCGATCCATTGGAGGAGCGGCCCGAGGGCGTGCATATAGTATTCGAGCCACCAGCGGCCAAGTTCGCCGTCTGATGTGACCGACAGCGGATCAGCGAAATACAGCCTCCAATACAGGAGAACGACCATCGTGTTCAGGACGGTTGCAACTCCGACAAAGCCCTCCCAGCGGTGATCGACCTTGTTCAGTGAGAAGGCCAGCATCCAGACCGACGAGAACCATGAGGCATAAAGCGCCCAGATCGTCAGGTATCGGAACGGGCCACCGAAGTAGGAGAAATCGGCAAATACGAGGGTGCGGATGCCATAAAAGCTGCACAGCAGGAAAACGATCGTTCGATAGGTTACGATCGCTCTGTGGGTCGGATGATCCATGATAACCTCAGGCGCGTTGGGAGCCTATGCTGGCAATACCCAGAACAGACAATACTTTGGATTCAATATCCTGGGCGTTGAGCCCGGCAACATCATACATCGCCTTGGGCGAGGCTTGGTCAACAAAAATGTCGGGCAAGACCATCGAACGATACTTGAGGCCGGTGTCGAAAACCCCATGCTCCGCCAAAAGCTGGGCCACATGGCTTCCAAAGCCGCCAATCGCGCCTTCTTCGATGGTGATAAGCGCCTCGTGATCGCGGGCAAGGCCGAGGATCATCTCCTCATCCAGCGGCTTGGCAAAACGGGCATCGACGACCGTGGGCGAAATACCCCGCGCGGCCAGCGCTTCGGCCGCAAGCGTGACTTCCTGAAGGCGCGTGCCAAACGAAAGAAGCGCCACGCCCTTGCCCTCGCGGATCATCCGCGCCTTGCCGATCTCGAGCGGCTTTGCGTCCGTGGGGATTTCAACGCCCACGCCTTCGCCACGGGGAAACCGGAAGGCAATCGGGCCGTCGTCGTATTCAGCGGCGGTCACGACCATACGGACCAACTCGGCCTCGTCGGCCGCGGCCATAACCACGAAACCGGGAAGGTTGGCAAGGAAGGCCACATCAAAGCTGCCAGCATGGGTCGCGCCATCGGCACCGACAAGGCCGGCGCGGTCGATGGCAAAGCGAACCGGCAAGCGCTGGATCGCCACGTCATGCACAACCTGATCATAGCCGCGCTGAAGGAAGGTCGAATAAATCGCGCAGAAGGGCCGCATCCCGCCCGCGGCAAGGCCCGCCGAAAAGGTCACGGCGTGCTGCTCGGCGATGCCTACGTCGAAACAGCGGCTTGCGTAGCGCTCCATAAACCGGCTGAGGCCCGTGCCATCGGGCATGGCGGCGGTTACGGCACATATCTTGGGATCCTTGGCGGCAAGGCCCACGAGGGCTTCCGCAAAAACACTCGTATAGCTTGGTGCGTTCGAAGGCGCCTTGGCCTGCTTGCCCGTCACAACATCAAACCGCGCGGTGGCATGACCCTTGTCTTGCGCCCGTTCGGCCGGGGCATAGCCTTTGCCCTTCCGGGTAATCGCGTGGATCAACACCGGCCCATGCGCCCGCGCCTTTACCGTGCGGAGAACGGCCAGAAGCTGATCCATGTCGTGCCCGTCGATGGGGCCGACATAGCTGAAGCCCAGCTCTTCAAAGAGCGTCCCACCCACGGTCATGTGCTTGAGCATGTCCTTGGCGCGCTTGGCGCCTTCGCGGAAGGGCTCGGGCAGAAGGCTCACCGCGCCTTTGGCGGCGGCTTTCAGCTCTTGGAACGGCTCGCCCGCATAAAGCCGCGAGAGATAGGACGACATGGCGCCTACAGGTTCGGCAATCGACATCTCGTTGTCATTGAGAATGACGAAAAGGCGCTTTTTCAGGTGGCCCGCGTTGTTCATGGCCTCGAAGGCCATGCCGCCACTCAGCGCACCGTCACCGATCACGGCAATCGCATCGCCAAGTCCCCCCTCGCACTGGCCGCCCAGATCGCGCGCGGCGGCAAAGCCCAGCGCGGCAGAGATCGAGGTCGAGGAATGGGCGGTGCCGAAGGGATCGTAGACCGACTCGGATCGCTTGGTGAAACCGGAAAGCCCGCCTTCTTGGCGCAAGGTGCGGATACGGTCGCGGCGGCCGGTCAGGATCTTGTGGGGATAGCTCTGGTGGCTCACGTCCCAGATGATCTTGTCTTTCGGCGCGTCGAACACCGCGTGCAGCGCCACGGTCAGCTCGACCACGCCAAGCCCCGCGCCCAGATGCCCGCCGGTTTCCGACACCGCGCTGATCGTCTCGGCGCGCAGCTCACCCGCCAGCTGCACGAGCTGGGCATCCGACAGGGGCTTCATGTCGGCGGGCGATTGGATCTTGTCCAAAAGCGGTGTGGCGGGTCGGTTGCTCATGGGCGGCCTTGTTACCTATCCCGCGCGATAACGAAACGCGCCACGTCCCGCAAGGTTTCCGCGTCGCTGCCATAGTCGGCCAGAGCGTCGCAGGCCTCGGTCACGAGGTCTTTCGCCAGCCGTTTCGCGCCATCGAGACCCAGGTGCGAGATGAAGGTCGCCTTGCCGGCGTTGGCATCCTTGCCGACGGCCTTCCCGACCGCAGAAGCATCGCCTTCGACATCGAGAATATCGTCGGCGATCTGGAAAGCACGGCCCAGCGCATCGCCATAGACCTTGAGCGGACGAAGGTCCGAACGCGCCATGCGCGGCCCTGCCAAAGCCGACCAAGTGATAAGGGCCCCGGTCTTGCCGGATTGCAGCGCCTCGACATCCGCAAGGCTGAGGGGCGTCGCTGCGGTTTCAGCGGCAATATCCATCGCCTGCCCGCCGATCATTCCCCCCACACCCGCGGCCTTGGCAAGGCCCCGTGCCAGATCAAGCCGCGCCTCGGCGCTGCATTCCGTTTCAAGAACCAGCTCGAAGGCGAGGGATTGGAGAGCATCTCCAGCAAGGACTGCTGTGGCCTCGTCCCACTTGCGGTGCACTGTCGGACGGCCACGGCGCAGGTCGTCGTCGTCCATGCATGGTAGGTCATCATGGATCAGCGAATAGGCATGCAGGCATTCTATGGCAGCGGCAGCTGAGATTGCCGCTCCGCCGCCGATCCCGTGGAGCCGCGCAGTTTCCAAAACCAGAAAGCCACGCAGGGATTTGCCGCCTTCGACCGCATAAGACATCGCCCGAGCGACCGGCAAATCAAACTCGGCCAGCGCCGCTTTGACATAGGCATCAACAGCCAGTGCTGTTTGTGCCAGCGCTTGATCGAGTGGCAGAGGCCTTGCAGCCAACATGATTCTTATCCCGCGTCGAGGGGCGCGGTTCCGCTTGGTGCGCCATCGGCGCCGAAGGTGATCTTGGCGACCTTCTCTTCCGCCTCTTTCAGCTTGGCCTCGCAGCGCGCCTTGAGCTTGGCGCCACGCTCGTAAAGGGCGATCGACTCGTCAAGCGCGACCTCGCCGCGTTCGAGCCGCGCGACAACGGCCTCAAGCTCTTTGATGGCCTGTTCGAAGGAAAGCTGTTCAACCGGGGTGTCCGTCATGCGGCGCGCTCCTGAAGTGTTTTGACATGTGCGGCCGCGCTATCGGCCAGAGCTTCGAGATCATAACCCCCTTCGAGGGCAGATACCACGCGCCCCTCGCAAACTTGATCGGCGATATCGCAGATGCGGCCCGTGACCCATGCGAAATCGGCTGTCTCGAGGCAGATGTTGGCCAAGGGATCGGCGCGATGGGCATCGAATCCGGCGGAGACGAGAATCAGATCGGGCTTGAAGGCGCGGAGGCGCGGAAAGACTTGCGCCTCATAGATCTCGCGGAATTCCTTGGATCGGGTGCCAGCCTTCAGCGCGATGTTGATCACATTGTCATGCTCGCCCGTGTCCGAAGGATCGCCGGTGCCGGGATAGAGCGGCATCTCGTGCGACGAGATGAACAGAACGCGCGGGTCATCCTGCAAAAGGTCTTGCGTGCCGTTGCCGTGGTGCACATCGAAATCGACCACAGCGACCCGCTTGAGCCCGTGGTGATCCAGCGCGTGTTTGGCCCCGATCGCGATATTGCCGAAAAGGCAAAAGCCCATCGGCGTTTCGCGCTCGGCATGGTGCCCCGGCGGGCGGATGGCGGCGAACGCATTTCCAACAGTCCCGCCCAAAACCAGATCGACTGCTTTGACCACAGCGCCAGCCCCGCGAAAGGCGGCGGCGAGCGAGCCGGGCGACATGAAGGTGTCGGGATCCAGCGTCACGATATTCCTCTCGGGGGCCTCGGCGCGAATGCTGTCCAGATGGGCCTTGGGATGCGCCCGCAGGATATCGGCATCGGCCGCCAGTGGGGCGGAATACCGCTCAAGCGGGATGCCTTCGAGGGCGCCAAGCACAGCATCAAGCCGCGCCACCTGTTCCGCGTGGCCGGGTGGCGTGATATGGCCGAGACAATCGGGGTGTGTGATCAATGCGGTTGCCATGGCGCATTGGAACAGAAATCCTGAAGTAATCACAAGCGGGGACTTCATGCGCGCGGCCTTGTTCATTCTGTTTTCCCTTCTCGGGGCGGGCGCTTTGGCGCAGGAGGATGGCCCTGTTACCAGCCTTGCCCTCGACCTGAACGGCGACGGGCTTGTCGAAGGTTTTGCCCTGCTGATTTCGGAAACCGGCGAGGCCGATCTTCAAATCAGCAAGACCGGCGGCAATGATATCTATGCCGTGGGCCTGGGCAGCACCGGGCCGGGCGCCGACCAGCCAGAGCTTGCCATTCGCGGTGATGGCCAGATCACCATCACCTCGCACCACGATGCCGAAGGGCCTATCCGCTGGACCGAGATCCTGACGCTTGGGTTTCCTGACGGAAGCTATCGGATCACCGGCTACAGCTATGTCTGGTGGAGCGAGAGCGACCTTGAGTCTTTCGGCTTTTGCGAGCTCGACCTTCGCGCCGGAACGGGCACGATCCAGCAGAATGGCCAGCCTGTCTTCGAGCTTCTGATCGAAATCCCCGCCCTGCCGGCAACGATGTGGGCCACGACCGAAAAGGTCATGCCGATCGACTGCCCCTAGGACAGATCGGGCGCCAGCATATATCCCGCGCCGCGCACCGTTTGCAGATAGCGGGGCTGACGCGGATCATCCTCGATCTTGCGGCGCAGGCGGGTGATCTGAACATCGACGGCGCGCTCCTGAGTCTGCGCGCCCGAATGGCTCAGATCAGCCACCAGTTGGGCGCGGCTCACCGGCTCTGACAAACGCGCGACAAAGATCTTCATCAGCTGGCTTTCGGTCGAGGTCAGGCGCACAAGCTCATCGCCGCGCCACATCTCGCCCCGCTCGATATCATAGCGCACCGCGCCCAGATGGACCACCTTCGGGCGCACGATGGCCGGTTCCGCCGCAGGGCTTCGGCGCAGGATGGCCGCGATCCGCAGGAGAAGCTCTTTTGGCTCAAAGGGTTTGCCCAGATAGTCGTCGGCCCCTGCCTCGAGGCCAGCGATACGATCCGAGGTCTCGGCCCGCGCAGTCAGAAGGAGGATCGGAGTAGTGATCCGCTGCCGAAGATCGCGGCAGAGCGAAATCCCGTCTTCGCCCGGCATCATTACATCCAAAACGATCAGATCAAATTCGAGTCCCGAAAGAATGCGCCGCGCGTGTTCGGCGTCGCGGGCAGAGGTTACGAGAAAGCCGCTCTTGATCAGGAACTGCTGCAAAAGGCCACGGATGCGCTCGTCGTCGTCGACGATCAGGATGTGGCTCTGGTCGGAGGTCATGCGCCACGATCCTTGAGCGTGTCGAAGTGGCGGCGCAGATCCTGATCCATCATCGCCTCGAGCACCTGTCGGAATCCCGCCACGGCCACTGGCCCCGCCGCGCGATAGGCGGCGCGCATCCTGTCACGCTGGGCATCAGACAGGGAGCGCTCCAATTCGGCGCCCTTGACGGTCAGGTGCAGGTGCCGCTCGCGCTTGTCCTCTTTGCCGATCCGGCTTTCGACCAAACCATCCTCGATCAGCGTCCGCAGCACGCGGTTGAGCGATTGCTTGGTCACCCCGAGGATCGACAGAAGATTGTTCACGGTCGTGCCGGGGCTGCGGTGGATAAAGTGGATCGCCCGGTGGTGCGCGCGGCCATATTCCATGTCGGCCAGAATCCGGTCAGGATCGGCTGTAAACCCCCGATAGGCAAAGAACATCGCCTCGATGCCTTTCCTAAGCTGCTCGTCCGTCAGGAAAAGAAGGGACTGGCCGCTTTGGCTCATCGGATTATCAGGCATTGAAACTCCTCCGTCTTGCCGCGAGGATAAGTCAGCCTTGTTGACATTCCAAGACTCAACTGTTAGCGAATTCGGGAAATCGCGCAATATTATGTCCGTTATGGACCTAATTGCGTAACAAATGGAAATTTGAAAGGGATTGAAATGGCTGGTTCCTATGCCGACCGCGACGGCAAGATCTGGATGGATGGCAAGCTGATCGATTGGCGCGATGCCAATGTCCACATCCTCACCCACGCGCTGCACTATGCCTCCTCGGTGTTCGAGGGCGAGCGCTGCTATGAAGGCAAGGTCTTCAAGAGCCGCCAGCATTCCGAGCGCCTGCTCAAGTCGGGCGAGCTGATGGACATGGCGATCCCCTATACCGTGGATGAGATCGAAGCCGCCAAGCGCGCTGTTCTCGATGCCAACGGCCTGACCAACGCCTACCTTCGCGTTGTCGCCTTCCGTGGCGCGGGCGAAGATATGGGCGTCTCGGCCCGCCGCAACCCGATCCGTATGGCCGTGACCGCCTGGGAATGGGGCAGCTATTACGGCGATGCCAAGATGAAGGGCGCCAAGCTCGACGTTGCCAAATGGAAGCGCCCGAGCCCCGAGACGATCCCGACCGCCGCCAAGGCCGCAGGCCTCTATATGATCTGCACCATGTCCAAGCACGCCGCCGAGGCCAAAGGTTGCTCGGATGCGATGTTCTTTGATTATCGCGGCTATGTGGCCGAGGCGACCGGCGCCAATATCTTCTTCGTCAAGGATGGCGAGGTGCACACACCGCTGCCCGACGCGATCCTCAACGGCCTGACCCGCCAGACCGTCATCCAGATGCTGCGCGACCGTCAGATCAAGGTGCACGAGCGGCACATCCTGCCGTCGGAACTCGACAGCTTCGAGCAGTGCTTCCTCACCGGCTCGGCCGCCGAGGTCACTCCGGTCGGCCAGATCGGTGATTGGAAATTCGAGGTCGGCGCGCTGACCCGCGAAACGGCGGAAGCCTACGACAAGCTGGTTCGCAGCTGATTTCGCCTTGTTAGAGACTGATATAGGCCGGGCATTGCCCGGCCTTTTCTATCCATTGGGGCTCATCGCCTTGCGCTGTTTGGCGCGTTCGAGCCCGAGATAGTGCTCGCGCAGAATGATGATCACGCCGGCCGATATGATGATCGCAGCGCCAATCAGCATCACCGATGTCGGCACCTCGCCAAAGACAAAGAAGCCCACGCCAATCGCCAAGATCATCGAGGTATATTCAAACGGCGCGATGACGCTCGCATCGGCCAGTCGATAGCTCGATGTCAGAAGGATCTGGCCCACCCCGCCCAGAAGCCCCGCGATGATCAGGAAGATCGCCTCGCGCGGCGCAGGGATGACCCAACCCCAGAAGATCGTGATCGTCGACAGCGCCGATGCCGTGACCGAAAACCAGAACACGATCGTTGCCGTGCTTTCGGTGGCGACCAGTTTGCGCACAAAGACCTGAGCCAGCGACGCAAAGAACGCCGCACCGAGGACGACCATCGCCCCAAGCGCCTCGCGGGCATCGGCACCTGTCGTGCCGACCGTCAGGCGCGGCGACAGGACGATCAAGACCCCCGCCATTCCCAACGCGACAGCACCAAGGCGGTAGACACCCACCTTTTCGTTGAGAAACATCGCCGCGAAAATGACGACGAGAAGCGGCGAGGCATAGCCGATCGCGGTGACCTCGGGCAGCGGCAAAAGGCCAAGGCCGGCAAAGCCAAGGCCCATCGAGGTCGTCCCGATGAGGCCGCGCCAGAAATGGCCCAAAGGATTGCTCGTCCGAACCCCGAGGTGCAATTCGCGCCGCATCGCCAGCCAGATCACGATGACCGGAATGGCAAAGAAAGACCGGAAGAACACGGCCTCACCCGGCGGCACATGACCGGCGGTCGCCTTGATGAGGCTGGCCATGCCCACGAAAACGCAGACAGAGGCAACTTTCAGAAGGATGCCGCGAAGGGGATGCATGGGGTCTCCGGGGTTTCGGACACCCTAGGGCCTTGGCGCGGCAAGGAAAAGCGCGATCAGGCGGTTTGGCCACGCTCGATTCGCAGATATTCCTTCACGACCTTGCCAGTCCGCGGCGCGTGGGCCTTCTGAAACCACGGGTTCTCATGTTCCGCCCTTGCCTCGCGGCGGGCGATGCCGACGAACTGTTTAACGCGGTCGCCGCTGTCGTAATCGTGCGGCTTGTCGATGATGTGACGCTCCATGGCTTTCCTCCATCATTGGAAGGCCAGTCTAGCACGGCTTCACGCCCCGTCAGTGCCCTTAGCGGATTGCAAGCGGATTGCCGCCCATTCTGCAGCATTGGAAACCGCCGGGTCAGGATCGCTGCGAAGCGACAAAACAGTCTCTAGAAAGGCCAGATCGCCACTATTCCCGATTGCGTAGAGGACATTCCTCACAAACCGGTTGCGCCCGATCCGCTTGATCGGGCTGCCCGAGAACAAGGCCCTGAAACCCGCATCATCCAGCCGCGCAAGATCGGAAAGGTGCGGCTCGAGCAGCTCTTCCCGCGCGGCATAACGAATCTCGCGCGCGGCAACGGCAAACTTGTTCCACGGGCAGGCGGCGAGGCAATCGTCGCAGCCGTAGATCCGGTTGCCGAGTAGTGGCCGCAAGGCGGGATCCACGGGGCCGTGGTGTTCGATGGTCAGATAGGAAATGCAGCGCCGCGCGTCGATCTGATAGGGCGCGGGGAAGGCATTGGTCGGGCAGGCATCAAGGCAGGAGGTGCAAGTGCCACAATGGCTGATTTCGGCCTTGTCAGGCTCTAGTTCGAGGGTCGTGAAGATCGCGCCGAGGAAGAACCAGCTGCCAAGCTCGCGCCCCAGAAGGTTGGTATGCTTGCCCTGCCAGCCAAGGCCTGCCGCCTGCCCCAGCGGCTTTTCCATCACCGGGGCGGTATCGACGAAGACCTTGATCTGCGCCCCCGGCGCCTGCTCGATCAACCAACGCCCCACCGTCTTGAGCCGCTTCTTGACGATATCGTGGTAATCACGGTTGCGCGCATAGACGGAAATCGCCCCCCGGTCGGGCCGACCGACGATCTCCATCGGGTCTTGGTCGGGCGTATAGGCCTCGGCCAACATGATGACCGACCGCGCCTCGGGCCAAAGCGCCGCCGGATCGCCGCGCCAGTTCAACCGCTCGGCCATCCAGCCCATCTGCCCGTGCCGTCCTTCGGCAACAAACCTCGCCAAGCGCTCTTTCGCTTCGGGGATCGCATCTGGCCGACAGACCCCCATCGCGGAAAAGCCGGCCTCGAGAGCAAAGGCGCGGATCGCCTCTTTCACCGGATCAGCCCCGAGGGCCGGAGCGGATCAGAAATCCAGATCGGCATAATGCGCCGGCGGGCGGAGGCCGGAGATCTGATCGGCAAGGATCGAACGGAACGCGGGGCGCGACTTGATCTTGGCGTACCAGTCCTTGACCACCTCGGAACGGTTCCAGTCGACGTCCGAGATATAATCGAGGCACGAGAGGTGCGCAGCGGCGGCGAAATCGGCCAGCGTCATCTCGTTGCCAGCTAGCCAGCGCCGCTTGTCGAGAATCCACGCCATATAGTCGAGGTGGAACTTGATCGCCTTGGCGCCCGCCTTGACGTTGGCGCTGTCGGGATAGCCGTTGCCCTTGATCTTGCGGAACACCCGCTCGCCAAGAAGCTTGGTCGTGACCTCTTCGTTGAACTTGCCATCAAACCAGGCCACCAGCCGCCGCACCTCATAGCGCCCTTCGGGGTCGCGCGGCATCAGGGGAGGGGTCGGGTGGGTTTCCTCGAGGTATTCACAGATCGCCTGACTCTCCGACATCATCAGACTGCCGTGCTTGAGAACCGGGATCATGCCCGCCGGATTGCGGCGAAGAAATTCGGGCGACTGCTCCCAATACCGTTCCTCGACCAGCTCGACCTCGATCTTCTTCTCGGCAAGGCAAAGCCGCACTTTGCGGGAAAACGGGGAAAGGGGATAATGATACAGTCGGTTCATTGCAAATCAGCCTGTGGGGTTAGTCCTCAATGCCGCATGGGCAGGCGCGGATCAATCCTCTGCCGCAATTTCAAAGCAGGCGGCGCGGCCATCTGCTTCGATCGTGGCGGCGCCGTCGAGGATCTTGCTGGCCTGTGAGCGGACAAAGCTCGACGGGTTCGAGGCGGACCGGTTTTTGGGGTCCGGCAGGATCGCGGCAAGGCGGGCGGCCTGCGTGGGTGAAAGGTCGGCCGATGAAACGCCGAAATAATGCCGAGCGGCGGCCTCGATGCCAAAGACACCTTCGCCAAACTCGACCACGTTGAGATAGACCTCGAGTATGCGCCGCTTGGTCCAGACCGCCTCGACCAATGGCGTGAGAAGCGCCTCGGCCGCCTTGCGGGTCCAGCTGCGGCCCTGCCAAAGATAGACGTTCTTGACCGTCTGCTGGCTGATCGTCGAAGCGCCACGCCGCTTGCCCTGATCGAGCGCCTTGCGGATCTCGGCCACGTCGAGCCCCCAGTGCAGGCAGAAATTCGCGTCTTCCGCCGCCACCACCGAACGGGCAGCCGCGGGCGCGATATTTTCTATAGCCATCCAGTCGTGTTCGATTGCGCCGAGGCGGATGCGTTCGGCCAGCATATAGGGGGTCCGCACCGGATTGAGGATCGCGAAGACCACAACCATGAAGGCGACAAAGCCCAGAATGCCAAGCGCACCCCGCTTCGCCCAAGGCAAGACCTGCCCGCGCCAGTCGATACGGCGATACCAGACCGGCTTGGGCACAGGTTTCTTCGCCTTCTTCGAGGCTGGTTTTCTCTTGCGAGCGGGTTTGGGATCGGTGGCCATGCGCGCCTCTATAGTGCTTCGCCCTCAAGCCGCAAACCCCATTCAAGAAAAGCAAACGGCGGCCCCGAAGTGCCGCCGCTAATTTCCTTTATCACGCCGCCTATTCGGCCGGCATCGCCTTTTCCTCGATCGCCAGAGGATGCGGCAGGTGCACCAGCATCTCTTTGGGGCAGATCTGGATGAAGTTGCCGCGCTCGCTCTCCCAGTGCTGAAGGATATCGGCGGCCTTGCGGCTTCCGGTTTCCTTGGCGTGGCGTTCGATCAGGGCATAAAGCTGATCGTGCCAGTGATCGACCGTCACCGCGCAGGTCACGAGGCTTTCCATATTGATGAGCGGTGCGCAGGTGCCGTCGGGATCATAAACATAGGCCATGCCACCGGTCATGCCCGCGCCAAAGTTGGCGCCGATCTGGCCGAGGATCACGGCAACGCCGCCGGTCGTATATTCGCAGCCGTTCGAACCACAGCCTTCGACCACCACCTTCGCACCCGAGTTGCGGACGGCAAAGCGCTCGCCCGCACGGCCCGCGGCGAAAAGATAACCGTCGGTCGCGCCATAGAGCACGGTATTGCCGATGATCGTGTTGTCGGCGGCCACAAGCGGGCTCGACATCTGCGGGCGCACGACGATGGTGCCGCCGGAAAGGCCTTTGCCAACATAATCGTTGGCATCTCCCGCCACCTCGATCTTGAGGCCCGGCGCGGCGAAGGCACCCAGCGACTGGCCCGCCGAGCCACGCAGCTTGACCGTCAGGTGATCGGGCTGGAGCGCATTACGCATTCCGAATTTCTTGACGATATGGCTCGAGGTCCGCGTGCCGATGGTGCGGAGCGTGTTTTGCACCGCATATTCAAGCTGCATCTTCTCGCCATCGTTGAGGAAGCGCGCCGCATCCTTGACGATCTCGGCGTCGAGCGTATCGGGAACCTCGTTGCGCGGTTTGTTGCGGTCGTACTTGATCTTGTCGGCCCCATCGACAGTGATGAGGAGCGGGTTGAGATCGAGATCGTCCAAGTGGGCCGAACCACGGCTGACCTGTGTGAGAAGGTCGGCGCGGCCAATGACCTCGTCGAGCGACCGTGCCCCGATCGAGGCGAGGATTTCGCGAACCTCGGTGGCGTAGAAGGTGATGAGGTTGACAACCTTGTCGGCCGATCCGGTGAACTTGGCGCGCAGACGTTCGTCTTGCGTGCAGACACCCACGGGGCAGGTGTTGGACTGGCACTGGCGCACCATGATGCAGCCCATGGCAATCAGCGCGGCGGTGCCAATGCCATATTCCTCGGCACCCATCATCGCTGCCATGACGATATCGCGCCCGGTCCGCAGGCCGCCATCGGTGCGAAGGGTCACACGGCCCCGAAGGTTGTTCATTGCCAGAACCTGATGCGCCTCGGTGAGGCCCATCTCCCACGGGAGGCCCGCGTATTTGATCGAGGTCGCGGGCGAAGCGCCGGTGCCGCCGTTATGGCCCGAGATCAGGATCGTGTCGGCCTTGGCCTTGGCAACGCCGGCGGCAATCGTGCCGACGCCCGACGAGGCGACAAGCTTGACCGTCACCTTGCAGCGCGGGTTGATCTGCTTGAGATCGTAGATCAGCTGCGCGAGGTCTTCGATCGAATAGATATCGTGATGCGGCGGCGGCGAGATCAGGGTCACGCCCTTGGTCGAATGCCGCAGACGCGCGATCAACTCGGTAACCTTCATCCCCGGAAGCTGGCCGCCCTCACCGGGCTTGGCCCCTTGGGCGACCTTGATCTCAAGCTCTTCACAAGCGTTGAGGTATTCGGCGGTCACGCCGAACCGGCCCGAGGCGACCTGCTTGATCTTGGCGCAGGGATTATCGCCATTGGGCAACGGATGCGCGTGCGCCGGATCCTCGCCGCCTTCGCCGCTGTCGGACTTGGCGCCGATGCGGTTCATCGCGATGTTGAGGGTCATGTGCGCCTCGGGCGACAGCGCGCCGAGGCTCATGCCGGGCGTGACAAACCGCTTGCGGATCGAGGTGATGCTTTCCACCTCTTCGAGCGGCACGGCATTGCCCAAGGGCTTGATCGCCAGAAGATCGCGAAGGTGGATCGGCGGGTTGTTCTGCATCGCCTTGGAATACTGTTTCCAAAGCTCGAACGAGGCGCGATCACAAGCCGATTGCAGAAGGTGCATGGTCTGCGCTTCCCAAGCGTGCTTTTCGCCCGTGCGGCGCGCCTTGTAAAAGCCGCCGATGGGAAGAACGTCCTGCTGGCCGAGCCAGCCCTTGGCGTGGATCTGCTCGAGCTTGCGCTGGATGCCGTGCAGGCCGATCCCAGAGATGCGCGACTGCATTCCGGGGAAGTATTCCGCCACCATCGCACGGCTGAGGCCCACGGCCTCGAAATTCAGGCCGCCACGATAGGACGACAGAACCGAGATTCCCATCTTCGACATGATCTTGAGAAGGCCCGCGTCGATGGCATCGCGATAGCGGCGGACGGCATCAGTCAGCGATCCGTCGATCAGGCCGCGGTTGATGCGGTCGGCAATCGAATCCTGCGCGAGATAGGCGTTCACCGTCGTCGCGCCACAGCCGATCAGCACGGCGAAATAATGCGGGTCGATGCACTCGGCCGAACGCACGTTGAGCGAGGTAAAGGTCCGCAGGCCCTTACGGGTAAGCCAGCTATGCACCGCGCTCGTGGCAAGGATCATCGGCATTCCGATCTTGCCCTCGCCCTGCTTCTCGTCGGTCAGGACAAGATGGCCTGCCCCCGAACGCACGGCATCCTCGGCTTCGGCGCGAATACGCTCGAGCCCCTGATGCAAGGCCTCCTGATCGTGGCCCGCCTCGATGGTGCAGTCGATGACCGTGACCAGCGAGCCAAACTGGCGCACCATCTCGTCAAACTCGGCGTTGGCGATGAACGGGCTTTCCAGAACGAGGATTTCGGTCTGGCTCGAATCCTCGTCGAGCACGTTCTTGAGGTTGCCGAAGCGGGTCTTGAGGCTCATCACCCGGCTCTCACGAAGCGAGTCGATCGGCGGGTTGGTGACCTGGCTGAAGTTTTGCCGGAAGAAGTGGCTCAGCGGGCGATACTGGCCCGACAGAACCGCAGGCGGGGTATCGTCGCCCATCGAGGCGATCATTTCCTTGCCGTCTTCGGCCATCGGCGCGAGCACTTGTTCAAGCTCTTCGATGCTATAGCCCGCCGCGATCTGGCGTTTGCGCAGTTCACCGGCCGCAAAAAGCGCCTTCTCCGGCACATCGCGCATGAGCGCATTGAGATCGACAACCTTCTCGACCCAATCGCCAAAGGGCTGGGCAGCGGCAAGTTTGTTCTTGATCTCGGTGTCGCGGTAGAGGCGACCATCTTTCATATCGACGGCGATCATCTGGCCGGGGCCAAGCGCGCCTTTTTCGATCACGGTGGCTTCATTCACCGGAACCATGCCCGCCTCGGAGCCCGCGATCAGCAGGCCTTCGCCAGTCACCACATAGCGCATCGGGCGCAGGCCGTTGCGGTCAAGCCCGCCACAGACCCAGCGACCATCGGTCATGGCAAGGGCGGCAGGGCCGTCCCACGGCTCCATCACGGCGTTGCAATAGGAATACATATCCTGCCAAGCCTGCGGCATCTCGACCGCCTGCTTGGACCACGCCTCGGGGACCATCATCGTTTTCGCCATCGGCGCCGAGCGGCCCGCGCGGACGAGCACCTCGAACACGGTATCCAGCGCGCCTGAGTCGGAGGTGCCGGCGGGAATGATCGGTTTGATGTCCTCGGCCATCTCGCCAAAGGTGCTCGAGGCCATGCGGATCTCGTGGCTCCGCATCCAGTTGACGTTGCCCTTGAGCGTGTTGATCTCGCCGTTGTGGGCCAGCATCCGGAAAGGCTGCGCCAGCGCCCATTGCGGGAAGGTGTTGGTCGAATAGCGCTGGTGATAAATCGCGAAGGCGCTTTCGAAACGCGGATCAAGAAGATCGGGATAAAACTCGGCCACCTGTTCGGCCAACATCATCCCCTTGTAGATGATCGACCGGCAGCTCAGCGAGCAGAAGTAGAGGCTGGTGATCTGCGCCGCGATGGCGGCTTTCTCGATCCGGCGGCGGATGATGTAGAGCTCGCGCTCGAACTGGTCGGCGTCGATGTCCTTTTCACAACGGATCAGGATCTGCTCGATTTCGGGGCGGGTCGCGTTTGCCTTTTCGCCAAGGCAATCGGTGCTCACCGGAACGTGGCGCCAGCCATAGATATAGTGGCCCATCCGCAGGACTTCGGATTCGACGATCGTCCGGCAGCGTTCTTGCGCGCCGAAATCGGTGCGCGGCAGGAAGACCTGACCAACGGCGATCAGCTTCTTCGCATCCGGCTCGTGGCCGGTGCGGCGGACTTGGTCGTAAAAGAATGGAACCGGGATCTGGACGTGAATGCCCGCGCCGTCGCCCGTCTTGCCATCGGCATCAACCGCGCCACGGTGCCAAACCGCCTTCAGCGCGGCGATGCCCTTTTCGACAACCCCACGCGAGGCTTTGCCGTCGATCGAGACAACAAGGCCCACGCCGCAGGACGAGTGCTCGTCCTCTTCGCGCCAGAGGCCGTTCTCGTTCATCCATTTGCGCTTGCACTCTTCGGCTTCAACCCAGGCCTGATCATAGATGGTCATGGTGATCTCCTTGTTTCGGGCGTTTGCCCGTCGGTCGTGAAGGTCGCCCCCTCGGGCGGCCCGGGTTATTCGGCGGCAACGCTCGCGGTTTGCGCGAGATAGCCAAGGATCGCTGTTGCGGCGTCGCGGCCATCGCGGATCGCCCAGACGACGAGCGAGGCGCCGCGGACGATATCGCCCGCCGCAAAAACACCATCGAGGCTGGTCTGGCCGGTCGCGGCCACGGCGCGGACGGTGCCCCAGCGGGTCACGTCGAGGCCCTCGACACCCCAAAGCTTGGCCAGGTCTTCCGGCTCGAAGCCCAGCGCCTTGATGACGAGATCGGCCCTCTCGACATAGTCGGAGCCTTCGATCACCTCGGGGCTTTGGCGACCAGTCGCATCGGGCGCACCAAGGCGCATCTTTTGCACCTTCACGCCGCTCACCGGATCGCCTTCGAAGCCGACGGGGGCGGAGAGCCAGACGAATTCGACACCCTCTTCCTCGGCATTGGCGACCTCACGCTGCGAGCCGGGCATATTGGCGCGGTCGCGGCGGTAGAGGCATTTAACGCTGGTCGCCCCTTGACGGATCGCGGTGCGGACACAGTCCATCGCCGTATCGCCGCCGCCAATGACGACAACGCTCTTGCCCTCGGCATTCAGTTCGCCGCTATCGTATTCGGCCACTTCGTCGCCAAAGCTCTTGCGGTTGGAGGCGGTGAGATAGTCGATCGCGCGAACGATGCCGGCGGCACCAGCACCCTCACCTTCCAATTCGCGGGTCTTGTAGACGCCAGTGGCGATGAGCACGGCGTCATGCTTGCCGCGGATCGCGTCAAAGGTCAGATCCTCGCCAACGGCACAGTTCAGGACAAACTCGACCCCACCTTTGGCAAGCTGATCGATACGGGCCATGACCGTATCTTTCTCGAGCTTGAAGCCCGGAATGCCATAGGTCAGGAGGCCGCCCGCGCGGTCATACCGGTCATAGACCGTGACCTGAACGCCCTCGCGGCGCAGCGCATCGGCGGCAGCAAGGCCGGCGGGGCCGGCGCCGATGATGCCAACGCTTTCGGTGCGCTCGGTGCGCGGCGTAATCGGCTTGACCCAGCCCTCGGCCCAAGCCGTGTCGGTCAGATAGCGCTCGACCGAGCCGATGGTCACGGTGCCATGGCCGGATTGCTCGATCACGCAGTTGCCTTCGCAAAGGCGATCCTGCGGGCAGATGCGGCCGCAGATCTCGGGGAAGGTATTCGTGGCCTGGCTGATCTCATAGGCCTCTTGCAGACGGCCCTCGGCCGTCAGGCGGAGCCAGTCGGGGATGTTGTTGTGCAGGGGGCAATGCGCCTGACAGTAGGGCACGCCACATTGGCTACAGCGGCTGGCCTGTTCGGCAGCCTTCTCGCGCGCGTAGTCGGCATAGATCTCGTCGAAATCCTTGCGGCGATCATCGGCTGTCCGCTTGGCGGGCATATCCCGATCCACCGTCACAAACTTGAGCATCTTCTGAGTTGCCATCTGCAAGCCTCCGCATTCCTCGGAGCGCCTGAATATGATGGACCTTGGAAAATGAAAAGTCAGTCTTACTGACCTAAATGCCAGAAAATATCATCTCTTTTGTCGCAGGTAGCGATTCATCGCTATATATATGTAACCATTACTTACCTATATATCACCTACGCAAGCCAAAGCCCCAAAATCGCGGCGCTCCCCACGATGATTCGCCACCAGCCAAACAGCGCGTATCCATTGCGGCTGACGTAACCGAGGAGCCATTTCACGACGAGCACGGCAGCAGTGAAAGCGACGACAAAGCCCACCGCGATCTCGCCCATGGCACTGGCATCGAGGACATCGCGGTTCTTGTAGAGATCATAAGCGAAGGCCCCGGCCATCGTCGGCATCGACAGGAAAAACGAGAACTCCGCCGCCGCCCGCTTGGAGGCGCCGAGCATCATCGCACCAACGATAGTCGCGCCCGAACGGCTCACTCCGGGGATCATGGCGAGGCATTGGATAAAGCCGATGGCGAGCGATGTCTTGACCGGCAGGCGCATTGCATCGTCGTGATGCGGCGCGGGGGCGATACGGTCGACAACCAGCAGAACCACACCGCCAAGCACCAGCATGATCGCGATGAGCATCGGCGTCTCGAACAGCACATCCTTGATGAAATCATGCGCCAGAACGCCGATCACCACGGCGGGCGCAAAAGCGATCAGAACAGAGGCGATAAACCGCCGCGCCGCGGGATCAGATGGTGCATCGCGCAAGACGCCGATCAGCTTGCCAGCATAGATCGACAGGATCGCCAGCACGGCCCCAAGCTGGATCACCACCTCGAAGGTCTTGCCCGCGCTCTCGAAACCAAGGAAATGGCCAGCCAGCAGCAGGTGACCGGTCGATGAGACCGGAATGAATTCGGTCAGGCCTTCGATCAGCCCGAGAAGGGCGGCGATCAGGGTGCTGTTGTCCATCGTGATCGCCCCTATGTCCGGCTATCAGGCCTTGAGGTTCTTGGCCGAGGCCTTGATCTCGGAATACTGGCCCGACGGGCGGAACCGCCAGAGATAATCGGGCAGAACAGCGCCAATCGCACGCGGTTCGATACCCAATTCCTTGAGGCCCGGAACGCCCTCATGCGCCACGTTGTCGACCCTCAGATCCTTGATCTGGTCGGCCGTGATCAGTGCGGGGATGATCCCGAGCGTGAGGAAGTTGGCGATACCAAGCCCGAAGGCCAGCGCCCGCGCCGCAAACCACGGCAGGTTGACGATCAGGCGGCGGCGGCGGATCACGCCGAGCATCACGGTCATCATCTCGCGGAAGGAAAGGACATCGGGGCCGCCAAGCTCGTAGACTCCCGGTTTGGCCTTGCCGAGCACTCCGGCGACCGCAGCCTGCGCCACATCGTCGATATAGACCGGCTGGAATTTCGTGTCGGCGCCGACGATCGGCAGGACCGGACCGCTCCAGATCGCCATGGTGGCGAAGCGGTTGAAGAAGTTGTCCTCGATGCCAAAGATCACCGACGGGCGCAGGATCATCGCCTTCGGGAAATGCGCCAGAATGCCGGCTTCGCCTGCGGCTTTGGTCTTGCTGTAGTCGCTCTCGGCCTCGGCATTGGCACCGATCGACGAGATGTGGACCAGTTGCCCAACGCCCTGTTCGGCCGCGATCCGGGCAATGCGGGTCGCGCCTTCGGCCTGAACGGCCGAGAAATTGTTGCGCCCACCCTTGCTGAAGGTGCCAACGCAGTTGACCGCCGCATCTGCGCCCTGCATCGCCGCCGCCACCGAAGCGTCATCGCGGATATTGCAGAACACAGGCTCGACCTGCCCGACCACGCCGTAAGGTTTCACATGAAGCGCCTCGTTCGGATTGCGAACGGCAACGCGCACGCGCCAGCCCTCTTTCGCCATGCGCCGCGCGATATAGCGCCCAACAAAACCGGATCCGCCGAAGATGGTAACAAGCTTGGACATAGTCGCCTCACGTTCAATATGGCTTCGGGTTTACCCCTCGCGCCCCTGCCAGACAAGGCGCATTTCCCCCGCCCGCGCAGACAATGCATTGACCGGCAAGGAATCGCGTTGACAGTCTCGTGAAGCGCCCTTAAACGCCGCTCTCACGACACCTGCCCAGGTGGCGGAATTGGTAGACGCGCTGGTTTCAGGTACCAGTGACTTAACGGTCGTGGAGGTTCGAGTCCTCTCCTGGGCACCATTTCCCCCTAGATAAGCTGAAGAAACCTAAGGAAACTTGGGCTTTGGATATATCCGGGACCATTTTTGGGACCGCTTTCGGGACCACTTTCGTCAGAAACAGCGATCAATTTGTCAGCCTCTGACACGCAATTCCGCTTGCCTTGAGAGAGGTTGCTGAGGAACGTGACAGCTATGGATGACGCCGTGCCGAAGCTCCCTCGATATGTGTTCCGAAGGGCCAATGGGTCCTATCGATACAAGAGAAACGTGCCCAAGGACCTTGTTCTGCTTCTGGGGAAGAAGACGGTCTATCGGCAGCTGGGATCAACCCTCGCCAAAGCGATGAAGGAATACCCCTACGTCCATGCCCGGATCGAGTCGATGTTCGAGGTCGAGCGCAAGAAGTCTGACAAGGATCGAGCTCTGGAAGTGATCCGTGGCAACCTCGGTGACAAGGTCGCAGACCTCGTGCTGGCGAAGGCTGTGGTGGAGTATTCGGACGAAGACTACGATCTGAACGAGCTTGCCGAGAAGCAGGACGGACGCTTGCCGCAAGCGGTGTTGGAGCAGATCTATCAGGGAGAGCTGCGTGAAGACCCCCTGACACTGACCCGCGTTCTTGAGGACTACATCGACTACAAGACCGAGGCTGGCGTAATCGATAAGAACCTCTCCAATCGGATCGAGCGCCTCCGCCGAGAAATGCTCCACCTCTATGGCAAGACCAAGATGGAGAAGGTGCTCCTGAAAGACATCAGCAGGTCTGACGCCAATGCCCTACGAGACCTCCTCCTGGGCAAGATGGCTCCCAACTCTGTGCAGCGGACCATCGGTATCCTGAAGGCGGCTGTGAACTTCACCATCACCGAGCAGGGTCTCGGTATCCCGAATGTCTTTGCAAGCCTCAGGATAAAGGGGGCAGGTGCTAGCAGAACCGATCGACTGCCAATCTCTGACACGGACCTAGAGAGCCTGATTGCAGCAGCCAAAGGTAGCGAACCCGCCGCAAGCCTCTTGGTCGTCTTGGCAGACACCGGGGCACGCCTCGGAGAGATCGTCGGTCTGGAGGCAAGAGACGTCGATACAGAGGCCAGAGTTCTGCACATCCGGCCCAATGGAACGCGGGGGCTGAAGACCAAGAGCTCGCAGCGGAGCATTCCTCTATCCCAGAGAGCCACAGAGGCCCTCAAGGGGCGCCTCGTTGGTCTCTCGGATACCTCCCCTATCTATGAGCAATATGCTCGCCCTCGTGGCAGAGATGCAGCCTCTGCGATGCTCATGAAGCGGCTCAGGCTGATCGTGGAAGACCCGAAGGTCACCATTCACTCGCTGCGGCACCGAATGAAGGACAAGCTGCGCAACACCGGCTGCCCGGAAGCCCTCTCCAAAGAGATCCTCGGCCACGCTCAGGGATCTACCGCCGCCAACTATGGCGCGGGCTATGCGATCGACGTGATGCGAACCGCGTTGGAGAAGGCGTGGCATTAACAAAGGAAGAGATCACATGACCTATTTGAAATGGGGCTTCCGGCTCCTCGGCGTTCTGATTGTCTGTTCCAGTCTGGTCTTCTCCGCTCTCAGCTTTGTAGGCGGTGCAGCCTTCGCTGCAATCAACAGAGCGATCTACTCGACAACTGGCTTCAGAACTCAGGCGGTCAGGCAAGCAGATGATATCCAGAAACTGCACTCAGACCTGGATGCCGATCGCACTGCCCGCCGACAGCTTGAGGGCGAGTTCGCAGACAAGGTTGATGAGCTAGAACTCAAATCCAATCAAGTCGATCGTCTCCAGCGCGATGTAGCGTCCGAACGTCTGACACGGGAAACAGCCCAACGACAACTTGACGATGCGCGTTTGGTAGAACGTCAGATACGTCAGCAGTTGGACGACGCAGACCGACTGACCCGAATGGCTCAGCGGAACGCCTTTGAAACCAGTATCGACACAGCAAGTGGCACGATGACAATCCGGGAGGCGATGGGTGACACAACGCGCCGGATCGCCTTGAAGACAGAGACAATCGGAAAACGCGGCGTGACTGGGATGGCGGCAGAGGCTGTCCCCTACTTCGGCACCGCTGCCATTGTTGGCCTAACGGTCATGGACCTCAAAGACCTCTGTGAAATGTCTCGGTCCTCCAATGATCTCTACTATTCCATCTTCCCGGATGAGCGGCCAGAAGAGGCCGACCCCACAGTCTGCGGCCTCAACGTGCCGACCCGGAGTGAAATCTGGCAGATGGCCAAGGACGCTCCAGGAAAGGCCTTCCAGGCGGCTCGTGAGGCGACACCAACAATTGAGGAGATCAAGTCAGTAGAAAGCTCCGACCTCTGGTCCTTCGGCGTGACGGTGATAGGCAAGTCTGGAGAACTCTATGAGAGCGGGGTTGAAGGCGCGAAGCTCTCGTGGGGGTCCATGGTCGACCTCTGGAACGACTGGAACAAATGAACCGCCCCTTCAATCCTCACCTCTGTACTGGCTCGGAACAGCTGCGCTCGGCGCTAGATGAGATCATCAAGCAGCTCGAAGGCTACGAGGACTTCTACAAGCTCAGGAAGCGCAAGCGCAGGGAGGTCGATCAGGCCACCTTTGAGCGCACTGTAGAGGCTCTGGTCTGTGACTTGGTCTGCCGATCAGCAGAAGCACCGGGTGGAGGGATACACCTACCTCTGGGCAACAAGGTCCTACGGAAAAAGTCCCGCTACAAGGGCTCGGCCCTGAACAAGACCCTTCCAGAGGTCCTTCGAATCATGGCTGCCGAGGAGATGTCTTTCGTCGAAATCGAGAAGGGCAAGACGACCTTCAAGGTGATCGATCAGGACCTGAACACAGTCGCAATGCAGGGGCTTCAGACTGTGGTTCGACCTGGAGCCAAGCTTCTCTCTCGCATCAAGACGTATCAACTCAGTCAAAAGGACGTCTGTGAAGCACCAGATGAAGAAGTGATCCTTCTGAGAGGGACAAAGCCACGAGGCGACAAGCCCGCCCCCCTTCTGGAGTATGACGATAGCTCAGAGACCCTCGCCCTTCGGACATCTCTCCAAGCGATCAACAAACATCTGGCAGCCGCAGAGATCGACTGTGGTCTATCGAGCGTGAATGCCAAGAGGCGTCGCCTTCGCCGTATCTTCCACAATGGTGACTTCCACAGCGGAGGGCGTCTCTACGGTGGCTTCTGGCAAGAGATGAGCAGCCTAGAGCGGCTGGAGAACATCACTATAGACGACGACAGTACTGTCGAGTTGGACGTTGGCCAGATGGGCATCCTAGCCCTCTACAATATCGCTGGAGCCACTCCCCCGAAAGGCGATCTCTATGATCTCAGCTCAGCAGGCATTCCCGTGGCTGCAAGGGACGGGATCAAGAAGGTCATGAACGCTATGGTGTCTGCGTCGAAGCCGCTCACCAGGCTCCCCAAGGGGGCGAGGCAAGCGCTCCCCCGCAGACACTCTCTCCAAGACGTCACGGCTGCCATCAACGCGGTTCACCCCAAGCTCTCAGGCCAGTGGTGTCAGGGGCTCTATGGAGCAGTCTGGCGCATCGAGTCCGACGCCCTCGTTCAGGTCCTGACCCGCCTCAACCAGCTTGGGATCACCCCTCTCCCTATCCATGATGCGATTGTGGTTGCCAGCAAGGACAAGGCGCAGGCCAAGAAGGTGATGCTCGAAGTCTACAAGACGGCGCTAGGGGTGGAGCCCGGGATTAGTGAGGCTTGAGAAAAGCCCCTATCTGTGACCTGCATTGAGCTCCTCCACCAACCCCATTACGGCGGTTCTTCGGGCATCACTCAACTTCTTGATCTGCCTCAACAGTGCGAGGTCCTCAGGTTCGACCTGAAGCTGTTGCGCTGCCTCATCGCCATCTATGGACGGAAACAAGGAAAAGACTGGAATCCCTAGGTATCTCGCAACTAGCCAGAGGCGTGAGGCTGAAATCCTGTTCGCCGCCGACTCATACTTCTGCATCTGCTGGAACCGAACTCCAATTTGGTCGGCTAGCTCCGATTGACTCAGACCTGCTAGGAGGCGCTCCTGCCGGATTCTCTGACCAACATGTGCATCTACTGGATGTGAAATTGTTGGTCTCCTTGCTGCACGTCCCCCAACGGTGGGGTCATTCGAATCGAGTCCATAACAATCTATAGTTGTTTTTACCTTCCGCAAAGCGAGTAGTGACGCAGCTGCCTAACTGCGTCGGTCTATTGTGGCCTCAGCGTGCTCAAAGACCTCCAAGACTTCCAAGGATGGCCTGGCAAATGACTGCGCAGGAAGATGATTGCCCCGCTCCACATTGGCATAGGTGCGCCAGTCATCTCGCTGCAGAGTACTCCAGAGACTGTCGAGTTGTGGTTGTCGCTTAACCCGCTCAGCACACTGCTCCTCGTCCAGCGGAGAGAACTTCTCTCTGACCTGCTCTTCCCGGTATTGCTCAGCTAGGTGTCCATAGGTGTTCATCACTGTGAGCATGTTGGCATGACCGAGCTGCTTGGCAACGATATCCATCGGAACACCCGCCTTCACCAGATCGCTTGCGTAAGTATGCCTCAGACCATGGAAGACGAGCGAGCGAGGAAGACCTGCCTTGGCGACAGCCCTTCTAAATAGCTGAGAATATTGCCTTCTCCATATCTTGCCCATGTCGGAGAGCAGAACAGGATCATTGTTTGCTTTGCCTTCACACTTCGAGAGGAAGAAGGACATTCCCTCGTCGGGCAGGAAAACAAATCTGGCGGGACTACGCTTGAAGGCTCCAACCCTTATGCCAAAGCCCTGCTTGCCAACATCCCCGACGAGGAGCTGTCCCAGCTCACCCGCTCTGCAGCCAGTGTAGAGGGCAGCAAGCACAAGGTCCCGCAGAGCCGGTGTGCAATGCGCCAGAAGCCTTCTACACTCACCACGATCCAGGAAGATCGTTCTAGGCTGATGAAAAACGCTCACTCGCTTCAGGCAGCGCCAGGGCCGCTCGGAGCTGATATGGCCGTTGTCCCAGGCATGTCTGAAAGCCATCCTCAAGATCGACACAAGAGAGTTGAAAGTCCGCTTTCTCTTGCGGAGCTGGTCTGGCGACAAGGTCTCGATGCCAACCCTGTTCTGATGCTCCATGAACCCGAACTTCGGCGGTGTCTCTAGGACCTGAATTGCCAAGTCTCGAAGATGGTGCGCTGTGAACTCTTCCAGAGGAATAGAAGAGAAGTTGGGTACAAGGTGATAGTTGATGAGGACCAAGTTGTTGTAGTGACCGCCTGGCGAGCGAGCGATGCGGGTCCATTCACAATAGTCCCGTAGGGCATGCCCTACCGTGTACTCATCGCCTATCGGGCAAATGTAGACCTCCTTCGTACGTCCGAGCAACTTTGGATCGTTAGCGAGATCTCGAACCTCTCCGGAGTCGAACCATTCGAAGGCTCTGGCCAAAGCCGTTTTGTAGGTAACCACACCGTGACCCGTATCGAGGGCTGGCCCGACACACTTCTGTTTGTAGAGCTTGTCCTTGCTCAGAACTCTTGCGGTCCAGTTGCAGATCGAGTCGTCCTGTCGATGAACGCCAAGATGGCGGCTGGTGTAGAGGTGGTGCCAATATGGCGTGGGTCGAAAGGCTAGGCCTCTGATCTGTTCAGGCTCGGCAAACCGGCACGGGTGCTCTGCACCGTCTCCTAGTAGATACTGTTCAGCCTTGCGGATGTACTTTCGCTTCTTGTCCATGAAACTCTCTTCCCTCACTTTTGGAGCCAAGGCTGAGAGCGTAGCACGTCTGAACTCAATGCGTCGGAGACGGATCCAGCCAACGGCATAGGAGACAGCGAACAAATGAGACTAACATTGCAGGTACTAGCCCTGGCTTTCGCCTCCCTGGTTTTGGCTTCTCCCGCTTGGGCCATAGGCAAATGTGGATCTGGCCAAAGAGTAACTTGCATCGTTGACGGAGACACCTTTTGGCTCAATGGCGAGAAGATAAGGGCAATGGGCTATGACACTCCTGAGCCTATTACGGGGCTCTGTGGAGGGGAGCGGGAGAGACAGCTGGTGGCCAGAGCGACGGCAAGGCTCATCGAGCTCTTCAACACGACCCAGATCACCTTCGAGCGTCACGGCAAGGACAGGTATGATCGGACTCTGGCAGTCCTTTGGTCCGATGGAAGGCGCATCGGTGACATCTTGATTTCTGAGGGCCTCGCCAGGCGCTACCCAGATGGCCCTGAGTTCTGGTGCTACTAAGCCTCCCTGTCAGTTTCTCACAGAAATCTCGGATCGCACTAACTTCTTCAATTCAAAATAAGTGTATTGCCAAGTTAAGTTTCGTGAGATGATATTTACTTCTGATTGATTAATCGAAGAGGTCAAATATGAGAACCATCACTACGCTGGCTTTGGCCGGAGTTCTCTTTGCTGGTGCTTGCGCCGAAAAGAGCACTGATATTGCGGCAGCATATGTTTCGCCGATGCAGTATCAGTCGTATTCCTGTTCCCAGCTGAGAGCCGAAGCCCAACGCGTTTCGACCCGGGCTGCTCAGATATCGGGAGTTCAAGACGCAAAGGCTGAAAACGATGCCGCCATGGCTGCCGTAAGTTTCTTCCTGTTCTGGCCTGCCATGTTCCTTATCGACGGGGATTCTGGCACCGCTTCGGAAATTGCTCGCCTCAAGGGTGAGGTGGATGCGCTCGAGGCGGTCAACATCCAGAAGAACTGCGGGATTGTCTTCCAGAGCTAATTCCAGACTAGTTTCCGAGGGGTAGAATTCCCCTCGGGGGCCACATCTAGTTGGCCCAGGTTTTTCTGTGAATGATCTTGGTTTGATCGAGACAGGAATGTAGTACTCTCGGCAAAAGTCGCATCCGAGGAAATGTCGAAGTATGGAATGACCTGAGGCGTAGACTTGTAGGCCTTCAGCCTTTTGGATCTATATCTTTCTCATAATAAATCATTGAAAGAGGAGGGAGGTTGGATAGGAGTATTAATCATAAATAATAGCTATCCCTATGAGGGGGATATCTAACCCCTCTCCATATATGGGACCCGTATGGCAGACGAGCAGGAACCAGTCGAAGCCAAGACCAGCGAGCCGGTTGAAGAGAAGAAAGACGAGGAGGGCCAGGAAGAGGAAGTCCCACCTCTGACCGACGAGGCGGAGGCCCATGTTGCCAAGTTCGATCGGCGCCAAGAGCAGGGCTTGGGCCAATTCCCGTTCCCCGATGGGGAAGAGCCTTTCGAGAAGATTGGTGATCCGAGAGCGGCCTACACGGTCAAGGACATAGTTGAAGTCTGCCGGATCGTCTCATCCTGGTATGTGAAGAAGGCAAACTACTACCACGACGTCACAAACCTGCAGATCAAATACCAGCCTCACGACGTCAAACAGGTCATCGTGCACCGGATGCGCGAGGTCTTCCCCAAGTGGAAACCGTCTGAGCAAGCCTGGAGGGACTTCTTCAAGCTTCTCCTCGACCCACCTGTGAACAAGCTGAACCCGGAGCTCAGTATCCCGGTCTGGTCGGGCAAGCGGGTGTGCCTACCAGCAAACCGGCAAAAGGTGTTCTTCAAAGATGGCACCGCAACGGTGAACATCTGGGAGGACCCCGCCTATCGGCGCGAGACCGCAATCCCTGATAAAGCCCTCGATGAGTTCCTCGCTTATGTCATTCCGAAGGAACAGGACCGAAAGGTCTTCCTCAACTGGCTGGCCTGGAACCTTCAGAACGAGGGCAAGAAGCCGTCTTGGGCGGTGATGCTCTATTCGGAGAAGCAAGGGACGGGGAAGTCCACTCTGACAGACCTTCTCTGGGCCCTCTTTGGAGAAGAGAACACCGGTCGGGCCAACGGGGTCAGCAAGCTCGTCGGGCGCTTCAACAAAGAGCTCCTGGAAAACAAGCTGGTCATTGTCGAAGAGGTCGAGGTGAAGAGAGGCTCGTCAGAGGCCAATAGTCTCAAGACCCTCATCACCGAAAACAGCACACTGGTCGAGGCCAAGGGACTGCCTGCCTATGTGGAGCATATCTACTGCGCCTTCATCATGACCACGAACCACCTGCCGCTATGGCTGGAGGAGTCCGATCGGCGCTTCTTCATTCTGGAGTTCAACCACCAAGGCTACTCAAATGGCGGCCCTGAATACGAGACCTTCACGGAGCTGGTCGCGCGACTGAAAAAGCTGACGGCAGACCCCAAGCGTCTCAAGGGTATCTATGACGCGCTCATGGCCTGGAAGGTGCCCAAGACCTTCGGAGAGAAGCTCGACGTTCAGAAATATGCCACAGACGTCATGCTCCAACTCAGGGATCTCTCACCTGATGTTGCCAAGCAGATTGTCGAGGAAGTTCTGAACGATTCCGGCATCGTCTTTGTGCCCATCGAATATGCCTCCAAGGTCATCAACCTCCACACCCCTCGTGAGGTCAACGCACAGACCCATCTGTTCCGTGAGTTGGGCTGGAAGAAACAGAAGTTCGCCTGGGCAGGGGAGGCTCAGAAGTGGGCCTGGTGGAAGCCTGTCGATCCGCAATATCCGGCTGCAAAAGGCAAGGTTTGGAACGGACACAACTGGGACGAGATGTCCAAGCAGGTCCAGAAGGTCGAAACCCTCCTAAGCAGGATCTAGTCGTCCTATGACCAACCGCAGCGAGCCAATATCGGGTGAGCCGACGATCGAAGACTGGCTGACCACCGCAGGGACAAATCTCCGAGCCTGGGAGCCGAGCCCTCTGAGCGAGCTCCTGCAGACAGAGCGGCGGGACGAGTATCAGGCGCTCCTCACCCATCCCGACTACTCTCTCAAGCTTCTCAAAGACTGCCTAGAGAAGGCACGCAAGAAACCGGCTCGCCCCTATCACATCCAGAACATCGAAGCGCCGGGTGACTGTTGGGAGAGCGGCACACAGATCGATCCTGCGCGGGTGTCCGTCAAAACTCCCGATGGCAAAAGCTTCACCCTCTACGTCTATCAGCTGGTCTTTATCCTGACGCGGGCACTTGTTCTGGATGAAGACGATCAGGTCCGGCATCTGTGCAACAACAGAGCCTGTGTTCGGCCTGACCATCTGGAGGTCGGCTCGGCGCAGCAGAACCGGCAAGACGAAGAGCGCAGAAAATATGCAGGCAACTCGCCTCAAGGCCGAGGTCAGACCCTGCATGCCCATGTGCCCAAGCACCTGCAGCTCCGGCCTGATCCTTTTGTGCCTGAGCCACTGGAGCGAGAGAGACCGCCTCGGAAGATCTCCCCGAAGAAACCCAAAGATAAGTAGAATTTGTGCCTGGATACTTGTCTAGTTGGATAGATGAGAGGCCCCCAAAAGCCTCACCCCACCCCCCGAAAACTGAGAACCCTTGGGCATCTATGATGGTAACCAACCATCAAGGAGATACCCGATGTTTACCGATCCAACGCTGCTCGCGCTTGCGAGTGGTGCCTCTCGTCTTGCCCTGAACTATGCGCTCTGGCGCCGGTTCGGGGTCACTCTCTCCGTGCCTCAGGCTCTAGCTGCGGCTCTGGTGATCCTCGCAGGACTTCCCGGGGTCTTGCGACCTCTGCCTTGGCCGCTGCCTCTGTCTGTCACGCTGGGGCTCCTCAGCCCTGACCTTCTCTTGCGGAGGTCCTGAGATGAGCATCGATCCAAACCTGCTCACCCCCGGCTGCATCGTTCTGATCGCTGCCTTCGACGATGTGCCGGAGCATGAGTTCGAAGTCGAAGAGGTCTTCGAGGACCTCGTGACGGGCGTTGCTCTCACCGGACCCCTCGCAGGGGAATACGGAGAGCCAGACCTAGAGATGATCCTGCGGGTCCTCTCACCCACCTAGCCGATCAGCGGGGGTCTCAGGGAAGAGCCTAATCCCAGCACCCCTCTGATCTTTCTCACAAAAACATCAATCGAAGGTCAAACCGGGGCATTTGCCCCGGAAAGGAGACATCATGCCTACACATATCAAGTATGCCTACCTCCGCCATAACACATGGACCTACCGGCGGACCTACCCCAAGGCGCTGCAACCTGTCTTGGGCTCTTCCCTGAAGCAGTCCCTGAGAACCTCGGACGCGCGTGTGGCGCGGTCTCGGGTTGAGGAGCTGAACCGCACCTATCTGCGGATCATCTCTGAGGCAGGGACGCTCGAGCCTCAGGAGGGCACCGTATCAGGCACCTTCCCTGAGGAGCCCACCACACTGGAGGTCTCTCGCCCTCACTACCCTCGTCTGCGGCTGCAAGGCGATCGGACGGTGGCGGACCTCGCCGGAGACTATCTTCAGGAGGCGGGTCAGAGGCTACGTCCGGGCAGCTTCAAGTCCGTGCGCTATGCGACTGAGCTCCTCGTCTCTCACTTGGGGCAGGAGAAGATGGGTCAGATCACCCAAGCGCAAGGCCGAGAGGTCCTAGGGCTCATCTCCAGGCTCTCGCCCAATGTCCGCAAATATGCGGCGGCGGGTGGTCAGGACCTGGAGGGGCTGGCGCAGCTCTCTGGAGAGGTAGAGACCCATACTCTCACACCTCAGACCCAAGCCCGTATCTGGGAGCAGATGTGCGGCTTTCTAGATTGGGCTCAAGCCACAGGGGAGCTTTCCTCAAACCCTTGGAGCAAGCTCCGGGGGGCCGAGGGGGCTGAGGTCTCACCACATAGCGTTCTAACCGATGCTCAGGTGGTGACCCTCCTCAGAGCCAAGGACAGGGTGCTGCATGGCGCTCTCCTCTTCGGGCTACTCACTGGGCTCCGCTCTGGGGAGATCGCCGGGCTTGAGGCTGCGGATATCGTCTCCAAGGGTAACCTAGGGCGGTTCCTCTTGGTGCGGCCCAACAGCCATCGCCTGCTGAAGTCCAGGGCAGCAGAGCGGGAGGTCCCTCTCCATCCTGTTCTGGAGGGCTACCTCGATCGCTCTCTGCCAAGGTCAGGGCGGCTCTTCCCCACCCTCTCGGTAGACCGCGTGGTGAAAGCCTATGCCCGCCTCCGCTGGGTCTATCCTGAGCTCAGAGGCACGGTGTTCCACTCAACCCGGAAGTGGTTCATCACCCAGTGTGAGCGCACAGGCGTGCCTGAGCACTTCACCGCCTCTTTGGTGGGCCACCAGTCGGCCCGCTCTCAGAACCGGCTGACCTATCGCCTCTACTCCTCAGGCATCTCCGATGCTCAGAAGCGGGAGATCATCGATCAGATCAGGCTTCCCGAAGGGGTAACCCCATGACTGTGGGCGATCGCTCCGGGGCGTCCCGGCTGATCGTGCCTGACATTGCCCTCTTCGAGGAGCGGGCTGCCATCGCTGAGTATGATGGTGGGCTCTCCAGAGAGAGGGCAGAGGAGCTCGCCGCTCGCGAGCAGGGGTTCGCCTCCGCTGAGCACTATTGGCAGGTGCTGGCGGATTATGTGGTCAGGAAGAGGCTTGGGTAGGGAAAGCCCGTGACATTGCTCCGTCCGGCTGCTCGAAAGGGGTGTCGGGCGGGGGAGATGTAACAGGTATTTTTTTTGGACGCCGCTAACCTTCTGGTAGGTCGACCGCAACTCGGACAGAACAAGAGGAGACGGGTAAGGGTATTTGACACGCGTGAACCGGTTGAGTTTTTGGACGCCCCATCAAAATCTCTACGCGCGAAGATTGCGAACTGCGCATCTCTCAAAGACGTGCTCAGTCTCGGTGAAGATGCAGCAGTACAGGTTCACGTGTTTGGGTATGACGCATTCAGTGGCGCTCGCAAGCATTTCAAGTCGCCTAAATATCGAGAACACGTCATCCGGAAAGGCACATTTAGTGGTTTGAATGTTGTGCAAAACAAAAAGTTTTAGGCTCCAAATCTTGCATCTTGTTCTCAAAGAGCTGTACTCTTATGTCAGATTTAAAGCGGGCATGCCCACCTCCCGGAGCTGTAAGAATATTCTAGCCGAGAATTACGAACCAAATTTTACGTAAATGGAGAATTAAATGAATAAAACACTAGCAATCTCTGCGCTTCTCACAATTGCACCGTTAACTGCCTCCGCGGGAGAGGCTGAAAATATCCTATCATGCATTCAATCTGTTAATGCCTATACAGGGAAATCTGTCGATGAGTTTGATGTTCGGTATGAGGGGCGTATTCTGGGATTTAGTAGCGCTGAATGGCCCGGCATTAGGTGTGAAGTGAACCTAGCGTCTGTTTACAACTTGACCGTCGATGGACGTCAATACGTCTACGAGGGATTTTCTGGTCGGCAAGCAAAAACCGCCTATGAGAGTTTAGAAAGAGAAACTGAAGAGGCAATATCTCTCTTGGAATCTCGGGCACAGTTGTTGGAGCGGCGTCTCCAAGATGCGAAGTCTACTCTGCAACTGCCGAACCCTGATATTGAGGCTGTCCAAGAAGGTATTCGCTATGGTATCGGGCGTGCTACCGGAGATTGAATCTCAGCTTATTCACTAACATGCCTAGGGACAAAGATAGCGATAGACGGACCCGGAGCGGTGAAGCCTCAACCAGTCTGTTGGGTCTAATCTGTACAGTCAAAAGCAAGCTCCCATCGGGACCGCTTTCGGGACCGCTTTGTCCATTGTTCTCAGCTTTAAGTTTCTATAATTGCTTGCTAATTCAGTCGGTTCGAGTGCCTCTCCTGGGCACCATTTCCCCTCAGATAAGCTGAAGAAACCTAAGGAAACTTAGGGTATTGGCTCTTGCGGGACCATTTTTGGGACCGCTTCTGGGACCGCAAAAGGGTGCGCGTAGAACCCCGTTTAGATAGAATACAATTAACCGTAGAAAATTGTTACATAGTTCCTCCTTTCCAGGAGGGCGGCTCTCGGTCTGAAGCGCGATGAGTGATCAACGTTCTTAATCTTGCCAGTTCACTCTTATTATTGCTTCGTTTCTTCTGGCGAAGGGCAGAGTAAATGGACCGTCGTAAGTTGCTCTAATCACTTCGCCGGAGGTAGCGTAGCCATCTTTTGCCAGCTGGCTCAGCAATTCTGACTGTGCCTTCAAAAAGTTTCTTTCCGTCGCGCTACCGCTATAAGTTTTCACAGCAAAGAAGCCACCTTCCACGATCACAACTTCCACACGTGGATTTGTCGGCTTCGGCGCAGTCTCCAGCGTGTATTTTGCAGGCAAAAAGAATTGCATGTAGCCTGATTTGTCATCAGAGGACTGAGCTACAGGCACAGTCATTTCGATCTTCTCTGATTGCGCCACCGGGACGGTCATGGACACTTTCTCTGAACCAGAGTTTGCGCCCGAGATGTATTGGAACAGCAATCCGAATGATCCATTTTGGCCTCCGCTGGAGCTGACTTGTGCCGCAAGTCGATCTTCATATTTACGGATTTCGAAACCGTCGCCTTGGTGTACGATGCGATATGAGGGCTCTTCGTATGCCATTGATTGTGATCCCGTCAGCAGGGCAGTGAGCACAACTAGCGACTTGATGAGCGATGAAAGAGAGAAACTCTTGTACATTTCAAAGTCCCAAAAGTGGGCTTTAAACCATGGCCTCGATGCCTCGCGGACTTCATGAGGCCCGGGTTAAAAATCTGCTATTTCTGCCCTGTATCACTAGCCTGCAGAAATAGAGTTGCTTGCGCCTTTGAAGCCTGCCTCGCTTCGTAGGCGGCTTTCTTCTCAGCGTATTGTTTCTCGGTTAGATCATGCCATCCAACACATTTTCCGGTTGGACTACGTCCGCAAGTGCAATCTGACATTGGTATCTCCTATATGGTCGGACTTGATACGCTTGAGACTCAAGAACGGTTCATATTTGCTGTGAACTGGCTGAAAATGACCGTAGAAACATCGGAGCTTTGAAGCCCGCACTTCCCCCGACTCTAATCCTGTTGGCCATCGAATCTTTGGATTAACCCCCTGAACGGGCCAGACAAACTTGGATAGGTCTGTCCCACGCATTTGGGGTTCAGAAGCGGCTGCCTTGCCAGGATGCCACCATAACGTGAGTGTTCTCATCCTACCAGGGCACAGGCCTCGCCGCCCAATCGAAGAAATTGCCAGTGTCTGAGCTTTCGAGTCCGTCCAGAACCGCAAGGATATTCTTGGCCGCAGCTTCAGGGGAGACTTTGGGATGGTTGGGGTAGTCATCCGTAAACGATGTGGCCACCGTTCCGGGATGCAGAGCCACTACAATCGCGTTCTTGCGTTTTCGGGCGATTTCAATTGCGGCAGTTCGGACGATTTGGTTGGCCGCCGCCTTTGAGGCTCGATAGCTATACCATCCGCCAAAACCATTGTCTCCGATCGAGCCGACCCGCGCAGTCAGCACCCCGACAACGGCCCGTTCTTTCAGCGGGAGCAGGCTAGGAATATGACGCAAGACAAGCGCCGGTCCGATGGCGTTGACCGCAAAGACCCGCGCCATATCTTCAGCCTCGATCTCGGACAACGACTTCTCTGGTCGCTTGGCAGAGGGGGCAAGGATACCTGTCGCAACAAGGATCCTATCAAAAGTGCCACTTATGCTTGCCAGATTATTGGCCACACTTCCTGGGTCGGTGACATCAAAACCATCTTTCGACCTTGAAATTTCGACAACTTCATTGCCAGCGGCCACAAGTTCGCTGGATAGCGCCCCTCCAATTCCACCTGATGCACCTATGACAAGCGCCCGACCTGTCATTTCAGGGCAGTTCCGCGTGTTTTTCGGCATTTGTCGGAGCAGTATTTCACGTCGTTCCATGAGGCGGACCATTTCCGTCTCCATGAAAAAGGTCGGCCGCATACAGAACAGACTTTTTCTGGAAGATTTCCCTTATGTTTTGAGTATTTGGCCATCTCGCCCTGCTTCTCTCTCGAACCGTATGCTACCTAAGAGTTCTACCCTCAATACGTCCAAGGTTCAGTCACGGATCAGTCAATCCTCGGGCCTCAAAACGCCCCGTTGGGACGGCCAGGGCCGCAGCACTACTCGTCTTGTCATGGAACGACCAAGCGCGCCCTAGACGCGGAGAGATCAGCCAAGTGGGCAGATCTTTCTTTTTGTGTGATCGAAACGCGCACTTGCACGTATTAACCTCATACACCGAGGAACAGACGTGGAAAATTCATCGCCGATCATCTTGTGGTTTCGGAGGGACTTCAGGCTCGCCGACCATCCAGCCCTTGCCGAGGCCCGACGTAGCGGTCGTTCGGTCATCCCCGTATTTATTTTGGATGAGGTTGCCGAAAGCTATGGCGCGGCCCCGAAATGGCGGCTCGCCGAGGCGTTGACTGCTTTTGAGCATTCTCTCCAAAAGATTGGCTCACGACTTGTTCTGCGGCGTGGAATTGCAGCTGAAACTCTGTTGGCCCTCGCGAGGGAAACGGGCGCACAGGACATCTGGTGGACACGGGCCTACGATCCCGAAGCAATCGAAAGAGATACGAATGCCAAGCAGCGGCTCAAAAGCTGTGGCTACGAGGCAAAGAGCTTTCCAGGCCACATTCTTTTTGAGCCTTGGACGGTCGGGCCAAAACCGGGCGAGTTCTATAAAGTCTATAGCCCCATGTGGCGTGCTGTCAGGAACCGTTCTGTTTCAGCGCCAGAGCTGGCTCCGCAAGACATTCGAGCACCTGATGTATGGCCGCAGAGTGCCAATCTTCAAGATTGGCAATTGCAGGAAGGGGTGAGCCGAGGAGGGCGATTCCTGAAACATTATGCGTGCGTGGGCGAGGAAAAGGCATTGCTTCGCTTGGCCCAGTTTCTGGCGTCTCGGATCAACGGCTACAGGAACGGTCGGGATTTTTTTGCCAATCATGCCACATCCCAACTCTCCGAGAATTTGGCTTGGGGGGAGATAGGGCCGCGCACAATTTGGCACGCTGGTATGCGTGCGCTTCTGGAGGGCAGTCCTGGCGCCGAGCATTTCCTGAAAGAGCTCGTTTGGCGCGAGTTTTCTTATCAGCTTGTCTTTCACACACCGCGCATAACGACCGAAAACTGGAGGCCTGAATGGGATGCCTTCCCCTGGTCAGAAGAGGACGGTGAGGCCGTTCTTCGCTGGAAGCAGGGCCGAACCGGCGTCCCGATTGTCGACGCCGCAATGCGTGAGATGTATGTCACCGGACATATGCATAATCGCGGGCGTATGATTGCAGGCTCCTATTTGACCAAGCACATGATGACGCACTGGCGGGTTGGACAGAAGTGGTTTGAAGAGTGCCTGATTGACTGGGATCCCGCGGCGAATGCGTTGGGATGGCAATGGGTAGCTGGCTCGGGCCCCGACGCTTCCCCCTACTTCCGTATCTTCAACCCCGAAACTCAGGCGGCCAAATTTGATCCCGATAGCAAATATATTCATCGCTTTGTGGCCGAGCTCGTGCCCAATCCCCCACCAGAGGCGCTAGCCTATTTTGAGGCTTGCCCGCGCAGTTGGAACCTTTCCTCCAACAGCGACTACCCAAAGCCAATCGTAGGAATATCGGAAGGACGGTTTCGGGCGCTGGAAGCCTACCAAAGCCGAGGCTGGTCCGCTGAAGTTGGTCAAGCCACGCCAAGCCCAAGAAAGCAATCAGACGACAGATGACCCATGTCCGCCAAAAGCCGACCGCATCACAATCCGTAGTCGCTAGTTCGTGCGCTGCAGGCGGGCCCACCGTATATTACGACGGATCTTGCCCACTGTGCTCAAGGGAAATCGCATTCTATGCTTCGCGAACCGGGGGCGACCATCTTGTTTTTGTGGATGTATCTCAAGAAGTTGATGATCCGGCACACGACCTTACGAGCGACGACGCTTTGCGTCGCTTTCATGTCCGCTGTCAGGACGGTGAGTTGACATCCGGAGCCCTTGCTTTCGTCGAGATATGGCGATCACTTCCAAACTGGAGATGGCTGGCCAAGTTGGCGTCCTTTCCTGCGGCTGTGGCGGTCTTGGAGATGCTCTACCGGGGCTTTCTCTGGATCCGACCTGCAATTTCAAGATCACTTTCTGGACTTGGCTTTACCGCCGTCAATCCGAGAACCCAGAAAGAATAGCCTCGGAAGGCATAAAATCACACTTCAAGCACATTACACCGGCCTCGCGGCACATGCCGGACGGGATCTACCGACTACGCGGTGGCGGCACAGGCCGCGGGCGCTGGCTATTGGCCGACCGCAAGTCGAGGACCCGCCAACCCAGTGTTTCGAGCACAAAAAGACTAAAGCAAAACTCGGATGAATGAGGACCACTTCTGGGACCGCTTTTCTTCCAAATAGTTTAGCCAAGTATATATATTTTATAGGCTTTCCGACTAGTTCGAGTGCCTCTCCTGGGCACCATTTCCCCTACATTGCTGAAATTGGATGCGGGTATCAGTGTACCCATTCAAAGCACCCCACTCGCCAGTTGTGCAGACTCCGGTTTCCTGTGAACCTGCGCGGGCAAATCAGGAGGATCATGCCTTGCCGTTTCCCGTTCGATTTTCACCGACCGGCCCTCAGGGCTGGATGGACCAGCCAGATCAACCGCTGGAGCACGCCGAGCTGCTGAAGGGCGTGCCGTTCGGCTTGGATCACGCCTATTTCGAGCGCCCGGACGGGCGGCTCAAAACCGGGATCTGGCGCTGCACGGCCTATTCAGAGCGCTACGACGGCTATCCGGCGGACGAGTTCATGGTCGTGCTCGACGGCGAAGTGACGATCGAGGGCGAGGGTTTCAAGGATACCTATCGCAAGGGTGACTGTTTCTTTGTCCCCAAGGGCTTCAATTGCACCTGGACCCAGCCCGGACCGATGCTCAAATTCTATGTGATCATCGGCTAAGTCATGTCTGAAATTGGCGGGTTTGATTATGTGATCGTCGGTGCCGGGTCGGCTGGTTGTGTGCTGGCCAACCGACTGGGTGAAGACCCGGCCGTGCGGGTTCTGGTTCTCGAGGCCGGTGGATCCGAGAAAGCCGTGATCGTTGATATGCCTGCGGCCTTGTCGATCCCTATGAATAGCAAACGGTTCAATTGGGGCATGAAGACAGAGCCAGAGCCGGGTCTGGACGGTCGCCAGGTCAATTTGCCGCGAGGTAAGGGCCTTGGAGGATCGTCGTCGATCAACGGCATGTGCTGGGTGCGCGGCAATCCGATGGATTATGAGCTGTGGGAAGCGCTCGGTGCCGAGGGGTGGCGCTGGTCGAATGTGCTTCCTTATTTTCAGCGGCTGGAGGCCGTGCGCGGTGGCGGGCCATTTCGTGGCACCGATGGGCCGGTCGAGGTGACGCGAGGGCCGGAGCGCAATCCGCTTTATAACACCTTTGTCGAAGCTGGTGTGCAGGCGGGATATGCCCGCAGCGCAAATATGAACGAACGCCAACACGAAGGCTTTGGCCCGATGGAGATGAACGTCGGGAGCGGACGGAGGATGAGCGCGGCGCGCGCCTACCTCCGCCCCGCCATGGCGCGCGGCAATGTGAAGGTTGTAACCGGGGCGGCGGTTGACAGGGTGCTCTTCGAGGGCAAGCGGGCTGTAGGCGTGGCCTATCGGGCCGCAGGCACTGACCACCGCGCTACTGCGCGGCGCGAGGTCATCCTCTCTGCGGGCGCAATCATGTCTCCGACGATCCTCAAACGCTCTGGCATCGGGCCGGCGGAGGAACTTAAAAGTCACGGGATTGCGGTGGTTCACGATGCCCCGAATGTCGGTGAGAATCTCATGGACCACATGGAGATCTATCTCCAGATGGAGTGCCGCCAGCCGGTGTCGCTTTATCCGACACAGAGCCTCTGGGGCAAAGCCAAGATTGGCATGGCATGGCTCGCGACGCACAAGGGCCTTGGGGCAACCAATCACTTTGAGAGCGGCGGCCATATCCGAAGCCGGGCGGGGATCGTCTATCCCGATATTCAGTATCACTTCCTGCCGCTCGCGATTTCCTACGATGGCAAAACATTGGCCTCGGGGCATGGTTTTCAGGTCCATGTCGGGACGAAACGTTCAAAAAGCCGGGGCTGGGTGCGGCTGCGCGATGCACGGCCCGAAAGCCTGCCGAAGGTTCGGTTCAACTACATGACCCACTCCGACGATTGGCATGAGTTCCGCTCCTGTATTCGGCTGACCCGCGAAATATTTGCCCAGCCAGCCTTTGCTCCCTTTCGGGGCAAAGAGCTCGCTCCGGGCGAGGTGGTTCAGGAAGATGCCGCGCTTGATGCCTTTCTGAAGCGCAAACTGGAGAGCGCCTATCACCCTTGCGGCACTTGCCGTATGGGAACGGACGAAGTTGCGGTGACAACGGCCGACGGACGGGTGCGCGGGGTCGAGGGCTTGCGAGTTGCCGATGCCTCGCTCATGCCGCAGGCAACTGCAGGCGACCTTAACGCGCCAACCTTGGCCCTCGCCGAAAGGCTTTCAGACCTGATCCGTGGGCGCCATCTGCCGGAGGCCGCGGATGCCCCCCTACTGGCTGACCCCGAGTGGAGAACCCGCCAACGTAGCGCCTCGATCACAAAAGACTTTGCAGCGGATCGGGCAAAGCTCGCAGCCGACCTAAGAGAGACGACCGTCAGTTCAATCGCAGATTAGATGGCTATCAGCACATGAAATATCGCCATTGGGCCAATATAGGGTCGATATTCGCGGGGCATCTGGCGGGGCAAGTTTCAATCCCTTCCTCAAGACGGATGAGCGAAAAGAAGCGGGCAGACATATCAGCAAGACAAGTCGCTTGTTTTGCGCAAGCGCAGCCGCCACGATGAGGGCAAGACGTTTCGATCTGTTACCGGGGCCATTCACATCGCGCGACATCTCAAATCCATCTTGACGATCCTGTTTCCCCTTTTGGCCGCTTTTGGCGCTGTTGCCGAGGAGGGTGCGGTCAATATCCGAGACGGCGTGCCATACCTAGATATCCCAACCGAGGACGGACCTTTCCGTATCGAGCGGGAAAACGACAATTCCAATGAGATCTTCGGCGATTGGGCGCTGACCTCGCGGCCATGCCCGCCCTATTGCATCCAACCGATGATCGTCGCCGACGGTATAACCACGATCGGCGAATTGGAGTTGCTGGATTTCCTGCAAGATGGCGAAACGGTGATCATCGACAGCCGGACCAACAGCTGGTTCCAAGGCGGCACGATCCCCGGCGCGATCAACATTCCTTACAATGAAATCCTTGATCGTCTTGCGATCTTGGGCTGCGAGCCCGACTTCGACGGCTGGGACTGCCAAAACGCCCGACAGGTTGCGTTGTTCTGCAACGGCAACTGGTGTGGACAATCGCCGACAGCGATACGCAACCTCTTGGAGGTCGGATATCCTGCGGAGAGGATCTTCTACTATCGCGGCGGGATGCAGGCCTGGCGAATGCTGGGGCTGAGCGTGAAGTAGCGCCCAGCGAAGTTGCCCAGCTGCGTTGTACAGGTTTGTCTATTCATTCCGGCCCGAACCAGGTTTCCGAGACTTTCCTTGCCCAAACGTCAGCTATTGATACGGAAAAAGACCTTGTTCGCATCAAGTTCAGGCAAGAATCTTTGAATCGTCTTTGCCCGACAACAGCAAGCGATCGAACCACGTCGCCCCGTCAATCCTAAGATACTTACGCCAGTAGGCGGGGGTTCCAGCCGGTCTGCGATCCATTCGCTCGATATCCCCGGGCGACATATACTCAAATCGAAAGATTTTGCGGCTCAACCCCGAAAGTCGCGGCAATCTCACCCGGTGCCGGTAGAGGTGCGGAAACGGAAGGTGCATTACAAACGGGGTAGCGGGATCGCCCTTTTTCATCCCCAGTTTGGCAGCTCGTATGGAAAGCGTCTGTTCGCCCGAAATGATCTGGCTTCCCTCGACGTTGAAAGACCAACCCAAACGGCTTAGGCGGCTGATCTTGAATATTCCGACATCAAGATATGCCTTGAAAGCTATCGGCTTGTTTTGGCTGCTGCTGCCCGACGTCTTTGATTTCTTTCGTCGCTTGAGTGGGGTCTTCGCAAACCGGGGCTCAATCTGTGTGAGGGCTTGGTCCCTGCCAAAGTCCTGAAAGTACTTCCCCAAAAGCTCCTCCGTCACCGGTCGGACCAGCTGCATGTCGTCCTGAAGCGTCAGAAGATACTCAAACCCCTCGGCCATAGACTCTTCGTAGGCTTGCTGCATGTTTGAATATAGGCCCCCATGTCGACCGCTTCCCCCGGGACCGGTTCGAACCGGAAAACCACAGGACTCAAGCACCGACTTCATTCCCCGATGAGTGCTGTTGTCATCATAGACAACAACATCAGCCTGCGGCCAAAGATCACGAATAGAGGTCAGAAGGTTCGCCAGATGTTCTGGCCGGTTATAGCTGAATATCGCAACCCTGATCTTCGGTTCCTGCATCTGCGTCGCTCTCCTTCGTGCCTGTCCGCTTGCTCATACCACCGGACTCGGCGGAGGCCCACAGCAACCATGCGGAAATCCGCACATAGCGCCCGCCTGCGCCGCCTCCACGCGCAGGCTCGCCGCGAAAAATGGCAAGTACTTCCGGCATATAGCCTATTTCCCCTCCCCGCCGAGATTTTCGGTTGACCCAGCGGCATTTTGCCCAAGACTACCCTCGTCAAACTTGGGAGGACATCATGAAACTATTCAAGGCACTTGCGGCCTCGGCCGTGCTTATGGCCGGCCCGGCGCTTGCGGAAGAGCAACTTTCCATCGCGACCGGTGGAACCGGCGGCGTCTACTATCCTATGGGCGGCGGCCTTGCAGAGATCATCAACCGTCATATCGAGGGCTACTCGGCCACTGCCGAAGTCACCGGCGCCTCGGTCGAGAACATGGGCCTCGTCGCCACCGGTGACGCCGACCTCGCCATCGGACTTGCCGATACCGTCTATCAGGCCCAGTCGGGCACCGGCCGCTTCGAAGGCCAGCCCCTCTCGATGATCCGCGGCATCGCCTCGCTCTATGCCAACATGGTCCAGATCGTGACCCTTGCCGACAGCGGCATCACCTCGATCGCCGATCTCAAGGGCAAGCGCGTTTCGATCGGTGCGCCGGGTTCGGGTACCGAGGTCAATGCCAACGCCATTCTCGGCGCTGTCGGCATTTCCTATGACGACATGGACGAGCAACGTCTGAACTTCAACGAAACCGCAGATGCGCTGGCCAACGGCGATATCGACGCGGGCTTCTGGAGCGTCGGTGCGCCGACCTCGTCGATCCTCAACCTCGCGACCACAAATTCGATCGTCATGATCGAGTTGAGCGCCGACGAGATCGCCGCGGCCCGCGCTGCCGAGCCTCTGTTTGCAGCCACCAGCCTGCCGGGCGGCCTCTATCAGGGTGTCGACAACGCGGTGAACGTCCTCGGCGTGCCGAACGTGCTCGTCGCTTCGGCCGATATGTCGGACGATCTGGCCTATGCGATCACCAAGGCCATGTTCGAAAACATCGCCGAGCTGCAGGCTGTCCATCCGGCGGCCAACCAGACGACGATCGAGTTCACCATGGACGCGACGCCGATCCCGCTGCATCCGGGCTCGATCCGCTACTATGAAGAGATCGGGGTTGCGATCCCCGACCGTCTGCGCCCGTGAGGGTAGCCTTTGGAGGAGCGCTGACCGCGCTCCTCCTTTCTCTTTCCCCAGCATTCGCCGAGACCCTGATCGCCACCCGAACCGACGGTGTCGTGATCGCCCGCTTCCACATCCCCGAAGGCGAGGGATGGTGTATCAACTGGCGGCATTCGGTGCAGGGGTTCGAGGTTTCGGACTGCTATCTCAATCAAGGCGGCCTGATGGTTCTTGACCGATCCCACCTTCCCGATTTCGCCGCTGGCCTCGATCATATCCCCGGCCGCGGCATCCAGCTTTCCGACGGGATGGGCGGCTATTGGATTGTCGATCTGAATGAGCCGGTTCCCGGCAACGCCTATATCTTGCGGCCCGGAAGCGCGAAGGTCGATCATCGGATCACCACCGCCACCGCCGAGGCCTCGCTTTCCGCCGCCGCCTACCACGACCGCGTGACAATCGCGCTTATTCCGGACGACTGACATGACCGACATCGCCATCGAACAGCCCATCAAGCCCGATACGCCCAAGCTGATCCTGCGGCTGATCACGATCATCGGCATCGCGCTCTCGCTGTTTCAGCTTTACGCCGCCGGCATCAAGCCGCTTGGCCTGTTCTATCAGCGCCCGATTCACCTCGGTTTCATTCTCGTTCTGTGTTTCCTGATCCACCCGCTTGATCTCAAGGGGCCTTGGCGCTGGCCCGGCTGGCTTCTGGATGCGGCGCTGATCGTTGCATCGGTCGTGGTCGGCCTCTGGGTGCCGCTCAACATCGACACGATCGCCAACGCGATCTTCCCCCGCCAGATCGACGTCTGGATCGGGATCATGACCGTGATCGTCGTCTTGGAGGGTGCGCGCCGCAGCGTTGGTGGGGTGATGACAATCATCGGTGCTGTTTTCGTGGCCTATGCATTTGCCGGATCGCGGGGCGAGCTGCCGTGGCTGGCCGATTTCATGCCCGGCATCCTCAATCACCGCGGCTATTCCATCGAGCGCGCGGCGAGCCAGCTGACGCTTGGCGCCGAGGGTATCTTCGGCATTCCCTTGGGCGTCGCCTCGACCTTCATCTTCGTCTTCGTCCTCTTCGGCGCCTATCTCGAGGCGACCGGCGCGGGCAAATTCTTCATCGACCTCGCCTATGCCGCCACCGGCCGCCAGCGCGGCGGCCCGGCCAAGGCGGCTGTCGTGGCCTCCGCGGGCATGGGCTCGATCTCTGGCTCGGCCATTGCCAACGTTGTCACCACGGGCGCTTTCACGATCCCCTTGATGAAGAAA